>JADMIO012720176.1_pt1 | contig 113088 bp, 99 predicted proteins | sample 8958161 | NCBI WGS metagenome assembly JADMIO01 (sample SAMN16585339, study PRJNA669376) | soil metagenome | isolation source: Crop rotation soil | place: USA: Cullars Rotation, Alabama | collected 2011
CGCGACAACTTGTCCACGTGGAATTCTAAGCTTAGGATCCCAATGTGCTGGAAAGCCTGTTCTTATTTTTCTTAAAACAGAATGCCCACCTTCAATATTTAAAACAATATTTTTATTTAAATAAGTATCCAGGTATAATCCCAATTGGTTTTCATCAATGCGCCAATAAGCATTTGCTATTTGATAAGAATTGGTGATCGCCCTGAAAGCTGCACCATAATACAAATGCTTGTTTAGTTTATGTTCGTAGGTAAGATTGCCGGGCAAAATGCCGAAAAGATTATCTTTCCGGTTTATGTTCCAATCAATACCCAACAGCGGCATTGCAAACACGCCGAAAAGATCATTGTTCACATAAAGCCCTGCTTTATAAGTAAGCTTTTCACTTTTTTTATAAGCAGCAATGAATGCGCCTCCAACCTGCCATTTGCTTTTATTATGAATGCACCTGTCATTTATTCTTACGATACCTGTCAATAAAATATTCCATTTGCTGTGGGGAATTGTTTTGGATAAACTAACAGGAAGTGCAAGCCCGTAATAATCCTGCTGCTTATACTGGTTGATCTGTGATGACCATTTTTCAATGAAGGGGCTAAAAATAACAGCATCCTTTTTATGGTTGAACTGCAACGGAATATTTGTACTGAAATTAAAATATTGAATTTTTACTTCATTCTTATTTTGGTTGATAATACCAGCGTTAGGACTATTGGCATATCTCAGATTTATGACATCGAGATATGGTTGTGCCTTTGACCTTATTGAAAATAATAAGATCAATATTACAACAGCATATCCTTGTTTGTTTATTTTACAAATTCCGGCCATATAGATGGATCCTTTTTAATTTCATTATCTAAATAAATGATTAGTTGCTGTATTGTGTAACCTGAATTTAGCGAATTAAAACTGGCTTTTACTTTTGGTCCAGTAATAAACCTAATAGCATCGTTGTCAAATACAGGTATGGCCATGATCAAGGGGACGTTTGCAATTCTTGATAAACGAACAGGTAGTGTAGATGCATTGGCTTTTGAGCCCAAAAAATCAACCTGGCAATTTTCTAATTTATTAAAACAATCGATCGCGATAACAACTTGCCCGTTTTGATGCAAATGGTTTAACATCCTTCTTAATTCTTTATATCCAAATGGCCTGATCTCGATGCCCTTTTTTTTCTTCGCCAGGTTAGCATTGGCAACGATCAACATATTTTTTTTATCTAGACAATATTCGACAAGCAATCGTTTCCACGGTGTATGACATACTGCAACTACACAACCCGAATCCTTTGGGAATTCAATATCCAGGTTCACGAGTTTAAGAACACGTGCTCTGAATAAGCTTCGAACAGAGACAGAAATAAATCTTCTTACGATCCTTGCATACCAGGTTCTCAGGAATTTTTTGTATTGCCCTTCAACGAATCCATTGATCCAAACTGGCGCTTTAATGATCCCTGTTCTTACAATGAAATAATGTGATCCGGACATGATCAATGCCAGCACCCGGCAAAACGAAAAACCGATGGTGAGAAATAATGACTTTCGTTTCATCTTATTTTATTTAGCTGTTGAATAGTTTATGCGCTTATGGAAATAACTTCCTTTACAGGAATGACCGGCACATAATGCTTTTTATCAAAATCATTTGAATCCAGTTTTCTCATTTGCTGGTTTGTAATTATTTTTTTTAGCACCGCAGGTAAAATTTTATCCAGTAAGAGAAAAATTTTATTCAGGTGCCCCGGAATGATCACTTCTTTTCTTTTTAGCAATCCATCAATGGCGATACCGGCGACATCTGCCGGCTCCATAACGGACTGGCGTGCCAGCCAGCTGCTAGACTTGTTCAACATCGTGACAGATATATTTGTGTTCATACTACCCGGGCAAACAACACTTACGTGTATCCCTTCTGCACTCAATTCACTCCGCAGGCTTTTTGAAAAAAAATAGATATAGGATTTGGTGCCGCCATATACTTGCTTTTTTGAAAGGAAGAAAAAGCAGCTTAAGCTTCCAACGTTTAGAATATGAGCGGGGCTGTTCTTTTCCAATAAGGGTACGAACAATCTTGTGATCAGGGTTGTGGCCATAATATTCAGGCTGATCTGTTTTTGGTATAACTGTATCGATCCATCACAAAATGGCATGGTGCTTCCAAGGCCCACGTTATTTATCAGCATATTGATCTTTACATTCAAACCACTCACTTCATTGAACAATGCAACACAGTTATCTTCTTTCGAGAGGTCTTTTTCAATGGCAATGATATCAACCTTGTAATTTCTTTTTATAAACATGGCAAGATTATTTAACTCAGGGCCGGCCAATGCAACGAGGATGAGATTCATTTTGCGGTGGGCGCATTCAAGTGCAAGGGCTTTTCCAAAGCCTTCACTGGCGCCTGTTATCAAACAATAATATTTACTATACATAGTTTTTTGTTTTAAAAAATTGAATGGTTTTAGTTAATGCTTCTTCCAGCGGGGTAATGCTATAATTAAATTTGGCAGAAGCTTTTTCGCTGGAGAAAGTATAATTGCAAAAGATGGTTTCTGCTCCTTTTGCTGTGAACAGCGGCTGCCTTCCTGTGATCCTGTAATTCAGTTGTTGTAACAAGGCCCATCCTTTAATTATGTTTTTTGGAAGCGGTATGATATGGCCGGTGCAGGAAGCAATGTTGCGTATTTGTTCAAAAAAATCCTGGTACGAAATATTTACACCACCTAAAATATATTTTTCACCACGAATGCCTTTTTCCATTGCAAGCAAATGGCCATTTATAATATCGTCTATAAAGGCAAAGCAAGCTTTATAAGTGCCGGGCGAGGGGATATAAGCAATTCCTTTTTTCAGAAATTTATTGATTGCTGCATTTGCCGACAAAGAATGATAGATGTTCCCGGGGCCATAAACTTTTGAAGGCGATACCAACACTACATTCATTCCCTGCTTCGCGTATTCTACAACGATATCCTCACTCATTTTTTTAGATAATTCATAATCCAGCACAAACCCCGAGAGCCTTGGATCATTTTCATTCATAGGCTCATGAAGTGATGGCCCGATCACACCACAGGTGCTGGTGAAGACTGAACGCTCTATACCCGCCTGCAATGCCGCATTCAATGTATTGTGGGTGCCTTCAACGTTCACTTTATAAAAATCAGAAGGGTCTTTTGTCCAGGCGCCAACTTTTGCAGCCGTATGATACAACTGCTGACATCCATTCATTGCATTCAATAAACTTTTCTTTTCAAGGATATCAGCTTCAAAGACGGTTATATTGGGATGTTGCAACAATGCTATTGAATCACCAGGACGTACAACAGCATGCACTTCATTTCCCTTGGCAGCAAGTGCGTGTGCAAGTTTATTGCCTATATACCCGTTTGCGCCTGTAACTAAAATTTTCATGTGAAAGATTTAACTGGTTAGAAGGATCCGTCATGGTTTAAGAATGACCTCAACAGAATAAAATGAATGTTCGATCTCCACCCTTGAACATATTCCCCCTGTATAATAGTAACAATTGCTATCTCCATTCGGGAACTTTACCTTATACCCACCATTCTTTGTTTTTTTTATTTCTGAAAAACATTGTTGTTTATCGCAATACACTTTTTGAATTGAAATTGGTTCCTTGAAATAAAGACACAAGAGGTTACAACCGATCTCGCTGAATGATAATTTTTCTGTTTCATCATTTTCCAATACTTCATAGCAGTTGCCGGTATAACGGGTTTGTTTATTCACTTTTATATCTCCGTTCCTTTTCTGCCATTGGCTTGAATAAATAAGTTTATCATTTAAGAAACTTGCTGATTCAAAAACATTTGCTGTAAACAAAAAGATCATGCGAAAACTGACAGTCGAATTCAATGTCAGCCTGCAATGTTCCCCATTGCAGATTTTTTCAAGTTTCATCCAGCCGATCTCATCACCATCACGGGTAACTTTGTAATTTAATTTCTGGCCATGGGCACTGATAATAACGCTGCCAAAGAGGAGCAGTAATAAAACATAAATAAAAGTTCTTATCATTTTCTTCGCCTGGCCAACAGCATTTTTATAGAACAACCTCTTTTCTTTTTGGTTCCTGATTTTTTTAAATAACAGGTAAAGAAGTGCCGGTATCATGATTAATGATATTAAATGGATTGAATGAATATTTGTAAAAATGCTTTCCCTATTGCTTTGCGTACGTGTAGGTGACTGTATGCATCCCGGTGCCAACATCATAACCTATATAACAACTAAAAGAATTTTCATTGATGCCCTTGAGCATATAATCAATATCGGTAGTAGAGCCCATATTTACAGTCGTTACATTAAGGAGATTTGTACTACTGGTATATTTCCATGTGCCTGTAATTGTTTGCGGATAAGAAGGATCGCATTTTGTTGCTTCCTCATCAATTATAAAAACATTTCCTGCATTGAAGTGATATGTATTATCCTTGCCGCAAGTCTCCATGGTACTATAAAGATCCGTTACGCCATTATCGGCAGGGTTAATGGTTACTGCGGTTAGTTTCCATGTCTTTCCCTGCAAGGTTGATGCAACATCTAAAGGTGCCGGATCAGATTTTTTACATGAAGGGACAATTAGAATAATAGCAGCCAGGCTGCTCGTTGATAGAATTTTTGTTAACTGTTTCATGATTATTTTTTTAGTTGATTGTTTATTGTTTTATAAATGTCCAGTTGCCTGTATATGATACGCTATCAAATGTGCGTGTCATGGAACAGGTAAGCAGATTGTCAGTTAGTTCAACATTTGTGAATTCATATGCTTCTGCAGGAAGGGTTGCTGTTGCAGGTAATCTAAGTTCAAGTGTCTTTGCATTACTATAATATGTCCAGCCGCCATCCCGCCTTTCCTGGGTAAGTGTATCGCATTTTGTATCGCCTTCAAAGACTGAAAATGAATAAGTCCAAAAAGCAAATACATTGTCCTTGCTGCAATTTTCAAACTGCTGTTTAAAGAAAGTATTTTCTGTGCCGGTAAATGCGGGTGTTATCGACATCGTTGTCATTTTCCAATCTCTATCAGTAATAATTCTACTGAACCGATATGCTTCAGTTTCGGGGTTTTGCTCTTTTTTGCATGAAATGGATGTTATTATAATTATGCACAGCAAAACTGTGGTATAGGTTTTATTTAATAGTTTCATTAGTTATTTTTTTAAGTTTTATTGTTTGATAAATGACCAGGTACCGGTATAGAATACACCATCAATTGTATGTGACATAACACCGGTGAAAACATTGTCGGTAAGTTGCGTTATCGTCATATTATATATTTTATCGCTGGTAGAAGAATAATCATTGAGATCGATTCGAAGTAATTTGGTAGTGTCATTATACTCGCAAAAACCCCATTGATCGTGAGCATCTGTAGAATCGCAACTGGTAATGCCCTTCTTAAATGAAAAATACATAACGTAGTCGACTCCAAATTCATACATGTTATCCTTACCACAATCATCAAGTTGTTCTTTAAAAAAAATGTTTTCCGTTCCAGTAAACGCAGGTGAAATAGACATACTCGTCATTTTCCAACTACCGAGTAATTTTGAATAAGGTAATTGGTATGGTTTATATGCTTCTTTTTTACAGGAAACCAACATCAACATCGATGTGATAAAAACAAAGCATGATAAAAAGATGATAAAGTGTTTCATAAAAAATATTTTTTATTATTGGATAGAAATTATTTTCTTATCGTTTAAATTTTCCCAGCGATATTTTCAGAGATAAGGCAGTTATATTTTTACCAGTGTTCACAGGAATATTTAGAGACACGTTTTCATTTTTGATCATCAGCCTTGCTCTATGTTTTTTTACCGCACTACTTGCAAACATTGGAATACTTGTTATCGCGGCAGCTGCACCAAGAACATATACCAGCACGGAAGCAAATACCTGGTTGTCGTAACGCTTATTCCCGGATAGCAGGTCATAATCCCTGGGATAAATAGAATAACCAACTATTCCCAGGACAGTTCCTGTTCCCAGGTACAACCAGCCGGCAGTATTTAATCTTTTTGCTTTTAAAAGGAGTTGATCTGCATTAACAGGTTTCATATTTTCTACAGGAGTGGCCTGCTGGGCATAAGAACAGGTAAAGAAAAAACTAAAGAGGGTAATGAGCAGTGAATTTTTCATGATCGTAGTTTTGATTGGATGACACCCCAAAACTATATACCCATGAAGCGGTTTCATAATTGATAAATCACTAAGCATTAGCAGTTTTAGTATATCATGGCTTGTCAACGGGAAACATGTGGAACGATTATAATATTTTGCAAAAAATACCAATATGATTATCTTCCCTTGCAGATAATACTAAAATGGAAATAGATCAACAGCAATAATTACTAAACAAATATTGAAATGACCTCCACGGACGTACAGCAACAATTCTTTCAGCATATTAAAAGCAACCTGCCTCCGCATTTGTCGCTGGTGGATGAGGTATCAGAATTGCTTGATATCAGCAACGACAGTGCTTATCGCCGTATCAGGGGAGAGAAACCCATTAGTTTTGAAGAGATACAGAAATTGTGCAGCCATTATAAAGTTTCATTGGATCATTTTTTACAGCTGCAGTCCGATACATTTATTTTTTCAGGGAAACTGAATAACAATTCGAACGATGCTTTTGAAAATTATTTGGAGAACCTGCTTCAGAACTTTCAATTTGTAAATAGCTTTAGTAAAAAACATATGTACATCCTCATGAAGGATATTCCTCCCTTCATGTATTTCCATATAAAGGAACTGGCGGCATTCAAATATTTTTTCTGGATGAAATCGATCCTTAATTATGATAGTATGAGAAATGTAAAGTTTTCAGTGGACGATCCGAGGTATGATCCCTATTATGCTACGGGAAAGAAAATTGTAGACATGTATAACAAGATCCCGATCACAGAAATATGGAATATAGAAAGCATCAACAGTACCTTGCGCCAGGTTAATTTTTATGTAGAATCGGGTTCATTCAAAACCAGGGCCGATGCAAGATTGTTGTACGAAAAATTTGAAGAGCTGATCAACCATCTTGAAAAACAGGCAGAGCTTGGATGTAAATTTAATATGGGAGAAAAACCTGCAACCAATGCGGCTGCTTACAGCCTTTTTGTAAATGAATTGATATTGGGTGATAATACTTATATGGCCGAACTGGAAGACATGCGCATCACTTTCCTTAACCATAGTGTGCTTTATTTTGTTGCAACAAAGGACGAACGTTTCAATGCTGCCATACATGAGAATTTACAGAACCTTATAAAAAAATCAACGATGGTAAGTACCATTGGTGAAAAGGAAAGGGTAAGTTTTTTTAACCAGCTCCGTGATAAGATACACGAACGCATGGAAATGCTTAGGTAACTCTTGCTTACCTTTGTGGTAATATGAATACAACGAACATAAAACTAATAGAATGCCCCCGCGATGCCATGCAGGGATGGGCTCATTTTATTCCAACCGAAAAAAAGATCGAATACATCAATGCATTATTGAAAGTGGGATTTGATACCATTGATTTTGGAAGTTTTGTTTCGCCAAAAGCCATCCCGCAAATGGCGGACACGGTGAATGTGTTGAAAGGTTTACAAGTCGATAGTGCAAAGTCAAAGTTGCTTGCGATCATTGCAAATCTTCGTGGTGCAACCGATGCGGTCATTCATGATGAGATCGCATACCTTGGTTTTCCGTTTTCTATTTCAGAAACATTCCAGTTACGTAATACCAATTCATCTATTGCAGCGTCTTTCGAAACCGTTAGTGAGATACAGAACCTTTGTGTGAAGAATAGAAAAGAACTGGTTGTTTATATTTCAATGGGGTTCGGAAATCCTTATGGAGATCCGTACGATGAGTCCATTGTCTTTGAATGGGTGAATAAGATGGTTGAACTTGATATTAAGATCATTTCACTGGCAGATACTGTTGGCGTTGCAACGAAGGAGCAGGTGAGTCGCATTACAAAATATGTGGTAGATGCATTTCCCGGTGTTGAAACAGGCGTGCACCTGCATTCGGCTCCACATAACCGTAAGGAAAAATTAGATGCCGCATTAAAGGCAGGCTGCAAAAGATTTGATGCTGCTATAAAAGGAATAGGGGGCTGCCCGATGGCGGGTGATGACCTGGTTGGTAATTTGGATACTGAATTTATGATCAATCATTTCAGGAATTCCGGTTATGATATCAATATTGATATTGATCAACTGGCTGTTTGTAACAGGATCGCTTCGGAGATATTTATATAAACATCATGTCATTTTCAACAGCACTTCGACAAGCTCAGTGTGACATACGTAACGAATTGTCAGCCTGAGCCTGTCGAAGGCGGGTTTATAATAATGAGTATTTTAAATTAGAACTAAATGGATTTTCACGCAGAGTTTTTTCCAAAAGCATTTTCAAAAAAGATCAATCACAGGAATAAGTTACTGTTGGTTGGATCCTGTTTTACTGAACAGATCGGGACTAAGCTTGCAGCATATAAATTCAACGTGCTCGAAAACCCGAACGGCATTTTATTTAATCCCATAAGCATTTCACATGCAATCACTTCGTATGCTGCAGGAAGTTCTTATAAAGAGAAAGATCTTTTTTATTACAATGAATTATGGGGCAGCTGGCAGCATCACACAAAGTTTTCAAATATTGAAAAACAAAAAGCACTTGACGGGATCAACCAGTCGCAAAAAAAGGCAAACACTTTTATCAAAGAAGCAGATTGGATATTGGTAACCTTGGGTTCTGCATTTGTTTATGAGAATACAGCAGCAGATAATAAAGAAGTTGTTGCCAATTGCCACAAGGTACCTGCTGATAAATTTTACCGGCGATTGCTTGATACGGTAGAAATAAAAAATGTGCTGGCTGCGATGATGGAAACAGTTAAAGTGATCAATCCTTCCGTGAATTTTATTTTTACGATCAGCCCGGTACGGCATCTTCGTGAAGGTTTTATTGAGAACAACCGAAGTAAAGCTGCTTTGATACAGGCCGTTCATTCGCTGGCCGACAATGAAAGCGTTTTTTATTTCCCTGCATACGAACTTGTTATTGATGACCTGCGTGACTATCGTTTTTATGCAGAAGACATGGTGCATCCAAATTATGCCGCTACGAATTATGTGTGGGAAAAGTTTATTGCAACATGTATTGCTGAAGAATCACAACAATTAATGAAAGAGATAGCGGTGATTGTTGCAGCAAGGAATCACAAAGCATTTAACCCCGAATCAGAACAGCATAAAAAATTTTTACAAACCAATTTTGATAAGGTTAAGAGATTGTATGAGCAACATAGTTATTTGGATCTTTCGGAAGAATTATGTTTTTTTGAAAAAAGCAGCAGTTGAACATAGAACATCTCCTGGAGTTGTCATCTCCCAGAGATGTCAACTCAAAGATCTAAACCTTTCATCAAAAATATTCCAACAAAAAAAGACATCAATTAAGATGTCTTTTTTTATTAGATATAATTACTGTTAAAACCCAATATTGAATGTAATAGGTCCTGTCCAGCTTGTTTTGCTGCCACTAAGGCAAGCACCTCTTACGTAAAAATGATAATCCGTGTTTTGCGATACCAATACAGTTGGCGTGTAACCTGGCCCGATTGTGCTGATAGTTCCATCAGTTACGTTTTGCCATGGAAATACAGTAACATATTCAAAATAGCTTTCGCCATTGTGGTCCCATGTGAAGTTTGCGGCTACTGCCTGTCCCGAACCGTTTCTTTCTATTGTCCACTGAACATTTGATGGAGCATTACAAAGGTTTAGGTCACCTGCAGAATAATATGTGTAAGGTCCTGCCCAGTTACTCATTCCAAGGCTGCCGCTACACGTTGATCTTACATAAAAATCATAGTAGGTATTTGCATGCATACTCGCACCATCATAATTTGTGTTGTTGGTAGTAACGATCGTGCCGCTTCCCAATGCAAAATCTTTTTCACCATATTGCACCTGGTAAGAATTTGAATTATAGTTTTCGTTTGGATCCCAGGTAAGATAAAGGCCATAGTTTATATTTCTTGGTCTTCCGCAATAATCACTTACTGCAATGGTTTTAGGGCCTATCCATGCAGTTTTTTCATTGGCACTGCAGAGAGCTCTTACAAATACATTTATGGTTTGGCCAGCCAGGTTTGGTGAGATCTGGCTAAATGGCAATGTTGTTGAGGTTGCACCCAGAGCTTTTATATCGCCGGCATCGCCTGTAACCGGGCTGGTTTGTGGCCAAACGATCGATACCTCGTATGAAACCGGGGTACCTGATGTTGAAATGTTGAATTTAAATTCATCCAAGTTCTGTGTAATAGTAAAGTCGGAAACAATATTGCAGTTGTTACCAGCGCCACCGGTGCTTGTTTTTTTACAACTTGATGCAAAAAGAATAATGATCAGTAATGGAAAAATTACTTTTTTCATAAGGCCGTTTTAGGTATTAATAATTAAAAAATTGAAGCGGCGAAGGTAGGCTTTTTTTTGCTCTTTTTTGAATGATATGTACTTTAAATGATATGTACTTTAATTGTGCAAAGACATGTAAAATCAATTAATGTATCCTGTCGCCACGTACTTCCTCACTACTCATCAACTCTTTTTCATATTCCAGCCATTCTGCCCAACGCTTCCGTACAATTTTTTTATCAAGATAATGTTCTGCAAGTGTAATGAACAAAGTATAATGGCCGGCCTCACTTTCCATGAACTTCCGGTAAAAATTTCGCATATAATCATCATCCAAACCTTCACTTAATCTTTTAAAACGTTCACAGCTCCTTGCTTCTATCAATGCCATAATGAGCATTTGGTCAAGGAAACGTTCCATCGGGCTGCCGTCTTTTTTCTGAAACTGCAATAATTTGTTTACATAAATATCTTTTCGCTGGCGGCCCAGTTTAAGGTCTCTTTTTTTCAATTCGGCAAGTACCATCCTGAAATGTCCCCATTCTTCCGTAACGATCGGGCTCAGTTCTTCTACCAATAATTCTTTATCAGGATTTTTCTGGATCAGTGAAATGCAGGTTGTTGCTGCCTTTTGTTCACAATAAGCGTGATCGGTAAGTATTTCCTCCAATTGAATTTCTGCAAGGTTTACCCAGCGTGGATCTGTTGGTAATTGCAATCCAAGGATGTTTCTTGTATGCTCGCTGAATGATTCGTTCATAAGCAAAATTAAAAAACGGGGCCCGCTTTACCTTTTTTTATTTTACTTTACATTATACTTCCAAAATTATGAGAATTTTTCTTGCTGTTTTATTTGCCACAATAACCATTGGATTGGTGTTTACATTAAATACAAGACTGAAAATAGGAGGCAAACCTGCACCCGCATTTGGAAAATTTTTAAGCCCGCAACATGGATTTTGGCAAAATGCCGAAGCTGAGGATGAAGATTTTTCTGCCGACTTAAAATTTCCACAACTGTCAGGAAAGGTTAGTGTTTATCTCGACAAAAGACTGGTCCCTCACATTTTTGCAGAGAACGAAAATGATGTGTATTTCGTCCAGGGATACCTGCACGCAAAATTCAGGTTATGGCAAATGGAACTTCAAACGCTTGCAGCTGCAGGAAGGGCAAGTGAGATCGTTGGGGATATTGCACTTAACCATGACAGAGAGTTCAGGCGACTGGGAATGGTTTATGCCGCAGAAAATTCTCTAAAAGCAATGGAAGCCAATGACACTATAAAAAAAGAATGCGATGCCTATACAGCGGGCGTGAATGCCTATATCGAAAATCTTCCAGAAAGCAAATTGCCGATCGAATACAAATTGCTTGGCTATGCACCTGAAAAATGGAGTAATCTTAAAACTGCGCTGTTCTTAAAATACATGTCATATGATCTTGCGGCACATGAAACTGATTTTGAAATGACGAATGCCCAGGCTTATTTCAGCCCGGCAGATTTTAAACTGTTATACCCGGCGATCCAGGATTCGCTCGACCCGATCATTCCCAAAGGAACTTTATATACGGCGCCAAAAAAGGCATTGAAAATTCCTGCGTCGGCCGATTCACTTTATTTTAAAAAAGATACAACAACTGCAGAAGAATTTTCAAAACCGAATAAGGCCAATGGCAGCAATAACTGGGCTGTGAGCGGAAGCAAGACAAAAAGCGGCGCTCCCATTTTATGCAATGATCCGCATCTTGGATTGAACCTGCCTTCACTGTGGATAGAAATGCAGCTTTCTACGCCAACATTCAATGCTTATGGAGCAAGTTTCCCTGGCGCTCCAAGTATCATCATTGGATACAACGACAGCTGCGCTTTTGGGTTTACTAACGGTGGTCGTGACGTGCGTGATTATTACGAAATACAATTCAAAGATGAAAGCCGTAAAGAATACTGGTTCAATAACGAATGGAAGACAACTACCTTCCGTTATGAAACAATTAAAGTAAAAGGAAAACCGGATTATATTGATACAGTTGCTTATACTTTATTCGGCCCCGTTATGTATGACAGGTCATTTGGTGGAAAGAGAACAACAAGCGCAAAAAACTATGCTGTTACCTGGTCGGCACATAATGAAAGCAATGAGTTGCTGATCTTCAATATGCTGAACCACGCAAACAACTATGCAGATTACCAGGCAGCTGTAACCAACCTGCATACGCCGGGACAGAACTGTGTTTTTGCATGTAAGAATGGTGATATTGCCATCCGCACACAGGGAGAATTTCCTGCGAAATGGGAGGGACAGGGTGATTTTATTATGCCGGGTACTGATAGCAGTTATATGTGGCAGTATATGATACCGCAGGATGAAACACCTTTTCAATACAATCCTGAAAGAGGTTTTGTGAGCAGTGCCAATCAAAGGCCAACCGATACTGCGTATAAATATTATTTGGGAAGAGAATATCCTACACCCCGCGGGCTCATCATCAACAGGAAACTTGCGGCTATGACTGATATCACCCCGGAAAAAATGATGGCACTGCAAACAGATAACTACAATGTGTTTGGAGAAATGGCAACACCAATATTTACTAAGAATATTGATACAACTAAATTGAATGCGGAAGAAAAATCTATGTTTGACCTGTTGCAAAACTGGGATTTCGAAAATGATAAAGATTCAAAAGGGGCAAGTGTTTTTGTATTGACCTGGAAATATTTTTTAGATACCGTATATGCTGATGAATATGCAAAAGCGCCTGAACCGATCCTGCATCCATTTTCAAGTACCTTACTGGAAGCGGTATTGAAAGATTCTGCTTATAAATTCCTGGATGATATCAATACGCCTCAAAAAGAAACGCTGGCAGATATGGCAACCATCGCATTCAAAGCTGCTGCGGCTGAACTTAAAGACATGGAGGCAAAGGGAAAATTAGAATGGGCCAAATTAAAAGACACACATATAACCCATCTTTTAAAATTACCTGCTTTCAGCCGCGAGCATTTAGCCATTGGCGGTGGAACAAATGTTATCAATGCCACGACCAGTGATCACGGGCCGAGTTGGAGAATGATCGTAAGCCTAACATCAAAGACAGAGGCGTATGGCGTTTATCCCGGCGGGCAAAGTGGTAACCCGGGAAGCAGATTTTATGATAACTTTGTTGACCAATGGGTAGCAGGGAAATATTACCCGCTTTGGATGATGACGAAAGATGAACAGAAAGACCCGAAAATAAAATGGGTAATGAATTTCAGTAAATAATTTTTTCCAGTATACAACCGCCAAAACTTCTAACCAATAAACTACTTCTTATGAAATTCTTTATTTCACTGGTACTAATGGTACTTCTTAGCTTTGCTGCATGTTTATACATGGAGTGGTGGAGCATTGCTATCGCATGTTTCGTGGTTGCATTCCTTATTCGCCAGAAACCAGGTATCGCTTTCTTAACAGGGTTTCTCGCCTTGTTTTTATTATGGGGCGGTTTAAGTTTTTGGATAAGTAATAACAATGGAAACATTTTGGCGCATAAGATGTCGATCATACTTTTTAATACCGACAATCCTTTTTTATTAATTGCTATCACAGGACTTGTTGGAGCGCTGGTTGGAGCATGCGCCGCAACTACGGGCAGCCTGCTTAGAAGAAAACCTTCTGTTCAATAAACAAACATTTAATTTTTCTGTAACAGTTTGGCCGTTAATTTCGGTAACCCAACCGCATTTATGAGAATATTACTTGTTTGCTTGCTTTTGTTTTTTGGTAAAATACTGTCAGCACAAAAAATTTATGGAACTGTTTTTAATGATAAGGGAGATCTCCTGCCTTTTTCTTCGATCACAGTAAAAGGCACTTCGCTTGGAACAAGCGCCAACAACAATGGGCGTTTTTCTTTTACACTTGCTCCTGGAAATTATGTTTTGGTTTGCCAGCATATTGGTTATGCCGCTGCCGAAAAACCGATCAGCCTGCAGGATGACACAGAAGTTACTTTTATTTTAAGTGGACAAAAACTTACCCTGAAAGAAGTGGTTGTGAAAAGCGGTGCTGAAGATCCAGCTTACGAGATCATCAGGCAGGCAATAAAAAAACGTTCTTATTATCATTCACAGGTTGATGCTTTTACCTGCAATATGTATGGGAAAGATCTTGTAAAGCTGCGTAGCCTGCCCAATAAGATACTTGGTAAAAAAATTCCCACCGAAGACAGGAAAGAGATGGGTGTTGATTCAAGCGGCAAGGGTATCATTTATTTATCTGAATCCGTTTCCAAAGTATCGGCGCAACGTCCCGATAATTTTAAACTGGAAGTAATGAGCAGCAGGGTGAGTGGTAGCGGCAGTTTTGGATTTACATTTCCTGCATTTATAAGTTTATATACAAATAACGTAACTGTTTTTTCAGGAACATTTAATCCACGTGGATTTATATCGCCGATTGCAGATGGTGCATTGCGGTATTATAAATATAAATTCCTGGGGACTTTCTTTGAAGATGGGAAGGCGATCAATGCCATCAGGGTCATTCCAAGAAGGAGTTACGAACCATTGTTTTCCGGTATCATCAATATCACCGACGAGGATTGGCGCATTCACAGCTTTGATCTTACGCTTACAAAAACATCACAGCTTGAATTAATGGACACGTTACAGATAACACAACTATACGTTCCTGTTAGCAGAGATGTGTGGCGGGTAAAGAACCAGTTGCTCCATTTTAATTTTTCCATGTTCAAGATCGATGCGATCGGGAACTTTTTAACGGTGTATTCGGATTATAATCTTGCACCAACATTCGATAAAAAATTCTTCAACAACGTTGTGATCAAATATGATACAGCTGTAAACAAAAAGCCACTGGCATATTGGGACAGTACAAGGCCCGTACCACTTGAACCGGAAGAGTTGAAAGATTATCATGTTAAGGATAGTATTTACCAGGCACAAAAAGATTCTTTATTAAGCAGGCAAAATATAGATTCATTAAAAAAGAGACAGGGTAAAATAAAAATTCCGGATATCCTCTGGAACGGAGTTCACAGAAACCATTATAGCAGGAAGAACCCATACCAATGGGGAATGGATCCTTTGTTGCTGGGCCTGGAATACAACCCTGCGGAAGGCGTGGTAACGAATGTAAATCTATACATTGAAAAATATAGTAGGAGATTAAAAGCAAATGTCAGGGTTGAACCGAATTTCCGCTATGGGTTTAATAATACGCATTTGAATCCTTCGCTGGATGTAACTTTCCGCACACGTGAGTGGGGTACCGACAAAAAGATCAAAAGGCGAACATGGTCATTCTCGGGCGGTAAACGGGTAACACAATTCAATAAGGATAATCCAATACCTGCATGGCGCAATAGCCTCACTACTTTATTTTATGGTGATAACTACCTGAAGAACTATGAAAGTTATTTCGGCAGTATTGGGTTCAGTAAACGATATGAAAGCGGGCTTCGCTTTGCAGTAAATGCATTGTATGAAGACAGGCTGCCATTGAACAACACAACCGATTATACTTTTAAGAAAAGCAATTCAGTAAGGATAACGCCCAATTTTCCTGTCGTAGGCAACTTTGATACGATGTATTTCCAACGCCACCAGGCGGTGATGGTGAGTTTTGATATCAGCTTTAAACCAGGACAAAAATACATACAGCTGCCATATAATAAGATACCGCTTGGTTCAAAATATCCTACGTTCAGTTTTAATTACACAAAGGGAATTTCGGATATCCTCGGTAGTGATGTGAACTTTGATAAATGGAAATTCAGCATTCATGATGATAAAAATTTCAAGCTTGCAGGAACGATGAATTACCGCATAAATATCGGTGGCTTTATCAATGCTCACAGTGTTCCTATCCAGGATTACCAGCATTTCAAGGGTAACCAGAGCCGCCTTGCAGCAGGTGATTATATGAGCAGTTTTCAACTCCTGAAATATTATAAACACAGTACGACCAATGATCTTTATGCCTGGGCAAATGTTGAACACCATTTCAATGGATTATTGACCAATAAAATTCCATTGTTCAAAAGGCTTAACTGGAACATGGTTGCTGGAGCGAATGCTTTTTATGTAAACAGCAATAGCAATTATTCAGAAGTATTTGTTGGTCTCGAAAATATTTTAAAATTATTCCGCCTTGATTTTGTTGCAGGATTTGAGAACGGTAAAAAAGTAATTACCGGGTTTAAGCTTGGTGGTGGTGGATTGTTGGGAAGCAGTTTGGGAGGATCCGGCAAGCGTGGTAATTCTGTATCAATATCTCTTTAAACTTCATCATTCAATATTCCGTGTTCCTTGTTCGATATTCTTCGCAACTGTCGCCTGCAAAATAGAATATCGAACAAGGAACACGGAATATCGAATCACGAAGTATTCATTCTTCTAAATTCTTATCTTTGCCGTATAATTTGGTTTGCCCTGCAAGCATCCAATCTTAAATGATTTCCCGTTAGGGATCAAATTAAAAATTATGGCAGTTTTACATAACCGTGTATCACAGGCGGAGCTGAAGAAGCGCCTGTATGAAGAAACAGAACGCCGCATTACTGTTTCATTTTACAACTATTTTTTTATTAAAGATGCGCCCGCTTTCAGGGATGAATTGTATAAGGGATTGCATGCACTAAAAGTGTACGGTCGCATATATGTTGCACATGAGGGTATCAATGCGCAGGTGAGCATACCCGATAGCAACTTTGAAACTTTTAAAACTTACCTGCACGGTATTGCGGGGCTTGAAGCGATAAGATTGAATATTGCTGTTGACAATGATGGCAAATCTTTCTGGGTGCTTAAAGTAAAGGTTCGTGATAAGATCGTTGCCGACGGCATTACAGATCCTGCTTTTGATATGGCCAATAAAGGAAAATATGTAACAGCTGCTGAATTCAATAAACTAACCAATGATAAGGATACGGTTGTCGTTGATATGCGTAATCATTACGAATATGAAGTTGGTCATTTTGAAAATGCCATTGAGATCCCGAGTGATACTTTTCGTGAGCAGCTTCCCATGGCAGCAGGCATGCTGGAGAATGATAAGGATAAAAACATTATCATGTACTGCACCGGCGGCATCCGTTGTGAGAAGGCAAGTGCCTATATGCTTCACCGGGGTTTTAAAAATGTTTTTCACCTGGAAGGTGGGATCATAAACTATGCAAACAAAGTAAAAGAAGAAAACCTCCCCAATAAATTTCACGGTAAGAATTTTGTTTTTGACGACAGGCTGGGGGAGCGGATCACAGATGAGATCATTGCACATTGTCATCAATGTGGTGCGCCGGCAGACACGCATACCAATTGTAAAAATGAAGCTTGTCATTTGCTATTCATACAATGTGAAGCTTGTGCAACAAAATATAAGGGTTGTTGTAGTGATGCCTGTTACCAAATGATACAACTTCCCGAAGAAGAGCAAGCCGCGTTACGAAAAGGAATTGATAAGGGACAGATGATCTTTAATAAGTCGAAAAAAAGATTGAGACCGAAGCTGAATGATCCCGGGCATGAAAAATAAAATTGCCACTGGTACACAGATTTTTTTATCTATGTTTTCCAACACTTGAACATTGAATATTGTACGTTGAATATTGAATATTCATTTATACACTTCAAAGTATAAAACAGTGAGTAAGTGACAAACAAAAAAGCACCCACCTTACGTGAATGCTTTTCTATTTTAGAAGGTTTAGATCATACTTTTGCTTCTGCGTACCGATCCATTTTATTCTTATATTTATTCATTTTATCCTTATAAAAATCTAATGTATCCATTCCTTTCTTACTTAATTGTTTCCTTAGTTTCTTACCCTTATCAGTTGTCATCAATAAAGCAACACCTGCAATGGCGGTAACTGCTACTAAACCTAAGATTACATTTTTCTTACTCATAATAATTTTAATTTTTTATTTTACTAATAATTTACAACGCTTTAATAATTTACAACGCTTTGCTGTTACCGGATATTACCCTGAGTAAAACTGCTATGATAGCTATTACGAGTAATAAGTGTATGATTCCTCCAGCGTGAAATCCCAAAAAACCTATTGCCCAGGCGATCACTAAGATCACGGCAATGGTATATAGTAGACCGCTCATGATTGATAAATTTAAAGTGATGAAATAATTTTAATGGTGTTAATGTTAGCAAGTTGCTATCATAATATTTTCAAAAGCTGTGCCAAGCTGGGGATATGTTTAGAAGTTTAGAGGTTTAGAAGTTTAGATGTTAAGCATATCAGTAATATCTTTATGCAATGAAGAAAGAACGCTTATTAAATGAATTGCACAACAATACTGTTGTTATTTTAAAACCTTCTGCTGTAGCAGGCATTGGTGTGTTTGCATTGGTAGATATTAAAAAAGGACAACGCAACATTTTCTCCAATGATAAAAGTGAATGGATAAAACTTAGTAAGACCGAAATCGATCAGCTTCCATTACACAGCAAAGCACTGATAGAAAATTTCTGCCTGTATGATGAGGAATATTATTTTGTACCTGAGTACGGGTTTAAAATGATGGACCTTGTTGTTTATTTAAATCATTCTGATCAACCAAATGTTGTTTCTATTAACGAAGGAGAAGATTTTGAAGCCTTACGTGATATTGCGGCGGGGGAGGAGTTGTTTGTGGATTATGGGGAGATAGTGAATTCTGAGTTATGAGTTCTGAATTCTGATTTCTGATTTGATTTAAATAATTAGAGACTCATTCATAATTCAGAACTCATAATTCAGAACTCTACCGTGTGAGTCTTTTCAATGATTCCAGGATTCTTTCCTTTGTCTCTTCTTCTGTTAACGTAACGGGTACAAACTTCTCTCCAATAACCTTCTCATACAATTCAATATAACGCTGGCTGATGGCATTGATCCATGCAGTTGTCATTTCCGGGACCCGCTGGCCTTCTTTGCCCATGAAATTATTTTCTATAAGCCATTCCCTGACAAACTCTTTGCTTAATTGTTTTTGTTTTTCTCCTTTTTGCTGGCGTTCATCAAACCCGTCTTTCAAAAAATACCTTGATGAATCGGGCGTGTGGATCTCGTCCATCAAATAAATATCATTGCCTATTTTCCCAAATTCATATTTCGTATCAGCAAGTACCAGTTGTTGCTTTGCTGCAATTTGTTTACCTCTTTCAAATAACTGTAAAGCATACGTGGAAATTTGTTCCCATTCTGAGGCGGTCGTCAATCCCTGTGCAATGATGGCTTCTTTACTGATATCCTCATCGTGTCCTTCACTGGCTTTTGTGGAGGGAGTGATAATGGGTGTTGGAAAAAAATCATTTTCCTTCATTCCTTCCGGCATTTCTACGCCGCACAATGTTCTTTTGCCTTCAGCATAGGTTCTCCACGCATGGCCGGTAAGATTTCCTCTTACCACCATTTCTATTTTAAATGGTACACATCGTTTACCAATACTGACGTTTGGCGCAGGTGTGTCGAGCAACCAATTAGGGCAAATATCTTTACATGCATTAAGCATATATGCTGCTACCTGGTTCAATACCTGCCCTTTGAATGGAATGGGATGCGGTAATACAACATCAAAAGCAGAAATGCGGTCACTCGCCAACATCACGAGCAGATCATCAGCAATGCTATAAACGTCACGCACTTTTCCTTTATAAAAACCTGTTTGATCGGGAAACTTGTAAGCTGTCATATGCTAAAGGTATCTTACCTGCTGAATTATTGTTTTTTAAATGATAATAAGATTTCAACAGGTGTTTAAAATAAAATTTTATATCCAACATAAGTATCCTTATTTTGCTAGTTAATGTATTGTTAAACCAAAACAAACCATATGAGAAAAATTACAAGCTATTTGGTTACACTGCTATTGGCCAACATCATTACAGTTGCCGCCTTTGCACAAAATGTAACTATCAGCGGTAATGTACGGAACGGCATTTCCAAAGAAACCGTATCAGCCGTTTCAGTTACAATTAAAGGCGGTACAGCAGGCACTTTCACAGATGATAAAGGGAATTTCAGTATCACGTCAAAGAGTTTACCTGTTACACTTATCTTTTCTTCTATCGGATTTGAACTGCAGGAAGTAACTGTAACAGAACAAAAGGCACTTGATATTGCGTTTAAGCCTGTCAGTTCGCTTGGGCAGGAGATCGTAGTATCGGCTTCACGTGTTGCAGAACGTATCCTGGAATCACCGGTTTCCATTGAAAGAATAAGCGCTGCAAACATACGCAACGCACCAGCTGCAAATTTTTATGACATTGTATCTACGTTAAAAGGTGTTGATGTAAGTACTTCTTCCATCACATTCAGAACACCTACCACACGTGGTTTTGGTGGTAGCGGAAATGTAAGGTTCAATCAATTGGTTGATGGAATGGATAACCAGGCGCCGGGCCTTAATTTTTCCGTTGGTTCCATTGTTGGTTTGAATGAACTTGATATTGATAATATAGAAATGTTATCTGGTGCATCATCTGCTCTGTACGGATCGGGTGGTATGAATGGTACCATGTTGATGACAAGCAAGAATCCTTTTAAATACCAGGGTTTATCTTTCGTGGTTAAAGAAGGTATCATGCATACTGATGGAAGAGAAAGACCTAGGTCTTCTTATCATAACTGGAGCCTTCGCTGGGCACAAAAGATCAATAATAAATTTGCCTTTAAGGTCACAACAGAATTGGTACAGGCCAAAGACTGGCTGGGTACCGATTACAGGGATTATGACAGGTCTGCTGCAAAATTAAAACCCGGGACAAGAGAAACTGATCCCAACTATGATGGTGTGAATGTTTATGGTGATGAAACTACTGCGGATATCCGCCAGGTTTTGAATGGCGTTGCTGCACAAGCTCCTTTCTTAGCACCTTTTATTGCTACATTAACAAAGAACCCGATCAATGTATCCCGTACAGGGTGGACCGAAAGAGAACTGATCAATCCCAACACGATCAATTTCAAATTAGGAGGATCATTACATTATAAAGTAACAAACAATACAGAAGCAATATTGGCTGCTTATTGGGGTACAGGAAATTCCATTTATACAGGCGCTTCAAGATATTCTTTGAGGAACTTTAAAATGGGACAATATAAGATTGAATTGAATAATAAGAACTGGGTGTTCCGTGCTTATACAACACAGGAAAATGCCGGCGATACTTATAACCTTGCTGCAACAACGCAGAATTTTAATGAAGCATGGAAAGCAAGCGGCGGAAGCGATGGCTGGTATGCACAATATGGCCAGGCGTTTTTAAATGCTAAATTGAATGGATTAAATGATGCAGATGCACATACTGCTGCAAGAAAACTTGCTGATGTAGGAAGGCCGGTAGTAGGATCTGCTTCCTTCAAAGAACTATATGAATCGATCCGTAAGTTACCGGTTCCACAAGGTGGCGCTTTGCTTGACAGATCAGATCTTTATTGCGCTGAAGGAAATTATAACCTTTCTTCTTTTACTAAAGAGGTTGCAGATATCATTGTAGGAGCAAATTTTAAATATTACAGGATGAATTCTGAAGGAACGTTGTTTGCAGATTCAACGGACCCGATCGGGATCAAAGAGTATGGTGTTTTTATACAGGCTGCACGTGCCATCGGCAAACTCAAATTAACTGCATCAGGCAGGTATGATAAGAATGAATATTTTAAAGGACGTTTTACACCAAGGGTAACTGCTGTGTACACGATCGCAAAAAATAATAACATCAGGGCATCTTTCCAGACTGCGTATCGTTTCCCTTCCAACCAAATGCAGTGGATCAATCTTGACCTGCTTTCTTATAAGCTCATTGGAGGAAATAAGAATTTCGCCAGCCTGTATCATTTTGATACCAATCCAATTTATGACAGGGATTCATTGGTTGCAGGTAAAAACATTTCACAGGGATTTGGAGAACTGAAGCCTGAATCACTTTCTTCATTCGAACTTGGTTATAAAGGTTTGTTGATGGATTCGAAATTGCTTGTTGACATTTATGGCTACTATGGTCAATATACCGATTTCCTTTCACGCAGGGTAGTTGTACAATCAAAGACCGGCCAAGAAATTCAACCAGGTGATGCAGATACAGGTAATATTTATTCAATACCGGTTAATATTACTGAAAAATTAAAAACATTTGGTTTTGGGATAGGACTTGATTACAGGTTGCCGGCTAATTTTGCAATTTCATTCAACATTGCTTCAGATAAACTGGATAAAGTTTCAAAGAGTTTCATAGCTTATTTTAACACACCAAGGTATAAGGTAAATGCAGCCTTGTCAAACTCAGGATTCGGCGGCAAAAAACGTTTTGGATTTACGGTGGCTTACAGGTGGCAAGACGCATTCTATTACGAGGGTGACCTTGCTAACGGTAACGTACAGCCGGTTACAACACTGGATGCACAGTTTAGTGTAAAGTTCCCTAAATCAAAGACAATTGTGAAATTAGGAGCTACTAATTTATTGAATCAATACTATTACAATACTGTAGGTAACTCAAATGTCGGAGGTTTGTATTATATAAGTTTCGGATACAATCTTTAATAACTTTAATGCAGATCTTAATTATCAAATTTAAAAAAGTGAATATGAAATACATATCAAAAATGAGTAAGATCAGTTTTTTGCTGGCTATTTCAGCAATGATGATTTTGTCGGCTTGTAATAAGGACCTGGAGCAGTTCCCAGAACCAGCGCCAACACCATATCCAACAGGTAATGCATTGGGAAAAGTGCTTGCTTCAAATCCTGATGACAGTTTATACCTGGCACTTGTAAGAAGGGCAGGTTTATTAAGCACCATTAATAATGATACTGCAACGTTCACCATGTATGTTCCTGACAACAATGCGATGAGAGCATTTGTGGCAGCAGTAACACTCGGTGGAATACCAATTGGCACGCCAGATGCGATCGTATCTGATTTTCTTACAAACACTTTTCCTACAGACCAGGCATATGCAGTTGTAGGTTACAATATTGTACCGCAATTGTTACCAATAGCAGCTGTTACAGATGCGTTTCCAAACTTACAATACCCAAGTATTGTTAATCCTGCACCGACTTTAAGTGATCTTTTAAGGTTAACTACATTCCCAAGTTCTCGTAATGGAGCCTGGGTAAACAATGTTCCTTTACTGGATGCCGCCGGAACATCAGCAACAAACGGTATCGTTTACAATACGCTGGCGATGGTTGCGCCACCACAACGTTTTTTATGGGATAGAATAAATACTGATACTGATCTTGAATATCTTAAAGCAGCGATCCTTCGTGCAGATAGCGGGATTGTTCCGGGCCCGCCAAATGGCGTTCCTACAACATTGCAGGGAGCATGCGAATCTATCGGCGCAAACCTTACCATATTAGCGCCAACGGATGCGGCTTTCCAAACTGCGCTTACGGGTGCTATTTACCAGGCATTACTACCGATCGTAACACAGCAATTAACTGCATACTATATTTCACTTGGTATGACGCCTGCAGATGCAGCAGCACAAGCAGCGCTCGATGCACCTGGTTACACAATGACGCAGGCTACAACCCTGGCATCAAGCCCGGATGTTTTTAGTAACTCCCAGTTATATCCTTATTTAACAGCACGAACAGTGCAAGGGATCGTGAGCTACCATATTCTTGGTACACGTGCCTTTACCAATAATTTCCCTACTGATGTTACATTGTATCCAACATTGTTGAACCAGGGATTGCCAACACACCCAGGCGTAGCATTACAAGCAACTTTTTCAGTTCCATTTGTAAGTAGTGCTACTGTAAAAGGACTTTACAATTCAACCCCGGCAAACATTATTCTTAATACACAACCACTGACCCCTGATCCTTATGGAACAAGCGACCAGCATTTTGTAAATGGTACGATCCAGGAGATTGACCAGGTGTTGTTGCCGTTGCCGTTGTAAAGAGAAGTTATATAATAAAAAATCCTACTCATTCTCGTGAGTAGGATTTTTTTATGGGCTAAGTGAATGGTGAATATGTGAATGGGTGAATAAGTGAATTGACCTATTCACCCATTGACTCATTCACTTAAACGTTAAACCTAAAATGCATCACATCACCATCATGCACAACATATTCTTTTCCTTCTATTCTTAATCTTCCGTTTTCCCTGCAGGCTGCTTCAGATTCATATTTAATGAAGTCATCGTAAGAGATCACTTCTGCTTTGATAAATCCTTTTTCAAAATCTGTATGTATAACACTGGCTGCCTGTGGTGCTTTCCAGCCACTGCCGATCGTCCATGCACGCACTTCCTGTACGCCTGCCGTGAAGTATGTTGACAGGTTTAAAAGTTTATAGGTTGAGTGGATCAATCTATCCAAAGCAGGTTCTGTCATTTTATATTCTTCCATGAACATTGCCTTGTCTTCCGGGTTTTCAAATTCTGCGATCTGCGCTTCAATGGCATTTGTCATGATGATCACTTCATTACCTTCGTCTTTTACAGCTTCTATTAAAGCATCGCTGTATTTGTTACCAGTATGCATACTTGCTTCATCAACATTGGCAACGTATAAAATGTGTTTGTCAGTTAATAAAAAAAGATCAGCGATCGCAACCTTGTCTTCTTTACTTAATCCAAGCGTAATGATGTTCTTTCCTTTCTCAAGATGCGCTTTGCATTTAATAAGTATTTCCAGTTCAGCCTTTGCTTTTGGATCTGTCTTCGCCATTTTTTCTGAACGCTGAATTTTTTTATCAACGCTTTCAAGATCCTTCAGCTGTAATTCTGTTTCAATGATCTCTTTGTCACCAACTGGATTGATGGGGCCTTCATCTCTTAAAATATTCTCATCTTCAAAACAACGTATCACCTGGATGATCGCATCCACTTCACGGATATTTGCCAAAAATTTATTTCCCAAACCTTCGCCCTTACTTGCACCACGAACAAGGCCCGCAATATCCACGATCTCGATCTGCGTTGGAACAACACGATTTGGCTTTACCAGTGTTTCCAGTTTGTTCAAACGTGGATCGGGAACATTCACCAATCCGATATTCGGTTCAATGGTACAAAACCTGTAATTGCTAGCCTGTGCTTTTGCACTGTTGCTCACTGCGTTAAAAAGGGTAGACTTACCCACATTTGGTAATCCTACGATGCCTGCTTGTAATGCCATGATATGAGTTCTGAGTTTTGAGTTGTGAATGCTGAGTTTCGGAGTACAGGCTAGCTGTTTTCAGAAACGGGTGCAAAGGTAAGGATTGGCGGCAAATATTTGAAGTGTGATATGAACGTTGTCTTGGCTTAATTGAATTATATATTGGGATTACTTAATATCTTGTTCTGCAATTGAATTATACCTAAAGGGATTTAATGTGGGACATTGATGAGATATTCTGTGATCAGTTATATTATCCTATACTGGAAACTTCACCGGGATATATTTTGAATGGGAAGTATTACCCCACCTTATTACGGGTTATTGAAAAACAAGCATCAAGTTTAAATATTCGTTGTATAAATTTTATTATTGATAGCAATAATAATTGGAAAGTATATTCGAAAGAAAAAATTACAACCGACGGTCAATTTGATATTTATAATGGCTACTGTACCGATACTATAACAAAAAATCTTGGGTATGTTTCGGGCTTGGTTCCAAAAGACAGAATAGATTTTCTTCATGCTTTTGATGGTAATACAAATAACATCGAATGGATTTGCAATAAATCACTGCGATAACGTGGCCATAAAACTGGTTTAGCCACGTTTTCCACCAATATACTCCCAATGTAAATAACAAATTCAACCTATAACAGGATATAATATTAATTTCCGCCTTCTAATAACAAATCATGGCATTAAGCAGGATCTGGTCAGCATTCATCATCATTGCAATTACAGCAGCGTGCATAAAATGCTTTTTTATTCCCGGTAACAAAACGGTTTTTGCCAATATGGTTACAGGAAAAACAGGGGACACGATCAAAATAAAAACTGTTGATAGTACAAAAGCTGATGTCGCGATCGTAAAATACCTGGATTCAAATAAGGTTTATACTTCTGCTGATGTGATGACGACTAAATATGGCAATGGGAAATTATTGGAATATAAATTTCAATCTGCAGATGGAATTGTTGAAACCTGCCAGACAGCAGTAACACTTTGCCTGAAGCTGATCGGATTCCTGGCGCTCTTTATGGGTTTTTTAAGCATTGCTGAAAAAGCAGGAGGCATTCGTTTTCTTTCAAGGATCATTGGACCTTTCTTCTCAAAATTATTTCCAGAAATACCCAAGGGCCATCCTTCCATGGGACATATGATCATGAATTTTTCTGCCAACCTGCTCGGGCTTGATAATGCAGCAACACCATTTGGATTAAAGGCCATGGAAAGTTTACAGGAACTCAATCCAAATAAAGAACGTGCATCCAATCCACAGATCATGTTCCTGTGCCTGCATGCTTCGGGGCTCACATTAATTCCTGTTTCTATTATTGCACTAAGGTCAGCGGCAAAGTCTGCAAACCCAATGGATATTTTTATTCCCTGCATGATCGCCACTTTTGTAGCAACGATCGCAGCGATGCTGATCGTGAGCATCAAACAAAAGATCAATCTTTTGCAGCCGGTGATCTTAGGTTGGGTATTGGGAATTTCTGCATTGATCGCTTTACTGGTTGTTTATATTAAATCATTGAATGCGGACGATGTGCAAATTTTTTCTGGTTCATTGAGCAGCGGAATGATCCTTTTAATTTTTATCCTGATCGTACTCGGCGGGCTCTACAAAAAGATCGACATTTTTGATTCATTCATACAAGGCGCCAAAGGAGGTTTTGAAACCGCGGTAAGAATTATTCCTTACCTCGTGGGTATGTTGGTTGCGATAAGCCTGTTGCGTACAAGCGGTAGCTTTGATGCTGTGATAAATGGTATAAAAAGTATTTTCGGTTTAATGGGAACAGATACACGTTTTGTAGACGGGCTTCCAACGGCACTTGTAAAACCATTCAGCGGTGGTGCAGCAAGAGGCATGATGGTTGACACGATGAAAGCCAATGGCGCAGATTCATTTGCCGGCAGGCTTTCTTGCATATTACAAGGATCCTCCGATACAACTTTTTATGTGATAGCCGTTTATTTTGGGGCTGTTTCGGTTAAGGATACACGCTATGCAATTGGGGCTATGCTGCTGGCGGATCTTGTTGGAATAATAACTTCTATTGTTCTGGCGTATATGTTTTTTTCTTAGAACATATTTGTATATCGAACTCAGATAGGCTTCTCGTCATCTTATTTCCTTGTTCGACATTCCGTGTTCCTTGTTCGATATTCTTGCGGTTGGTAAAATTTGGAAAAGCACCGCTTCTTCTGGTACTTTTATCTATGTACTGGAATAATGAACAAGGAACACGGAATGTCGAACAAGGAAGTTTAACACACTTCAATTTTCTTTTCTTCTCCTTCTTTTAATTTTCTTTTTCGGTGTAGCCACAGCAGTCGAATCTCCTGCTTTCACACTATCATTCTCTTCTTCTTCACCCGTAATATAACGTGCCCCAAAAATTGGAGCCAGTGTTTTGGCTTTATAAACTGTCCTGTCAAACTTATTTCCCATTACAATAATGGTCGCATCTTCATCAATAAGTCTGATAAATGAAGCATTGTATCCATGCCACCAGCCATTGTGATAGATCAGTTTCTTGCCGTTGGGGTAGAGGTTCATTCTCCAACCAAGACCATAATTCCTTACACCGGGCTTCTCATTACTGTAAGGCTTATACGCTTCCATCAGTGTCTCTGGTTTAAAGATGAGGTTGCAGCGAAGCGCCCTGTCCCAAAGCAACAGGTCCTCTGCCGTTGTATACACATTCTTATCACCATAAACAAGATCAAGAAAATTAAGTGGTATCATTTGCCCGCGCCAGTCGTAGCTCGGGTTTACTTTTGCAGAATCCTCGTGGGTGAACACAAAGCTGTGCTCCATACCTAGAGGATGAAAGAATTCCTTTTTGATAAAATCAGGAAAGCTCATATTGGTTACTTTTTCTGCAAGCAATGCAAGCAAAGCATAATTTGTATTGCAGTAAGTGAAATGTTTTCCCGGTGCACCAACATCTAATTGGGATTTGAACTGGATGAGCCAGGCCAATACATCCTGGTTCTTTATGTATTGCCTTTTGTCCCATCCCATATCTTCCATAAAATACAGGTAATTGGGTAAGCCAGTCCGGTGATTGAGCAATGTTCTTATTGTAACCCCCGGGTAATTGAATTCAGGAAAATATTTACTGAACTCATCATCGATATTCAGTTTCCCATCCTGCCATAATTTTAATATGGCCATGGCCGTGATCGTTTTGCTTACAGAAGCAATATGAAAAGGAGTTGTGTTGTTGATGGTATCCTTCCCGCCCACATGGCCGCAGCCCCTGAATGCTTCAAAAATAATGTTGCCACCTTTGGCGACAAGGACAGCACCGTTAAATCCGCCACGGTTTAGAAGACTGTCGTACCAATGTTCGCAGGCAAGGTTCAATTCATTTTTTTCAAATGGGCTAATGGTAGTGGGCGTGGGCAATTCAATGAGCGTTGAATCCTTTAAAGGGAGCTTTGCTTCTTTTTTTTGAGAGGAGCTGCAGGAACTTATCGCCCATGCAACTAGTAAAAAAAAGCTTAACAAAGTTAATAGATGAAGCCGCCGGCCTCTGAAATAAGCAAGTGTTTTTGTGTGGTTACACATAGTTCTGGAGGTTGGTATCATATAAATATTAAATACTGGGATATATTTGTGCAAAATACGGTGTAATTATTATGAGTAAGAAAAAAATAACGAGTTATCCCAAGGATAGAATAAATATTCTTTTTTTAGAGAATATCAGCGATGTGGCCGTGGCGCAATTTAAAAAGGGTGGGTATGGTAATGTGAAAAAAATGAATGCAGCGATCAGTGAAGCCGATCTCATAAAAGAAATTAAGAACGTACACCTGCTTGGCATCAGGAGCAAAACTCAAATTTCTAAAAATGTTTTGGATGCAGCGATGAAGTTACAGGCGATCGGCTGTTTTTGTATTGGAGTGAACCAGGTTGACCTGGATGCTGCCACCAATTCAGGTGTTGCAGTGTTTAATGCACCTTACAGCAACACGAGAAGTGTTGCAGAATTGGTGATCGGTGCATCGATCATGTTGGTAAGAAAAATTACAGATAAGAACAAAGCCGCACACGAAGGTATATGGATGAAAGATGCAAGTGGCAGCCACGAACTGCGGGGAAAAACACTCGGCATCATTGGCTATGGAAATATCGGTAGCCAGGTGAGTGTGCTTGCAGAAGCATTGGGAATGAAAGTGATCTTTTATGATGCCGAAACAAAACTTCCATTGGGCAATGCAACTGATAGTAAAACACTGAAAGAATTATTGAAGCAGGCAGATGTGGTTACTTTGCATGTTCCTGAACTGGATAGCACGAAGAACCTCATCAACAAAACAAATATTAAACATTTCAAACCCGGGGCCGTATTGATCAATTATGCAAGGGGAGAAGTGGTTGACCTGAAAGTATTAAGAGCAGCGTTGATATCCGGGCATATTGCCGGAGCAGCTGTGGATGTATTTCCTGTAGAACCTGAAAAGAATGGCGATAAATTCTCAACCGTGTTGCAGGGATTACCCAATGTAATATTAACACCACATATCGGGGGTAGCACACAAGAGGCCCAAAACAATATAGGCCTGGACGTTAGTAACAAACTTTTTAATTACCTCGAAAAAGGCATCAGCACAGGATCACATACTGTTCCTGCCCTCGCACTTCCGCCGCAGGAAGGCGCCCACCGCATTTTACACATTCACTACAACAGGCCTGGCGTACTGAGCCAGATCAATACCATGCTGAGTAAAAATAACATCAATATCCTCGGGCAATACCTGAAAACAAATGAAGATATTGGTTACGTGGTACTGGATGTTGATATGAATTTCAGTAAAAATGCGGCAGAACTTCTCAAAAAAGTAAAGCAAACGATTAAGGTCAGATTATTGTACTAATTGTAACCGAAGCGACACAAGGGCATAAAGGGCTTATTTACTTTTGCGTCTTCGGTAAACAACTTCGTAAATAAAACAAAGTTAATATATTCTAAACTTTCAATAATTACTGAAAGTTATGTAACTTTGTGTGTAAATGATAAATTATGAAACTCGTCATATTAGGAGCAGGGTTTGGGGGGTTAAGACTGGCCCGGAAACTCAACAACAAAAAGGGAATTGAAGTGACGTTGATCGATCGTTTCAACTTTCACCAGTTCCAGCCTTTATTTTACCAGGTAGCAACAGCCAGCCTGGATGCAAGTAATATTTCATTCCCCCTGCGAATGGCTTTCCAGCGATCAAAGAACGTACGAATCAGGCTGGCCACTGTTCAGCAAATATCAATGGCAGAAAAAAAAGTACTGACCGATATTGGTGATTTTAAATTTGACAGGTTGGTCATTGCCATGGGGGCGGAAACAAATTTCTTCGGCAATGAGCAATTAAGTGATCATGCTTTCCCAATGAAAAGTACGGTGGAAGCCTTGCAACTAAGGCACCGGCTAATGTCTATTTTTGAAGAAGCGGTAAATGCACAGGATGCAAAAGATCAGCAGCTGTTTCAGCGCCTGATGAATATTGTGATAGTAGGAGGAGGGCCAACAGGCGTGGAACTGAGTGGCGCCATATCCGAAATAAAACGTTTTGAAGTAACCAAGGATTACCCGGAACTGGATGTTTCAAAAATGAATATCTATTTGCTGGAAGGCGGCCCCAAAATTCTTGGAGCAATGAGTGAAAAATCCAGTATTGATTCCAGGAAATATCTTGAAAGGCTAGGTGTTACCGTTATGACCGAAACTATATTGAAGGATTATGATGGCTTAACAGCTACATTACAGAATGGTCAAACCATAAATACCGCGTTGGTAATATGGGCAGCAGGTATCAAAGGAAATGTACCGGAAGGCATCAGCAAAGAACTAGTTGTAAAAGGCAACAGGATAAAAGTTGACCGGCATTGTCTTGTGAATGGAACAAATAATATTTATGCCATCGGTGATGTTGCTTATATGGAAGAACCGGCCTGGCCTGCTGGTCACCCGCAGCTGGCAGGAGTGGCCATACAACAGGCGGACTTGCTTGCAAATAATCTAAAACTTGAAGTAGAAAACGCATCAGCACAATTAAAAGATTTTATATACAAGGATAAAGGGACGATGGCAACTGTGGGAAGGAACCTTGCCGTAGTTGATATTCCAAAACCAAAACTACATTTCAAAGGTTTTTTTGCATGGATGATCTGGATGGGTTTGCATTTATTTCTTTTATTAGGCGTGAAGAACCGCTTCTCTGTTTTCTTTAATTGGGTGTATAAATATTTTACACACGACCAGAATCTGAGGCTGATCTTTAAACCGTTTTACAGGAATACAAAGCAGGAAGAAGCAAAGAAATGATGTCCATAGTTCCTGGAGATGTCAACTGCTGAGATACTAAACCGTTTTAGGAAAGAACAATTCTTTTACAATGAACGCTATTGATATAGCGATGAGCAAAGAACATAAAAGAACCATGAATTTTTTTTTATCCCTCATGCGGTCATCGAATTTAACTTGTCTTGCAGGCGATAATTTTATCACCCCTTTTAGAAGAAGTAAAAAATAAAGGCCGCATATCAATGGTATCAATTGGCTAACGATAGTACTCATAATTTTAATATAATGGTACAAGATAGTGTTATTACATAAATATGTACGGTTAAGATCTTCAGATTGTCTGAACTATGATTAATTGATTAAATGAAAACTGTGATTAAAATCATAGCCTGTCAAAAAATCATTCTAATCATGGTTCAGACAATTTGGATGTTAACTTGGAAGATGTCAACTCGGAAAATTGAACTAAATTAACTGCACAAAAATCAACAGGAATGAGATCTGTTTTCTCAATGTTACTCATAACTTTTTCTTTCAGCGCCATGAGCCAGTTGCCAAAAGTTTCAAGCGGATCTGTTAAGCGACTTGAAAATTTTCCTTCTGTATATGTGGAAGCACGCAACATTGACATATGGCTGCCGGCAAATTACGACTCAAAAAAAAAGTATGCTACACTGTATATGCATGATGGACAGGCGTTGTTTGATAGTACGCTCATGTGGAACCACCAGGAATGGCAGGTAGATGAAACTATATCGAGGTTATTAACTGAAAATAAAATTAAGAATTGTATCGTGATCGGTATTTGGAATGCCGGGGCAAAACGTTGGGCCGAATATTTCCCTGAGAAAATTTTAAAAGACATCCCGGAAACACAAAGGAAAAATTTAATAAAAGATGAAATGGCAGGGAAGCCGTTGGGAGATGATTACCTGCAATTCATAATAAAAGAATTAAAACCTTTTATTGATACACATTTTGCTGTGTATACAGACAAGGCAAATACTTTTATTGCGGGTTCAAGTATGGGCGCCATGACCTCCTTATATGCCATCTGTGAATACCCAAACATTTTTGGTGGAGCCGCATGCATTTCAACACACTGGCCGGGAAGTTTAAAAGTTTTCAATGATACAATTTCAAAAGCGATGAATGCTTATTTGGAAAAGCATTTGCCCGATCCAAAAGATCATAAAATATATTTTGATCATGGAACAGCAACATTGGATGGTTATTACAAACCTTCGCAGTTGATGATCGATGCTACTATGAAAAAAGCAGGTTATAAAGGTAATAATTGGATAACAAAAGAATTCCCCGGTGCAGATCATTCAGAAAGTTCATGGAGCAAGCGGTTTTATTTACCTGTATTATTTTTATTGACAAAATAGTTTAATAAAAGATCAAGCTATAATTTCCATTTTACTAATATGGCTAATTTTTTAAAAGCGGTATGGAAGGATCTGATCATGGCTAATTATATTATTGATCCTGCCATTCTTCAAAAATACCTTCCTTACAAAACGGAAATAGATACTTTTAATGGCAATACATATGTAAGTCTTGTTGGATTTCTTTTTAATGAAACAAGTATGTTGGGCCTTCGAATACCTTTCCATATAAATTTTGAAGAAGTGAATCTCAGGTTCTATGTTCGATACAATGATAATGGTAAATGGAAAAGAGGTGTTGTTTTTATCAAGGAGATCGTGCCCAGGGTTGCTATCAGTTTTATTGCAAATACTGTTTATCATGAGCATTATTGCACTATGCCAATGAAACACCTGCCAACAGAAACAAATGATGGATTATCATTTAAATATCAATGGAAGTCTAAAAATAAATGGAACAGCCTTGAAGCTATAACCGGAAAGATAGCATTGCCCATATTAGAAAACAGTGAAGCACATTTTATCACTGAACATTATTGGGGTTATTCAAAGTATAATCATGAAAAAACATTTGAATACGAAGTGCAGCATGATCCCTGGAAAGTTTACCCGATAAAAGAATATTCGATCGATTGTGATTTTGCTTCAGTATATGGAAATGATTTTGCTTTCCTCGTAGATTCGATACCCAATTCTGTATTTGTCGCACAAGGGTCAGCCGTTGCAGTGATGGGTAGGAGGAGAGTGGGTTGAGTTGATAAGGTTGAGGAATACAAGTAGAATTGTCGAAGTGCGTCCTAAAAGAAATATTCAATATTCAACGTACAATGTTCCATGTTCAATGGAGCGCACTTGAATATTGAACATTGTACGTTGAATATTGAATATTAAAAAAGCTGCAATGTTTTTGCAGCTTTTCTATGTACAAACTCTTAATTTAAGAACTAAGTACGGCATTTTCAACCCCATCAACTCTTCACCTTCGCAAAACCTTTCAACAACTTCGTCCCCCTGCTCTTAAATGCTGCCGTCTGATCCTCGATCTGGCTTTCGATCAACAATTTTAATTCAGGAATTATTTCCGGGTATTGTTTGGCCAGGTTGCCCAGTATCGTTAGTGAGAATGCTTTTACAGCAACTTCTTCTGTAGGAGATTCTACAAAAGCAAAACAAATATTCATGATCTCTCCCTGGAATTTTTTAGGAATATCAATATCCTGTAAAAGCCTTACCGTATTTCGTTTTACGGCACCGTGAAGGTTTGGCTTTTGAACATTTTTTATAAGGTTTGACCAATGCTTCGTTATGAAATCGGGATGCTTCATCACGCAATTACTCACCGGCCAGCCTGCTCTTTGCACAACACGGTATTCATCGTTTAAGAATAAATGAAATAATTCATCAAAACGCTTTTGATCGGCACCAACCCATTGTACAATTTTGATGCATTGTTCTTTTGAATGTTCTCTTAATATTTCTTCTCTTAAGTTCATAAAAATTAACCACACAGTTAAAAGGAGTTAAAAAATCGAGTTTCACAGAGTTTATATTTTATACAGACCTCTGTGAAACTCTGTGTAAAACTCCTTTAACTCTGTGGTTTAAAAAAATATTATCCAAAGCCTTATTTATTAAGTTCTATCTTTTCTCCAACCGGATGCTCCGCTTTAAATTCCATTCCCAACAAATTTGCCATCGTTTGAGCAAATTGTTTTTGATACAGCTGTTGATCATCCTTTACCTCACCTTTTGCTTTTATTCCCGGCCCCATGGCAGCAAACCATATCTGGTAAGAATCTTTTATTTTATCATTGTGGCTCGTCCATTCTTCTTTTTTAGCATCACCACGCCCATGATCAACGGTAACAAACAACGCTGTTTTATTTTTGTATGCAGGATCAGATTGAATATAGTTCCAGATATCCTGTATCCATTTGTCAACCAAATGTGCTGCATTCAAATAATCCCGGTACTGACCACTATGTGCCCATTCATCCGTTTCTCCATAAGAGATGTATAAAACCTTTGGCTTTTTTGTCTTTAAATAATTCATCGCTGAATAATGCGTAAATACATCCAGGCATTCTTCATCGTCGAATGGCCTGTAAGAATCTTCCCTCATTTCATTTATTAGTTTTTCAGCGGCAGTGGGGTTATCGCCGCCTGTTTTGTCAAATGCTGAGTAAACGGGGATCTTACTTCTTTCCTGGTTCAATATCCTGTCAAATGCATCCCATGCACCAAAAGCTGCAACCTTGTTTTGATAACCTTTTTGTTTGTTTATGTATTCAAGCAGGTTGGAATGAGGATTCGGCGGGTATTTGTTACTGTTAACAGCCGTATCAGGATAACCAGTAAAAATCTCATTGTAACCGGGGTAAGAAAACCAATAACGGTTTGCATTGTTGACTTTATTCTGATAATCGCGGTTGCCATATAATTGGCCGTTCTTTTCAACAACACTCCATAAAAAAGGCATTAATTTTTTTCTTCTCTCAACAACATCATCTGCCCAGTATTTTTTAAAAATGTATGCACTATCGTCCTGGTTGAATTTTTTGTTATTGGCGATGTTGCTGTCCATCCCTTTATAAATTTCCTGCCAGCGAAAGCCGTCTGTTGTGATGATGATGATGTTCTCGGCCTTTTGTGAAAATGTAGTAGAGGAGTAGAAGATAGTTAATAAGATAAAGATGTGTTTCATGTTAATGAGTTGATATTTTGTGCAAGGATACCGGATACCAGATGCCAGATGTCGGATCAGTCTACGCAGTTTGAAGTTTTATCCCGTATCCTGTATCTGGGATCTGGTATCCCGTATCCGGTATCCTGCATCTCTATTATTTAATTCCTTCTAATATCTCTTTTATTCTTCTTATTTCCTTTTCATCTGCAGAAACGCTCTTTAAATCTTCATTAATTTTTCCACTCGTAAATTTCATTTTACTTTCGATTATGGTCCTGGCAGATGTATGAAACTCTTTTGCTTTTGTTCTTGTTGCTATCTCTGCTATATTATCAGCACGAACACCACTTCCCGGCATAATGATAATGCTGTCCTCCGCTTTTTCTATTAACTGTGCAACAAGTTCCATTCCGTCTGCAACAGTAGCTGTTTGACCACTCGTAAGAATTCTTTCACAACCAATTTCAATGATATCTTCCATTGCTTTAAATGGATCTGCTGTTCTGTCGAATGCCCTGTGAAAAGTCACGCCAAGGGGATAAGCAAGTTCAACCAATTGTTCGCATCTTTTTTTATCAACTGTACCATCTGCATGTAAAATACCGATCACGACTCCGTCGCAACCCAGTTTTTTACAAAGTGCCACATCCGTTTTCATGATCTCGAATTCATCATCACTATAAAAAAAATCTCCGCCTCTTGGGCGAATGATGGGATACAATTCAATGGAGCATTTTTTTCTTGCAGATTTTATTAAGCCATATGAAGGAGTAGTACCACCCTCGCCGGGGTTGTCGCAAAGTTCAATGCGATGGGCACCGGAAGACTGAGCAATGATGCAACTTTCAATTGTGAAGCCGATTACTTCAAGTTTGTAGTTCATGCTGTTAGGAAATATTCAATGTACAATGTTCAATATTCAAGTAGAGCGTGATTGCCGGTGAGCATCGAATATTGTACGTTGTACATTGAATATTTCTTATATTAAAAACTTCGATTTATGAATTTGATTCTCCGAATTACTTCTTACACTAAACACAAATCCTTCCTGTATTGCGTATGCGCCGTATTCTCCTCTTTTATTGATCGCTAAAAATCCTACCTGCATCTCTTTTGCTTTTTTGGGATCTCGTTTTACAATCCGTTCAACAGCTTTTTTGCAGGCAAGTTCCGGTGATAATCCCTGTCGCATAAATTCAACAACGAGGTGTGTTCCGCAGATACGGATCACTTCTTCACCAACACCGCTGCTGGTTGCTGCACCTACTTGATTGTCTACAAACAATCCTGCACCAATGATCGGCGAATCACCCACACGTCCATGTACTTTGAATGCCATACCACTGGTTGTAACTGCACCGCAAATATCACCAGCTGCATCAATGGCTACCAGGCCCATGGTATCATGATTGGGTGAGCCATCATCGAAAAAAGCCGGAGCAAAGGGGCCATGCCCTTCTTTTTTATTTTCAATATTGATGACAGGCTTGTATTCACTTTTTAAGAGCCATTTTTTATAAGCTTCTTCAGCTTCTGTCGATAATACAGCCGGTTCTTTTTTAAAACCATTTTCAATGGCGAATTGCTGTGCACCATTTCCACACAAGAGCACATGTGGTGTCAGCTCCATTACTTTTCTTGCAACTGAAACAGGATGCTTTATTTGTTCGAGCCCGGCCACGGCGCCGCAGTTTGCATGTTGATCCATGATACAGGCATCCAGGGTAACAATGCCGTCCCTGTCGGGATAACCGCCAAGCCCCACGCAGCAATTGATGGTATCTTCTATCTGCATGGCCCCGGCTTCAATAGCGTCTATACATTTACCGTTAGCAGCAAGTATCTTCCATGCTGCCGCATTTACGTCCATGCCACTGTCCCAGGTGGATACTACGATCGGCTTTTTTGCTGCCGTAGTAAAAGAATGTAATCCAAGAGCGGAGAGACCGAGAGAGGAAAGCTTAATAAAATTTTTTCTGTTCATATGGATCTTTTGAGCTGTCAGCCAGAAGCTTTGAGCTACGAGTAAGTATTTTTATTTATTGCCGATTCACGATTGCCGATTGCCGTTTCACGACACATGCATCACCAATTTCTTCAACATCTCATTCGAAACCGTATCCGCATACATCCCAAACGCACCCGAAAATACGCCTTTCATTTTTCCATCCTTCGATTCAATGGCATAAACTACATCCTCATCAGATGGATTTGTATCTCCTTCAAACCTGTATACCTCTGTAATTTCAAATTCAGATGGATTAAGACAAACGCCGGTATCACGGCAGGTCAATTTATCAAAGGCAATATTGAAGTCGGTTTTATAGCCTCTTTCTTTGAGACCGTTCAATGCTGCAACAACAGTATCGTATGTGTACATGTTTTTTTGATAAAGTTAATGAGATTCTGGATGCGGGATACCAGATACCAGATAACGGATACGAGATGCGGGATACGGGATACCGGATCAGTTATCAAGCATTGAAGAGATCTTCAAAATATATAGAGTTATCCGGTATCTCGTATCCCGCATCCCGTATCTCGTATCCCGCATCCCGTATCTCGTATCCCGTATCCCGTATCTCGTATCCCGTATCCGGTATATTGCGTATCTTGCAACTGGAAACCTCGAATGATCGCAAGTTCGCATCATAAAAAAAATATATTCAGAAGTATCTACAAATATGAGTAAACCGAAAAGCAACACTCCTAAAAAATCTTCACAGTCACAAACTTTAAAAGGAAAACTTGATATCAGCCGCAGCGGTATGGGTTATGTAATCGTTGATGGCCTTGATAAAGACATCCTCGTAAGGCCGAATGATTTCGGAAAAGCATTTCACGGAGATACAGTACGGGTGCAGGTTGCAGCTGACGGAGGCAAAGGAAAACGTGCAGAAGGAAAAGTGATCGACGTTGCAGAAAGAAAACAAACTGAATTCGTTGGCAACGTACAGGTGAATAAGAATGTAGCATTTTTTATCGCTGCAGGTGAAAGGCCCATCCCGGATTTTTACATCCCGGCTGAAAAACTGAACGGCGCTGCAGATGGAGAAAGGGTGGTTGCCCGTTTGACAAAATGGGATAAAGCAGATAAAAAACCACAGGGCGAGATCGTTTCTGTTATCAAAGCAGAAGATGAAGCTGATATGGCTATGAAAGAAATACTGATCGATGCAGGTTTCCCATTGTCATTTGAAGCAACTGTGATGCAGGAGGCTGAAAAATTATCCGGCAAGATCACGCGTGAAGAAACCACCAAACGAAAGGATTTTCGGGATATACTCACCTTCACCATCGACCCGGTAGATGCAAAGGATTTTGATGATGCAATATCTATCAGGAACCTTGATAATGGCAATTACGAGATCGGTGTTCATATTGCCGACGTGAGCCATTTTGTTACACCCGATAGCATTCTTGATAAATCTGCTTATGCAAGGGCAACGAGCGTTTATCTTCCCGATCGTGTGAACCCAATGTTGCCGGAAAGAATATCGAATGAACTTTGTTCATTGCGCCCCAATGAGGATAAATATACTTTCTCTGTTGTTTTCCAGATCACCAACCGGGCGGAGATCAAACACAAATGGCTTGGCCGCACGCTTATTCATAGTAATCACCGGTTCACTTATGAAGAAGTGCAGCAAACCATTGAAACAAAAGATGGGCTTCATTACAAACCGATCCTTTTGTTGAATAACCTTGCGCAACAATTTCGTAAAGAACGTTTTGAGAATGGTGCCATTAATTTTTCATCAACTGAAGTAAAATTCCAATTGGATGAAAAAGGGAAACCAATAGGCGTGATCATAAAAGAAAGTAAGGAAGCACACCAGCTGGTAGAAGAATTTATGTTGCTGGCAAATCGTGCGGTTGCAGAATATGTTTCAAAAATAAAAAGCAATAAAGAACCCATTCCCTTTCCGTACCGCATACACGATACACCAAGTGAAGAAAAATTAAAACCTTTCGCCGCATTTGCAAAAAAATTCGGTTATAAATTTCATCTTGATAATGAAAAGGAAGTTGCATCATCATTCAACAGGTTGCTGAACGATGTACAGGGAAAACCTGAGCAACATGTATTGGAGCAACTGGGTATTCGTACCATGGCAAAGGCTGTTTATACTTCTGAAAATATTGGCCACTATGGATTGGGTTTTGAGAACTATTGCCATTTTACATCCCCGATCCGACGTTACCCGGATGTATTGGCACATCGTATATTACAACAATGCCTTGAAAAGAATTTGAAGATCGATCCCAAGATGGAAGAAAAATGCAAGCATTGCAGCGACAGGGAACGTTCGGCCATGGAAGCAGAACGTGCAGGCAACAAATACAAACAGGTTGAATTCATGCGCCAATTTATGGGTGATGAATTTGAAGCTGTCATCAGCGGTGTCTCTGCATTTGGTTTTTGGGCAGAAACAGTGGCGCATAAGTGTGAAGGACTGGTAAGTGTAAAAGACCTGAATGAATTTGATGATTTCCGCCTGGATGAAGCCGACTATGCCTTGGTAGGCATGCGCAGCGGTAGAAGATTCAGGATGGGTGATAAGATAAATGTAAAACTGGTAGCAGCGAATCTTGCAAAGCGACAATTGGATTATGAGTGGGTGATGGATAGAACTAAGAACGATCATGTAGCAAAGAGTGATCATGCACCGAAGAAGAAGGCAAGGAAGAAAAATTGACAATTGAAAATTGACAATTGACAATTTTCCTGGCATACAACTATTTTTGTGAAACATGAATCTATTATTGTCCATTGTCCATTGTCCATTGTCCATTGTCCATTGTCTATTGTCCATTGTCCATTCAAACTAATATTCGATGCAATCCTTCACGGCCCTTTCAGCATTATTTGAAACACGATTCAACAAGCGGCACTTTCCGCAAGAGCCACATAATTTATACGATGCATCACAATACATTTTAGGAATTGGCGGCAAAAGGGTACGCCCGGTATGCGTGCTGATGGGAAATGAATTATTCAGCGATATCGATCCTGATGCATATGAAGTAGCCACTGCCATTGAACTTTTTCACAACTTTAGTTTGGTACATGATGATATTATGGACAAAGCGCCATTGCGCCGTGGTGTACCTACTGTTCATATAAAATATGGTGATGCAACTGCTTTGCTTGCGGGTGATGTGATGCTGGTAGCTGCATACGATCATATCAATAAAATAAAACCATTGCATCTTCAAAAGATCATTGCGCTTTTTAATAAGACGGCCAAAGAAGTTTGTGAAGGCCAACAAATGGATATGGAGTTTGAGAACAGGAACGATGTAAGTTTTGATGACTATGTTCAAATGATCACTTTAAAAACTTCTGTACTGCTCGCAGCAAGCCTTCAAATGGGCGCTATACTTGGTGGGGCGGGACTTGGCAACCAGGATCATATTTTTGAATTCGGAAAAAAGTTAGGCATCGCTTTCCAGGTGCAGGATGATTATTTAGATGCGTTTGGCGACCCGGAAAAATTTGGCAAGTTGCCCGGCGGCGACATCCTTGCAAATAAAAAAACTTTCTTAATGATCCATGCAATGGAAGTTGCCTCGGATGCAGAAAAAAAAGAATTGACTGATCTTATTAAATTGGATACTACAGATGAAGCTGATAAGGTTTATAAGGTGAATAAGGTATTGAAGTTGTTTAAAGATTGTAAAGTGGATGTATGGGCCGATCTACTTAAAGAAAAATATTATAAAGAAGCTATGCACCACCTGGAAGCTATTGCTGTACTTTCTGCAAGGAAAAAAGAACTGGAGGTACTTGCAAAATATTTATTGCAAAGGGATAAATAGAGATGACATCTTCCCAAAATAAATGTGGCAGCTTTCTAAATGCGAAAGATGTCATCGTTACTAAATAAACTTCAAAGGTTTCACCATTGACAACCACCTCACCACTCACCAGCCATAGTTCTTACCATTTTTTCAGGTACCTATAAACATATGTTCAAATAAAACGAAGTAATTATTTTAACTTCAAGAATAAATGCAGCATAATTGAGTTCAAAAACTATTAATAAAAACATAAAGTTTCTTTCCGGGAGCGGGGAAATGGCGGCACTTACCCGTGCGAGGGATTGGAGCAAAACTTCTTTAGGTGCTGTTGAGACCTGGCCACAGAGTTTACGTACAACTTTAGGTATTTTACTTAATTCAAAATTTCCTATGTTCTTATTTTGGGGACCTGAATTGATCTGTTTTTATAACGATGCATTTCGTCCAAGTCTTGGCAACAATGGAAAACATCCGGGTATATTGGGCGTGCCCGCAGTAGAAGCATGGCAGGAAATATGGACCATTATAGAACCATTGATCAAACAGGTTTTGACTGACGGAGAAGCAACATGGAGCGAAGATCAACTCATACCAATTTACAGGAACGGTCATATTGAAGATGTTTACTGGACCTTTAGTTATAGTCCCGTAAATGATGAATCAGAAAAAATAGCAGGCGTATTGGTGACTTGTACGGAAACAACAGATAAGGTAAATACGCATAAAAAATTGGAAGAGCGTGAGCAAAAGTTCAGGCTGTTGGCTGATTCAATGCCACAATTTGTGTGGACCGCAGATGCTGAAGGCAATTTGAATTACGTCAATCGATCAGTATCTGAATATTCAGGGTTGCTGCCTGCACAGATTGAAAAAGATGGATGGCTCCAGATCGTTCATCCTGGCGAAAGAGAGGAGAATATTTTGAGATGGCAGCATAGTATAAAAACCGGTGAAGATTTTCTTTTCGAACATCGCTTCAGATCCGTGAACGGCGAATACAGGTGGCAGTTAAGCCGTGCTGTCCCACAAAAAGATGCGAATGGAAAAATAGAAATGTGGTTTGGTACAAGTACTGATATCGAAGAACAAAAAATATTTACCAGGAAACTGGAAGAACAGGTCCAGGAACGTACCAAAGAACTTAAGCAACTAAATGATGCTTTAAAGAAGAGTGAAGAAAGGTATCACATGATGGTTGAAGAAGTACAGGATTATGCCATTCTATACTTAAATGAAAATGGAATTGTTGAGAACTGGAATAAAGGTGCAGAAAAGATCAAAGGGTATAAGGCAAGCGAGATCATTGGCAAAAATTTCTCTGTATTTTATTCCGAGACCGACCAAGAAGCGGGTTTGCCTCAACGCTTATTAAAAATCGCAGCAAAGGAAGGAAGGGCTACACATAAAGGTTTGAGAATACGTAAAGATGGAACTACTTTTTGGGCGAGTGTTGTAATTACTGCTGTTCACGACGAACAAAATAATGTTATTGGATTTTCAAAAGTTACCCATGACCTGACAGAAAAAAAACAGGCAGATGACGCATTAAAGAAAAGTGAAGAAAGATATCACCTGATGGTGGAAGAAGTGCAGGATTATGCCATTCTTTATTTAGATAAAAATGGGATCGTTGAGAACTGGAACAAAGGGGCAGAGAAGATCAAAGGTTACACGGCAAATGAGATCGTTGGCAAAAATTTCTCTGTATTTTATTCTGAGACCGACCAGGAAGCAGGTTTGCCTCAACGCTTATTAAAAATTGCAGCCGCTGAAGGAAAAGCTACACATGAAGGATGGAGAATACGTAAAGACGGAACAGCTTTTTGGGCAAGTGTTGTGATTACAGCCGTGCATGATGAAAACAATGAACTCATCGGTTATTCAAAAGTTACGCACGATCTGACAGAGAAAAAAGAAGCCGACGATCAATTAAAAAGATATGCAGGCGAGCTTGAAAAAAAGAATAAAGAACTGCAGCAAATGAATACAGAATTGCAATCCTTTGCATACGTATCAAGCCATGACCTGCAGGAACCACTCAGGAAGATACAGGTATTTGTTACAATGATCAATGAAACTGAAGCGGAACATTTGTCAGAAAAAGCGAAAGGCTATTTGGGCCGCATGGAAAATGCAGCTGCAAGGATGCAGACATTGATCAAGGACCTGCTTACTTACTCACGTACCAATACAGCTGAGCGGAAATTCGAAAAAACAGATCTTAATAAAATACTGCGTGCGGTAACGGAAGAATTGAAAGAAGATATATTGCAATCTCATGCAACGATTGAATCAAAAGAATTATGTGAAGTGAATGTTATCCCATTTCAGTTTCAGCAATTGCTGATCAATCTTATCGGGAATGCACTTAAATTTTCAAAACCATCTGTACCACCTCATATAATAATACAAGCAAGGATCGTGGATGCGTCTTCATTGAATATAGAAAAATTCCAAAAAAATAAAACCTTGTGCCATATTTCAATTGCTGATAATGGCATTGGTTTCGAATCACAATACAAGGATCGCATCTTTGAAGTTTTTCAACGGCTGCATGGCAGAACAGAATACAAGGGCACGGGTATCGGGCTTGCTATTGTAAAAAAAATAGTTGAAAATCATGAGGGCATTGTTACTGCCACTGGTGAATTGAATAAGGGTGCAACTTTCGATATTTATATTCCTGCATAGTTAAATGTTATCTGGTTAACTCGTTAGCCAGTTAACTTGTCAACTCGATCAACTTCGTCAACTATACTCAATAAAAAATTTTCCCCATAACCGAATATTTACCTATTTTACCTGATAAACCAATTCTAACATGGGTAATTCTCTATTCAGGAAGAAAAACATCTCGAGTATTCTTGCCGAAGGGCCGGATGATTCACATGGCACGGGGCTTCACAGGGTATTGACGGTTAAGGATCTTACTTTTTTTGGCATTGCAGCGATCCTTGGTGCAGGCAGTTTCAGCAGCCTTGGGTTTGCAGTATTTCATGGTGGGCCTGGTGTAGTGATCCTGTTTGTGATCACGGCGATCGCATGTGGATTCACAGCGTTGTGTTATTCAGAATTTGCAAGTCGCATACCTGTAGCCGGTAGTGCATATACATACGCATATGCAAGCTTCGGTGAATTGTTTGCATGGATCATTGGCTGGGCGCTGATCATGGAATATTCTATCGGTAATATCTATGTTGCCTATAGCTGGAGTGATTACTTTACTTCTTTCCTTGAAAGATTGCACATCCATGTTCCCGAATATCTCTGTACAAGTTATATGGAAGCCAAACATGCTGTAGAAGGTGGAAGCACCAATGCAGATGAACTTGCTGCATGGAACAACGCACCTGTTATCGGAGGCTTACGAATGATACTCGATCTACCTGCTTTAGTAATAAATTTATTGATCACCATGCTTGTGTATCGTGGCGTGAAAGAAAGCAGGAATTTCAGTAACGTAATGGTATTATTAAAACTTGCTGTGGTAGCATTGATCATACTTGTGGGAGGCTACCTTGTATTTTCACACGGGCTTACACATAACTGGACGCCACCGGATGATACCGGCGCAAGATCGTTTATGCCTAATGGTTTTAGTGGTGTGATGGCAGCCGTGGCAAGTGTATTCTTTGCTTATATAGGTTTTGATGCGGTAAGTGTTTTGGCCGAAGAAAGTAAAAATCCACAAAGAGACCTTCCAAGAGGAATGATCCTTTCATTGGTGATCTGTACGATCATTTATATTTTATTGTCACTTGTATTAACAGGTGCTGTGAACTACAGGAATTTTGATGGGGTAGGTGACCCACTTGCATTTATTTTTGAACAACAAAACCTTAATGTGGGTTGGATGCAATTGCTTGTTGCTGTTTGTGCTGTCATTGCCATGACAAGTGTATTGCTTGTTTTCCAAATGGGACAACCACGTATGTGGATGACGATGAGCCGTGACGGACTGATGCCACCGATATTTCAAAAGATCCACAAAAAATATAAGACACCGTCATTTGCAACAATTGTAACCGGGCTCGTGGTGGGTGTCCCGATCCTGTTCACAGATAAAACCTTTGTACTTGATTTTACCAGTATTGCAACGCTCTTTGCATTTGTATTGGTTTGTGGAGGTGTATTATTGATCCCAAATAAAGAAAAAATTGCAGGGCGTTTTCATTTACCTTATATCAATGGTCAGTTCATTTTTCCATTGATCGTGGCCGCATCATTTTTTATAGCATGGAAATTATCTCCCACTTATTTCAAAGATCTTTTCAATTTTGATTTTATCAATGCGGATCCTGATTATATCGCCGGTAAAAAAACTTTTATGGACCTGGCCACACCAAATATTTCCTTGATCGTGTTCTGGATACTTGCCGTTTTACTTGCACTATTATCTTTCATTAAAAAATATTCACTCATACCATTAATGGGCGTGATCACCTGTTTGTACCTGCTTACGGGCATGACAAAAGCCAATTGGGTTTGGTTCACCGGCTGGTTGGTACTTGGAGTGATTATATATTTTTTATATGGGTATAAGAAGAGTGTGTTGGCTAAACCCTGATGTAATTAAGAATTAATAATTATAAATTAAGAATGTTTTGACCGGTAGCTTTTAACAGCTACCGGTTTCTTTTTCATACGTAACTTTGTACCTCCGCGTCTTTGCGGTTTTAGAATTATGAAATACGAAGTAGGCGATAAGGTAATAGTCTTGCTAACAGACGAAGAAGCAAAAGTGGTAGAAATCATGAACGACAAAATGATCATGATCGAAGTACGTGGCGTAAAGTTTCCTGCATATACCGACCAGGTGGATTTTCCATACTTTAAAATGTTCTCTCAAAAGAAAGTTGTAGAAAAAAAGAAGATCCACGTTGATAACGTTCAAAAAGAAAAAACAAGACCAAAAAAGAAAACAGGGGACGGTGTCTGGTTAAATTTTATCCCTGTTTTTGATAAAGATATTTTCGATGATGATGTAGTGGAAAAATTAAAAGTTTACCTCATCAATCAAAATGAAGAAGAATATAAATTCAATTACAACTTAACATTCGGGGGAGAAAGTCATTTTGAATTAAAGAATTCGGTAAGAGGCTTAAGTGATTTTTATTTGCATGATGTGAATTTCGATGACCTGAGTGATGGCCCTCGTTTTGATTTTGAATTTTCTCTCGTGAACGAACAAAAAAAGAAAGCGCCCTATTTTGAAGCCTCTTTTAAATTAAGAGGGAAACAAATATTCAAAAAGATCGAAGAACTTAAATTGAAAAATGAACCTTCTTTTTCTTATGAACTGTTTACAACTTATCCTGATAAAGTAGAAGAAGAAAAAGTTGATCTATCCAAACTTAACAACGCAGGTTACAGGATATATGATGCAGCATCAGCCAGGCAAAACCTGCCGTCACAAAGATCGGTCGTTGACCTGCACATTGAAAAACTTACAGACAACTGGAGAGACCTTTCAAATTTTGATATACTCACTACGCAGTTAAATGCATTTGAAAAATATTATGAACTCGCCATCGCTCATCGTCAGCCAGACCTGACCGTTATACATGGAATAGGAGAGGGAAGATTGAGGGATGAGATACATGAAAGGTTAAGGCATAAGAAGGAAGTGAAGTCGTTTGTGAATCAGTATCATCAGTCTTACGGTTACGGTGCGACTGAGATCTATTTTAATTAAAGTTGGAAGGTTGAAAGGTTGAAAGGTTGATAGAGTTGAAAAGGATATTCCTTTATCAACCTTTCAACTTTCCAACTACTTATGTATTCGTTTCTTAATCATCCCTCCCTTAATATCCTTCACACTCGTCATCACCATAAATGCATTTGGATCTATCTTATTGATCTCGAGTTTGAGTTTGCTTATTTCAAGACGTGTTATGATGGTGTAAATGATCTTAAGGTCATATAATTTTTCTCCACTCTTTCCGAATCCGCGTTCACCATTATAGACAGTGATACCACGTCCGAGTTTTTCAATGATCATGGTTCGTATCTTTTCTGATTTTACAGAGATGATGGTAACGCCCATGTACTCTTCAATACCTTCTATGATAAAATCAACTGTTTTTGCTGCAGAAAGATAGGTGAGCATGGCATACATTGCTTTTTCAACTGAGATCAACCATGCGCAAAGTGAAAAAACAATGATGTTTATGACCATGATCACGTCGCCGATGGTAAGCCATGATCTTTTGCTCAGGGCGATCGCCAGCACCTCTGTTCCATCGATCACAGCGCCGCCTCTTACGGCAAGACCGGTACCTGCTCCAAGAAAAAATCCACCGAATACAGAGATCAACAATGGATCCTTGGTTGCTGGTGGATAATTTATGAATGCTACACAAAGCGCCAGGCCAATAATACATAAGGTGGTCCTGATGGCAAATTGCCTGCTAATGATGCGATAACCAAGTATAATAAAAGGGATGTTTATGGAAACCAACAATATTGGGAGGTTGATATGCCTTGTTACAGAAACGAGCAATGCAATACCGGTTGCGCCTCCATCCAGGAAATTATTCTGGAATAAAAAACTCTTTAAACCAAACCCGGCCGATAAAACACCAATGCACATCATAAAAATATCAGCGCCAAATTTTCTTGATATCACTTTAAACTCAAAAGCATTCTTCGCACTGGTATACCTGTTCTTGTCCGGGCCGGACTTGAGCAGGTTAAAAACCGTTCTTAATATATCTATCCTCTTTTTTCTCATTTAATTAAAAATAAGCATAAAAATTCTTTTTATCAATCCCATATTTACTGATATGAATACGGGGTATACATTCCCCATTAATCTAAAAATTATTATTGTAAATACTGTATTATGGGAAATACATTCAACCAATGGCGGTGGTATGATTTTTGGGTTTCAAGAATTCGATAGCTCTTAACATTATTTACGCTCATTAAATTTATAATCATGGCCAGGTCAGTTAAAAAAGTTACTCCACGTAAAAAAGTTGCAATTAAAAAAACAGTAAAGAAAGCAGGTTCAAAAAAATCAGCTCCTGTAAAGTCATCAACAAAAAAAGCATCCACAAAGAAGGCATCCGCAAAGAAAGCAATGCCGGGAAAATCAGTGACAAAAAGATTCATAGTTAAAAAAGGATCTGAAAAAAAAGCATCAACAGCTAAATTGACTCCTAAGAAGGTGCCTGTTAAGAAAGCAGCAATTAAAAAAACAGTTATAAAAAAAGCAACTCCAACAAAAAAAGAACTCAATGATCAAACAGCTAAGGCAAACGATTATACTGAAATGATAGAAGATGGCAATCTGGCTGCTGTTTCTAACCATGAAGAAAACATTTTGAATAAAAACGAAAATGAAGTGATTAACAGCAGCAATGATGATGATAAGATGGTAATGGCTTCACATGCAATTCCTGCACCTGTTGAAAAATATGCAAGGCCTGCAGATCCATACCATGGTAACAAAGCTCCTGTAAAAAGAAGGTCAAACATTGCACCCTCTGGTAAAAAACCGCTTTGGAATAAGTAACAGGATCATATATAAAAAAGATTTGTTTAAACAACCCTTTAACAATGCGAAAGATGAGCTGTTGATAATGTTAGGATAAATTTGCTAACAACAAAATCAAATATATGAGAATAAATAGTTTAATGATAGCAGGTTCAGTAGCAGTAATATTGATGAGCTCATGCGTTAGTAAAAAAGTATTAAAAGGAGAACAGGCTAAATATGGCCAGTTACAAACAGAATATACTACGCTTCAACAACAACTAAAAGATTGCAATGACCTAACAGCGGAGAATAGCCGTAAAAAAGCTGAGCTTGAATCAGAGCTGGCCAGCCTCAAAAAGCAAGTTGATTATCTTAATCAAAATAATAACCAGGCGCTTAAACAACTGGAGAATTTATCTGTAATAAGTTCTTCTCAGGCAGAGAGCATTAAAAAATCACTTGATAATATCGGGGCAAAAGATGCATATATACAAAACCTTCAATCGGCGCTCAATAAAAAAGATTCGTTGAATATGGTACTTGTGACCAATTTAAAAGGCGCCATTGGCAATATGGATGATAAGGATATAAATATTAAAGTTGATAAAGGGGTAGTGTACATTGACATTTCCGATAAACTTTTATTTAAGAGTGGAAGTTATGATGTTACCGATCGTGCAAAAGAAGTGTTAGGAAAAGTTGCACTGGTGTTAAAGAACCAGCCATCCATCGAATTCATGGTTGAAGGGCACACTGACAATGTACCCTATAAAGGCAATGCATCTTTAATTGATAACTGGGATCTAAGTACAAAAAGAGCAACAACGATCGTACGCATACTACAAACGCAATACGGCATCAATCCTGCAAGCATGACCGCAGCGGGAAGAAGTGAATACAAACCTGTTGCAGACAACAGTACCGTAGATGGCAAGGCTGCGAATCGTCGGACAAGGATCGTGATCCTGCCACAGCTTGATCAGTTCTTTAAATTGCTCGAGACAAAATAATAGTAGTGAGCTGTTTGAAATATAGTGTTTTTTTACAGCAGAGAACAAGAGGGGCTGAGTTTACGCGGAGACTCTCTGCGAAACTCTATTAACTCATGTTCTCTGCGGTAAAATTTCAAACTGCCTCAATATCAAATAAAGCGTGAAGCATAAGTAGCATTTATATAAATACTATTTTCTGCTTCACGCTTTTTGCATTCATTTTTTATATACATTACCGGGAAATTAATAGTGTTTATGCGATTTATATTCCCTGGTTTATGTATTGCAATACTGATCTTATCTACAACCTCATGCAACATGAATACAGTCATTGATGATAATGACGGGCTTGCAGCATTTAGCAAAGACAGCCTGGCCAAACATATTGCCACGCTTGCCAGCAATGATTTCCTTGGACGCAAACCTTTTACAGGCGGAGAAACAAAAACCATTGATTATTTAAAACAGGAATTTATGAATGCCGGGCTGGAACCGGGTAATGCTGATAGTTATTTCCAGGATGTTCCAATGGTGAATATTACTGCAACAGCAGATTCAACCATGAAGATAAGCGTTGCAACGGGAGATTTTAATTTAAAGGGTCCTGATGATTATATAGCTTATACAGATAAAACAGATACAACTGTATCGTTTAACAATGATGAGGTGGTTTTTGCCGGGTATGGCGTTGTGGCCCCGGAATATAACTGGAACGACTATGCTGGACTGGATGTAAAAGGAAAGATCGTATTGGTGTTGGTAAATGATCCGGGTTTCAATGCAAATGATACAAGCTTATTCAAGGGCAGGGCCATGACATGGTATGGCAGGTGGCCGTATAAATATGCGGAAGCTGCAAGGCAGGGTGCAAATGGTTGCCTCATCATACATAGTGATGCAGCAGCTACTTATCCATTTAAAGTTGTACAAAATCTTTGGAACACATCAAGACTACGCCTGGATATGCGGGGGAAGACAGAAAAATTATGTGATATCAATGGATGGATATCATCTGAAGCAACTAAAAAATTACTGGTCGCTGCCGGTAAGGACTCCACGCTTTTGGCAAAGGCTGATAAAAGAGGTTTTGTTGCTGAGCCATTGAACATTCGTTTTTCAACAACCATGCATGTTAAAACAGAATACAATAAATCACATAATGTTATCGGGAAAATAACCGGCAGTAAATATCCTGAAGAAACTATTATTTACTCTGCACATTGGGATCATTTGGGCATTGGTAAACCAGATGAAAAAGGAGATTCAATTTACAATGGCGCTGTAGACAATGCAACTGGTGTAGCCGGATTGCTTGAGCTTGCCAGGGGATTTAAGAGTTTGAAAAATGCACCTGAATGCACCATTGTTTTTCTTTCTGTTACTGCTGAAGAGCAGGGATTGTGGGGTTCTGATTATTATACACAAAATCCTGTTTACCCAATTGATAAAACAGTTGCGAATCTTAATATGGACATGTTGAATACATGGGGCAAAACAAAAGATATCGGAATGGTTGGGGAGGGGCAAAATGAACTGGAAGATTATTTAAAGGAAGAAGCAACAAAAGTAAATCGTTACGTTACAAATGATATGACCCCGGAAACAGGTTCTTATTATCGTTCAGATCATTTCAATTTTGCAAAAGTGGGTGTGCCTTCACTTGATCTTAAATATGGTATGGATATAATTGGAAAGGGCAGGGAATATGGTTCAATGATGATCACCGCGTATAAAAAAAATAATTACCACCGCCCTTCAGATGAATACAGCGATGCATTTGAACTTGATGGAACGATCGAGGACATTAAATTATTATTCAGGATTGGCCGCCGTCTTGCATTCGATCATAAATGGCCCGCATGGAAAGAAGGTTCAGAATTTAAAGCTATAAGAGAAAAGAAATAAAAAATTATGTGGCTGATAAAAAGAAGACTTTTATTTTTTCTTTTCCTGTTCATTTTTATAAATGGTTATAGCCAGGAAAATGCGGTGGAGCAGAAACCTGTGAGTATGGATTCGCTTTTTCGAAAAAAGGAACTTGAGTTTATAGGCAAGCCATTCCCGGAATTCAATACAAAATTTAATGGGAGAACAATTACGAAAGATTCTTTAAAAGGGAAAGTGGTATTGATCAATTTTTGGTTTAAAGCATGTCCACCCTGTATCGCTGAATTAGATGCACTCAATGAATTGTACAGGAAATTTTCTATCAATAAGGACTTTGTATTCCTTTCATTTACATTTGAAAAGCCTGCTGATATTCCTGTATTGAAGAAAAAATATAAGATGAAATACCCTGTGGCTTCTGTTGACAGGCAGGAATGTTACCGGTTGAATCTTGGGAATGGATTTCCTACAAGTGCAATATTAGACAGGCAGGGGATCATCAGGTATTTTGTTACAGGTGGCGATCATACGGATAAGAAAGAAGCAAGAGATATTGTTATTAAAAGATTGTACCCGGGTTTGACCACAGAACTTAAAAATTAATTACACATTTAAAACACGCATAGATGAAAACTACGCTTCTAAAATTTGCAATACTTGTCTCGTTTGTTTTGTGCAGTCATTTTACGCATGCACAAAAAACGGTACAGGGTCTTGATGATTTTTTAAAATCTGTGCAGGCGGGATCAAAACTGCCGGGGTTTGCTGTTGCCATTGTAAAAAATGATGCCATTATTTTTTCAGGTGGATATGGTTTTGCTGATAAAGCAAAGAAGGTTCCCTATACCATTCAAACCATACAGCCAATTGGTTCGGTGAGTAAAACTTTTATTGGGGTTGCGTTGATGCAGGCGATCGATAAAGGATATTTTACTTTGGAAACACCTATCAATGATGTGTTGCCGTTTAAAGTGATCAATCCATGGTTCCCGAATGCTGTGATAAAGATCAGGGACCTTGCTACACATACTTCGGGCCTCATTGATAATAATACACAATATGAAAAAGCATATACTGTCGGGAAAAAACCGGCGATCGAATTAAAGGATTTCCTTAAAGGATATTATACAGAAGGCGGGGCTTATTATGATAAAGCGAATTTTGGTAATTCAGAGCCCGGGAAAAAATATGCTTATTCAAATGTTGCTGCTGCATTGGCTGCTTATATCATTGAAATAAAAGCGAAAATGTCTTTTGATAAATTTACTGCAGCAGGTATTTTTAGCCCATTAAAAATGGCAGATACGCATTGGTTCTATGATGACGCAAAGAGCAGTAAGTATGCAACTTTATACCAGGTAGACAGGCACAATGATGCTATTTATAAAACGCTTATCAATAATGACGGTAGCCTTAAGACTTACAGCCTTGCAACATATCCAGATGGCGCTTTGAGAACATCAGTTGCCGATCTTACCAAATATCTCATAGAAATGATCAAGGGTTCGTCGGGTCAATCAACGTTACTTACTAAAAAATCTTTTGAAACTTTATTTCAAAAACAATTTGCGCCTGATAAAATGCCTGCTACTATGGATCCGCGTGAGCCTAACAAGGCGATCTTCTGGGGTTACAACCGGAGAGGAAAAGTAGCACATACCGGCAGTGATCCTGGCCTTGCTGCATTTATATCTTTCGATCCTGTCACAAAAGTTGGACGTGTATTATTAATTAATACTGACCTTGAAGGATTGGATAATATTACCACCATTGAAGCTTTTGTAAATCTTACGAAGGGGCTGGATACTTTTGAGATGGGGAAGTGATGGGAATCGGCAATCGGGAATCGTGAAACGGCAATAAGAGCTTTAGTAAATAGATAAGTCAATAAGTGAATGGGTGAATGGTCAATTGTGAATGGTGAATTCTTCGCAGTGAATGATATTTTCGAATTATATATCTCTAACTCAAAATTCATAACTCAGCATTCAGAACTCTGCTGTAGAGCAAATTCTACTTATTACAATTTATAAAAAATGGTTAACGTCGTATAACAATAGCTGGCACAGTTTTCTCCAAGTGTTGTTTTTATTTCATTCAAACATAAAAACAATTTACTATGAAAAAAGTATTGATCGCTTCTGCAGCATTATTTTTAGCAGCCATTACAAATGTAAATGCACAAACAGGTAAACAACCCGTTGATAAAAAAGAGACCGTGCAGTCACCACAAAATTTAGATCAACAAACGAAAACACCTGTAAAGCCTGAAGCGCTTCCTGAGGCGATAAAAAAAACAACTTCAACAGGGGAAGATTATAAAGGTTGGGTTGTAGGCTCAGCATTTTTGGTAAAGGGAGCCACTGAATATTATGAAGTAACCTTTACAAAAGAAAAGGAAACAAAAACTGTAAAGTTTAGTAAAGAGGGTAACCCGATCATGTAATCAATGATGGATAGAAAAAATGCCTTTCAGCAATGGAAGGCATTTTTGTCTGAACTATGATTGGATTGATTTTCTGATGGACTATGATTTCATTCTTAATCATAGTTTTCAATTAATCATTTCAATCATGGTTCAGACAATTCTTTTAACAGGTCATCCAGATCCAATCCTTTTGTATACATCATCAAAGAACCATCAGGATTTGATGGCCATTTATCTTTTGGCCTGTCGTAATACAGCTCAACACCATTCTGATCGGGATCATTGAGATAAAGTGCTTCAGAAACACCATGATCGGCAACACCTGTTAAAGGATAATCGGCATCAAGCAAACGTTTATAGATAAACGCAAGGTCTTTTCTTGTCGGGTAAAGAATAGCAGTATGAAACAAACCTGCAGCATGCAAAGGAGCTGGGGCTGCGTTTTTACTGTACCAGGTATTCAATCCGATATGATGATGATAGCCGCCTGCCGAAATGAATGCAGCATCCTTTCCATACAAGGTTGTTACTTCAAAACCCAGTAAACCACAATAGAATTCTATGGAGCGTTCCAGGTTGGCTACTTTTAAATGTACGTGGCCGATGTGGGTGTTAGCGGGGATGATATATTTATCTGTCATAATGTTTTTTTTTTGATTTCAGTATTGATACTGTTGTTTTAAAGGTACGAAGGAGATTTTAGTTTGAGTTGACATCTCCCGGAGATGTCAACTCGTCAAGATATCATCTCTAAGATCAAATGCCTTCAAACAAATTTTAAAATTTATCTTTGCATCCTATCAGCCGGCTATCGTCCCGCCGAAGGCGGGAAGGAAAGTCCGGACAGCAAAGAGCAACATACCGGTTAATTGCCGGCTTCCGATTTATCGGGAAGAGACAGTGCCACAGAAAATAACTGTCCCCGCCTACGGCGGGGGTAAGGGTGAAAACGTGAGGTAAGAGCTCACGGTTTTGATTGGTAACAATCATTGCGGGTAAACCTTGTGTGCTGTAATGCCACGTATATCAGCGTTTGAGGGCGGCTCGCTCAAATTTCCGGCAACGGGATGCGTTGAAGGGTAGGCAGCAAGATCTTAACAGTAATGTTGAGACGAGATAAATGATGGCCGTCCCGCCTTCGGCGGGATAACAGAATCCGGCTTATGGCTGATAGATTTTTTTTTGAACACGAATTTTTAGGCACGAATTACACGAATTAAATATTGCCACTGATTTTATGATTAATGGTATTTTTAATTCACCAACTCATTGTCAATTATCTCATGCTTTGTCTTTCACGTATTGCCGATTCACGATTGCCGATTGCCGTTTCGAATCTTTGGTACATCGAAAATGCTGTTTTGCGCCGGTTGCATTTTAACGGCAACAACCAGGCTGTCGATCATTTGTTTTATGGTTACGGTATCTAATTGTTTCGCTGCTTCTTTTTTTGAAGGTATCTGCTTTGCGATAAAATAAAACGGCTTTAGTAACAATGGCCACCAATGCCCGGGGCCGAGTACATACCAGGGACGGACAAACGTTGTTTTTAAATTTGATTGCAATAACAAACGTTCGCCTTCGGCTCTTACTTCCTGGAAATCCTTCATGATCTTTGTTGGATACATGGCCACACTTAAATAAATAAAATGTTCTACAGCCGCTGATGTGGCTGCTTTTACCGCTTCCTGTATCGATGGAAGGTCGATCTTTTTAAACTGTTCTTTTTTAGAAGGAGAAGGATGTGCAACACCAACAAGATGGACAAAGATGGATCCTTTTTCGATATTGTGTTTGTAGGAAGCAGCATTCAATGCATCACCAATAATTATTTCGCAGCTTGCAGGTAATTTAGTTTCGCTGCCTTTGCGTACCAGTGCCCTGATCTTATAATTTCCATCTTTTAATAATGCTTTGATAAGCCTTGACCCGATATAACCTGTGCCACCTGTGATGAAAATTTTTTTCATGGCTTGAGTTTTTGTGTAAACCTAACAGTTTTTTAAAACCTGTTAGGTTTTACAAACCTATTAGGTCTGAAAAAATGCGTTGCTTTATTTCCGGCCATTCTTCTTTGATAAAACTAAAATAAACAGTGTCTCTTACTTTTCCGCTGTCATTGATCGAATGCCTTCTTAATATTCCTTCTTTTACGGCACCGATCTTAAGCATTGCTCCCTGTGATTTTAGGTTGAGTGAACTTGTTTTTAATTCGATCCTGTTTAGATCAAGTACTTCAAACCCAAAAGTGAGTAATAAAAATTTGCAGGCTTTGTTGATACCCGTTCTTTGCAATGAGGGTTTGTACCATGTCCAGCCGATCTCAAGTCTTTTATCAGGAAATGAAATATTTGCATAGCGGGTGCAGCCAGCATAACGGCCAGCCTGTTTGTCGTATATCGCAAAGGGGTAGGAGACAGCTTGTTTTCTTTCTGCAAGGGCTTTGTCGAAATAACGCCTGAAGTCAGCTTCGTTCTTAATATCTGCACTGGTGAATTCCCAAATCTCTCTTTCCATTGCAATAGAAAGCAATGCTTCATAATGTTTTTCATCAAGTGGTTCCAGTCTTGCTCTTCCATTTTCCAACTGGTGAAGCCCTTCACAAAAATGTTCTGTATTCATCTCAATTATTTTGTTTAACAATGGTTGCTACAATTTTATCTATTGGCAAAGTAACAGCGTCAGCAGAAAAATTATCCCAGTCAACAAATCTGAATGTTTCTGTTTCGCCTTTTTCTTTGTACATGTTTAATTGTTCCTCATCAAACTGGAATGGTTGCGTGCGTAAAGGAACTTTTATTTCTTCCAGCGCTTTTACATAATAATAAATGGAAATGATCTGGTGCGCCGGATTAAAAGCGCTTTGCTGGTAAAAATCTGTTGTGTAAAGATGTGAAGTAACCTCAACCTTCAAATTCATTTCTTCCATGAACTCTCTTTTGAGGCAATCGATGGTTCCTTCGCCTTTTTCTAATCCGCCACCACAAAATTTTGTATAATATCCTCCGCGAATGTATTCATCGCTTACGAGTACCTGTTTTTTTTCATTGATCAGTATTCCATATACCCTGATATTGAACATGTGTTATTTTTTTGTCCTGCGCAAATAATTGTATACAACAAATGCAAGTATAACGATGGATAATATTACAGGGAGCCAGAATGCGTACGGCGAATGCTGGTAGGGCACCGGCACATTCATTCCATAAATGCTTGCGATCAATACCGGGATACTGAGGAAGATGGTAATGGTACTTAATCTCTTTAATACCTCGTTCTGGTTGTTGCTGATGATGCTTGCAAAGGCATCAAGTGTGCTGCTTAATATGTTGGTATAAGTATTGGCAGTTTCAAGTGCCTGTGATGTTTCAACAACAAGGTCATCCAGGAAATCTTTTTCTTTTTCGTCGAGTTGTAAAAAATTTGTTCTTGTCAGTTTCATCATCAGCAATTCATTGCTGCGCAATGCGGTTAGAAAATAAACAAGGCTTTTCTGAATGCGCATCAGTTGTAGTAACTCTTCATTTCGGATTGCATTGTATAATTTTTGTTCCAGCATATTGCGACGCTGGTTTATTTCTTTAAGGCATTCCTGGAAATTCATGATCACTTTTTCAAAAATTTTAAGCACCATCATATTGGGCTTATCGGGTTGCCTGTTTTGAAAGCTATTCAGGAATTTTTTGATAGCAGTATTTTCAAATGAATTCACGGTAACAACCTGTTTACCGGTTAAAATGATACAAATGGGAATGGTAATGTAAAATGCGTCGCTGTCGTTAAAGGAATTATTCTCTGTTGGCGTTTTGATTACGATCAGCTTTACATTCTTTTCTGTTTCGAAGCGGCTGCGTTCATCGATATCGAGGGAATCTTTTAAGAAATCGAGTGGTATTGAAAGTGCTGAACTTAATTCTGAAAATTCTTCCTGCTTCAGTGGGGGAAGTACATTTACCCAGGTACCAGCTTCCGGTTTGTCAACAGCAATCGTGTGTTGGTCAACTATTTTGAAATATTGAATCATGCCGATTAGGGTTAAATTAGTTTAGAAGTTTATAGGGTTAGGAGTTTAGAAAGCGTTTCAAGTTGTCAACTAAACCTATAAACTTCTAAACTAAGAACTTTGTAGAAAATATTCGTCTCAGCTATCTAAACGATAAATAAATGTTGATTATTTAATTTCAAGTTCGCCGGTAAAAACCAATTGTGCCGGGCCGCAAAGCCAGATGTTCTCATAACTGGTATCATCAACCTTTGTGTATTCTACGCTTAAATGCCCGCCTGGTGTTCTTACTTCCACACGATTGAAACCCCTCGAATTGTGTGAAGATACCAATGCGGCAGCCGTAACGCCGGTACCACAACTCAGTGTTTCATCTTCTACACCACGCTCATAAGTACGTACAAAGATCTGGTCCTCGCCGAGGCTTTCAACAAAATTCACATTAATACCCAACGCTGCATAAGGTTTGCTATTGCGTATATCCCTTCCCGTTTCCACTACATCAATGTTCTCTACATCAGATGCAAATTTGATAAAGTGAGGAGAGCCTGTATCAAGTATTGCGTGAGAAGGATGTTCCTCCACTTCTCTTACATCATTCATCTTCAGGCGTATGATATCATCTTTATCGATCTCGGCTTCGTGCACACCATCAATAGCTAGAAAACGATAAGTGTATTTATGGATACCAATATGAGCAGCAAATCTTACCATACAACGGCCCCCATTGCCACACATGCTGCTATGGCTTCCATCTGAATTGTAATAGATCATTTCAAAATCATATTCTTTATGGCTGTTGAGCAACATCAGGCCGTCACCCCCAATACCAAACCTGCGATCACATAAAAGTTCTATTTGTGCTGTTGTAAGGGCGTTATAGATGCCTGAACGGTTATCCAATATGATAAAATCATTGCCCGTGCCCTGGTATTTACTGAATGATATTTTCATTTATATGGAAGATGAAATGATTGATAAAGTTTGTTGGATCAGTTTTTCTACAGCAGCATTACCATCCTTACTGAATGTTTTGGATATCCTGTTGGCAACGATCGCACTTAAAGATAAACAATGATGGCCGAGTATTTTGCCCATACCATAAATAGCCGACGTTTCCATTTCGAAATTAGATATGCGGTGCTGGCCAAAGCCAAAACTGGTAAGCCTGTCGATGAGTTGTGGATTGGTAAGACCCATACGAAGTACACGCCCTTGTGGGCCATAAAACCCCGGGCAGGTAACAGTAATACCCTGGTGAAAATTATTTACAAATTCTTTTAATAACAACATCGACGCACCATTTATATAAGGCGAAGTAATGCCCTGGTGCAATTGTGTATGGGTATTGAATGCATGGAGCAACTGTTTTTCTTCTTCGTTATTATTGTGAAGATAAAAATTCAGCAGGTTATCAAGCCCAAGCCCGTGTGTACTTGCGACAAAACTATCTACCGGTATTTCTTTTTGTAAAGAACCTGATGTACCTACGCGGATAATATTTAATGAAGTAAGTTTTTCTTTGATCGTTCTTGTTTCAAAATTGATGTTGACCAATGCATCCAGCTCGTTCAATACGATATCAATATTATCGGGGCCTATACCCGTACTCGTTACAGATAGCCTTTTCTTACCGATAAAGCCGGTATGTGTCACAAATTCCCGGTGGTTGTTCTTAAACTCAATACGATCGAAATGCTTGCTTACTTCTTTTACACGATCAGGATCGCCAACAGTGATGATGGTGTTTGCGATCTCTTCGGGCCTGCAGTTAACATGGTATACCGCACCTCTGCTATTAATAATTAGTTCTGATTCCGCTATGCTGGTCATGCCGGGTAAAATTTGAATGCCGAATTTCGTACAATTTCAATTAAAAAATACCTTATTTTTGCTCCGTTAAAAAAAGGTCCTTTGGCCGAGTGGCTAGGCAAAGCTCTGCAAAAGCTTCTACAGCGGTTCGAATCCGCTAGGGACCTCAGCATCGCCCCGGTAAACTGCCGGGGCGATTTAATTTTATACTATGTTTTCAAAGATCATCTATTATGCCGGTATCGTAGCGAGCGTGGCTATTATCGTATGTTGCTTTCTGCCATGGGTACATTATAATAATATAAATACAACCTTTACCGGGTTTAACGTAACCAAATTTGCGACGGGTAATTATTATGGCAGGGCAGGTGTTCCCATTACCATCATGAGTGTGATCATTTTAATATTAATGTTGCTGCCAAGGATATGGGCCAAAAGGACAAACCTGTTCGTAGCAGCGTTGTTGTTTGCTTATTGCATCCGCACGTATATCATTTTTACAAGCGCCCTTTTTGAAGGAGAAGTAGAGAAACTTGCAGGGATCTACCTGATCATCATTTTATCTTTTATCATATTGCTTGGAAGTTTGTTTCCTAAGATGGAGAAGGTGTAACACGAATTTTAAGCACGAATTGCACGAATTAAATGCATTTCGAAGTTTTCACCATTCACTATTCACCTATTGACTCATTCACTTATTGAGATCCTCATTGCCAATTCACGATTGCTGTCGCCTATTTCTTCATCTCCTTACTCCACGCATCTTTAAGTGTAACAGTGCGGTTAAATACGAGGCGATCTGTGGTTGAATCTTTATCAAGGCAAAAATATCCCTTCCTGATGAACTGGTAACGCTCATCAATAGTGGCTTTTGCTACAGATGGTTCGATGTAGGCTTTGCTTATTATTTGTAAGGAACCGGGGTTGATAAAATCTTTGAAATCGCCTTCTTCGCTCATGGGATTTTCTACCCTGAACAGCCTGTCATATAACCTTACTTCTGCTTCCAGGGCAGTTGCAACATTTACCCAGTGGATCGTACCTTTTACTGTGATACCACTCGTATCATTATTACTCCTGCTCTCGGGGATGTAAGTACAATGAATTTCTTTTACGTTACCATTATCATCTTTTGTAAAGCTTTCGCATTTTACAATGTAAGCGCTCTTCAGGCGGACCATCGCACCCGGTGCCAGGCGGAACCATTTTTTTGCAGGCACTTCCATAAAATCCTCACTTTCTATCCAAAGTTCTTTGCTGAAAGGAAGTGTTCTTGATCCCATTGCTTCATCAGGGCCATTCTCGCTTACAAGCTCTTCTGTTCTGCCATCTTCATAATTGGTAATGATCAGTTTTATTGGTTCTAAAACAGCCATTACTCTTTTTGCAATTTTATTAAGGTCTTCCCTTAAACAAAATTCAAGGAGGCTGAGGTCGATAAAATTCTCTCTTTTAGCAACGCCGATCTTATCGCAGAATGTACGGATGCTTTCTGCTGTATATCCTTTTCTCCTGAAACCGCTGATCGTAGGCATACGCGGATCATCCCAGCCATTTACAAAACCTTCATTTACCAATTGCAATAACCTGCGTTTGCTCATCACCGTATAGGTCATGTTGAGGCGGGCAAATTCATATTGATGTGATGGGAATATTTCGAGTTTCTCAATGCACCAGTCGTATAATTCACGATGAGGTATGAATTCAAGTGTACAAATAGAATGCGTGATGTTCTCAATGCTGTCGCTTTGGCCATGTGCAAAATCATACATTGGGTAAATACACCATTTGTCGCCGGTGCGGTGGTGGTGGGCGTGTTTGATGCGGTAAAGAATAGGATCACGCATCAGCATATTGGAATGGGCCATATCAATTTTGGCACGCAATACTTTTTCACCTTCTTTGTATTTGCCTGCTTTCATATCAGCAAACAATTGCAGGTTCTCTTCTGTTGACCTGCTCCTGTATTTATTGTCTTTTCCCGGTTCTGTCGGAGTGCCTTTTAAAGCTGCGATCTCTTCAGAAGTGCTGTCATCAACATATGCAAGACCTTTATTGATCAGTTTAACCGCATATTCATATAATGTATCAAAATAATCGGAAGCATATAGTTCATTGGCCCAATTAAAACCAAGCCAGCGAATATCATCTTTTATGCTGTCTACATATTCTGTGTCTTCCGTTACGGGATTGGTATCATCGAAACGAAGATTGGTAGCGCCGCCATATTTGGCTGCCAGGCCAAAATTGAGGCAAATGGCTTTTGAATGGCCAATATGCAGGTAACCGTTGGGCTCGGGAGGAAAACGGGTAAGGATGCTTTTGTATTTACCTGCTTCAAGATCAGCCTCAACAATCTCTTCAATAAAATTCAAACTTTTTTCTTCAGTCATAAAAATAATTAGAGGGCAAATTTACGACTTCGGGGTTCAAAATAGCAAACATGGTCAGACCGGTCAGACCTGTCTGACTGGTCTGACCGTTTATGGAAGCATTCTGCCTGTTTTTTAGGTTAAACAATCGCTTTTTGCCCGTTCTTTATACAGTGGTCAGACCGGTCTGACCGAATTCCTTTGAATTTTGATTTACTTTTACCCACTCGATCATTTTATAACCACGCTCAGATATGAAAAAAACGATCATAAGGATCATTTTATCCTTTGTTCTCATGACAACCTCGGTGAGTTTATTGTTCGCATGGGGCATGTATGGCCACCAGCACATCAACCATGCTGCGGTATTTGCTTTACCTGTAGAAATGCGCTTTTTCTTTTACAATCATATTGATTTTATTACAGAAGAAGCTACCATTCCTGACCTGAGAAAATATACATTGAATGACAGGGCAGAAAATCCAAGACACTTTATTGATATTGGAGAACCAGGCACTATACCTATTGACAGCATGCCCAGGACAATGAAGGAGGCAAAGGCAAAATATGATGACAAGGAATTACAAAAACTGGGGATCCTCCCCTGGTATATACAGGAGATGATGGACAAGCTTACAAAAGCTTTTAAACAAAAACGTAAGACCGAGATATTGTTCATTGCTGCTGACCTTGGCCATTATCTTGGTGATGCGAACATGCCTTTGCATACATCTGTGAACCATGACGGACAGCTTACAAATCAAAAGGGGATACATAGTTTTTTTGAAGCGCAATTGCCTGAATATTTTGGCAACAGTTATAATTATAAAGTAAATGATGCCGTTTATTTGCCTGATGTTACTGCTGCATCATGGGATGTTGTAAAACATTCAAACAGCCTTGTAGATAGTATGTTATTGATAGAACGAAATTTAAAAGAAACTTTTCCGAAAGAGAAAATTTTTAAGACCGATTCAAAAGGAGATACGGCGAAAAATAAATTCGGGTTATATGTACGCAGTGATGAATTTGCTGCAGCTTACCACAAAGCTTTGAATGGCATGGTTGAAAAACAATTGCGGCATGCGATACAGGATGTCGCCAACTTCTGGTACACTGCCTGGGTAAATGCCGGTAAACCTGATCTAAGCGACCTGGATCCGGAAGAACTTACAAAGGCTAATCGTAAGCGTTATGAGAAGGAGATGAAGCTTTTGAAGAAAGGGGAGCTGATGGGGTTTAAGGTGGAGAACGAATATTAAAATTGACAATGGACAGTTGACAATTGTCAATTATCCATTGTCAACTGTCCATTGATTAAGCACGTCCCATCTTTCTTAAATAGTTAGAATGAGAAGCGATCGCATGCCTCATCTTTTTATACTCAATATATTTTATGTTGAATTCTTCGCAGGTGTTCTTAATGATCTTGCTGATAGCAGGGTAGTGGATATGAGAAATTTTTGGGAAAAGATGGTGTTCGATCTGGAAATTCAATCCGCCTACCAACCATGAGATCAGTTTGTTCTTTGTAGCAAAATTTGCAGTTGTTTCGATCTGGTGTATAGCCCACTCATTCTCAATTTTATTGGTATCAATTTCTGCTACAGGGAATGCAGTTTCTTCTACTGTATGTGCCAGTTGGAATACGATGCTTAATACAAATCCTGCAAAAAGAACCATAACCAGAAAGCCTACCAGCCATGAAACAAATCCTAGTAAATATATAGGTAAAGCGATCATCATGAATGCATAACCAAGTTTTGCAGCCCAGAAGGCGAAATGATCATAACCACTCATTTTTTTGATCGCCACACTTCCTACTTTCTGCCTGAAGTATTTGGTATAATCACTGATAAATAACCAAACGATCAGCAACAAAGTGTATAGTATCCAAACATAGATATGCTGAAAGCGATGAATAACATATTTCTTTTGCGTTGGACACATGCGCAATAAAGGTTTGATCTCGATATCATCATCAATACCGTCAATGTTTGTGTAAGTATGATGAATGATGTTGTGTTTGTTGTTCCACATAATAGCGCTTGCGCCTAATGCATTGGCAGAGAAAGAAGCGATCTTGTTCCATGTTTTGCTTGGGCTGAAACTTCCGTGACCGCCATCATGCATTACATTAAAACCGATTGCTGCAGTTAATCCACCCATGATCAAACACTCAATAATTCCTATCCATGCTATTGGTGGAAAAAAAACAACATGTACATAAAGTGCGATGTATAATGTCCAAAGCAATCCCGCCTTAAAGTATAATGAAAAATTCCCCGTACTTGGTTTTTTGGTTTCTACAAAGTAATTGTTCACCCTTCTTTTTAATTCCTGGTGAAAATTGGAACCTTGTAAATTCATGAATTTGGGAGTTGCCATGATCTGTATTTTAATTATTTTAAGTATCGTGTTTTATGAGGGCATCAAAATTATTGAACCCTATCATTTTCTTTGAAATAAAACCTTCCGCATATTTCACGCCAATCATTTTTCCAAACATCTTCGCCCTGTAAACAACGCTGTCTAAAAAATCGGGGCTGGAAATATATGTTTGCGGCCCATCTATTCCCGGGTTGTGAAACTGTGTTTTAAATGCCAGGATCGATTCCAGTTTTCTTTCAAATACTGCTGTGATGTCAATTACAAAATCTGGTTTTAAATACCTGTCCTGGATAAAATTCAATGTGTACGGTGGTCTCCAGGCTTCCTGGTTCAAACCATTTTCTATTGTTTCAATTTTCTTTAACCCGGATAAAAATGCTGCATCTGAAACCAGGTCTGCGCTTCTGCCATGATCTGGGTGCCTGTCTTCCGGGGCATTGCAAATAATGATTCCCGGTTTGTATTTCCTGATCGCTGTTATAACTTTTAACCGGCTTTCTTTATCATTGTTAAAAAATCCATCCGCTAGTTTTAAATTTTCTCTTATATCTACCCCAAGGATTTTTGCTGAATCTGCAGCTTCCTGTTTCCTGGTCTCTGCCGTGCCACGTGTTCCCAATTCACCTTCTGTAAGATCAATGATGCCTATTGCCTTACCATTGTTTTTTTCAACCATCAAAACCCCTGAACAACTCAACTCCACATCATCCGGATGCACACCAAAGGCAAGAACATCGATCTTCATATTTAAATGGGAAAATTTTGCTCGCAAGGTACATTATAAAAACCAGAATTGACCCTTTCAAAACACAATAAAACGGTAATCTGGGGAATTGTGGAAAAGAAAGATATGAATGGATAAAATATTTAATAAGCTGCCTAAACGGGAATCGGCAATCGGGAATCGATAACCCTGCCCGTGTTCATAATTCCTGTTTATAGCCAGGGTTGACCCGACATGGATTTGCAAAATTTCGTAATGTTATTTTAAATTGTTGGTATTCAGTGGTTGCATTTTTTTTTGCAGCGAAAAAAAATGCAACCAGCCAGGTTGCATTTTTTTCTGTGGTGAAAAAAAATGCAACCTCTGCCACAATTGGCGGAGACATCAACAGCAATATCAATGATCAGGATTTTTTCAAGAAAGTGGCCGGTGAGGACACCGACCACGGGATGTCCCGCGGTTGCTGTCCTCACCAACCGCAATATTAGTGACTAAGATTTTTTAATGTCTGTATAACCATACATCCGCTGTACTTCAAGCACGAGCCTTTCTATTACAAGGTCCTCGTTTTTAGGGTCATAAGGTTGCTTCAGGTTGGTATCAAAAAAGAATGCTACCGTTTGATATAACCTTGCAGTAAGGCCACCCTGGTACTCTTTAATGATCTCATAGCAGTTATTGCCGGTTTCCCGGTTGATCAGTTTCATTAATATTTTGCCCTGGTAAATGGAGAGATCGGTAAGCGGCTTGGTGAATTCTTTTCTCAATTCCTTTTCCCTGGAACGAATGTATTTTCTTCTTGCCGAGCCGTCGGTTATGCCAACCAGTTTGGCATTGATATCGTTCATAACGATTCCTGCACGCCTTGCATAAGGATAAGTAACATATACTGCATTTCTTAACCTGTTATAAGCCTGTCGGGAAGCCTGCTGTGCCTTGGTCAGGTGACTATAAGAATAGTAAGGATACAGTGTCTTTAATTCGATGGTATCGCCATTGTACACAATTGCCTCGTGAAGGATGGTATCGTATTGACCCGTTTGCGCCTTTGCATGAAAGTTTGTAAATAAAAAAATGCCGGTAAATAATACCAGCGTCTTTACGGTCATATGCAGTGGACGGAAAAACATTCCTGTAAATTTAAATAATTTTCTTTGATGATTTATACTGGAAAAAGCTTAAAGTAACCTTAATGTTTGAATAAAGATGCTAAAAATGGAGTTGGTGCTGCTTTTTGTCCGATGAACATTGAATATTGAGCGTTGAATATTGAATATTACTCCAGGCTCTTCGATCATTGAGGTCTCCAATCAAATGTTCAATATTCAATGTTCAATACTCAATATTCAACGATAGCTTCTTTTCAGGATGAAGTATCTAATTCGCCAACAAAAACATATAAAACAGCGCCACCGCCACAAAAATAAATGTAACGGCTGAGCGTAGGGGAGAAAACCCGGCTCTTTTGATCATGCTCATGATGATGCCGATGGCCATGATGATGAGCCCTGTCCATACAAGATTTATATATGGGAAAACATATGATTTAACAGTAACATAGTCGATCGGTTTGTCAGATTCTTTTATTCCCAGTTTCATTTTTTTGCCATCCGCGATCCCGACAAATTTTACAAAAAGATTTTGTGCATAAACGGTATCGTCTGTCTGAACCATACCAATATCATCTACCTGCACCAGCGGCATGGCATGGTAATGCATATTGTCCTTGCTGATGATCTTCAGGTCCGCCATCAATGCTACATCTGTTGGTTTGAAATTGTATTTTTCATTTACAGGATTTTTTACAACCTTATCAAGTATGATGATCCCTTTACTATAATACGCAGTATCACCTTCTCCCAATTCTGTTATTTTGAATTGAGCCGTATCAACATTTTTTTCATCACTCAATGCATATGATACATAAGTAAAAATGTCTTTGGTGAGATAAGATTTTGTATCCGGGTTACTGCTCATGTTGTTATCCTTCATCATGTAAACATCGGGCTCAACCTTAAATGATTCTGTAATTTTATTTGTTGTGGGATCCGTTTTCTGAAATTGTAATGAATAGAATTTCCTGCCTTTTTCATGTCCTGCGGAATCTCTATTGTAGGTTACTTCATATTCTCCCATTCTTGTTGGAACGTCGCGAAGCAGGGTCAGGTTCTCTTTGGGATCATCCTGTTTTTTTGTGAGCGGATCAATACTTGGCGGCATATTAATACCATTTACAAGACTGCTGCTGATCACCTGTTTATTGCTGCTGGAGATCAATATGCCAACAAGCATCAATGCAAAGCCAAAATGCGCAACAGAACCGCCGGCACTTTTTAATTTACCGTTTAGTCCCGTCCAGATATACATGCCATTTGCAACCACTGCATATATCGCTGCGAAATAAGCAATATAAATAGCGCCGAGGAAACCAGGGCCATGTTTATCGAAATTGAGTGGGTAAAATATAATGAGTAAGGTTGTAATAACGGCAGCTATTAACGTTGGTGCTGCTATCTTTTTTATTACATACGATGTTGGTGAACTTTTATATTTGAAATATTGTGTAATGGCGCTTAACAATCCCACGATGAATGCAACCAGTATCATTACTTTATTGTAAAGAAATTCCGGGTCCTCGGGCATTGCCAATTTTCCTTTGTGGTATTTAGCAATAAGATCACCGATACCAGGAATTTTATTATAAACAGGAATGGAAGTTATCGAGATGATGAACAATGCGGCCAAAAAGAAAACGAGTGAACCAATGAACATCCAGAATTCACGTGAACTTGTTTCTTCTTCTTTGTGAATAGCCGGTATCTTTTTATAATTTTTGAAAAATAAAAAAAGCATTGGCAACGTAAAGGCCAGTACGAATATGCCGATCATCGCATTGATCACATTGCCTGCTTCGGTAAATGCATGAACAGATGTATCACCCAATATTCCTGTACGTGTTAAAAAAGTAGAGTATAAAATGAATACAAAACAAAGGATGGCAAAAAGATAACTGGCCCGTAGCGAATGGCCTGTTGCGTTATAGATGACCATGGTGTGTAATCCAGCAATTAAAATTAGCCATGGAACAAGCGATGCGTTCTCTACCGGGTCCCATGCCCAATAGCCTCCAAAACTTAAAGATTCATAGGCCCATTTTCCTCCCATCATGATACCTACGCCCAATACACATGCGCTGAACAATGCCCAGGGAATCACCGGTTTTATCCAATCGCCATAACGTTTTGTTTGTATACCTGCATACGCATATGCAAATGGAATGATCGTAGAAGCAAATCCTAAAAATAAAACAGGTGGGTGTATCACCATCCAGTAATTGCGGAGCAGCACATTCAATCCCATTCCATCTTTGATGAATGAAAGATAATTGGGCATGCTGAAAATGGGACCTGCAATTTCATTTCTTGTTAAAGTAAAAGGACTGTTACCAATGCGTGCATCAAATACATAAATGCCCAATATCATCATCAACAAAAAGAATTGCGCAAGGCTGATCACCGTCATTACCGGTGCCTGCCATTCTTTTGAACGGAACATGATGAACAATCCAAGTACACTGTGCCAGATGGTCCACAATAAAAAACTTCCTTCCTGGCCTTCCCAGATACAGGCGAGTAAATATTTTGGTTCAAGTTCTTTCGATGCATGCTTGTAAGCATACATGTATTCGTAGTAGTGATGAGAGCAGATAAAAAAGATGGTTAAGAAAATAATGGCGACACTTACGATCTGTGTAAAGAAACAATAGCGCCCGAATTTTATCCAGTTATTTTTTTCAATGAGATCCGTTTCCCGGGATGCTTTAAAAAATGAGATCGTTGCAAGAAGGGAAGCAATGAAACCAAGAATAACAAAGAAATGTCCAAGCTGGCCGGGAAGTAAGTGTTCACCTTCAAATTTCATCAGGAAAATTTAGTTTTATTGGTTGGAAGTTGCCGTTTGTTCCTTCATATTTTTTTCCAACTGCTTTTTATCGTCTTTGTATTTGCTTGGGCATTTTAATAAAATATCGCTGCATTCAAAATGATCGTCCTGCATTTTTCCTTTCATCACGATGCGTTCACTTTTTTCAAGGTCTGCCGGTTTGCTGTTGTGATAAATAACTTTTGTTTTTCCGCCAAGACTGTCAACGGCATAAAAGGAAAGGTAATTTGGATTGTTGATGGGATCATAAGTAACCGGTTCCGACCTATCTAGCCTTGCGATCAAATGAACAAACTTACCCTTCTTTTCCTGGGCAGAATGAATGGTATCATAGGTTGAAAAATCAACAGAATAGGTCAATAATCCTACGATCAATGCCGCGATCCCGATCAATATAATAATATGCGTCTTTTTCATAAACTTAAATGAACGCAAAGGTAATTCAAATCAGGCTGCGATCAGGTTTTTGCATTTACTTTTTAGTACACAAAATAAGTTTCTGCTAAAGCAACTAATACGTTACGTTTAATGTCTATATAATCTGTATACCAAACTTTATACTTTATTACTGCACAATCCTCCATTATGTCAAAACAATTTATTCGTACACTGTATGCATGTTGCATTATCAGTTTATCTTTTTTTTCCTGTAAGAAACATATTTCTGAAGAGAACAATCCCGTAGTAAACACGCCTGCATTTCCAATTCCTTCGGCAACGCCGGTAAATGGTTCTGTTAGCGGGCGCATTATCGATGAGAATAATGCACCCGTTTCTTTGGCGATCGTTGAATGTGCCGGTGTTATCGCATCGTCCGACGCGGATGGCTTTTTCAATATAAATAATGTTATACTGGATAAATATATAAGTACGGTAAAAGTGACCAAGTCGGGGTATTTCAAAGGCTACCGTTCTTTTTGTGCAAATGCTTCCAGGAATATGGTGGCTATAAAACTGGTGCCAAGGGTGTTGGCTGGTACCATCGAGGCAGCTCCGGGAGGATCGATAACGCTTTCCAACACGACGGCAATTAATTTTCAGCAGAACAGTATTGTTATCAAAAGCACGGGCGCCGCTTATGGTGGAACAGTGAATGTATATGCCAGTTATATTGATCCCACAAACACAGATATTAGCCTAACCGTTCCCGGCAGTTTTATGGGTACGGATACAGGTAACCTATATGTACTGAAGTCAACCGGCATGTTAGCTATTGAGATGGAATCAACGGCAGGAGAGCCCTTACAGTTAGCGCCAAATAAACCGGCTACAGTAAAATTATCAATACCCGCATCACTGGTAAGTAAAGTTCCAAATACAATTGATACCTGGAGTTTGAATGAGAAGGGTGTGTGGGAAAAGGAAGGTACAGCAGTAAAAACAGGAGATCATTATGAATTCCTTGCTGAACATTTTTCATTCTGGAACTGCGACCAACCTTCAGCTGCAATTTATCTTAGTCTGCATGTGCAGGATAATGCCGGAATAAGCCTATTGGGTACAATTGTCAATTTAACAGTAATAAACAATGGCTGGGCTAACACCAGGTCCGGGATAACTGATTCGTACGGCAATGTTTCAGGCCTCGTGTTCGCATCGGTGCCTATTGAGTTGAATATTGTTCCAAATTCTTACCAATGCATGTCGTCTCCTAATACACTTTATACAGAAACAATCGGTCCCTTTACATCAAACGCTTCTCTTATAATATCCGCGACACTTGCTTCCCAGCAGAACAATTTATATGTTTTAGCTGTCACTGGCAATGCCAATGATTGTAATGGACAGCCCCTGCAAAGTGGTTATGCAATAATTACAAATGGATCCGGCTCTACTTATGCGAATGTAATTGACGGCCAATACACTGGCTTTTTGTCTGGTTGCGACACTATCAATTCAATAAATGTAAAGGTATCAGACAATAATACTAATGCTGCATCGACTTTCTCAACTTATTCTGTTAGTGGTAACACAATAACTGTTCCTACCATAACGCTTAACTGTCCATTTTTTGGATTGAATATTTACGATGGTATTTATTCAGTTGAATCCGGTTGGACCACAAGGTATGACGCAAGCGGGGTACCACTCGGTGATGCTTTAAGCGGAGATCTAACGGGAAATCCTGATGTTTATTTGATTACAACTGGTTCAAATAGCGTCGGAATACCTGCACCCGGGCCAGCAAATGGTGGGGGCTACTTATATTGGGCTGCAGGAAGTAGCTCTGCGGTAGCCGGTATTGATGGATTAGAGGTGACAGTGGACCCAACTACTAACAATACAAATATAGCATCTGCCTCTCTTGCGAACCTTGCTAACTGGGCCGGGCAACCAAATACTTATGATCCTGCAACACAAACTGTTCATTTGTCTTTTAACTGGACAAATACTGCTGGTGCACTGAGGGAATACGAAATCGTTTTGAAATACAAACAACCAAGACCGTAGATAATATGAATTGTTTTTGAAATACTGTGTACAAAAATCATTTATACAAATTTTATTTACAAAAAAGCTGTCTCAAAAGGACAGCTTCTTTATTTGTATCAGTGGCAATTCTTCAACTATATTTGCAAAATATTTTTAAAAGATTGTCATGGCAGATCTGTCCAATTTTGATCCCAACTCAGTAGGAAATCCCAACTTCAACATTTTCGGCCTTCCATCTACAGAAGAAGAAGCAAGACTTGTTATCTTACCCATTCCATGGGAAGTTACCGTAAGCTACAATGCAGGCACAGCACGTGCCCCGGACCATATTTGCAAGGCGAGCCTGCAGGTGGATCTTTTTGATCCTGAAATAAAAGACGCATGGAAAAAAGGATTTTACATGCGCACGCCTGATAAAAAGATCCTGATGAAAAGTGATTACCTGCGCAAGGAAGCGGAATTGTATATCAATTATATTTCACAGGGAGAAATTGTGGATGATAATAAATTCATGGCCAAAACGCTGAAAGAAATAAACCAGGGAAGTCTTTTTTTAAATGACTGGGTATATGAGCAGACCAAAGAATTACTTGCCAAAGGAAAATTAGTTGGATTGCTTGGTGGCGACCACAGCACACCGTTGGGATATTTCAAAGCCATTGCAGATAAGCACGGCGATTTTGGAATTTTACAGATCGATGCACATTGTGACCTGAGGAAGGCTTATGAAGGATTTAATTATTCGCATGCTTCGATCATGTACAATGCGCTTGAACAAATCCCGCAATTAAAAAAACTGGTGCAGGTAGGTATAAGAGATTATTGTGAAGAAGAACTTGATTATAAAAACAGTTTAGATGGCCGCATCGAAATTTATTTTGATAAGGACATCAAAGAGCGCCAGTTTGAAGGTGATACATGGAAAACGATCGTTGATGAGATCGTGGCTCATTTACCTCAAAATGTTTTTATCAGTTTTGATATTGATGGATTAGATCCAAAACTTTGCCCGCATACAGGTACACCCGTACAAGGTGGATTACAAACGGACCAGGTTTTTTATTTGTTTAAAAAACTGTTGCAAAGCGGAAGAAAGATCATCGGGTTCGACCTGAACGAAGTTGGTGTAAGCAACGACGAATGGGATGAGAATGTAGGAGCAAGGGTTTTGTATAAACTTTGTAATTTGCTTATTGCTAGCAACGATCAGGATTAAAGGATTAATGGATTAAACAAGATTATTTTATCGTTAGCCATAGTTTTCACCTGGTCTCGTAAGCAATTAATTCTGATCAATCGTTCATTATTTAATTCTGGTTAATCATTAAATCCATGAATCCAGATCGATACAGCATCATACTCCCCAACGAAAAAGCAAAGACATATGAATATGTAACGCTTTTTATTTTGCTGACAAATCTTTTTGTATTTGCTTTCATTCATTTTAATTCTATTGACACACGCATACAAAACCTTAGCTTCTGGGGTATCGTGATCAGTTTATTTTCATTAAGCATGCTGTTGATAAACAAAGCTTCGAAAAACCGATATCCTTTTCGCATCGAAATTATATTCCTGGTGCTGGCTGTGCTTTGGTTTTTGGTCGACAGGTACCTGCTTGCTTTGTGCATCGTTTGTTTTGCAGTGATCGGTACTTATACAAGAAAAAAATTTGAAGTAATATTTACAAAGGATGGAATTGTGTATCCTTCTTTTCCTAAAAAAACTTTTTTGTGGCAGGATGTTTCCAATGTTGTATTAAAAGATGGCATGCTGACCATTGATCTTAAAAATAATAAGCTGATACAGTCTGTTATCAGTAAAGAATCTGCTGATGTGAATGAGCGGGAGTTTAATTTGTTTTGTAAGGAACAGATGCATGATTTGAAGATTGATTGATTTGAAGATTTGAAAATGAGGTGAAGCAATTGTGGCTGGTCATATCTTTATCAATACCTTATGGTTTCGTTAAAACACCTACTGTTTGTTTGATTTGCATACTGCAATTTCTTTTTCTCCGTTCCATTTTTTTTCTCCTTTTAAAATTCACATGTATGAAAAGTAGTTTTATCCTGCTGCTGGCATTTTATTGTTATGGCTGTTCAAATGACCAGCATCAAAACCGGGATCTGCTTTTATCGTTAAACCAGTCAATGGATAGATCGAATGATCTGATCAACCAGGAAACAAAAAGAATACAGTACGAGTTGTCAGATAGATTAAATGATCCTCAGACACATGAAAGATCTTTAGTATGGCAACCCAGGGCAGCGCTTGCAAAAGCATATTCAGATACCTTGATCAGTTATCTTGAAAATTTGAAAGCTGACCTGGTGAGTGAATCTGGTCTTAAGTTGTATCCGCATGATACAGTTAGAATGGATAATAAAGAAGTCCCGGCCATTATTTTTCAAAAAAGAAACCAGGAGTCTGAATTAAGAAGAAGGTTGGAAACTTTTAAAAAAAATATTTTGAATATCGATTCAGGGGCAACCTTAAAATTTGAGAAAGAAATAAATGAATTGCCTGGATGGGGTAATAGAGAAATTGAAAATGCCGGGTATTGGAGTTTGTTATTTAAAAATGAAACCATCGTTGGATCATTAGCAATTTTAAACAGGTATGAGATGGATACCAGGGTTATTGAAAATAAAATGACCAAATTTTTTTATTATAACACATCTGCTATTATTCATCGTTATCATAAATTCTCTGTGATCGTTTCACAAACGGCCGATATTGTTAAACCTGAAGAAACGATCACTATAGAAGCCGGGGTGGGAGAGTTCGGAATGGAATCGGCCCCATTATTTAAGATCAACAGGAAAACCATCAGGTTAAATGGAAGCGGCATTGCATCATATAAATTAAAAACACCGTCTAAGCCGGGAGCATATACCGTTCCGGTCAGCGTTGAATATTATACGCCTGACGGGATCAGGCAGTCGATGACAAAGGATATTAAATACACAATTTTTGATACAACCAGGCATTAGTATGTTTTGCTGGTTGACATCCCTGGGATGTCAACTGCTTTATTATTTTGCCAATGCTTATGTTATGTGTAAGCAATAACTCATATGCAATACTGCGGATTGCCTTCAAGTATCTCCTGTTCAAGCTTAGGTGCCTCTCCTGCCTTCCATAAACGTGTGCGATGCACAACGCGGTAGGCGAGGGGGCCGCCATCAGGACGCTCACTGCGTTCCATTGGCCGGGGTATACATACGAACTCGGTCGAAAGCTCGTCGGAAGTGGCGGTTACTAACCCGTAGCCGTGGCCGCCGAAATCGAGAAATGACAAATGCGGCGCCACGTCCGGATTGCGGACAGCACGGGCCTGTTTCATATCTCCGGTCTCCTTCAACTTTAAAGTTGAAAGCACTCCATGCATTGGGGTAACATTCATAGAAGGGATCACCGTGCCATCGGCCTGGTCGACCAGGTGCAGCACACGTTTTGGATGGTCTTTGGCCATGGTTACTTCCAACACTTCGAATAGCGTCTGCTGCGATATAGAACCGGTAATAAATTCCACGCCCAGTGGTTCGAATTTCTTCGGCGGAAGCGCTTTGGAGGCTAAACCGGCGTGAAACGCATGCCGGTCACCTCCAACAACACAAAAGCCTGCGATCTTCTGATCACGTATAAAATCAAATATGATGTCTTTATCACGAAGGAATCGATTGTCTACGATTGCATAGCCGGCATCTTTGGGCCACATACTGCCCAGTTCGCCAGGCAGGTTTTGATAATCACTTCGCACTTCCATCGTACCAAATGTATGTCCCCAGATTTTCCAGCGGGCCCTTGAAGCTCCGAGCTGTTCTAAGAACCAACGCCTTTGCTCGCTACCCAGGAAAGTATTGGCATGAACATCTTTTGTGGGATTCGGATAGTCCTTACCGTTAAAACGAATGGTAGCCGGTGGATTGTCGTTATTATAATGGCGACCATAATCCATAATTTCAAAAGGTGCCTGCGGGAAAACCCTTGGATAACCGGGAACATTAAAATCATCACTTGACATATCCGGAGAACGGAATGACCAATGGTCGGTAAGCAATAGATCCACATTCTTACCCCAACGCAGTACACGCTGGATCTTCAGGCTGTTGATCGCTTTCAGGTTATTAGGTTCTTCTGAAAGTCCGTCTTCGTTGAAATTTCCCAGGTCTGTATCTATCACCGCCGGAACTTCGAAATGTTCGAGGCTGGAATTACCAGGTTGTTGAACATGTGCAGGCATGAATTCCCACCAGGCCTGGTTGGCAGATACTTTCTGGTTTTGTGCCGGGGCATTGTAGCCGCCCCCTGCAACATATTCACTTTGGTATCCTGCCCATGCAAATTCATGATTATCCCAAACACACACAAATGGCCAACGAGCCCGGGCATCCTGCAAATCGGGATCTTCAAGATAGGCACGGTAGAGCGTACGATAATCCTCCACGGTAACGGGTAGATGAAAATTGCTGACCTTCCGGCCTTGCGGAAACTTGTACAGGTTCCTGATACGACGGCCACGATTTCCGTTCGGATTATCTTCTGCATACCAGGTAACTTCGTAAATAAAATCACCCAGGTGCAACACAAAATTAAGTTGTTGCTCTCTTGAACGTGCCTCGTCTTCAAAGATCATCCTCCGGTATGCTTGCAGGCCACCTTCGTTAGGGCATTGACAACTTACAAACGTAAAACGAACAGCTGTATCCGAATCATCGCTGGGAGCCGTGATCGTACGACCGATCCTGCTGGCGAAACCATGCTCATCAATAAAACGATACCAATACTCACGGTTGGGTTCAAGATCTTTAGCCAGGAAACGACATGTCCAATCTGAATCAGCACTGATCTGTGCAGTGCCACCTGCCAGGATTTTTTTGAATGTTGCTGTTGTTGAAATTTCAACGACCAACTTTTTAGCAGCACTATCCTTTACAGGCGGACGTCTTGTCCACAAGATCACACTATTGGCTGTCGGGTCACCCGATGCTACACCCTGTGGAAAGAGATCACGGCGCTCAATGGCCAGTGTGGGAAGATTGTCTGCTAAACTTTTTTTTGTCGCTATGGCAAAGCCGGCGAGGAGGGAGTTTTGTAAGAACTTACGGCGGGATAAATTCATGAGATTATTTTTTTATTCGGAATTCAGCGCATGCTTTATGCTGATTAAAGGAACAAAATTTTTCTTATGACTTTAAAGGGAATTGATAAGCGGTCAAGCCGATGACTGAAGATCGCTAGCGATGATGCTGAGAATTTAACTGCTCGCCCAAATTGCTTCAATGCTTTGTTAGCTGCTGCTACGTGATTTTCTTTTTGACCTGAATTGTCTGGGTATAAAAAATTCTTTTACATCTTGAATATGAGTTATTTTAACTCGTTCATCAATATCAAAAAGATCTCTTAAGAAACCTCCATTATTAAAAGGGTCTTGGTAAAAAATCTCTTTTAAAGAATTTGATTTAAGTACGGAAAATAATTGTTCGTCGAATTGCACATTATCAACAGGAAAGGAATAACCTATTATGACCAAGTAATCTGTATTTTGAATAATGTTACTTGCATAGCTAAACCTATTACGAATTGCATTAGTCATTTGAGATTGATTATCGAAAGCAAAAGTCAATAAGGTTGCTTTTAAATGGCCTTCAGCTCGTGAATTTTCGAATACATCATCAAGTTTAGTTAATTTATTATTCATGAAATAGCTTAACACATTATTATTTTGTGTGTAAAAGTAAAAGCCTGCAATTCCATTTAGATGAACTAAAGACAAATCCTTTTTTTCTGAATCTAAATTTGTATAGAAATCATGGCCTAATGAAGGGTAATAGGAAATTAAAGGAGGTGCGTGCTTAGTTATTGAGTTTTTATTAATCGAAAAATGTTCTTCTTTAAAAGTTTCGGCAGCAATTTGAAATTGAAAATCATAATTCCAATTTAAGATTTTAATATTATCTGGAAACAAAGTATTGTTTTCGATAACCTTGGTGATAAATTTTAAATACCTATTATCCCGTTTCTTTTCAATAAACTGTTCTATCGTGAAATATAATGATAGCACTCGTTTGATTTTCGCAACAGCAAAGTTGTCATTTTTGACTGTACAAAATTTGACATAGGCATCTGGACTTCCATATTCATCTGACTTCTCAGCTAACCAATTTAAATCCCTTACAAATTCATCGCATTCTGATAAGAATATCATTTTCTGATCTTTCAGCTTTTCAGCCATTAATCTTAATGAATCTGTATAGCCAGGATTAGAATCAGTTGGTCTAATCATTGGCAAAGCATTCGAACTTGCACCAGCACCAATTAAATAAGTTATTTTATTTTTTTCTGATTCCATACGAATGCCGATAAGTAGCAGCTAACGTTAGGGCTTGCTGCTGTGCTGGAATTTATAACGTCCAGCCCGGAACTTAAGCCCACTTAAATTACTGATGATGAAGTTAAGAACAAAAGCTCAATAGAATTACGTCTGGCCGAACCGCTGCTGATAGCGAACAAAACGATGAGGATTTATTCGTCTGCCAGCATAGCAGCAAACCCAATGTTATAGGCAGTCAGTAGGGAAAATGCAATTTTGGATCCCGAAAGCGAACATTTCGCTATAATCGAATATTAGTTTATTAAAACTAATAACTTCTTCGATTGCTATGTTGCGAGTTTCTACACTATTTTCTTTTTCCTTTTCTTTTACTTGGACTAATAAAGCATGCTGAGGAGAGATAGGATAGTATAATTCAAAATCATCTACATAGCCCTTTTCATTTTTTACGTGATGCCTTACATTCATTGCAGGTTGGTCTGCTGTTATTAATGGGATGCTAGTTTCGTTTTTCAGAAGTACTATGTTGCACTTTTGATAAAAAGCTAATGCCCATGCCAGGTTATTTGCGAAGACGATAGAAATAAGATCAGAATAAGTTTCCTTAAGATACTTGTGATTTTTAGCTAAGTCCTGCAATGATAATCGCATCTTCTTAGTCCTATGATATTGCATACAAATAAATGCAAAGCTGATGAATCTATTTTCTTCATTAAATAAAATTTCGAGATCAGCAAGGGAATTGGAAATAATTAAGTTTTTACCTAATGATTCAACCCGCATGTGTATATCCTCTACAGTGTTTCTTTGAAGAAGATTTAGTTGTTTATTTAATTCTTCTCGAATATTATCTGGTATACTTTTGTTACTTAGCTCTCTCTTTATTTTTGAATATGAAATAAGTGCAGCAAAGAATTCCAAATTCATATCGGCTACTTCTGGAAGACTGAATTCTTTTACAATTTCTTCTAAGATCAGTTCGTCTTCAATAGTAAAATCTTGCAATGAATAATAAAATCGTTCTTGCGCAACACCATCCAAGGTTCGGTGAATAGTTTTATTAAATGGTTTTAAATAAGTAAAAACTTTATTATTAGAACACCAAGGTTTCAAGTATTCTTTCCAAACGTAATGCTGATTTTTCTTGAGCTGCTGCATGATGGCCTATAACTCTGTAATTTACGCAATAGGGCGAACAACAAAAATTCACCTTTGTTGTTGTTCCTGAATTTTTCGAAGCCCTAAGTACGACCCGTGAACGCCGCCGTCTTGTCTCCGAGAAACGGCGCAACCGTTTTAGGTCATCCCAGGTAATAAGGCATACTTCGAATATAATTAAAAATCAAACTGCTTTCTATTTGCTTTGCGCCGTTGGTTAAAGACCAGACGGCGGCGCTTGCGGGTTGTGGCGATTGGTTTGTGAAACAATTGGAAACACCAGCAATGGCGAAAAATTAAACACCGTACTTTCCTCTAAGTTCTTCCTTTATTTTCTCTATAAATGGCTCATCGACTATATAGAGATTTTCGTTTGTATACCCTGTTAATGCTAGTTCTTCTCTCAGCTTCTTTTTAATATCTTTTGGTATAGTAATTCGATGTAAATTCTGGGAATGTGTCACATTACTTTCTAGTGGAGTATTTAATAATGAATATGGTTGAATTAAAAATCTCCCATTTTGTCTTGCAACTCTTCTCATAGCAATCTTTGAAAGGTAGTCATCAGAGAGATAACCCGATGCGTTTAAAAATATACTTTTGTCAAATTCGTACGGATCAAAATTATAATAGGTCGCTCTAGCATCATCAACTTCGAGTTCTCCTGGCGGAACAATGTAAATCCAAAAGTCTGCATCATAAATGTCGTCTGCTGGATTCGAAACAGCAAAAAATAATGCGACTTCCCAATTAGCAGTCCAGTCCATAAATCTCGTAGGAATTCCATAATGTTGGGCTTGCTGCAACAGTAACCAGTCGCTATGAAACTTTCCATTTAAGAACTGACCCTGTATATGTTTACTAAGATTATTCTTTACCAAAAGATCATTGAATTCTTTAATAAGCGATTTCTCGATTCTCTTTATTTCGTTTTCATCCTTAATTTTGCGGATAATATTGGGTTCTAATTTCCAAGTATTTTGTCCTTGACCTCGATACAATTCAGCTACGAGTCCACCAGTGGATAGCATAACGCCCAGCCTGTAGTTTCTTACTTGTTCAATTATACCAAATAACTCTTCTTTTGAATTGATTGTTGCTGTCATCTAATATGGTCTGTAAATGTTGCTGCTATCGTCCGAGCATTGGCGAAGTACGGGTATTTGTAGCTGTGTCCGTCCGGTGCTGAACTTAATTAAAGATGAGAATTTTTATTGTGAATACAAAACCAGCCAGCGGCACTGGGAGCGCAGCAGATTGCCGCTGGCGGAGAGATAATCGGTTAAGCCAATGACAAAGATTGGTAAAGATTTAATGCTGAGAATATATTCGTCCGCCAGTATTTGCTTCAATACATTTGTTAGCAGCAGTTTCTATTTCATTTTGTCTTTCAACTCAATTATTTCTTGTATATTGTCAATATGCTCCTCTATAAAAATCATTTTAATTAGCATATCCTCTTCTATATTTATTATTTGAGCAATTTCAACAAATTCATTAAAAATATTTATACAAATCAGATTTACAATCCCTGCGAATAAATTCTTTTCGGATAAAGTATTTGGAATTTTGATTGTGAATTGTTCAAAATCACTCGAGAAAAATGACTTTCCTTTAATTCTAAAACTATGTACTGCAAAATAATTTCTGAAATTTTTTAAGTCTTTCCATTTTTTTATTCTATCTAAACCGGGTTTGTTTTTGTTTCTAACTTTTAAAATTCGGGTGGAATCCATATTTTTTAAATAATTAGCATTAAAATAATTTTCATATTCATCTAGAAAGGAGCAAAATAAAATTATTGAGTGGCCTGAAACAATAGAGTAACATGATTGCCCGAGGTTTACTTCATAGTTTGGGAAATTGTCGAGCTTAATTTCTTTTAGTTCTAAATTATGGTCTAAAATTTCATTTAAAGTTTCTACACATAGAATAATTTGGGCTCGGAGTTTGAGCAGTGTTTTTATTACATGCGTAATTTCTTCGAGATGTTCCATCGTGTCTATGAAATTGCTGCTGACGAACTGGCTTTGCGTCAGGCGGGGAATTAGAATTCCATCTGCCGGGCCGTCAACACACTAAAGGAACGAAATTTTAGTATAACCACAATGCAGCCAGCGGCACTAGGAGTGTAGCAAAATGCTACTGGCAGGAATAAAAACGGTCAGCCCATTAACTGAAGAAGAAAAATGATTTGCTGATGAGATTTATTCCATCTGCTCCACTTGTGGCAAACCGCTTGATATAGGAAGTTTTACTATCCGATTTTTTGTGTATCCCATAATATGACGCCTTCATCATTAGCATGGACTCGCTGTTCAAGAGGTATGAATTGAATTTGATCAGATGAATATGATACCCAAATAAGGTCAGCCCATAAAAACTTTAAATTTTCTTCTGCTTTATTTGGTGGTAAGACAATATTTGTCTCTTGATAACTTGATGGCACACTCGGATACCATATTCCGTCGATATCTCCCTGCATTTTAAATCCGGGAATTCGATTAAACATTCGATCTGCATAATAATTTGAAATTTTATGCTCGTTGTGATCAGTAGTATCAAGTTTTGCAAACTCATCGGAAAAGAAATTTAGTATTTCGTAATCCTCCTCATTCCCGATTAATTGACGTGTGTGATCATTTTGTCTTCTAATAGATTCTAATGTTACGCGTTTAAGATTTAATTTATTTGCTTGTTTTAAAAAACTTGCAAAATATTTTTCTGAGCATGTCATATGAGCAAAGGTCATTGACTTTTCAATCAGCCAAGTTCCTACTACTATTATCATTCCTTTTTCGTTTTTTATTCTTTCAAAATTATCTCCCTTTGAAAAGGTTTCAACACAGGCCGTTTCCAATGCCGTTGAAGCATAAAACATAGATTCCCCCGGTTTATTGACTCTGCCAAATTGCTTTATAGTATGAAGTTTATCAGCAGGCACAAAAGATATTTCGCCAATTGTTTTGAAAGGTATTTTTGAATCATCGATAATTCTACCGCGATAAAGTAGGTTTAGTCCACCCGAATGAGTTTGCCGTAATTCAAATTTTTCGTTTTTGAACTCTAATACGCTAGCAGGAATTTTAGGTACGTATGAGTTTAATATTTCTATTAGAGTTTTATAATCAACTTTTTTTAGAATATCTCTGACTTTATGTAACTCTGCAAGTCTGTCCATTTTAGAAATTAAATGCTGATTTAAAATTGCCTATAACGAACCGGCGTTGTGTCAGGCCGGAAATTAGTATTCTGTCTGCCGGCCGTCCGCCCGTAAAGAAACGAACTTTTTAATTTACCACAATGCTAGCCTGCACACTACATGCGTAGCTTAATGTGCAGACGGCTAAAGAACTTGTCAAGCCGATAAACTGAAGTCAATAAAGATTTAATGATAGAGTTTGCTTGTCTGCCCCCATGCGCAAAACCGAAGTTGGCTGTCAGAATTTTTACCTAAGCTTTTTTACTTTGATCGTCCCCAATTCAATATCATGTTTTTTGTCAGTCGGGAAGCTTGTAAAGCCTGGCCTTAATTCGTTCTTTCTTGTTTCGTGATAGTAAGCAGAAAGAATACCAGTCAGAAAAAATTGCAACCCAAAATGATAGTCATCTGGATTTGAATGATCGAACGCTACATAAGTTGCTGTATTGTCGAAATTAGTTTCATCGTTTGGTCTCCTTTTAAAAATAGTAAAAGAATCAAGGGAAATTATTTGACAAATACATTGATCAAAATAACTTTCATTTTCAACCTTTGCAATCTTCTCATATATCCATTTAACCCTTTCTTTAAAATCTAAGTCAAGTTTTATTTTATTTGAAAATGAAATCAGGCATGTATTGGGTCCTCTCATTATTTTTCCATTAGGAGCTTTGACACTACAAAGTTTGGCAGTATCTGAAAGGGTTTTTATCTCATCTTCTAGTTGGTTAGCATACAAATTTTTCTTTATAGAAATTATTCCCACCACACCCTCAGGTGGTACAATTACAAATTCTTCAAAACTTTCAAAAATTGGATAGTTTTTGTAATCATATACAATTATATCCAGTTGCTTTGAATGTTGATCTTCCTCATCATTTCTTCTACTTCGGTCATTATTACCAATTTTAGCAGCTGGTCTTAAAATAAAGCCACTAAATGCTTTTAGATTATCTGGCAAATGTTTATTAAGAAAACTTCTTAAAATACTTTCTAAATAACGACCTTCTTCTCCAGTGTGAGCCGCACCTTCTCTTAACGAAGAAGGTATTAAAGTTTCTATATTCTTATACAAAGCAAGTATTGCACTTGTTTGAGAACTAAAAAATTGTCTAACTCTATCCCCTTTCATAAACGAAATGTTTTTAAAATATTGCAGCCAACTCCGTAATTTACGCAATAGGGTGAACAACCAAAAATTATTTGAAGTTGAGAATTAAAGTGATTGATGTTGATTTTTGGATTGTTGGTTTCGTCTTTTGCAAAAGACCATCACTATCAGCTTCTTAAAGACGGCCAGGTGAACTCGTGGTGTTTGTTCGTTTATCATTGCAATTTCTCAATCCAGCGTGAAATTAAAAAGCTGAAACATAAAATCTGAAACATATTTTAGTGTTTCAAAAAAATTGTTTCATTTTTTCGAAATTCCCGAGATGTTAACTCAAAGAGATGTCTACTGTCTTAATATTGGATGTCATTCTAATACAAATCACTTCATCTCCAAATTACCAAATTTCCAAATCGATTCATTTCCAAATCGCCTCATCTCCAAATTGCCAAATCAAATCGTTATTTTTGCACTGTGGAAACAGCAACATCATCCCCATATTTAATGTATTCCGATGGCAACGGAAATATTTTTGAAGATACCAGCCTTTATGTGACCGGCCGCAGCGGCTGGGACGCATTGCCTATTGACCTGGACGAATGGATCGCATTGCCTGAAGGCGGACAATTATATGAATTGCCCGGGCGCCGCGGTATTGGCATTGATGTGAAAACAGGGGAGATGCGCCTGTGCGAAAAGGGCTGGGCCGTGGCGGCTTTTATACCTCCTGCACATACGGGTTTGTATATGTCTGCATATGAAACAATGCCGGATGCACCAACATTGCCATTGTTTTGCTACACAGCAGCTGGCTGGCTGGATGAAAACATATTTGTTCCCGCAGTAAGAATTGAAAAAGACATCAGGCAGGAAGCTGCCGGTTATGATGATGCGAAAATAGATGAAGGCGCAGCGCATTTGCTGAAAGCATATCCACACAACAGGCTGGTAAAACATTTAATGGAAAATTGTTGCATGACCTATACCTGCCCGGCAGCAAGAAACCTTGCATTGGGAAGATGGGAATGCCCGATACCTGTATCGCCTGCCTGCAATGCGAATTGTATTGGCTGCATTTCTTTCCAGCCGGAAGAAGAAACAATCTTCAGTACGCAGGATCGCCTAACGTTCAAGCCTACAAGTGAAGAGATCGTTGAGTTTACCGTGCCACATCTTGAAACAGCGCCTTATCCATTGGTGAGTTATGGCCAGGGTTGTGAAGGCGAACCTTTACTTATGTGGGAAACGATCCGTGATTCTATCATTGAAATAAGAAAACATACAAAAAAAGGAAGCATCAATATCAACACGAATGGAAGTAAACCTGATGCAGTGAAAGCATTGTGTGAAGCAGGATTGAACAGCATGCGTGTGAGTACCAACTCTGCAAGGGAACATATTTATACGCCTTACTACAAACCGAATAACTATGTGTTTGCGGACCTGATCGAAAGCTTAAAAGTAGCCCGTAGCTATGGCGCATGGACAAGCATTAACTATTTTGTTTTCCCCGGAATGACAGACAGCTTTGAAGAATACGAAGCCTTACGCAAACTCATACGTGAAACAGATCTTTGCATGATACAATGGCGCAATTTTAATATTGATCCCGATTGGTATCTTGAAAAAATTGATGTTGCCGATACAGGAGATTGTATGGGCGTAAAACAAATGATGGAACTTATAAGGGAAGAATTTCCCAATTTGAAATTTGGATACTTCAATCCTTCGATGGAAAGGATAAAGGGGAACTTTGAGGCGGATTTTGCTCATTAGAAATAAGAAATAAGGAATTTAAAATAAGGAATAAGAAAGTATAGTTACTACGAAGTTTACTTTCTTATTCCTTATTTCAACGTCTCTTCAAGCCACTTATAAAACTCATGTTGCCACACCAACGCATTCTGCGCATTCAACACCCAATGGTTTTCATCCGGCAAATAAACAAGTTTACTTTTAATGCCTCTTATCTGTGCTGCAGTAAATGCCTGCAAGCCTTGTTCAATAGGAACACGGTAATCTTTTCCTCCCTGGAAAATTAAAATAGGCGTGTTCCATTTATCAACGAAATTGATTGGGTTAAAATTTGCCAATGCTTTTTGTACAGCTGTATTGTTCTTATCCCAATAAGGGCCGCCAAAATCCCAGTTCACGAACCAAAGTTCTTCCGTGGTGCCATACATACTTCTTAAATCGAACACACCATCGTGTGCAATGAATGTTTTGAACTTGTTATTATGAGTACCGGCAAGATAATAAACTGAATAACCGCCATAGCTTGCGCCAACACAGCCCAATTTAGTTTTATCAACATAGGCTTCTTTGCTCACATCATCGATTGCACTATTGTAATCTTTCATTACCTGGCCGCCCCAATCCTTACTGATATCTTCGTTCCATTTTGTTCCATGGCCCGGCATACCCCTACGGTTAGGGGCGACAACAATATAACCGTTTGCAGCCATCAACTGGAAATTCCACCTGAAAGAATAGAATTGTGTGAGCGGTGATTGCGGTCCGCCCTGGCAATACAATAAGGTTGGATATTTTTTTGTTGCATCAAAATCCGGGGGATAAATAACCCATACCAACATGTCTTTACCATCAGTTGTTTTTACCATGCGGCGTTCTGTCTTGCTCAGTTTTAATGAAGCATAAGTAGCATCATTCACATGTGTAAGTTGTTTTACCTGGCCGGTTGAAACATTCACAGTATAGATTTCTGTAGCATGGTTCATGTCAGTACGAGTTACTGCAAGTATATTTCCTGACTGGCCAATGATGCCAGTGATATCAAAATCTCCTTTGGTGATCTGTTTAATTGAGGGAGTAGCATTGAGGTTATTTGTAAAACTTACTTCAAATAATTGCAATGTTCCATCGAGTGGGGCAGTGAAATAAATTTTATTTTCCTCATTCGCCCACATGAATGATTCTACATGAATATCGTCGCGGCCCTCGGTAAGATTTGTTTTTACAATGCTGCCTTTATTAATATTGCCAATACCAACAATGATATCCTGTTTGTCTGCTTCATAACCGTCTCTCTTCATACTTAACCAGGCAAGTTGATTGTGTTTGCTGAAAGCAGGATTAAGATCATAGCCCGGCATGTCTTCAGTAAGATCAGTTGTTTTACCTGTAGCAATATCATAAGCATAAAGATCAGTGTTGGTACTTGTAGCATAATCTTTCCCGGTTTTTTTCTTGGTTACATATACAACCGCTTTTCCATCATTGCTCCATACATAATCCTCATCACCACCGAAAGGTTTGGTGGGGCAATCAAAAGCAGTTCCTTCCAACAGGTCTTTTTTTGAAGAAGGATTATCAACTTCAGATAAAAATACATGACTGAATTTTCCATCTTCCCATGTATCCCAATGCCTGTAGGCAAGGTTATCATAAACATATACGTTCGACTTACTTAGTTCAGGATAAATATCGCTTCCGAAAACTTTGTTCACTTTTACTTCATCATCGCTGATCAAATATTTTCCGTCAGGGGAGCGTTTTGTATTTTTCAACAAACTGTCTGTACTGGCAATTTCTGTTATGATCCCATCGGCCAATGAAACTTTGTATTTTTTTGAAGAACTCTTATTTACTTCAACATTGGGCGTACTTACATTGTACACAACATATTTTCCATCTGTTGAAATACCGAGGCCGGATACTCTTCCAAGCTTCCATAGCAATTCGGGGGTCATTACATTTTGGGAATGGGTGGCAACGGTAATTAATAAGAATGCCGTTACAATTGAGAATGCTTTTTTCATATTTGTATTTTTAGATAGCTGCAAGCCTCAAGCTACAAGCTTGTAGCTTGAGGCTTACAGCTTGAAGCTTATTTATATTCTCCGAACACCGAGCGTAATGTATCAGCGATCTCACCCAGCGTACAATAATGTTCAACTGCATCAAGCACCAACGGCATTAGGTTCTCATCTGTTTTTGCAGCAGCAGCTATTTTATTTAAACAAGCAGTTGCAGCAGTGTTATCTCGTTTTGCTCTTAATGTTTTTAATTTATCAGATTGCATCACACGTATGCTATCATCTATTTTAAAACCAGGTATCTTGTTCTTGTCCTCTGATAAGAACTTATTTACACCAACAATTATCTTCGATTCGTTCTCTATATTTTGCTGGTATTGATAGGCGCTTTTGGCAATTTCATTTTGTATAAATCCTTCTTCAATGGCATCAACACTTCCGCCCATGGCATCGATGGTCTCGATCAATGTCCATGCGGCATTTTCAACTTCTGTTGTAAGGTATTCTACATAATAACTTCCGGCGAGCGGATCAGCAGTATCTGCAGCGCCGCTTTCAAAAGCAACTACCTGTTGTGTACGTAGGGCGATCTTTGCAGCTTCTTCTGTTGGCAGGCTCAACGCCTCATCATAGCCGTTAGTATGCAGTGATTGTGTGCCGCCAAGTACAGCAGACAATGTCTGAATCGTTACACGACTTATATTATTCAATGGTTGCTGTGCAGTAAGTGTGCTTCCACCTGTTTGTGTATGAAACCTTAGCATCATTGCCTTTTCATCTGTGGCGCCAAGGTCTTTCATGATCTTGGCCCACATCTTCCTGGCAGCACGGAACTTGGCAACTTCTTCAAACAAATTATTGTGTGCATTAAAAAAGAAGGAGAGGCGTTTGCCAAAAATATTTATATCCAGGCCTTTTGCCAAAGCAGCTTTTACATAAGCTTTTCCATTGCTGAGTGTGAAAGCAATTTCCTGTACGGCTGTGCTGCCGGCCTCACGGATATGATAACCCGAAATGGAGATCGTGTTCCACTTTGGTACTTCTTTGCTGCACCATTCAAAAATATCTGTAATGATACGCATGCTTGGTTTGGGTGGGAAGATATAAGTTCCCCTTGCAGCATATTCTTTTAAAATATCATTTTGTATGGTGCCATTGATCTTGGTAAGATCTGCGCCTTGTTTTTTGGCAAGTGCCACATAGAAAGCAAGTAATATAAAACCTGTTGCATTAATGGTCATGGACGTGGAGACATTCTCCAGCTTGATACCATCAAATAATTTTTCAATGTCCTCCAGGCTATCAATAGCAACGCCTACTTTTCCAACTTCTCCTTCTGCAAGTGCATGGTCGCTGTCGTAACCGATCTGTGTTGGAAGATCAAAAGCTACACTTAAACCGTTCACGCCCTGGTTCAATAAATAATGATAGCGCTTATTGCTTTCTTCTGCGGTGGAAAAGCCGGCATACTGCCTCATTGTCCAAAGTTTGCCGCGGTACATAGAAGATTGAACACCTCTTGTAAAAGGAAATTCGCCCGGTAAACTTTTATCAGTATTTTTTACATCAGCTGCAGTATAGATCTCGTTGACGGGAATGTCAGAGTCTGTAGTAAGTTTTTTTGTAGACATATTAGGCTGGTAAATATAAAAACATTTTATATTAATAGTTTAGTAATTAGTAAAGGATATTAAATTGCGAACCTTAAAGTTTAGAAAGCTTATAAGTTTAGAAAACAACCTGGTAAAGACATCTAAACTCCTAAACATTCTAAACAAACAACTTCAATTTATAAAAGCCTTGCCCATTACTAAACGATTAATGACTCATCTAATCCATCACCCGCTTTGCTTCATACTGCAATGCATCCAATACGATGATATTTAATTCAGCGTTGTTTTGCATGCTATATTCCAATATACGTTTTCCAAGATCCATCGCAATGGCTTCATGCGGAAGGGTAGCGGCAAGCTGATTAATGATGTAGATATTCTGATCCTTTAACCTTACCACTGCGTTCCACACTTCGGGTGTTACATATATTTGCTGGGTCACATTGTATTCAAATTCTGTTTTCAGCATTTCTACAAGTGTAACGTGCAACCTTGAAGCACTCATCTCCATGGAGTCTATACGACTGATCATATTTTTAAGCCCGGCTCTTTCTGCGAACAATGTAAGCCTTTCAAGCGCCTGTAACTTTAGCCTGATGCCTTCATTGTTGATATCGGCTCTTTCCCTGATCAATTCTTTCATTGCCCTGAATTCAACAAAAACAAAACCCATGATGGCAAAATAAATAACCATGACGGCTATCTCAACATATTGAAAATTAAAATCCAGCAATACCATAATCCTTATTTAGGATGCAAAAATAAACAAGAACTGCCAACAAATTCCTCCTTTCGAAAATAGGGGCTAAATAAGGTTCTGATTTTAAAGTTAAATTTGCAGTTGACATCTGCCGGAGATGTCAACTTTAATTCGCATAAAATATTGAATTATGGAAACAACAGTTAAACCACCAATCAATTTTACAGAAGCTGCGGTAGCAGAGATCAAAAGGCTCATGAGCGTGGATGGCTTTGATAGCCAAAAGCTATTAAGGGTAGGCGTTAAGGGTGGCGGCTGCAGTGGTATGACCTACATACTTGATTTCGATAACAAACAAGATAATGACGAGCTATTTGACGCTGATGGTATTTCTTTCATCATCGACAAAGCACATAGCATTTACCTAATGGGTATGGAAGTAAATTGGGAAGGAGGATTGAATTCAAGGGGATTTACTTTTAAGAATCCGAATGCAAGTGCGACCTGTGGATGCGGAACCAGCTTCGCTGTTTAATTCTGAGTTCTGAATGCTGAATTTGGGTTTTATAATTTGTGCTTTTTATCTAGCCTGATATTTTCGACTGTTTGAAGTCTCTAATAAATATTCAATATTCAACGTACAATATTCAATGTTCAAGTGAAATGCATTTTCCGTTGAGTATTGAATATTATATTTTAAGCCTATGATCATAAAAGAAGCAACCTATCCCCATAAAAAAAGCCTCCTGATTTATCGGGAGGCTTTTCATTTATAAGATTATTTTATAAAGCCGGAGCTTTTTCACTTTTCTTAATAACCTTCACTTCACTTGCAGCTCCCAGTGGTTTGTCTTTTGCAAAATCTACCAGTATTGGCGCTCCAACGAAGATAGATGAGTAGGTACCTGTGATAACACCGATCAACATTGCAAATGCAAATCCACGTGTTACTTCGCCACCGAAGATGAAGAGGATCAACAATACAATGAATACTGTGAACGATGTCATGATGGTACGGCTAAGTGTATCATTGATCGCACGGTTGATGATTGTTGTTTTAGTTGCACCTTTCATATCACGGCTGTATTCACGGATCCTGTCAAATACAATTACCGTATCGTTCATCGAGAAACCGATCACCGTTAAGATCGCAGCAATAAAGTGCTGGTCAATTTCAAGCGGGAAAGGAACGATGTCTTTAAAGAAAGAGAATACAGCAAGTGTAACGAGTACGTCATGCAATAAAGTCAGGATGGTTCCTGCAGAATACCTCCAGTCACGGAAACGGATGAAGATATAAAGGAAGATGATGATCATCGCAAAGATCGTTGCCCTTACTGCACCTCTCTTCAGATCATCAGAAATACTTGGCTGAACCGTTGTACGGCTTTGAATTGTTTTCTTAGAGAATTCATTAAAGCTAAGGTTCGCAGGCAGTAGGTTTTTAAGGCCTTCGAATAATTTAGTTTCAACCAGGCTGTCAGCATTATCAACACCTTTCAAATATGCAGTAGTTATATTCAGTGTACGTGAATCGCTACCAACAGTTTTTAAAGTGATGTTATCACCACCCAATGATTTTTTCAATTGATCCCTTAATGCATCATTGCCTTCTACTTTCTTAGGGAAAGTAATGGTGTAACTGCGTCCTCCTTTAAATTCAACACCTTCATGGAAACCATAGAAGAATGAACCGATACCGGCAAGCAATACAAAACCAGAGATCACATAAGCTACTTTCCTGTACTCAATGAATTTAAAGCTTGCATGTTTGAAAATACGTTTTGAAAGGCCCGTAAAATAATTGAAGTGACGTTGCCTTTTTGTCCATGTATCTGTGATCAACCTTGAAACAAGGATACCGCAGAACAATGACAATAAGATACCAATGATCTGTGTAGTGGCAAATCCCAATACAGGGCCCAAACCAAAATACACAAGTATGATCGCTGTTAATAATGAAGTAACGTGCGCATCAATAACCGGCGCAAGTGAACGGCGGTAACCGTCATTCACTGCCTGCTGATAAGATTTGCCCTTCGTTAATTCTTCTTTGATCCTTTCAAATATGATTACGTTGGTATCTACCGCAAGACCAATGGTAAGTACCAAACCGGCGATACCTGCAGCAGTTAACGTAAAGCCCATTGCTGTAAGTACACCTATTGTGAACAGTAGGTTTAATATCAAAGCGATATTTGCAACCCATCCACCTGTATTATAATAAACAAGCATCAGGATGAAGATCACAAGGAATGAAATGATGAATGCCATAGCACCGCCATGAACAGCCTGTTGTCCAAGCGTAGGTCCGACAACCGTTTTAGCAACTATTTTTGCTGGAGCATCAAGCTTACCTGATTTTAAGATATTTGCAAGATCCTGTGCTTCTTCAACCGTGAAGCTACCGGCGATCTCTGAATTGCCACCATCAATTTCGCCATTTACGTTTGGAGCACTGTAAACAATATCATCCAAAGCGATGGCGATAGGGCGGCCCACATTCTTTCCCGTTAGTTTAGCCCAAACCTTACTACCGGCAGTAGTCATCTGCATTTTAATTGCGGGACGGCCAAGTTCATCAAAGTCCTGTTTTGCTTCTTCCACACTTGTACCTTCCAGAGGAGCTTTATCAGAGCCTGTAATTGTTTTTATAGCATACAAAGGGAAATACCTTACACCTTTATTTCCTTTTTCTTCAATACCGAATAAAAATTTAAGGTTTGCCGGCAATGCGCTTTTTACAAGATCATTATTTATATAAGTGTTGAATAAGCTTGTATCCTGTAACAAAACACTTCCTAATGCAGCCGGGAAAAATTGTTTACCATTTGCATCCTGTTGTGGCATGTTGGGGTTAATAACTTTTATGAAAGGATTTTCATTAAGTTTCTTTTTTGTTGTGTCTTTTGCAGCTGCTGTATCTGTACTGCTGATGCCATTCAGGTAATTGTGCAAATTGTCATCAGCGGCTTTTATAGATTTATCCAGTTCATCAATACGATAAACTTCCCAGAACTGCAGGTTTGCAGATGACTGGAGGAATTTATCAACCCTTTCAGGATCGGTGATGCCTGCAAGTTCAACGTTGATCACACCTTTGTTCGCATCAAGGTTGATGTTGGGTTGTGCCACACCAAATTTATCGATACGCTTAACAAGGATCTTGTAAGTTTGGTTGATCGCATCTTTAGCAATCGTCCTGATCTTGGAGATAACTGTATTATCAGCATCATTGGCCTTGATGTCTTTACCCGGGCCAGTGAAAAGCGTCCACAGTTTATCCTTACCGTTAGCTGCTATATATGCGTCTGTAAATAAAGTGATATAATCATCCTCACTATTAAGTTTTTTTGCATTAGCCGTATTGATCGCATTCAACAGAAGCTGGTCCTTTGAATTATTGCTGAGCGATTTCAGCAAACCCTGCAGGCTTACATCCATCGTTACACTGATACCACCTTGCAGATCCAAACCAAGGTTCAGCTCATTTTCTTTACATTTTTGGTAGGTAGTACCAACAACAGGGTAAATGCTTTTGTCTCTTGTGCTATCCAGGATGTGCTGCACTTTGGCTTTTATCACCGCTTCTTTTTCATCAGGAGATAAACCAGCAGTTTTGGATTTTACGAGGCGCTCGGCTTGTGTTCTCACTTTGCTTTCATAGCTACGAACCACCCAGGTGTACGAAAGTTCCCAAACAGAGATAAGAATCAAAGCAATAGTGAAAAACCAGACTAAACCTTTCAGTTTCATATTAATGTGCTTTTATTAGCTAAGTAGTTAATTTTTTTAGAGTGTGCAAAGATAGGGGAAAAACCGATTGGAGATAGATAGTGATTAATTTTAGAATTTAACCCAAATTGCAGCGAAATTAGAACCATGGCCCAAGGACGAAAAAAGTTGCTGAATATTGTTTTATGCATAGGATTTTTAATAAACGCCGCAGCAACTCCGCCCAGGATCACCGTTTTTCCCCTTGCTGACACTACCCCAAATTCATTTTACGTGAATAAGGAGGACGCTTTTTTTGTAGAATTGTTCAAAAACTACCCGGGGAGATTTGACAGTATCTTATTGCACCGGGTAGGATGGAACGTTCAAATTATTTATACACAAATAGACAGGGATAAGGGTGGGGTACCCTCATTTAAGGAATATACTTTCAATAAAAAAGATGCCCGTTATTTTTATCCTGATGCTGCAATCGACCTTGCCATTGCCATGCTGGCGCTCCAAAAATTACACGAACTGCCGTTTCCCGCTATTGATATGAATACGAGCATGATCACAGAAGCTGCTTATTCCGGGCAAACTGCTCAATATAACGCCCCCAATACTGCAGATGGCAGGCCCACGATCGCCCAGTATATAAAGGAGATGTTGATGGACAATGATCCTAATGCTTTTAACAGGCTATATGAATTCCTGGGACAGGAATATATCAATAAACAACTTTTGGAAAAAGGATTCAGCAGTGCACAAATCTTGCATCGGCTAGGTATATCATTGACTGAAGACGAAAACAGGCATACAAATCCAATAGCTTTTTATAACAGGAATATAAAGCAGCCGGTTTACCAGCAACCGATGCAAAACAACCTTTTACAATATGCCAAACGCAATGATTTCATTGGTAAAAGTTATTATAAGGACAATGTGCTGGTAAATGCACCCATGGATTTTTCTCAAAAGAACCGTATGAGCCTGGACGACCTTAATAAAATGCTGCTCAGTCTTGTGTTCCCGGAAAAAGTAAAAGCAGCAGAACGATTTGGCATCAACGAAGCTGACAGGAAATTTCTATTAAAGTACATGTCGCAATTGCAGGCTGAATCTACGTATCCATCTTACGACAGTTCTAATAAAAATGCTTTTGCGAAATACATCCTGGATGGAACAGGTAAAGAAAGCATCCCAAAAAATATCCGCATTTTTAATAAGAGTGGTATTGGCTATGGACAAATTACGGAAGTGGCTTACGTGGCAGATATTGAAAATAAAATTGAGTTCATGGTGGCTGCAACCATTTATTGTAACAAGGATGAAATACTGGATGATAATAAATATGATTATGATAGTATTGGCCTGCCTTTTATGAAAGAGCTTGGCAAGGCACTCTATGAGCTTGAATTAAAAAGAAAAAGAAATAATATTCCTGATCTTTCTTCCTTGCTTTTTACCTACGATAAATAAGCTATTTTTGCCCCTTTACTGAAATTTGCTATATGACTTTATCATCTCTTTTGTCACGCTTTAATGAACCCGAAACTTTAAAGATGGCCAAGCTTGGCCGTGAATTAAAAGCAAAGGGTGTTGACCTCACTGATCTCAGTTTGGGCGAACCGGATTTTGACACGCCACAACACATTAAAGAAGCAGCTAAAAAAGCGATCGATGATAATTTCAGTCACTACACGCCTGTAGCCGGGTTTCTTGACCTGAGACAGGCCGTATGTACAAAACTAAAGCGGGATAACGGTCTCGACTACAGCCCCGAACAGATCGTTGTAAGCACCGGTGCCAAACAAAGTATTGCCAATACTGTTCTAACCATTGTTGATAAAAATGATGAAGTGATCATCCCAACTCCATACTGGGTAACTTATAGTGAGATCGTAAAACTTGCAGGCGGTAAAGTAACGCTTGTAAAAACAAAACTGGAAAATGGATATAAGATCACGCCTGCAGAATTAACGGCAGCGATCACAGAACGTACCAGGTTATTCATGTTCTCTTCTCCCTGTAATCCTACGGGCGCATTATACAGCAAAGAAGAATTAAAGGCGCTTGCAGAAATATTCAAAGCGCATCCGCAGGTATACATCATGAGCGATGAGATCTATGAGCACATCAATTTTACCGGTAAACATGAAAGCATTGCCCAGTTTGATTTTTTAAAGGACCGTATCATTCTTATCAATGGATTCAGCAAAGGCTTTGCTATGACGGGCTGGAGGCTTGGCTATATTGCTGCGCCTGTTGAAATAGCAAAAGCTTGTGATAAAGTACAGGGACAATTTACCAGCGGCCCAAATTCCATTGCACAACGGGCAGGCATAGTTGCACTTTTGGGCGACCTGCGGCCAACCTATGAAATGGTAAAGAAATTCCAGGAGCGCAGGGATAAAGTAATGCAATTGCTGAATGAGTTACCAGGCATTATTTGCGATACCCCACCAGCAGCATTTTATGTGTTCCCCGACGTAAAAGCATATTTTGGAAAAACAACCCCGGCAGGAGAAACAATAAACAATGCCGATGATCTTTGTATGTATTTTTTAAATACCGCCCATGTTTCTGTTGTAACAGGAAAGGCTTTTGGTGAAATGAACTGCATCCGCATTTCTTTTGCAAACAGCACGGAGAATCTTACAAAGGGGTTGAAGAAGATAAAGGATGCGTTGGCAGCGTTGAAGTAGTTGTGAGTTGTGAGTTCACTTCGCAAGATAGATTAATCCCGGATGAATTGCCGATTCACGATTGCCGATTCCCGACATAAAAGAGATTCAAAGATTTCACTCTTCCCCTAATCATGCAGAAACCCCCTGTTCCTGTTGCCTATTGCAACAAGCACGAGTGATACAAAAACAAATCCGGCCGTAATGACTGCAGCATTGATCAATACTTTTTGAAATCCAAGTTCATCGGCATTCATAAAAGGGTAAGGATAGTAGCCTGAAGCTGTTCCACGAAGCAGTATTACAATTAAATAAACAAGTGGATATATCAGCCAGGGTAAAATAACTGTCCACTTTAATTTCTTCTTGATCACGTATAATATCCAGTAAAAAAGAAACATTACCGGAACTACTACATGAAGTATTTCGTCAACGATCCGTTGTAAACCGGTAGGGTGCCACAACGATCTTAAGATCACATTGTAAATGATACTTACGATCAAAATATAAACAGTAAGAGCAGTAAGTATTTTTTGCCCTGAAAAAAAATGATTGCCAGGTTTTAATAAGAGGGTGGTGGAACATATGGCGATAAGGATATTGGTCGTAATGGTAAAAAAACTAAAATAGCGGATGAGTATTTCCCCTGTACCTTCAGCCGGGTTATCAAGATTGATACAAAGCTGTGCTATCAATGCAAACCATCCAAGAATTGCCAGGATGACCAAATAGATATTTTGTGATATGGAGGATCGTGTTTTCATTTTACCAAATGAAGGTAACCCTTATTGATGAAAAGGAGGATCCTATCTATAAGCTGTCGTTTACACCTGTAGGTACGGTTTCACCGCCTATTGCTATTTTTTTGGGCTGGCCTAATTTCATAAAATACTTTTCAAATTTTTCATAAACCAGGTAACTCAGTATCAATGTAGCAATGGCAGATACAGTAAGCTTAAATAATATTGGGAAAGTAAAAAAATGAGAAGCCGATAAATTAAAGAGATAATTCAGAACATAGTATACAAGCATATGCAGCAAATAAACTGAATAGCTTGCTTCACCTAACAAGGTCAATGGTTTATTGATAAGGTTGGGGAATTTTATGGTTGTTTTGTAAAAGCCCAGGCAAACCAGGAAACAGCTGGCTGTAAAAACGATCCTGCACGGTCCTGTTACAATTGTAATTTGATCCCCTGAAGCTGGATAAAAAACAAACAGGCACAATCCACTCAATAAAATAATAAAATTAGTTGTAGCCGGGATATTGATCTTTTTAAAAAATGCTCCTGTTAAAAAACCGCCCAGGAACAGGAATAATTGATTGAGCGGGTTCACATAATTTCTCCATTGGTTAGCCAATGATCTGTTTGGGTCAAGGATCGAAAAAGCAAAATACAGGTAAATGCCTGCGATCACAAATGATAAAATTGCCAGTGCTGCTCTTGATCTGTTCATCAAAATAATAAACACAGGAAAGAAAACATAAAAGACCAGTTCATTTCCAATTGACCAGGCTCCATTAGCCAGGTCAGCATCCCAATCAAGGAAACCGAACAAGCCTGTTAAATTAAGTACTAATCTTAAAACACCAGGTGTATTGCGTGATATGATTATTGTACAAATTGTTGCCAGCCACAATAAAGGAAATATCCTGAAAAATCTTTTTTTAGCGAAAACAAGGATACCATTTTTCGAACTTGTAATGCTGGTATTGTAAACAAGGTATAATGTAAGCCCGCTAAGCACATAGAAGATTGAAACAGCATATATTCCTACCCGTCCTAAAAATGTAGCAGAACCAGGTGTGCCATAAGCAGCCATGTAATAATGGTAGATCATTATTCCGAATGCAGCTAGCCCCCGCAGGTAGTCCAGGTTATAAAGCCTTTTCATATCTTTTAATAATAGATCGTAAATATGTAACTAATACCAATTAGGGATTAATATCTGCCTGTCAGCCTGAGCTTGTCGAAGGCAATCATCGCTACTAACCCGGCTTCGACAAGCTCAGCCTGACAATTCTTTGGTGGCACAGCTTTAATTTCTGATTAGTATAAAACAAAATTTTAATTAATAAAAGATAAGTAAAAAAGCGATCATTCAATGGTTGATCTCATTAATAGTATTTCATGCAATTTCAATACCTGCGGGATCAATAAGGTTGTTTCATCATTACTGACAATAAAATTGCATCGCTCCATTTTTTCATTTTCACCCATTTGTCTTTTCATTCTTTCTTCAATGGCTTCACTGGATAGACCATCACGCTGCATACCTCTTTGCAAGCGCAAGGCATAAGGTGCAGATACGCCAATAACATAATCAAGATGCTTATAAGCGCCACTTTCAAATATCAGCGCTGCTTCTTTAATAGCGTAGGGAGATGTTTGTAATTGCATCCATTTTTCCGCATCAGCAATGGTAGCAGGATGCACAATAGAATTCAATAGTTCAATTTTTTTCGGATCGGGGAAAACAGTAGCGGCTAAATAAGAACGGTTCAGGGTTTCATTAAGATAACTTTCAGCTCCAAAATTTTCGATGATCTGTTTTTTTAAATCAGCATCTTCATTCATAACTCTTTTGGCAGCATCATCAGCATAATACACAGGGATACCAAGTGTTTCAAAGATTTTTGCAACAGTGCTTTTGCCACTGCCTAAACCACCGGTTAATCCTACTCTTAACATAGATTCAATGTATGATCTATGATGTATGATGTATGATGTAGCGTGCTATCAGCAAATCATACATCATACATCATACATCATACATTTGTTTTATTTCTTTGCTTCAGCAGCCGGCTTGTTCACATTTGCAGTCCACTCCATGCTAATAGCGCTTCTTTCAATTTTGATATAGCTACCCGGGCTTGTTTCAATTTCCAGTGTATTATCATCATTTACTTTGCTTATTTTACCATGAATACCTGCAATAGTAACGATCTTATCACCTTTCTGCATTTCATTTATAAACTTCTTTTGGTCTTTTGCTTTTTTTGCCTGTGGCCTGATCATGAAAAAATAAAATACAAGGATCATCCCACCCATCATGATCAATGTTGTAGTGCTTCCGCCTTTACCACTTGGATCCGGTGTCATCAAAAAAATGCTTAATAAATTCATCATTGTTTGTTGTTTGTTTTTGGCTCTAAGTTGAGCCGGTTAAAATTTAAATTTTTATTCCTGGGTTTTATTCACGCATTATTCGTCTTTGTCTTTCTCTTTCCCGATCACCGTTCCTTTCAATAACAATTCAGGAAATGCAGGATTTGCATTTGAATTAACGGTGATGGTCTTATGTGCTTCGCCGGGCCTGTGCTCACTGTTGAATTTTACAAGTATAAAGCCCGTTTCTCCCGGCATAACTGGTTTTTCAGGCTTTTGCGGAATGGTACAACCACAACTTGCATGCACATCCGTTACTACAAGTGGTTTGTTGCCCGTATTCTTAAACCGGTAACTGTATTGAACAATTTCACCTTCGGTTGTTTTTCCAAAATCATATATACTGTCAATGATCTGTACAGTAGTAGGGTCTTTTATTTCCTGTTTTGCCATAGGTATCGATGCCTGCTTGTCTTTTTTTCTAACATCGCAACTTACAAGCATGGTACTTAAGGTAGTGGCCAAAAAAATCACTCTAAGCATATTCGTATTCTATTTTATTTTTTATAATACAGAGTTTTTAAAATTCTTTTTGTGGATCTTGTTTTCAGCAGTTAGTTCCTTATGGATATTATCGAGCAATCCATTTACAAACTGGCCGCTTTGCACCGTGCTGTATGCTTTTGCAAGATCAATGTATTCGTTGATCGTAACTTTTGTTGGGATGGTCTCAAAATATAAAAATTCACATACGCCCATTTGCAAAATGATGAGGTCCAATGCAGCAATACGTTCAGCATCCCAGTTCTTTAATTTTGGTTTGATGAGTTCAAGTGTATAGGCTGATTTATCCAACACTGTTGTCAATAATGTTTTTGCAAAATCCCATTTTTCTTTACTGAGTATATCACTAAAACTTTGCTGGGCAGGTTTGTTGAAATAATTTAATACGAGTGTCTGCATCATTTCTGCATCATCATCCCAGTTGATAAAATTCTCTTCTACATGACCAATGAAATTTTCATTGGGAAGCATCAGGTTGGAAAAAATAAAATCAAGTATTTTTTTCTCTGATTTTTTATCCCTCGATTGTTCGGCGATGTATTCAATGTATTCTTCCGAAGTAACCAGTTCCTGGTAAGTACGTTTTAAAAGATCGGCGTCAAGTATATGTTGCAGTTTAAATTCATTGATGGCAGCTTTAAAACTGGCATCTTCCAGTATTTTCCACAAAACTTCATTCCCTGCAATTTTGGTATTTATGGTAAGGTCGCCGGCAGAGGGTAAATGTTTACTGGCTTTCTGGCGTGCATCTGTTTCAGAAAAACGGGCCACTTCAGTAATAAAATAGACCAGGTAAGTATAGAGATGCCTGCTTTGTTCAATTTTCTTGGTAAGTATGGTTATCGGCTCCCCGGGTTTGGTATCGCCGCTTACACTGTCAATTGTATAAAGCGTCTGCATCACTTTTACCCGGATATTTCTTCTGCTGATCATCTCGAAAGAACTTTAATTAAGAGCGCAAAATTAAGGTTTTATAGGTTGCGGGAGTGCTTAAAAGCCAGAAAAATTACCAAAATGTAAAATTGTCTTAATAGGATTTTTGAAACATGACAGGCTGTGTATAAATCTGCCAGCATTGCTTCTTATGTGCTTTGGTATAATTTTTAGGTATACCTTCGCAATCCCAAAAAAGGGACATACTAAATTTTAAATCAAACAAATCATAGAATTATGGCAAAAAACTTAAACATTACGCCTGTTGCAGGAACAAAGAACAGGGTAATTGTGAAAGCTGCCGCTGCTGAATTAAAGACTGCCGGCGGAATTATCATTCCTGATACTGCAAAAGAAAAACCACAAAAAGGTACTGTTATGGCGGTAAGCCCTAAAGATGAAGACGGAAATGCTCCTGTAGTTAAGGTTGGCAATACTGTTCTTTATGGTAAATATGCTGGCACTGAAATTTCTCATGAAGGAACGGATTACCTTATAATGAGAGAGAGCGATATTTTGGCGATCATCTAAGCAAGCCATGAGCTATTAGCTATTAGCTATTAGTTTTTCGGATTTGTTTTACTAACAGCTAATAGCTAACAGCTAATAGCTCATCAAAAAATTAAAAACTAAAAATACTCTACCGATGTCTAAAATGATATTCTTCGATATAGAAGCAAGAAATAAAATGAAAAAAGGTGTTGACACTTTAGCGAATGCAGTTAAAGTAACACTAGGGCCTAAAGGCCGTAATGTGGTGATCGACAAAAAATTTGGCGCACCACAGGTAACCAAAGATGGTGTTACTGTTGCAAAAGAAATTGAACTGGAAGACCCGATCGAAAACATGGGTGCACAGATGGTAAAAGAAGTTGCTTCTAAAACTGCTGATATTGCAGGAGATGGAACGACTACTGCAACTGTATTGGCACAAAGCATCATCAGCGAAGGATTGAAAATGGTTGCTGCAGGTGCAAACCCAATGGATCTTAAGCGTGGTATCGACAAAGCGGTTAGCCTTGTCGTTGCTAATTTGAAAGAACAATCCCAGGCTGTTGGTAACGATAGCAAAAAAATCCAACAGGTTGCAACGATCTCTGCAAACAATGACGAAACGATCGGCAAGCTGATTGCTGAAGCATTTGCCAAAGTTGGTAAAGAAGGTGTGATCACTGTTGAAGAAGCAAAAGGTACAGATACAACTGTTGATATTGTAGAAGGTATGCAGTTCGATCGTGGATACATCTCTCCATACTTTGTAACCAACAGCGAAAAAATGAGTGTTGAATTACAAAGTCCATATATTCTTATTTATGATAAGAAGATATCTGCAATGAAAGATATTCTTCATATCCTGGAAGCTGTTGCAAAAAGCGGTCGTCCTTTATTGATCATTTCTGAAGATCTTGAAGGTGAAGCATTGGCAACACTGGTTGTAAATAAATTACGTGGTACCATTAAGGTTGCTGCTGTTAAAGCTCCTGGTTTTGGTGATCGCAGGAAAGAAATGCTGACAGACCTTGCTGTATTAACTGCGGGTATCGTTGTTAGTGAGGAACAAGGTTATAACCTGGAAAATGTTGATCTTACTTATTTGGGACAAGCAGCTTCTGTTACCATTGATAAAGACAACACAACCATCGTTGGTGGTAAAGGTGCTAAAAAAGACATTACTGCACGTGTAAATCAAATTAAATCACAGGTAGAAAATACAACTTCAGATTACGATAAAGAAAAATTACAGGAACGCCTTGCTAAATTAGCAGGTGGTGTAGCTGTATTGTATGTTGGTGCTGCTACTGAAGTAGAAATGAAAGAAAAGAAAGACAGGGTAGATGATGCATTACATGCAACCCGTGCTGCTGTTGAAGAAGGGATCGTACCAGGTGGTGGTGTTGCATATATCCGTGCCGTTGCGAGCCTTGATCCAAAAGTAAAAGGGCAGATCGCTGATGAACAAACAGGTATGCAGATCGTTCGTCGTGCTTTGGAAGAACCACTTCGCATCCTTACTGCAAATGCAGGCATCGATGGTTCTATCGTTGTTCAAAAAATCAAAGAAGGAAAAGGCGATTTTGGTTTCAATGCAAGAACAGAAGTTTATGAAAATCTTTTCAAAGCTGGTGTTATTGATCCAACTAAAGTTAGCCGTGTAGCTTTGGAAAACGCAGCATCTATTGCAGGTATGTTATTAACTACCGAATGTGTGATCGCTGATAAACCTAAAGAAGAAGCGCCACATGCACACGGTGCGCCTGATATGGGAGGAATGGGATACTAATCAAGTTCCTAAAATATATAAAGAAGGTCCCCCGATAGAATCGGGGGATTTTCTTTTGACACATCTTTTATGAATGAAGGGTTCAATTAATTTTCAATATTCAACGTACAATGTTCAATATTCAACGGTGAAAACAGGCAATTGTATTTTCCTTGAACATTGAATATTGAGCGTTGAATATTGAATATTTGATAGTCGGTAAAGGAACTTAACTAGTCATGAGATCTATTTTTTTATCAGCTGTGTATTCAAATTCAAACCTCCGCCCGATAAACTGAGTTGGTATTTTCCAGCTGGTAATTTATTACTGATCTCAATATTCTTTTCAGCTGAATTATAGTAGACTGTTTTTTCAAATAACAATTGTCCTGCATCATTGGATACCTGTAAAACATAAGTGCCTGTTTCAATATTGTCGGCTTGTATTTTAATTGTATTACCTGTAACAGGATTTGGATAAATGGAAATGGAAGGATCGTCTTTCAACTTTTCCATATTCACTCTTACTATACTGCTATAACTTTTATTATTTTGTAAAGATGCAGATGTTACTGAAACAATACGGTAATAATTCATTCCTTCCAACGGGTTGGTATCAATGAATGTATAATGACCGCTTCCGCCATAAGCAGCAGCAACAGGGCTATTGTTTATTTTATTAAAGTTGCTACCATTGGCTGATCTTTCTACTTCATAATAATTGGTTGTTATTTCATTTTCAGTATGCCACTCAACAGCAATGTTTTTTTGTTGCGGGTATGCTTTTACTGTTTTGAATGTAACGGGTACAGATGTTGGTTGTTCAAATACTATGCTGAAACGATTTACTGAGTATGAAGCAGGATCTAATGTTACTTCGAATGGAATATTTGTTGTTCCATCCATTTCTAAAATAGTATTATTTGTTGCAGCAGCATAATTGTCTTTAAGCGTTGCGATCAGGCCGTTGCTGCTCATATTTTGAATACTGATCTCCAGGTTATAAAGCTGTCGCTTCATTTGATAGATGTCAAGAAAAGTAGTGTCGTTTGTTAGGATCGTTTTTCTTCTTTCGATCGCCAGCGTCTTTGCATCTCTCCTGATATTTAAACTTTGATTGCTGCTATAAAGTTTATTTGCATCATTATTATCAACGCTGTTTGAATTGTTATCATCATAAGTTGTTAATACACCATCAACCAGGGCTGCAGTACTATCAGCATTTATTGCAAAAAGGTTTACCCTCACTTGTTGTCCCGTGTTTACAACACGTGATACCTGGTCATCACCTAAAGTAGTTTTATCGCTTTCTTTGATGCTGATCGTTCCGGGGTTTGTATTGTCGTAGGAATGAATAAACAATGCCTGTCCACTTTGTAAATATTGCGTGATATTGCTTACAGAAGCAGTTGCATCATAATCATTCAAACTACTGTTCCAGATAAAGGTTACATAACCACCAATGCCATTTGATCCTGCAAGTTTTGGATCCCATGCGTAGAATGCATCAGCAACATTGCTTTTTGTCAATGTATGAAAATCAATAGCACCAGGGTAGGGGTTGGCAAGTATTGTATGGCCGGTTCCATTTACAGTAACATCTTTTTTTCCTGTGATCGGCTGGCCCTTTATTCTCAAAGTAGTTGAAGTGATGGCGGCAGCTAATCCCTGAAGCATATTAACACTGCGATCTCCGCGGATGTATAAAAAATACGCGGGGAAAGAAGTGATAGGAATATATGTACCGGGGTTAGGAGGCAATGCTGAATAGTTATTGGTTGCGTTGTTATAGGTTTTTATAAAAGTATTGATGGTTGCGCTGGTATCAAAGCCATGTGTTGAATTACCGCCGCAGATCTTTACTCCGTAACCGGGATAAAGGTTAGGGTTAGCCGAAGCTGTGGTAAGTCCTTCCTGCCAGGCTTCATTGATCGTTGGCGCACCTGATGCCTTTACAGGCACACTTAACAGGCGCCAACCTCTTCCTGCAGGTATATATCTTTCAATTACCAGTTTCCCGTTGATGAAAGCTGTTGCCGCACCTGCCCCATCAACAGGAAGTTGTGCCAGCCTGGCTGTTCCTGTTGAATCCGATTTGAGTGTTACATAATCATTCGTGGTGAGTGTTGCGCCAGCTGCAATGTCAATCGTTCCGGGTGTGTAATCAGGAGTAATATTTAGATAATTGCCGGTTGTAACACTGCTGTTTACTGTTAAACTTCTGAGGTAATTATTGAATGTAGCCGCAGTTTGGTCAAAATACAATGTACCACTGGTAAAGCTATAGCCAACAATAAGGTTGGATGCAGCCGAACCTTTTAATGCATTTGTTGCATTGCCGGAAAAGCTTCCTTCCAGCCTGAGCGTTTTCCCGTTTATATTGAAGCGGCCACTGGTAAGCGTTAGGGCTCCGTTTACAGTGACTGAATTCGCAATGATCACTTCTGCTGCATTGTTTTGGGTCAGGTTATTAAAACTTGTTATGCCTGTGATGTTTTGATCTGATGCGCCATTGAAATTGAATGTTGAACTGCCTCCAGTAAAACTGCCGTTATTCGTAAAATCACCGGCAATATTATGTGTGTAAGAAGATGCATCCAATACGGTGCTTGCATCAATGGTAAGATTTCCTGAAATGCTGGCTGCACCCGACATTGTTTTTGTGCCACTGGTACTTGTTTGAAGGTTGTTATAAGTTAATCCCGGAATTGTTTGAGCGCCCGTTCCGCTAAAGACCATGGTCGAAGTTGAACATGTAAAAGTTCCGCTGCTGGTTAGGGAACCTCTCATGTAATGTATATAGGTAGAAGCATTAAATATAGTGCTGCTTCCAATGTTTAAATTGTTATTGGCAGTAATGCTTCCATTTGTTGTTTTTGTTGCACCTCCCGAAACAGTAATGTTTGCATAATCGTTTCGGCTACTTACTGACTGGTTGCTTCCGGAGTTATATTCAATCGTTGATGCATTGCCAAGTAAAAAAGTTGGAGGATTTGTTGAATTAATAGCTGTTGTTGTTAAACCAGAGAAACCATTTGTATTTGCTGTTTTAAAAGTTCCGTTAATGGTCAGGTTGGGTGTGCCGGTTCCAAAACTAACAACACTTGTCCCGGCATTCATTGTAGATCCAAGGGCCACGGTAACAGTTTTGGAATTATTAAGCCCTACTGCAAAATTCCCGGTATTGAAAAGACTGCCGGAATTGTTGTTGCCAATAGAAAGATTACCATCAACATTACTGGTAGCAATAGCCGCACTTAATGTGGCGCCACTTGCATTGGTATTGTTGATATGAAGGTTGTAATATTTTCCTGAGGGAAAGTAATTGATCGTTTGAGCTGATGTGCCCGTATAATTAAATATGCTTCCGGCTGTGCCCGCGGTAAGTGTTGCAGAAGAGGAGGGCACTGTCAATGCTCCTTTTAAATTAATAGTAGCAGCACCGCCCGACATGTCTATAACTTTTGTTGCAGCCGTTGAACCACTGAATATGATATCGGCATTCGCATTCAACGTGCCCGTTATTAAATTGATCTTCGCTACCCTCGAAGTAGTAGTATTGACTCCTGAAAAATTAATGTTCCCGCCAACAGTTGCCGTACCGTCATTTATATTCCATGCAATTGTTTTTGAATTGGCTGTTGGTTGGTTAATAGCGACAGCATTATTTACTGTTAGTGTATTTGTTGAAGCATGCGTGAGGGTATGGCTTTCACCATCTGCTATAAACGTAAGAGAATTAACAGTAGCAGAACTTACGTTTAATGTAACATTAACGGCCCCCGCTATTGAAGTATTTCCAATTTCAACATCATCAGCAGCAGTGGGCACTTTTTCAACTGCATAGCCACTAAGCGTAATTACTACAGCGGCATTTGAAACAAGTGTAACTGTTAGCCCGGAAATACTTGCTACAGTTCCTATTGTTTGACCGGAAGAAGTGCAGATTACATCATTAACGGCCAGGTCAGAAACGAACGATGTACCAAGTCCCACAACAATTTTACTTAGAAATGCTGTAGTTACCACCCCGGGTAATGGTTTCATCCAGGTTGCATTCACGTTCCAGTTCGCAGCGCCTGTTACCCTTGTTTTGGTTTGAGCCGTTATGCATACTGAAGTACATGATAATAATAAAATGAAAAAGAATGGCTTAAGGTCTGTTGGTAGATAGGGTTTCATAAGACTCTTTTCGGCAGATTAAAAATATATTCTTACGGTTCTTAGATGCTTATATATTTCGTAACGGGGGCAAAAAAAATATATTGTAATTATTTTTAGAGCAACTTTATTCTTTGGGAAAATTGTGCAAAGTAAGGCGGGTAAAAGTCCGCATAAGTTCACGACACCCCTAATACGGTCAGTCATGTGTAAGGATTTAGATTGGAAAACCCCGGGGTTTTTGACAGTTTGTAATACCCGAATAAGTTCATGTTATCTAAAGAGAATAACTTTAAACATGGCCAGACCAGTCAGACCGGTCTGACCGGTCTGTAAAATAATAATCATGACATTTAAAAATATCCGTCCAATTTTATGGACAGACAAACTCGAAGAAACAATTGAATTTTATACGACCATCCTGGATTTTACGTGTGCTGAAAAAAATGATGATTGGGGATGGGCGTCTTTATATAGAAACGAAGCAGCCATCATGTTGGCAAAACCGAATGAGCATATACCATTTGAAAAACCTGTATTTACCGGTTCGTTTTATATAAATGTAGATAATGTGGATGAACTTTGGGAAACGCTAAGAAACAAATGCAGCATTTTATATGATATTGAAAATTTTCCATGGGAAATGAGGGAATTTGCTATTTATGATAATAACGGTTATATATTACAGTTTGGCCAGCCAATCATTTAAAGACTTTTATGGTATCTATCGATAGTTTCAGGAAGATGGCGTTGTCTTTACCGGAAGCGACAGAATCACTTCATTTTGACAAACCTTCTTTTCGGGTAAAGAATAAAATTTTTGCCACTATCCATACCAGTGATAAAAGAGTGATGGTGAAACTAACGTTGGTTGAACAATCTGTTTTTTCAGATATAGACCGTGCGATCATTTATCCGGGTCCGGGTGGGTGGGGCAGGCAGGGCGCAACATTTGTAGAACTTTCAAAAGTTAAAAAAGAAATATTGAAAGAAGCAGTTGAAGCTGCATGGCGCAATACAGCGCCGAAGCCGTTAATAAAAAAATATTTTCCTGATTGGTAATCTAATAGAATAAATAAATGACTGAGATAAATTACATAGAAAAAAACAAAGCTGCATGGAACAGCAGGACCGACCATCACTTCAATTCATCCTTTTATGATGTTGAAAGTTTTTTAAAAGGAAAAAATTCTTTGAATGATATTGAATTAAAATTGCTGCAGGATGTTACAGGGAAAAATATCCTGCACCTGCAATGTCATTTTGGACAGGATACGATCTCACTGGTAAGGATGGGTGCACATGTTACAGGCGTTGATCTTTCCGACAATGCCATCAATAAAGCAATACATCTTGCCAATAATGCAAAAGCAGATGCATCATTTATCTGCTGCGATATTTATGACCTGCCAAAGCATCTTGATAAACAGTTTGACATTGTTTTCACCAGTTATGGAACAATTGGCTGGTTTCCTGATCTTTCAAAATGGGCCGCCATCATTTCAAAATTTTTAAAGCCTGGCGGTAAATTCGTTTTTGCTGAATTCCACCCCGTGGTATGGATGTTTGATAATGATTTTGGAAAAGTTGCTTACACATACGCCAGATCAGAACCCATCATTGAAACAGAACAGGGAACCTACGCAGATAAATCAGCGCCCATCACTACAGAGATGATCACATGGAACCATAGCATCAGTGAAGTAATAACAAGCCTCTTACAACATGGACTTGAGATCAATTCATTAGAAGAATTTGATTACTCACCTTATAATTGTTTTAATAAGACAATTGAATTTGAACCGGGAAAATTCAGGATTGAACATTTTGGGAATAAGATCCCGATGGTTTATTCGCTAAGTGCTACAAAGAAATGAATTCTCTTAAGTTGAATATTGAACATTGAGCGTTGAATATTGAATATTTGAAAATGTCAAATAAATATTCAATGTTCAATATTCAATAATCAATGTTCAACGAAATGCAGCTCTCTTATATAATAGCTCTTTTCAGCGCCATAACATAACCCATATGCAATCCTTCATGAAAAGGTAAAAAGTTGAGTGCATCATTGATATTATTCATTTCAGCACCATAACGCGTGGCCCAGGCAGTATAATTGGTAAATATATTTTTTTCAAGATCTGCTTCCAGTTGATCAAGGCTTGTTAACAACAATGCTTTTATCTTTTCTATTTCATTGCTGTCAAGCGCTTCTCCCGGCTTTGTTTCTGATTTGTAGTTGATAAAATATTTTTCTTCTACAACGGGTTTTAGTCCTGCTCTCACATAGCATACTCCCTGCTGAGCTGCTATAAGATGCGTAACATTCCAGATAATGTTGTTATTGAAACCTGCAGGTATCTTATTTAATTGTTCAGGTGTAAGATCTGTTATGATATTCAGTAACCATGTCCTGGTTGTTCTCAGCATTTTGATTTGTGGATACATCTTTTAATTATTTGTTTTGGTGAAATTATTTTTTAGACAATGCGATAAGGTCAGACACTTCCAATACATTTTTATCATATCCTTTCAACACGACATTGATCATGGCATCTCCAACTTCTTTCAATGTGCATGCAGACTTAGGCGCCAGGAATTTTATAATAGGGTAGAGCCATCCTAAATATTTATAAGCAGCTAAAGTATTTTTTAAACCAGGTGTTGGTTTCATCAAGCCCGGCCGAACTGCGTAAACTTTTTTAAAAGCTAATTTCATCAGATCATTCTCTGTCTTTCCTTTCACTCTTGCCCACATCAGCTTTCCTTTTTCACTGCTATCCGTTCCTCTCCCTGAAATATAACAGAAGGTCATCTCCGGGTTATATTTTGAAAGTGTTGTAGCCACATGCATCGTAAGGGTGTAAGTAAATTTTGTAAATGCATCTTCCTTCATTCCAACCGAAGAAACACCCAGGCAAAAGAAACATGCATTGTAACCACTTAGTTGATCTTCTATTGGCGAAAAATTAAAAAAATCAGTATGAATGATCTCTTTTAGTTTGGGATGAACAACACCACATGGTTTGCGGTTGATGACAAGTATTTGTTCAATATCGGGATGCTGTAAACATTCGTGCAATACACCTTCACCCACCATTCCTGTTGCTCCTGTAATTATTACTTTTATTTTCATAAACAATTCATTTTAAAAATTGAGTTGCAGTCAACTTTATCAACCCTTTCAACTTTATTAACTGATGAAAAGCGCCAACAAAATAAGTTTACCCCAACACTAATGCATTGCTTCACCTAAGTCTAATTTTTTCTTTTTCTTATTCCCCTTTACCATCAGTACAAAAGGAATACATATTGCAAACATGATACTGAGATAAATGAATATATCCATGTATGATAAAACGGTGGCCTGTTTGGTTACATTAAAATCAAGAGCCTGATAAGCGGCCTTTAATGCTTCCTGTGCTGTTTTACCTTTAGCCACGAACCCATGCTGCATAGCGGCTATGCGTTGCTGTACTGCAGGATCGTTTATATTAAGATGGGTGACCAGCCCGCTCCTGTGAACCGTAGTTTGACTCGAGATAAAAGTTGTGATCAATGCTACCCCAAAGGACCCACCAAGTTGCCGCATCATACCTGTAAATGCGGCGCCCTGCCCAATACCCTGCCCACTCAATGTAGATAGCGATAGGGTAGTGATCGGTATAAATAAAAGACCCAATCCCACACCTCTTGTTATCAGTGGCCAGAAAAATGCTTCTTCACTTGTATCAGGCGTTAGTACTTTGTAACACCAAAACGTAAAGATCACAAAGATGAACATGCCTGCTGCAACAAGGTATTGTTGAGGAACACCTTTTTGTAATAAATTCCCAATGATGGGCATCATGAATGCAGTGGTCAATGCAGCAGGGATCATTAAAGCTCCTGCTTGTTGTGCCGTCCAGCCAAGAATACTTTGTGTGTATAGCGGAATGAGAAACGTAGAGCCATATAATCCAAAGCCTAAAAGAAAAGATAGTACTGTTCCTACTCTCAGATTCCCATTCTTTAAAACCCTTAATTCAACAATTGGATTTTTATAAGTTAGTTCTCTCCAGATAAAAAAGAATAATCCGAAGATAGCTGTTACCGTTAGTCCCGTAATAATATTGCTGTTGAACCAATCATCTTCGTGTCCGCGTTCCAAAACATATTGTAATGATCCAACTGTTGCAGCAAGCAATGCTATACCCAGCCAGTCAATTTCATGGGCGGCTTTTTTCTCTGCAAATTTTGGGCTTCTTACATATTGAAGTGTAAGTAATACAGCAACGATACCAATTGGGATGTTGATATAAAATATATAGGGCCAGCTGATGTGATAAACGATGTAACCTCCAAGTGGGGGTCCAAGTGTTGGGCCAATGATAACGCCAAGGCCATAAATAGCCTGTGCCATTCCTCTTTTTTCTACGGGATATGATTCAGTGATGATCGTTTGAGATGTTACCAGCAAAGCGCCACCACCAAGCCCCTGTAAGAAACGGAAGAACACCAATTCCCAGATGCCGGTAGCCTGGCCACATAAATAAGAACAAAAAGTAAAGATGATGATCGATGCGGCGAAATAATTTCTTCTCCCAAACTGTTGCGATAGCCAGCTCGTCATAGGAACAATGATCACATTGCCGATTGCGTAAGCAGTAACTACCCAACCAACTTCGGGAAGTGTTGCGCCCAAAGAACCACGCATATCATTCAGCGCTACGTTCACGATCGTTGTATCAACGATCTCGAGCAATGCACAAAGTATAGCGGTGATCGTTATGATCGCTCTTCTTGCTCCATATTCTACCAGGGAATCCTGTTGTAATTGCATTGTCGCCATACCAGGTCTTTTATAACTTTATAACTCGATAACGGGAATCGGCAATCGTCAATCGGCAATCGTGAATCGGCAAGGCGACCATTAGATTGCAAACTTGAAAATGCCTCGGCCCCAACTCATAATTCACAACTCAAAACTCACAACTCACAACTCAATCCAGGTGTACATCCACATACACATTCATTCCCGCACGTAACTTTTGTATCAATGAATCCGCTTTGTTTGTAAAATCAATTTTTATTGGGAGGCGTTGTACAACTTTTACAAAATTTCCACTTGCATTATCTGGCGGCAATAAAGCGAATTTTGCGCCGGTAACAGGGGAGAAGGAGCTAAGCGTTGCTTCAAAATCATGATTGGGAAATGCGTCTGCATGTACGATCACTTTTTGTCCCTCTCTCATTTTATTGTATTGTGTTTCTTTAAAATTAGCAACGACCCATTTGTCATTATTTAAAACAATGCTGAACAATTGTTGTCCTGCCTGCAGGTATTGTCCTGTTTGAATAGGGACTTTTGATACTACGCCAGCTTCAGGTGCCAATATAACGGTATAGGACAGGTTTAGTTTAGCATTTTCAACATCCACTTCTTTTTGTTTTATGATCGAACTCTTTCCAGCACAGTGGGATCCGAAGCTTGGAATTCACGTGACTTGAAGTCGC
>JADMIO010848890.1_pt1 | contig 113026 bp, 142 predicted proteins | sample 8958161 | NCBI WGS metagenome assembly JADMIO01 (sample SAMN16585339, study PRJNA669376) | soil metagenome | isolation source: Crop rotation soil | place: USA: Cullars Rotation, Alabama | collected 2011
CTTTCCCCGCACCGCGGAGGTGCCGGTCGGCGGAACGATCACCGCCGGTCTGGAACGCATTCATCGCCTCGTCCGCGTGGACCAAAAAGCGATCGGTCGCACGCCCCGCTCCAATCTCGCGACCTACACCGGCCTCTTCGATCACGTCCGAAAACTCTTCGCGGCCACCACGCTCGCCCGCAGCAGGCACTACGGGGCGGGCCGCTTTTCCTTCAATGTCGCGCAAGGCCGCTGTGAAACCTGCGAAGGCGAGGGCTTCGTCTTCGTCGAGCTGCTCTTCCTTCCCGGCGTATACACCCCATGCCCCGCCTGCCAGGGCGCCCGCTACAATCCGCGCACCCTGGAAATCCGCTACCGCGACAAAAACATTGCCGAAATCCTGCAACTCATCGTCGACGCCGCCTGGGAATTCTTTCGAGAAGACGAAGCTCATCTCGCCCGCTCGCTCGACATTCTCCGGCAGGTCGGTCTCGGCTACTTGCGCCTGGGCCAACCCGCCACCGAACTTTCCGGAGGCGAAGCCCAGCGGATCAAGCTTGCCACGGAACTTCAACGGGCGAACCGTGGGCATACCCTCTATGTCCTCGACGAACCGACCACCGGTCTTCATCCCACCGATGTCGAAAAGCTCATGACTCAACTCTTCGGCTTGGTCGATGCCGGCCACACCGTCATCGTGGTGGAGCACGATATGCTTGTAGCCGCGGCCAGCGACTGGATCATCGACATGGGACCGGGCGCCGGCGACGAAGGTGGCCGGATCGTCGCGCAAGGTCCACCGACGGAAGTCGCCAAGGCAAAGGCAAGCCGGACCGCTCAATACCTCTCTCGCCCCTGAGAGTTGAGATGCGCCGCATAGATGGCTCGACGTGATGGACTCATGAGCTCACTTCGGCGCGGGCGTCACCATCGTGACGGGTTCTGAAGGCGTGAGCTTCATCGGCTGGCCGAGATTGACTGGTTCGCCAGCCTTCGGCGGAGACTTTTCCTTTTGACAAGCGCCAACAAAACCAGCGGCGATCGCAACGAGCAAGAGGGCCAACGTGCGTTTCACTCTGATGAATCGGAGTGGGTGAGGTTGACGGCTGGATTTTTCGGCACTCCCAAAGGTCTCGAGCCCATTGAGGCGGCGGCTGGAGCTGCATTTGCATTATAAGTTCGAGGACCTGCTCTGGCGGCGCGTGCGGCAGGCTCGGTGGCGCTGGCGCGCTTCTCGCGGGCGGAGCTACCGTCTGGGCCAGGATATCCCAAACAAGTGATCCAATGCAGGGTGCCTCGGAAGCTCGGGAGCCGGCGACATTAAGGGTGCGCACTTATGGCGTTCGAGGAAGACCCACGTAAAGATGATCATGGTGGCGCGGGGTGTGGCCGCCGCGAAGTGCACATCCCTCGAGAAGCTCGCGGAGCCTGTCCGAGTCCGCCCTGGTCATGCGCAGGTAGGTCGTCATGGTTCCTTCAGCTTGGGGATAGATATACACCACTCGACAAATCCACTTCCCTGCATCCAGCCGATCCACCTTCGAATCGCCTAGCCGGAGTAGCCGCTCGCGTTCCGCGGGCTGATCGATGACTGCCTCCGCCTGCTTTCGGACTGTTTCCGTAGCCTGGCGGTAGAGCTTTTCATATTCTTCGGGAGGGATGGTGCACGCGAGGATGGCTTCTGCGAACTCCCGAAAGCTCCTGGGCCGATAAGGTGTAGGAGTTTGCTCGTTTGTCAGCGTGGACAGCATCCCCTGGCTTGAGGCTCCACAATCCAGAAAGCGCACCCCTCGGTGGAACCCCATTCCTCCGGGAAAATGAAGGATCCTGAATCCTGGTGATGACCGTATTGCTTGAGCATTTGCTCACCCGGCTCTGCGAGGGCCATTCCAAGGCATTTCAAATCCATAATGAGGACAGTTTGCTTTGGGTTAAGGGCGGCGCGGGCCTAGCACTTCAGAAGGTGCTCCGCCAACTCTTTTGGCTGAGTAATCATTGCGTCGTGCCCGGCGGACAGCAGGGCGTGATACGAATACCCCTTTCCCTTGGCCCGCGTCGCGGCCTCCTTGAAGGGAGGCGCTTCGGTGCACTGAATGTAGGTCTTGGGTATGCCAGTTTGTGAAGAGAGCGCGAGAGGCTGTGTGAAAGTTCGAAGTGGCTGATCTCCAAGGCGGCTTTTGACCCAGTCAACGTCGTCCTTGTCGGTGACCCCAAACGAACGGGGATCGCTCAGGGGCGGAATGCGCCAGCCATCGGCTCGCGTTCGCGGGACAGGCGCGTAGTCTTTCAGGGCCTTGCCATCCTCCGGCAAGAAAGCGTCCAGATAGACAAGATGGGATACGCGGGAACCGGCCTTCTCTGCGACCCCCGAAATCACCATGCCTCCGTAGCTGTGTCCGACCAATACGACCCCATTGAGGTTTTCATACTCAAGCAAGGCCGATACGTCGCTGATGTGAGTCGCGAGGTCGATCTGCGCAGTGAGCAAGTGGGACCGCTCTCCGAGGCCGGTCAGCGTGGGCGCGAAGGATTCCCGACCCGCCGCTCGCAACACCGGCAAGAGTTTCTTCCAACACCAACCACCGTGCCATGCGCCGTGAACAAGAACAATGGGCGCACCTGAGCTTGCACCGAGGATCGACATGGAAACAATCGAGCCTCCAAGGAGTAACGACCTGCGGGAGAGTGGGTGTGAATAGTTCATGGGTATGTCCGGTGGGAAGGCGTCATGCGCCTAACCCAGTGAATATACCAGTCAGAACATGCGGCAAACATCCGATGGGGCGATGGGCGAGGCTGCGTTGACTCTGGGAACGAAAGGGGGGCGGAGGCTCCGGCTCGCCCGAAAGGCACCCGCCACAATTTGTCCCGGACGCCCCCGCCTCGGCCCGAAAGGTTAACCTAAAAGCAGGAATGGAAAAGCGTCGTCATCGGCGCAAGAAGTTGCTGTGGTGAGGGATGCCGCCGTTGGAGAGCACTTGCGCTGTTCACCCGTTGGGTGAGTCAACTTTGGGACAACCGCCGTGGCCTGTGGACACTCCCGGCGGACGCTACTACGCCGAGTTCGACGACCAGGCGCCGGTGACGCGCGAAGGTCAGTTCATCTTCTTCGCGCAGTTTTTGCACACCGGTGGGCGGTGGCAGCAGTTCGTGGAGAGCGCGCCGTTACGGTACACGGGCAACCGCGGGAGCGCGGTGGTCGATGTGCTTGGGACGGCCACGCTCGGCGTCCTGTGCGGGCACTGGCGCTATGCGCATCTCAACGCGGTGCGGGGCGATCAGCTCAACCCGCCGTTGCTTGGGATGGGCGGGACGGTGAGCGAGGATGTGGTGCGTGACGCCTGGAAGCGCGTGGAGGAAGCGGCGGGCCTGGCGTGGCTCAACGGCGCGTTACGGGCCTGCGTGGAACCGGTGCTCAGCCAAGCGTGGATCCTGGACATCGACGTGACGATCAAGACCATCTACGGGCGGCAGCAAGGAGCGCAACTTGGGCACAACCCGCACAAGCCGGGCCGGCCGAGCCACGCCTATCACAGCTATTTCATGGCGAACACGCGGCTGTGCCTTGGGGTGGAAGTTCACGGGGGCAAGGAGCACGCGGCGCGGCATGCGTTGCCCGGGCTCTGGTCGTTGCTCGAGGCGCTGCCGCGCACCCATTGGCCGGCGATGATGCGGGGCGATTGCGGCTACGGCAATGAAGTGCTCTTGAGTACGGCGGAGGAGCGTGGTCTGCCCTGTCTGTTCAAGCTGCGGCACACGGGCCGAGTCAAAACGCTCATCGTCCGGGCGTTGCGGGCTGGTGCGGTCTGGGAAGACGCAGGCGAGGGTTGGGAGGTGATGACGGCCACTTTGCGTTTAAGCGGGTGGAGCCGGGAGCGGCGTGTCGTGCTGGCGCGCGAAGCGCCCGCGCGAGCACCCGTGGGCACGCAGGCCCGGCGGCGCCGTGATCACCTCGGCGAGGACGCGCTGCCCGGCAGCGCGCAGTGGGAGTCGAGTGCGGCGCCGTGGTCGGGCCGGATCGCCGTGCTCGTGACGACGCTCGATCCGGTGGCCTATCCCGCACGCGCCCTGGCCCGGCTCTATCGCGAGCGGGCCGATGCAGAGAACGTCTATGACGAACTCAAAAACCAGTGGGGCTGGAACGGCTTCACCACGCGAAAACTCAAGCCCTGCCGCTTCATGGCCAACCTCGTCGCGCTGGTCTACAACTGGTGGCACCTTTACGCGCGGCTCCACGACGCCGCGCATCACCGCGAAGCGATCACCAGCCGGCCGGCCCTGCTCGGGGGTGTGGCGCGGTTGATCCGCCACAGCGGCCAGAATACGATCAAAGTCAGTTTGCAGCACGAGAATCGGGGTGTGCTCATGCAGTCGATCATGCACGTCAGTAACACCTTGTGCCGCTTTCGGACCAGCACGGAGCAATGGACCATCGACCAGTGCTGGGCCCTGCTCTTGACGCACATCTTCCGCCATTGGCTGGGCGGAAAGTGGCTCAAGCCTCTCCCAGCCGAGGCGGCGCTGCTCCTCTCGGGCTGAATCGCCCGGCGACGCCCTCAGTCGACCGGGGCTCGACCGCCGTTTTCACGCGCGGTGCGTGTGTCCATTCCCGTTTTTAGGGTTAATGATCGCCGCCGCGATCACCCAGCCACGAACTCATCGCCGACAGCCCGCATCGCCGCGGCTACTCGTGGGGCAAGGGTGGGGTACGTCACCCAGGATGACCGCTGCATGTGGGCAGTCGATGCAAAGAAAAGGCGATGGCCCGCGCTTCATGGTGAATAGCGACGACATCCTACCGCCTTCCTCGAAACTGGAGATAGCCATTGCTCAGCACGAGCGCGCCCAGGCTCGTCTCCGCAGCCGTCGCCGGTCCCGCAATCGTTAGGACGACACTCATGAACACCATACGTCGCATATCTTATTCATCATTCCTGCTGGCCTACGTTCTTTTTTGTTCGGGATGCGGAACCGTGATAACTAATTACAAATTGCGGTCGGAGGCTACAGCGGAGCAGAAGTGGAAGATAATTCAGGCTGTTGAATCAACAGCTCACCTTCTCAGCCTAACCTAACGAAACAAACTGTCCCAGAATTTCATGGCTCCCGCCGCCCCGCCCCGTCCCGCTCGGCGAGGCGTCGGAGTGCCTCACATTAATCTCCGCTGCTCGCAGCGTATTCGCCTCAAACAACGCCATTGAGGTGCGCCAGCAACAAAGGATGCCCAAAATTGACGCTAGCCGGGAGCCATCTGTGGTGGTGAGCCTGCCGAAGCCGGCCACCTTCCATCCCCATCTACTCCGGCTGTTCAAGCTACCGCGCTGGAGCAGGTGCCGGCGTGGCGGGGACAATGAAGTATTTGCCAGCCGCAGGATCCAATACCTTGCTGCCCGGCTTCTGGCGGCTCACATCGATGTCGCGAAGTGAATACGGACTGCGGACCCAGCCCGGTTTTCCAGGCACAAAATGAGCCTCGGGAATGCTCGCATCCTGAGGGCGTTTCGTTGAGACAGGCGGGTCCAGGGGGACGTAAACGATGTCGCGAAAGTAGCTGTTGCCCTGGGATTGTATCCCCACCGAGCCACCTTGCGTGACGTCGCCGTTGGTCACCTTACCCAGCAGCTCATCATCAGCCGAGACGGTGATCTGCTCGCCGACCGCTTGCAGTTCTAGCCGCACCCATTCGTCCGTCTTGTACTTTCGTGGCAACTTCCAAAAGTCGAGGGATTTTGGGATGCCATTCACCATCACCTTGAGTTCGACTGTCCGGATTTTCGGTGTTAATTGGAGAAGGTAACGGCTCACCTTCGAATCCGCGTTGGTCGCCGAGCGCACGTAGATATACTCATCGGCAGCTTTTGCGGTCAGCTGAGACCCGCCTGTGAACTTCGGTCCCATCGTGAAGATGGTGGTTGCGTCAGCGGCGGCGATATTCGCCTTGATTGTGGCCCGCTCGTCCTTACACGTCAGTTCTAAGAGCTGGTACTTCTCGGGGATGGTGCCGTCCTCGGCGGTGCGGCCCTTCGGACAGGAACCTCCATGGTCGATGCGGTTGGTGATGGCGAAGTCGAGCGCTACTCGCTCGGCGCCAGCTTGGCCGCTGGAGATGATCTTGGAAAGGACCGTGGCCACTGAACGAGCGTCACAGATGCGGTGGGATTGGCAAGCCCCGGGGATTCCAGCACGCCAGCGACCCGCTACGTGCCTCGGGGCTACATTTCGGCGATCAGCGAGCGGCGTGGGTATAGGTATCTGGGTCGGTTGCGCATTTAACGGCTGCTCCTCCCTTCACTGCCGCTGCGTCATGATCGGAGAGGTTTTTGAGCGTCTGTTTGCTGAGTTTGAGGCCCTTGATCTTCGTCTTGCCTTTGGCGGTCGTCTTCTTGGATTTCATCTGACTCAGAGCAGCGTTTCGTTGTGATTCTGGATGATGACGCCGGGCTCGCCCCCTCGACCGCCGCCTTTCGCGTCTTTCTTCGGCTTGAGGTCCTTCAGCTTGCCGGTGTTCTTTGAGGGCGGTGGGGATGCTTTCTTTGATTTCATACATCGGTTTCTTCCCCGTTTTTCCAGCTTGGTTACGGGTTTTTTCCGCCGCCGCCGGTGCCGCTTACGGATCGATTCGCAACGGCTCGCATGGCTCGCGGAGCGAATCCCAATCGGTGCGAGGGACTTGTCTTCGAGGGTGCGTTTCTTGCAATCCGGCAGAAGCTCCAGTTGTATGGCGGTCTTGATCGCGGCCTTGGCCGCCTCCAAGTTGCCGAGTTCGCACTCGTAACGGGCGAGCTCGTAGTGAAGGGCCCCGTGGAGAAGCGGGTCGTAAGTGTTGGCGTGGGGGCCGGCCTTTGATATCCGGTCGATCAGGATGGCACGGGCAAGTTCGGTATTCCCGAGTTCAGGCGGCAGCTTTTCAAGCTCTTGGTTCGCTTCTCGGAACATCCCCATCGAGATCAAATCCTTGGCGGTGCGGAAATGCCTGGTGAGGCTGACGATGTGGAACGTGCTCACGGCTGGTCTGCATCGGGTGAGGGCCGTGGGTACCAGAGTTCCTGGTACCAATCGTGAGCGGCCTTGAACGGGGGGATGTGATGACGAAGCCAGCGCACGGGAGCGTAGATCCACATGAAGCTATTCCATCGCTGCTCTGCCTCCTGCTTGCTGGGTCCGCTTGCAATAAACTTCATATTGGACCGGAAGACGGGGCCTGTGGAGAGGAGGTAAAGGGCGAGGATCGCGAGCGCAAGTGCTACAATTAGAGCACGGCGCTTCTTTCGAGCTGCATCCATACCTTTGGTTAGCGAATGACGCCCGGATCGTCACGGGAGAACTTGGTTTCGGGGCAACTCGAGGTATGGCCGTCTACCAAAGCTGCCATTTTCTGCGTCTTGGTTGGAACATTATCTTCGACGTTTGCGCAGGTCCACGGACTCCCGCAACCGCAGGAATTTGGCGTGCCGCAGGTGCCCGCTGCCCGTCATCTCGTTGAACGCGATTTCCGCGACGGTCTTCGGCTTCAGCCAAGTGACCTTGGCCATCTTCTCGCGGTCGATCCGGTGCGTCCTTTTGCGTGCTGCGATCAGCGGTGGGGCCGAGAAGCACTCACACTCGTGGCTCTCAGGGGTCGATCCGCAATGGCTCAATCATCGAATCCCAAAGCGGCGCGAGCGCCTTGTCGTCGAGGGCGCGCTGCATCCAGTCCGTGAGCGGGTCCAGCCGAAAGGCACACTCCAGCGCCTCCTCGGCGGCCGCCAGATGGCCCAGTTCGCACTCACAGCGGGCAAGTTCGTAGTAAAGGGAGTGGTCGAGGAATTCGCAATGGCCGGGTTTGGTGAGCAAGTCGATCAGGATGGCTCTGGCCAGTTCGGTGTTGCCGAGCCGCTTCGTGGCTCGCGCCCACGAAAGCGCAAACCGAGGTTCCTGGGTGCCGAGCGCAAGAGTGAGCGCCACGGTCTGGGCCAGGTCCCATTTCTCCAGCTCTTCGTAGATCGTCAGCGAGAGCGCGAGCACTTCCTTGCCAATCTTCAGTTCGGGCGGCAAGCCTGCAAGCTCGGAGGCGGCCTCGCGGAACATTCGCAGGGCAATGTAGCCCTCGGCGGCACGGACGTGGTCGTTGAGTTTGGCGATCTGTAAACTCACAATTCGGAGATATCATTTCCACTGCTGAAATCCAATCCTCTCGCACTGAGCGGCGAGTGCCAGGCCGGCGGCGCCCCCCGTGCGAGGAATCACGGGGATGCCTTCCTCGTCGGCGTCATAGCTCTGCGGCGGAGGGCGGATAGCTCGGGGATACCGGAGTCTGAGATTTTGTAGCCCACCAAACTGAGTGGCTTGTTGGACCGTTCAACCAATGCGAAACAAACGTGGGACGAAAAACGCCACCAACGCCGCCGCTGTGTCGCGCCTCCGGGTAGCGATAATCTGCAAGTAGAGGCGCTGACGTATGAGGATGCTCTCGTGCGCCTGGCGTCGTGACGATCGACGACCCGGGTATCAACGGATCATCGTGAAAATGTTTGCGCGAGCCGATTCAGAGTGCGGCGGTCCTCTGGGGTCCTCGGGCGAAGTGCTGACCCCGCGTAAGTTGTCGCGCTGCGGATAAGTTAGTGTGTCCGGGTCTCTGACGGCGGATCACTCCACCGTGCACAACTCCACCGTAAACTTCGCACCGAGGTCCGCCCCATCGCTTTCTGCGGCCAGCTTTCCGCGATGGAGATCCACCAGCGCCTTGGAAATGGAAAGTCCCAGCCCGAGACCGCCAAACGCGTGGCGCCCATGCAGGCTGCCCTGATCAAAGGCCGTAAAGATGCGCGGCAGGCTTTCGGCGGGAATGCCCCGGCCGGTGTCTTCCACGCACACGCTGAGCCGTCCCTCGGCCACATTCGCAGTGCGCACCGTGATGCGGCCCCCATCGGGCGTAAACTTCACCGCATTCTTCAGGATGTTCCAGAACACCTGCTGCAGCCGCGCCGGGTCTGCGTGCACGTGGGACCGTTGCGCCCGCAGTTCGAGCCGCAGGTCCAGGGACCGGTTCGCCAGGTCGGCGCGCACAATTCCCTCCGTCTGCTTCAGGAGCTGATGCGCGTCGATGCGCTCGAGGTGAAGTTGCAGCTTCCCGCGGCTCACGCGCGTCAGGTCGAGCAGGTCGTCGATCAGGCGAGCCTCCAGGGCAATGTTGCGTTCGATCAGGCGCAAGTCTTCCCGCGTCTCCTCCGGCAACGTGCTGTCGGTGGCCATGTCGGCGGCGAGCATCAGCACCGGGTTCAATGGCGTCCGAAGTTCATGGCTCAGCGCGGCCAGAAAATCGTCTTTCGCTTGCGAGGCCGCCTCCGCCTCCCGGCGCAGCCGATTCGCTTCCTCGGCCGATCGCAGGAGCGATTCCCGATCGCGCACCCGCCGCGTGACGTCCAGCGTCACCCCATCGAATCTCACCGGCTGGCCTTCCTCATCATAGAAGGCCCGGCCGATCGCGCGAATCCACTTTTCGCCTCCGTTCTCCGAGACCGTTCGATACTCGATGTCATAGCCCCCGTGCTGGTCGATGGCCGCCGCGATGGCTTCTCGCGTTCGTTCCCGGTCTTCGGGGTGAATCCGATCGTAAAAAGTCTCGATCGTGACGCGCGCGTCCGCCGGCAGCCAGAAATGCTCTTTCACCCGCGCATCCCACAGCAGCTCACCGAAGGGGAGATCGCAGAACCAAAAGCCGACATCCGCCGCCTCGATGACCATCGTGAATCGTTCCCGGGCACGGCGCAGGGATTCCTCGAGGGTCTTCATGCGCGCTTCACTCAGCCGCAGCGCCTCCTCCGCCACCTTCCGCTCCGTGATATCCGTCGCCGCGCCAAACCATTCCGCGACCTCACCCTGCTCGTCGAAGATCGGAACCACCCTCCAGAACGTCCACCCTGGTGTCCCATCCATGCGGGTCACGCGATACTCCAACTGGAATTTTCCCTGGTGGCGAATCGCCTCCTCGATCGCCGCCGTCACCATCGGCCGATCCAGCGGATGGACGTATTTCTCGAGCCACGCTTTGCATGGCTCTGCGGGATCTGGGATGAACTCGGGCCCCTGCAGATGGTGCATTTCCTTCCAGTCCGCGCTCACGCGGAAGATCACATCCGCGCTGGCGCTGACGAAGGCGCGCAACCGCTCCTCGCTGTGCCGGATCGCCTCTGACGAACGCCGGCTGGCGTGTGCGTCGGCGGGTTTGGGTGAAGGTCCAGCAGTCATCTTACAAAACGGATACGCAGATACACGCGCTTGGGCGAAGCTTCAAGCGCACGTAGTGATTTCCGGGGCGCGGCCTGCGATAGTCCGCACTGCCGCCCGCTGGTGGATGCCCCGGGGCAGAATCGCGATCAGCCGGCATAGTCGCCGGAACCACCCAGCAATGACTGGATCATTCGCTCTAGGCGGGGAAAATCGATGGGCTTGGTGATGTGCCCGTCGAAGCCGGCTTCCTTGCTGCGCTGAATATCGCTATCCATCCCGTAGCCAGTCACGGCGATGGCCTTCACCTGGCTCGTCTCGCGCACTCGCCGGATCACGTCCCATCCATTGCCGTCCGGCAGCCCGATGTCGCACACCACCAGGTCCACCTGCTGCCGGCCGAACTCCGTCAGCGCCTCGGCGGCATTGGCGGCCATCCCCACGCCATATCCGCGACGCCGGAGCGCGCGCGCGAGCACACGCCGTGTGTCGTCGTGATCGTCAACCACGAGCACAAATTTTCCCGGATTCGAGGGTGGCGCGGAGTCGCCCTGCGCGGCCGGCACCAACTCGGTCCGCCCCAAGGGCAGCTCGACGATGAACGCCGCCCCCTGGCCTTCCCCGGCGCTCTGCGCCGTGAGCGTGCCCCCGTGCGCCTGAGCGATGGCTTGCGCGATCGAGAGGCCAATCCCGAGCGTCCCAAATCGGTTGGCGCCGCCCGGCCGCTGGAAGACCTCGAAAATCCTAGCCAGTCTTTCCGGAGCGATCCCCGCGCCCCAGTCGCGGATGGTGATCCGGATCAAATCGCCGCTCGGCTCCGAGGTCACCTCGATGCGTCCGCCCATCGGCGTGAATTCGGCGGCATTCTTCAGGATCGTCCAGAAAAGCTGCTGCAACCGCGCAAAATCGCCCGACAGCTTAGTTCCCGCCGACGGCAGTTGCACCTCCACCTGCAGCCGCTTCGTCTCGATCAACGAGTTGCCGAGGACCGCCGCCGCCTGCCAGCAGGCCCTCAGCTCCACCGGCTCCCGCTTGATGACCAATTGTCCGCTCAAGACTTTCGTCAAGTCCAGCAGGTCATCGATGAGACGCGCCTCCACTTCGATGTTTCTGTTGATCAGGGAAAACGTTTCGCGCAGGTCAGGCGTGATGCCCTTCTCCGCCAGCGCCGCCGAGACAATCGACAGCACAGGCGTCAGCGGCGTGCGCAATTCGTGGCTGATCATGGCCAGGAACTCATCCTTGGCCGCGCTGGCCTGTTCCGCCTTGGCTTGCGCCTGCTGCGCCGCGTCCCGCGCCGCCTGCACCTCGGCGAGCGACCTTCGCAGTTCCTCCTGCTGTTGCTCGATGACCCGCTCCGTCTCCACCCGATAGATCGCGTTCTGCACCGCCAGGCGCAGCGCTTCGATTCCCAAGTCGCCCTTTACCAGGTAGTCATGCGCCCCCGCCTTCATCAGGCTGACCGCGTCCGCCTGCGAGCCCGTGCCCGTCTGGATCACGATCGGCACCCGCAGATGACGGTCCCGGTCCCTCGCCTGCTCGATAAAGTCCAGCGCGGTCCCATCCGGCAGCATGAAATCCAGGAGCACGCAGTCCACCTTTTCCCGGAGCAGGATTTCCAACCCTTCCTGCACCGTCTCCCCCTCGAAAAATGTGCACGGGTGCGCCTGGCCGCGGGCCAAGTATCGCCTCAGCGTCAGCCGGTCGGTCTCGCTATCGTCGACGATGAGGTAACGGCGCGCTTCCGGCATTTCGAGCATCGTCTCCATTCAATTTCGCGGCAGTCCGCCAGCTTGGAATATGGGCATGGGGTGGTTTATTCAGCTATCGAGCGTCAGGAGAAAGGTGGTTCTCCCGTCATGCGAGTCCACGCGAATCGTCCCCCCATGCCGTTCCACGATCGCCTTCACCACCGCCAGACCGACGCCCAATCCGCCCTGGTATTCCTCCCGCCGGTGGAGCCGCCGGAACATGGTGAACACTTCCTGCGCATGCCGCGGATCGATCCCGATTCCGTTGTCTCGCACGGAGATCTCCACCCGGCCCGCCAGGACCGCCTCCGCCGACACCTCGAGGCGCTTCACGGCACTCACGTTATACTTCACCGCATTGGTGAAAAGGTTGGTGAAGACTTCCGCCATCATTACCCGGTCGCAACGCACCTGCGGCAGGTCCGGCGCGATCACCACCTCCACGCTTTGCCCCTTCCACTGCGGCCGCGCGATTTCCAGCGCGCGCTCCAGGATGCTCGCGAGCGGTACTTTCCGCTCCACCAGTTCCTTGCGCCCCACGCGGGTGTAATGCAGCAGGGCTTCCAGCATATCGTGCATGCGCGTCGCCGCGCGCGAGGCCACTTCCAACTCGTCGCGCGCGGTTTTCTCCAGTGCGGAGCCATGATCTTCGCTGAAAAACCGGAGGATGTTTCGGATTCCGCGCAGCGGTTCCCGCAGATCGTGTGACGCGATGTAGGCAAACGAGCTCAGGTCGGAATTTTTCCGCATAAGCTCCTCGTTCAAGTTCATCAGGTGCTCCGTCCGCTTGCGAATCGAGGCATTCGCCGCCGCCCGCATTTCCAGCGCCGTCGCTTCGTCCATTTCCGTCCACGTGGCACAAACCCCCGTGACCTGCTGCGTCCAAAGCGCAAATGACTTCCGCGGCTGGATGGGCAGCGCCAAGTCCTGCAGGCTCTTCTCCGGGTTCCCCGCCCAGTTCACCGTCTGCGCCTGCTCGGGCCGAAACCAAACGAGCCAATCCGCCTGCGTCTCCGTGAGCGCGATGGCGAAAAGACCGCTCGCCACATGCCGGTGGGGCGCGGCCGCCGGCACTTCCCTCTCCAGATGGTCCACCGCGATGAAGTCAGCATGCGGGTGGTCGCGCAGCCATTTCAAGCTGGCCTCCACCAGCTCCGGCGGCAGGGGCACACCGGCCTGCCTCAGGTTTCCGCCCAGCACGATCAGGGCGCTGGTCGCTTGCATCACCGAGAGAAACGCACTCACATCTTCCGCCAGCGCCTCGGCAAAATCGAGCCGTTCCGCCAGCCGATCGAGGAAGGATTCCCGCGCCGCCTTCGCCGCCAGGCGCGCCTCCTGCACCGCGCTCCGATGTGCCGCCCCCAGCAGAGCCGATGTCACCCGCCCCACCAGTTCACACGCGATCCGCACCGCCGAAGGCAATTTCCGCGGCGTGCGATGGTGGCACGCGATCAGACCCCAGAGCCGGCCTTCCTCGATGATCGACACCGACATCGACCCCGAGACCCCCATGTTCCGCAGGTATTCCAGGTGCACCGGGGACACGCTGCGCAAGGTCGAGTGCGTCAGGTCCAGCGGCTGCCCGGTGCGCGGATTGAGCGCCGGCAGCAGCGGCACCGGACGGTAGTGCGACGTGGCGATCAGACGCAGCCAGTTTCGCGTGTAGAGGCGACGCGCCTGTTCCGGAATGTCCGATGCCGGATAGTGCAGCCCCAGAAAGGGCTCCAGCCCCGGGGCGCATACCTCCGCCACCACCTCCCCGTGCCAGTCCGGATGAAACTGATAGACCATCACCCGGTCAAATCCGCTGAGCAGCGCCATCTCCTCCGCCGCCACCTGGCACAGCGCCGCAATCGTCTTTGCGCCGTGCAGGCGCGCCACCGCGATGCCCTGTCGACCCTGCAGGGAGAGAAAGTCCATCTCTTCCACCGCCGAAGGCTCCAGCTCCACGACCCACGATCCTCCGCTTCGGTGCTGCGTCGCCGCCAGCAACCGGCCGCCGAGCGTCACCTGGTACGAACCGCCACCCGCATCCGCGACCGCCACCGCGGCAACCTCCCGGATCCGCGTCCCCAATTCCGCATCCCATTCGACCACCGGCTTCCCTTGCAGAACCCCGATCTCCTCCGGCCACAGCTCCGGCCAGTTTGCGCTCAGTTGCTCGACGCGCAGCGTCTCCTCTCCCACCGCCAGCAGCCAGCCGTGCGGTTGAATCGCCCCCGGGATGTGGATGGGCTCCCGGGCGCAGAGCGCTTCGGGCGTCGTCGGCATCACGTCAGCCATCGGGCAAAATCGTCAAAGGTTTGGCGGGCCGCTTCCGTCGCCGCCCGGAGGTTGTCCTCCGTCAAAGGAAGCGCCGCGACACATTCCAGGAAACTCCGCCAGCGCTCCCGCGTCTGCCCGCCGTAGACATTGAAAAACTCCGCCGGCAGCCCCGGGCTCTTCTCCCCGATCATCCGCGTAATCGATTGACCGCCCAGCGTCGAACCCTCCAGCACATACGCCACCCCCAGCGCCGCCGCGCAACTCCCTATCGGCCGCGCCGCAAATCGCGGCAGGGCGTCGATCTCCGCGTCCGTCATCCCGAGTGCCTTCAGGTCACGCCGCAGCGCGGCCACCTTCGATCGTTCGCCCATCCGGTAACCCGTCTCTTTTTCCAGGTCCCGACACTCCGCCAGGCGCGCCTCGAGAGTTTCATGCAAGCCGAGAAACCCGCCCAGGAGCCGGCGGTACGCCACCCGGTCTGCGAGGCACGAGGCCACCTGCAGCGCAGCCTCCAGATGCTGATGACGGTCGCGCGTCGCATCGCGCATGGAATCGAGAAGTGTTTTCACGGAAATGAAGCGGCCGGCGTCTGCCCGGTTTTTTCAAGACAAAGAAATAAAATCAAGCGACACTTGGTTGTCCCACGTATCGTCCCGGGAACAAACACTGCGCGCCTCCGGAGGGAACTACGGTCGGTCTGCACACGAAATACCGGAGTGGTTCCAGTAGAATCATTGGCCGATGATGATCGCCGATGAAGTCGCGCAATCGATGAAAGCGCCGTAATGCGACATCACCGTGAGCGCCAAAGCCATCCCACCACTGACCGACGACCTTCGATTAGGACTGCGCCAGCAGGCGGCATGGACGATTTGTTTCAGAGCCTGGTTGGACAGCGCGAGAACGGTTACGTGGGGAGAAGTAGACATTTTTGCCGCCCATCGACAATCTGACGTGGGCGACGCTCCACGTCTCACTGGAGACAGAGCAGACTCCGGACGACTGGGCGGAGACGCTGAAGCTGGCGATTCCGGCGTGGGAGGAAACGGCGACCTCGGAGGTGATCGACCGGGAGGACAAACATCCGCTGACGAAAGAGGAAACGAAGGCGTTTCTGGAAATCGAGGAAAGCGCAGTCCAAACGCACGTCAAAGCATGCGACCAATGGAATGCATCGTTTCACCGCCCAGCCTTCCCCGGCGAGCAAAAGCGCCCCCTAGACTTTCACGGTTCTTTCTAGTGCACCGTCCTCCGCCAGCACCGAGATCACACTCGCGTTCTCCGCACCAGCCGCTTGTCGCGCGATTTTGATGGCGGATTCCCGGTCTGGCGCAGTGCCGACGCTTTTCCCCACTGCATTTTCAACAATCCAGTCGTCACCGAGAAGTTTCACCGTCAGCCCGATCGTTTCTGGCGTCCCGCCAGTTTCATCGGGCTTGTCTGCTCCAGGCATCGAAGTATTCATGCCCAACCTTCGGAAGGCAAACCATGGTCGCGCGTGCAGAAACGGCAAACGTCGCTCCGCGATGAGCCGCTGGCACCACAATCAATCATACCCAATCACCATCCCCTGCGAACGCTGCGCATTTCCTCGTTGCATGGCGAGTTGCGACCGTAGTTCATATTCCACCTCACATGCCAACTCCCTCAATCTCCGATCTTAAACGTGCCCTCGCCATTCAGGAACAAATCGACAGCCTCGAGGCGGAACTAAGGTCGGTTTTGGGCGGCGGTCCGCCTGCGCGGCCGCCTTCTGCGCCATCTGCCGGCAGATCCGGCGCCAAAGCCGCAGCCGCGCCATTTCCGAAGAAAGCGAAGAGGCGTCAACTGTCCCCCGAAGCTCGCGCCCGCATCGTCACCGCCCAAAAGAAGCGCTGGGCAAAATTCCGAAAGCAGAAGAGTCGGTAACACACCGGCTTCAACTCCAGCCCTCGTAGCGCAGTGCAACCCATGGGCAGCGCTGGCCAAGGGACGTGTGGCTGGCATCGCCAAGGCACGATAATGCAGTCGTCACCTTTCGACTGCTTCATGCACTACACGATTCTCGCCACCCCATCGCTATTGGAAGTCAAGCTCGCCGCGGCCTTGACACACTCAGACCTGGCCGCGCTGTGCGTTTCGATCGACAAACTGCGCGTGGATCAGGCGGCCGCAACGCCGGCCCTGGTTACCTTCGCGGAAGCTTGGTGGGAAATCTCCGGCGCCGATCTGGTTTCGCTGGCCGACCGGATGAACGGCTTGAATGTCGCACATTGGGCGCTCGTCGCGCCCGACGAACCTTTCCTTGCCCCGCTTGAACAGTTGAAAGCCGCCACGAATGCCCCGGAGCGATTCGTTATCTTCAGCGACGAAGCCGCGGCCCGCCAATGGCTGCAGGAGCAATCCATGGCAGCTTTCTAGGCCTCGACCGCGAGCAAAGGTCTCCTTCAATCCCCCGGCGGCGTGCGCCTCGAACTCATGCAAGCACGCGGAGGAGTGTTTCGTATAGGCGTCAATTTTCGCCCGCTTTCGCCATCGCCACCACCGCCGCTTTCATAGTGGAATTCTGCGTCGCTCGCCTTCCCTTTTTTTCGGAGAGGACCGTTTCTTCTTCATGTCTTGGGGAAACGGCGCCTGCCTCAGCGTGAGCGGAGCGGTCCGGGCCGGCGCTTTCGTTTGACGAGGGTGGCGGTCGAGGGACTGCGCGGCGCGGCGCCGGTCTTCTTGCGATCGGCGTTGGTGCGGACGCTTTCCTCGAGGACGGCGAGGAGGTCGATGACGCCGCCGGGTGGCGGCGGGGCTTTCGCGCCTTTGCCCTGGGGTCGCTTTTCGATTTTGGCTTGGATGAGGTCGCGCAGCGCGGCCTGGCAGCGGTCATCGTATTTTTCAGGCTGCCAATCGGCGGAAAGGGATTCGATGAGGGTTTTGGCCATGGCGATTTCCTTGGGAGAAACGGTAATGTTCGCGGGATGCTGGAGTCCTTCGGGTTCGAGGATCTCCTGGGCGAAATGCATGAGGTCAAGAATCAGGTAAGGACCCTCGGGTTTGATGGCGGCGAGGTATTCGCGGTTGCGAATGGCGACCTTGGCGATGCCGATCCGGCGCATTTCGACGAGGCCTTGATGGAGCAAGGCGTAGCCTTTTTCGCCGCCTTTCTGGGCTTCGAGCCAGTACGGTTTCCGAAAGTATTTGGGGTGCACCTCGGCGACGTCCACGAAGTCGGTGATGTCGATGGCGTGGGTGGACTCGATCTGGACTTGTTCCAGGTCTTCATCCTCGATGATGACCCACTGGTTTTTCTCGAATTCGTAGCCTTTGACGATTTCCGCGGAGGGAACTTCCTCCTCATCGGCTTCGGCGACTTTCTTGTAGCGGATGGGGCTGAGGTCGGCGCGGCGCAGCTGCTTGAAGGAGACTTTTTCCTCCCGGGTGGCGGGATAGACCGCGACCGGGATGTTGACCAGGCCGAAGGTGACGGAGCCTTTCCAGACGGAGCGTGGCATGCCGCTGAATCGCGGGGGGAGGGCTGGGCGGAGGCAGGGCCGTGACCGCAGATTTGTTCACGTGTCACCTATGCTTGGCCCTACTCGCCCGCCTCCGGCGACAAATCGTAAATCTTACAACCCTGCGGTCGGGAATCGGTCGTTTGGCGTTTGGCGGCGGCGCCGTGTATCAATCCGAGCCAGGCGGGCTCAAGCTGATCTTGGCGTGTCGCCAGTCGTGAGCAAATTCGAGGAGTTCGGCACTGGACTGGAGACGCAGCTTATCAACAACGTTTGCGCGGTGGGTCTCGACGGTCTTGATGCTGATCTGGAGGAGTGCGGCAATTTCGGTGGGAGTGTGGCCTTCTGCGGTGTGGAGGAAGACTTCGCGTTCGCGATCGGAGAGCCTGTTCAGCGCGGCCCGAATCGCAGACGGGCCGGCCTGGAGGAACTTGAAGAATGGGCGGCGGCAAAAGTGGGTGCTGTGGAAAGTGCCGCCGGCGGCGACGGAGCAGAGGGCTCCGAGCACAGCGTCGATGGGCTCGCTTTTGACGACGTAACCATGAGCCCCGGCTTGCATCGCCTCGACAACAAAACGAGGGGCAGGGTCGTTGAGGAGGACGAGAACGCGCAGATCGCGGTGCGCGGAGAGGAGTTGTCCGATAAGCTGAGTGGCAGGCTGGCTGCCGAGGGAGAAGTCCAGCGCGGCTAACTCGGGCTGGGTACGGATGGCGAGGTCGAGAGCGTGGGTGACATCGCCGGATTCGCCTAAAACCTCAAAGCCCGCGGAGCGCGCGAGGTGGCTAAGGCCGAATCGATAGATCGGCTGAGGAGAGAGGAGGATTAGGCGTTGACGAGAGGACGGACTAGCGGTGGGCACCTAGTGTAGGACGTCAAACAGATTGTACATTATACGGGGAGGCTTTATATTGGTCCAATGAGAGTAGCCATCCCGATTATTTTGACTGAAGAAGAGCGTAGGGAATTGGAGAAGCTGAGTCGAGGTGGGCAGTGTTCGGTGCGTGCCCGTGAGCGGTCGTTGATGATCTTGCTGGCTGCGGAAGGCTGGGAGAACAGAGCCATCGCAAAACGTTTGGGAACCGACAATGCGAAGGTCGGCCGTTGGCGGCAACGTTACGCTAATTTGCGACTGGCCGGAATTCTCAAGGACAAGACGCGACCGGGCGGCCTTCCCACTGTGCCCAGATCCACCCGTGCGCGCATCGTCCATTTGACCCTGCACAGCAAACCACCCGGAGCCACGGTTTGGAGTCGCGAATCGATGGCGCGTGAAGTCGGCGTGAGCCCTTCGAGTGTTGGCCGAGTTTGGGCGGCTCATGGGCTCAAGCCTCACCGCCTCAAGACTTTCAAACTCTCCAACGATCGATGCTTCGCCGAGAAGCTTGAAGACATCGTCGGGCTTTATCTTTCGCCTCCAGAGCACGCCATCGTTTTGTGCTGTGATGAGAAGAGTCAGATTCAAGCTCTGGATCGGACGCAACCTGGCCTGCCCATGAAGAAGGGGCGATGCCAAACAATGACGCACGATTACAAGCGCAATGGAACGACTTCGCTCTTCGCCGCACTCAATACAGCTGACGGCCGCGTGATTGGAACCTGCATGAACAAGCATCGTCATCAGGAGTGGTTGCGCTTCCTCAATCTGCTCCGCCGATCCACAGACAAGGACAAAGAGATCCACGTGATCTGTGACAATTACGCGACGCACAAACACGACAAGATCGAGGCGTGGCAGAAGCGCAATCCCCGCTTCCACTTTCACTTCACCCCTACCAGCGCCTCGTGGCTCAATATGGTCGAACGCTTCTTTCGCGATCTAACCGTTCGTAGCATCCGACGTGGGGTGTTCCGCAGTATCGAAGAGCTAACCGCGGCGATCTATGCACATATCGAGGCACACAATACCAATCCCAAACCCTTCGTCTGGACAGCCACAGCTTCCGACATTCTCGAAAAAGTTAAACGCGGTCGCCGCAAACTCGATAAAATACAATCTGTTTGACGGCCTACACTAGATGAGGAAAGCGTTTTGCCTACACATCGCGTGAGATTCCGTGATTGGACGTAGCGGTAATCTCCGCGTCGAGACGAAGGAGACAACGATGGTCGACGGACCTTGATCCTCATCGCGCGCTGGCTGCGGACCATTCGGAGACGCCACCAAGGTCAAGGAGCGCGGTGCGCACTTTGCGAATGCCGAGCTCGAGGCGAGTCTTGATAGTGCCCAGGGGGCAGTTGAGGGTGCGAGCGATCTCGCGCTGGCTGAGGCCGCGGAAGTAGGCAAGTTCCATGGCTTCGCGCTGCGCGTCGGGCAGGCTGCTCAAAACTTCGCGGAGAATCTCCATGCGGTCGGAGTGCCCGGCGGTCTCGTCGGCAGCAGGTTCGAATCGATCATGGGGGTCGGTCTCGATCTCGTGGCGGAGACGTTCGCCGGCACGGTCGTAGGCCTGGCGGCGGCGAATGCGATCGATGGCGCGGCGGCGAGACATGGTGATCATCCAACCGAGGGCCTTGCCCTTGGTGGGGTCGTAGGCCCCGGCGCGATTCCACAGCTCGATTAGAACCTCCTGGAAAACATCGGCAGTCTCGGCTTCGCAGTGGACGATGCGGTGGATGACGGTGTGCAAAAGAGCATGGTGCCGAACCATGAGGGCGGTGAGGGCGGATTCGTCGCGAGCTTGCAGGCGAGCGAGGAGTTCTTCGTCGGTGGGGCCATCGATGGTAAGGACGGGTGCGGGTGCGGCGGTGGCGGTTTGGAAGTCGTCGAGATGTTGATGATCGAATTCGTAAAGCATGGCTGAGGTTCGTTGATTGTTTTTCAACGAATCTTTGCCATTCGCATGCCACACCGCTTTTACTCTGGGGTGTTTGCGTAGGGGTGTCGGCGGCTTGACACATTTGCCGTATGACTGACACGGAGGCGGTGGAGAATACCGAGGTCGGCCTAGGCAGCCCCAACGCGGGTTGGCTGCGATGTAAGCGCAGACATGTTCGACGACCTCAAAAAGAGTTATCGGCAATTAAAGAAAAGCGCGCCCGGAAAGCGGTTTCAGGAACTGCATGAGCGACGCGCGGAAGGAGATCCTGAGCGGAAAGCGGCGATCATCGGAATTGGAATTTCGCTGATTCTAGGCGGGATCTTTTTACTGATTCTGCCAGGGCCCGGAATCCCTTTTGCTGGTGCTGGGATGTGGACTGGTGGGCCAGGAACTTTGGATTGGCGACCTTAGCACGACGGCCTGGGGACCGCAAAAATACGGTTGAAGTCGTGGGATGATGGACGATACAGGAAGCCTGTCCGATGGAATCGAGAATCCCCCTCCAAACAAATCGCCCGGTTGCGCCCCCAGGGCCACTTCCTCTTCAGCCAGCTGCGTGGCGGATGTTCACTGGACATGTCGACGAATGTTCGGCCTGCGGGGATTTGGAACAACCGATGTGCGGCGAGGGAGAAAAGCTTTTGGTCGAGATTTTGAAGGAGCAAATCTCGGCAAGGAACTGAGGCTTACTTCGATCGTCCTGGGGTGCGGAGGGGCGGGAGAGGCTTGCGAGAGGCGGGCATTTTCATAGGATAATGTTCATGCGAACACCTGTGATTTCTGCTTTCCGGCGGGGGACGAAGCTCGTGCTCAAGGTGGAACTGGATGAGGACGATTATGCACATGCACCCTTTTTGAGGCGGATTCCGGAGCCGCAACCGTTTGCGCGGAGGTTCGAGCTTTGTTTTCACCGCGGGTGGCCGACCGAGGAGGCGCGCAGTGGGCGACGGGTGAAGTTTGAACACGTGGAGGAGGACTTGCCGGACCACGTGACCACGCTGAGGATCCAGACCGCCGCGAGTGAGACGGTGGAGATCAATCGGCAACCTGGGGCGCTGTGTCAGGCTGGGCCGCGGGGGAAGAAGGGGAAGCGGTGAGGGGGGATTTCAGATTTAAGATTTCAGAGTTCAGATTTCAGAAGTCTGGCTCCGCCTCGGTCCCGTAAATTCAAAAATCGGGGTGTAGTGAAGGGCGAAATTCACAGAGGCGAGAGTTGCCGACTTTCGCGTTCAGCAAAGGACCGTTTCTTGAACAGCTTCGACCCGCACTCACTTTGACAACCTTCATACGAGTTAAGCGGATGGTTTGGTCCAGGTGCCATGGTGATAATCGGGCACTCGCAACACCGCTGACTTTGTGATGCCCGGTGGATGATTGTAGCAGAACTCGTAAAGAACTCCTGGCTCTAGGTCAGTGCCAAACCACGCCACGGTGATAAACTGCCGCAGCGGGCTTTGTGCGAAATAAAGCTCACTCGGCTCAAAGTTGCCGCAAATGCGATTGTTGCCCTCGACCTTCGCTTTCGGTAGCACAGTCTGATGGAAGCGGCAGAGCCGCTCCTCTCCGTGACCGTAGGGATAACCCTCCGCGTCAAAATGGACGCAGTAACAACAATCGAGTGAACCTTTTCCATTTGGCATACGCGTAATCCGCCTAACAGGAAGTAGGCTTCAGTTTTGAAGCACGAAATTTTAGGGCTTCAAAGTTGAAGTGGGGGAGGCCCGCCAAAGGCCCGGGGAACGTGTCAGACGCCATCAGCGAAGAAGAAGCCGAAAACCCTTCCCGGCACAAGCTCAAGCCACTCTCACATCGGCCCGGCTTCTCAAAGCGACGTTTCACTGCGCGTCCCGGTGACCCAACTGGCGTTCAACAATCCTTCGTTTTTGGACAGCGGTTTCGCTGTTCATCAAAGGGGTGGAGCCCCAAGCCACGATGGTGCCATCCGAGCAGAGTGCCAGGGGGCGCTATCCCGTTTTTTGAACACTGGCACGCCTCACGGTCGGGAGGAATGGAGGGAGAGCAAGGATGGGAATAATGCGATGAGTTTGGGCTCGCCCGGGGGGCCGTGGCGGATCGTTGGAGGGATGGGAGGAATGGGAAGAAGAGGAGGAATGGGAATGATGGGATGTGCGACCCAAGATGGTGGCTTCATTCCGAGCCACGGTTGCCGATTTGGGCCACGAATGGCTCTGAAATGGTCGCACTGGAGGGTGCGGCACGTGTTCGGATTTTGCCGAGCGGGTAGGGTGAAGTTTCTCTGTATTGACTCCGGATCGGGCGCCGCCCAAGTGGTATCGGCATGGGTCCTGATATTGTTCAAAAAAACCGCAACCCGGAGCGAAAAACGGGGAAGTAGACTGACGACTATGAAGAATAAAAAGACTGAGCCGAAAGCCAAAGGCCAAGTGAAGATCAAGAGCTTGAAGCTGAAGAAGGAGACAATCCAGGATCTCTCGGATCACGATTCCGCCGCCGTGAAAGGCGGAGCGACTTCGAAAGTTGCGAACAGCAGCAAGGAAGGTCCCGCAAATTCAGTCGTTATCGCGCAGTGCTGGGTGGCGCGGGCGGTGTACGGGGAAGAGAATCCGCGGTGGATGCTGTTTCGTGAATGGCTGCTGAGCGATGCGCCGGCGTGGTTCCGCGAGCATTACACGCGGCACGGGGAACGGTTTGCGCGGTGGATCTCGCCGCATGAGGTCATTAAGGCGGCGATCCGGGTTTGGATGGATGCGCGGATCGAGGGGAGGGCGCTCCGGTTGTCGGAAGGAGTTTTTGTAACCACGAATGGACGCGAATTACCCACGACGCCATGAAAGCAGAAAGTCCGAGCCCAAAGGCAAAGTGAAGGTGAAGATCAAGAGCCTGAAGATTCACAAGGAGACGATTGAGGACCGCAATGCTGGCGCCGTGAAGGGTGGAAGCAGTGCAAACAAGTCAGATGGAGGAGGAGGGGGGTCGACGATCATGGCCCAGTGCTGGGTGGCGAGAGCGGTGTACGGGGAAGAGAATCCGCGGTGGATGATGTTCCGGGAGTGGTTGCTGTGCGATGCGCCGGCGTGGTTTCGGGAGATTTACACGCGGCATGGGGAACGATTCGCGCGCTGGATTTCGCCGCATGGGTGGATCAAGGCGGCGATCCGGGTTTGGATGGATGCGAGGATCGAGTGCAGGGCGCTCCGGTTGTCGGAAGGCCTTTTTTAACCACGAATGGATTACTCGCCCGTCTGCCGAGCACTCGTTATTGCCAGCGCCCGCCGGCGCTGCTCGCCCACTCACCGAACACTCGTTAGTCCCCGCCGCCATCTCGGCCCGTTGGGCTGCCTGCGGCAGGCTATGTCGCTCCGCTCGGTTCCCCTCCTCCTCCTCGCACCTCAACCGCCCCTCGGCTCGCCCCTAATAGGTGAAATTAGCATTGGGATCGGTGGAACCCGGGGGCGTCCCACCGCTATTGCCGTTGACGGCCCCGGCCGTGGCGGCGTTCACACGAGAATGACGTTCCCCGCGGCAATGGTCCAGTTCGTGCCGTTTTCGCGAGCGATGTTTTTCACGATGAAGTTGCCCGGAAAGCCTGTGTAATAGCCGACGGTATTGCGGGTGACTTTATTGCCTGCGATGAGATTGCCGCGGCCGGCGAAAGAGATCCCGGGGCCGCCATTGTTATCGACCACGTTTCCCTGCACCACAGCGTCGCCGAGGAGGTCAATACCACCACCCTGATTTTCGCTCGCGGTACAATTCCGGATGGTGACCGCGGTATTGAGATGGAAGCCCACCCCATAAGATCCCAGTCCCGTCTGGGTGGTGAGATTGAGGGAAGAAGTGCATTGCGTCGCGGTGCCCTGATATCCGACCAGGATGCCCGCAGAATTACCGGCGTTACCGGTATTCTGATAGGCCGAGCAATTGAGGAGCGAACAACTTGCACCGGAGGCGATCCCGTAAATTCCGGTGTTATTATAACATAGTGCGCCCGTATGTTAGCAGCGGCTCGATCATCTTCGTGACCTGCCGGGCTTGACGCGCGACGCACCCAGTTCTTACCATTGGGCCGGTGTTGCGGCCATGTCGCAGCTCGTCCCTCTCTCCCTATGAAGCGGCTTGTCCTTCTTTCCTGCGCACTCCTGGGCCTCCCGGTTCTCGCCTTCGGCCAGGGTGCGATCACCCCCGGCGGTGCACCCGCCCCGGCCTTCAAAACTTTGCAACAAATTGAGCCGCGTGTCGATTTGCAAAATGCTCCCGCCGCCGCCGTCACCACCTCCAATTCGAGCTATCACTACATCATCAATCAGCCCGGCAGCTATTACCTCACCGCCAATGTCGCTGCCACGAAAACGCATGGCATCCAGATCAATGCCGCCGGCGTCGTTTTGGACCTGAACGGGTTTGAAATCTCACGCGGCAGTGGCACCGGCGGAAACGGCATTGAGATCGTCAGTTCCGGTCACCGCGCCAAGGTGGTCAATGGCTCCATCCGGGGCTTTTCCTATGGGATTCGCAGTCTATTCTTCATCGTCGCGCCGCGCGGTTGCCTCTTTCGCGACTTGGCGGTTTCCGGCTGCACCTCCTACGGAATCTATGCCGGCGAAGGCGCCGTCCTGGAAAGCTGCCAGGCGCATGGCAATAGCGGCACCGCTGCCATCCACGCCGATATCGGTGCCAGCCTCACCAATTGCACCGCCGTGTCGAACACCGGCACTCACGGCCTTCACACCGACAATAACGCCACGCTCACCAACTGCGCCGTCTATTTGCACAGTGGCACCACGGGTATTTTTGCCGGCCCGGCCTCTACCTTGCTCAATTGCTCAGCCTATGGCAACACCGCCACCTACGGCATCCAGGCCGAGGACGGCTCTTCGCTCACCGGATGCGCCGTGGCCTCTAATGACGGGCAATACGGGATCTATGCCGGGAGCGGCTCCTCCTTGATCAACTGCTCGGCTTCCATGTTTGATATCGCTCTCCTCTCCATCTTCATCTTAGTCCAAACACACCGGATGAAGATCAAGGACGCGGACGTCTTTTGCCACGGCCTTAAAATGGGACTGGGAGCGCCGAGGGCGAGCCGCGTTGGCCTCAAATCGGAACCACCGCTGACCGTCACCGAATGGCTTGTCTCGACAAGTCGCAAGATGATTCTACTCTTGAGACGCATCACGATCACCTCCACGCACCGGCGGTGGCACGCATACTGATTACAAGCCCACGTTCATGAAATCGAAAAAATCTCCCAAGACGAAAGTGAAGATCAAGAAACTCGCGCTCCACAAGGAGTCCATTGAGAATCTCTCCGATGGTGAAGCCGGCCAGGTCCGGGGAGGAAAGGAGGGGAATTCCACCGGAAACTCGGTGAGCAATCCCATCTCGGTGACTTGCGTTTGCACCCTGGTGTCCCGGGGATAGGAGGGGAACGGCGCGATAACCAGCGATCAACAGCTCTGAAATCCACTAACCGGGGCCGGCTGCGGTGGGACCTGCGTCCGAAACTGCCGCGGTAACCGGAAAACAGATTCACTCTTCCACTCGCATGAAATCCAAGCAACCCACTCCGAAGAAAGCCAACTCAACCGCAAAGCTCAAGGACCTCGTTCCGCGGCAAAATCCAAAGGGAGGAAAGGTCACGGTTCCAGATATCAAGGTGGCTATCGGGTACGAACCTCACTAGCGGAATTCGGCACAGGGGCTCGCCCGCTTGCCGAGATCCTCACTCCCACGATGGCTTGCCACCGCCGCGACCGCTGCGCTCTTCGCCGCGCGTCGGTCGCGGGGCGCATCGCATCGCTCATACGTCGGAATGAGCAGCCGACCAGCAAGGCGAGCAAGAAATGAAGATATACGTTCAGCCAGCGAAGGGCGGCTACGAAGTTTGGCGCGAAGGCGAGAGCGCGGCCCTTGTGACTGATGAGCAATCAGCGATATGAGCGGCGAGGGCGCTTTGCCTCCCGTGCGGCGGAACAGTGATCCTCCAGACCGCTGATGGGAGGGCCGTCAGGACGGTGAAGGTCGGAAATGTTTCCCGGTCAAATTAGGATATCACCCGGGCTCTCAATGACAAATGGGGCGATAGATTCTAGAGGAGAATGGGTAACTCCGCACGATGGCGCGGAAGTTCGTTGGTCCGCGCTGTCACGCCCCGGTCGCGAAATTCAAATGCGGGCCGCCGGGCTGTTTCGCCTGGCGACGCCCGACGCGCTTTGATGGCTGGGGCCAAGCTTCCGCCCAGCCATCCGCGCGGGCCGGTGACGCGATGAGTTTCGTGACGCGCGAAGTTTCTCTACTTCGTCATCCCAGCGGTGGTAGGGATTACTCGTCCATGAGCGATTTGATCATTGAACTCGAGCGCGTGACGATTGATCGCGATCATTTAGCGGTGTTGCGGACGGAGTTCGAAACGGCGGGAATGAGTTGGGGGCGCCTGGCCGTGGGCGATGTGGAGGCTGATCCGGAGATGGTGTATTTCCTGTGGCACGACACGGGCGAAGTGCCGGTGTCGATGTTGATCGAGCGCAAAAGTTTTGCCGGCGAGGCGGGAACCCGATCGGCGGCGCAGGTGTTCCTGGCGAAATGGCAGAGGCGGCTGCACTCGTAGACTTCCTTTCTTGGTATCAGTTGTTGCTCGCCGCCGCTCGCACCCTGCGGGCTCGCTGTCGCGAGACCTTTGCCTCCGCGCCTGCTCGCCCGAAGGCACCAGCAGCCGCCAGCACCTCGACCTCCGTCTCGGCCCTTTGGGCTTCCCGGCTATTTGCCAGCGCCCGCCGGCGCTGCACTGCGTGCTGCGTGCGGCAGGCTATCTCACTCCGTTCGGTTCGTTCCACTCGGTTCGCTCCGCTCGAGTCTTGGTTCTTCGTTGCACGCCGACTTTGTAGGAGGCCGCAACAGGAGGCGTCCACGGGGGCAAGGTCCGTCGAAACATGGGCATGAACCCTATGAATCCATTCCGTTCTCATCATCGTGAACGCCTACTGGATTTGAGCAGCGACGAACTCGTCGTGCGTCCAGGACGGCTCCAATTATTCGACGACTCCGATGAAATCGCGCGTCGTCATCGCATCGCGGCTTCGGCCCGGCATGGCGCGAACGATCCCACGAGTTGGGTGCATCGGCATCTGCAGCGCCGAATGGCTGCGGTCGAGAAGCGGCCCGCCATGCCGGAGGCTGTTTCGGCGGAATTCAACCTGATGCCTGGACGGCAGCCGAAGTCCTGAAGGTCGAGCCAAGCGGGCCGGTGGAATTCCTGGGTCCGCCGTTGATCAGCGCTTGGGCGCTGGCGTCGCGTTCTGTGGTCCACCGGCCTTGGCTTTAACTTCCTGGGAGATGCGCAGAAGCTCTTCGGCGTGGGTCAAGGCGGCGTCCGGGTTTGCGCCGTCGAGGGGATCGGGTTTGGGCGATGCATCCAGGCCCGATGCGGCGCCGTAGCGGCTCCAGACCGGGCCGCGGTGCACGATCCAGAGGCTGCAGGGCAGGACGCGCAGCGTCCAATCGATCATGGGTGTGATGCGCCCTTCCCCGCGATGATGGCCGGGAAGGACGAGGAGATCGGCTTCGACAGAGTCAGCGAAGTCGCAGCCGACGAAGCCGGTGGTGCCGCGCAAGACGCGGCCTTCCACCGCAACGCGGCCGGCGGGGAGCGAGGCGACAAATTCGTCCATGAGCTGCACTTCTTCGGCATAGGTGCGGCCCGCTTGATTTGGGCCGAGGCGTGCACGTGCTTCCATGAAGACGGTGTGGATGGAAACGATGTGGAAGCTTTCGGCTTCGTCGCTCTCCGCGACGCGCAAGGCTTCCTCGCAGGCGAAGCGCGCGCTTTTCGAGAAATCGGTAAATGCAACAATGCGCTTGAACCGGTGATTCTCGACCCGCGGATGAGCGACGAGGAAGAGAGAGCACTCGGCACGGCTGGCGAGCGCCTGGGCGACGGAGCCAAGGAACCTGCGTCTTCCCATGGCTGGTCCTTCGAAGGCACCAACGACGAGGAGGTCGATCTTTTCGGTGGCCGCCGCCGTCATGACGGCTTCGGCGGGATCGAACTGGTTCCAGAGGACCTTGGCGGCGTGGGCGGCGCGTACGCGGTCGGCGGCGGCGGTGAGGTAGGCGCTGCTTTCGGCCTGGCTCGTCCCCGCGTGGATGAGGGTGAGGGGCGAGGAAAAACGGGACGCAAAGCGTGAGGCCTCGGCGACGAGGGCGTCGAGGTGGGGAGTGAGGGTGAGGGCGACGCCAGCCTTGGAGTACTTCATCGATGGTGGGCCGATCAAAAAGGATGCTAACGGCGGCGGGCAATTCGATTCTGGATCGGGGAGTGCGGACTCGCACACGGTGGGTCATTTTTTGCCACGGGTAATGGGTCGCGCGAAATTTGGCGCTGTCGTAATAGATCTTTGAAGATTTCAAACGTCAAAGGCGGAGGAGCAGTTCTGATCTCATGGGTCGTATGGCCTCCACGATCCTCCCCCTACCCACGAACGAACTGCGCAACCCGTGCCATCGCCCGATGGGGACATAAAGCTAGCCTTCACGATTGATCGGTGCGCCAAGTGCATTTTTACCTCGGCGACCGGGATCGCGAGCCTGGCGGAAATTCTGGCGCATATCCTCGAACTGGCGAGAGGGTTCAGCCCGGGCTGTCCGGAAAATCCGCTATTCGGTGGCAGACGCGCTGCATTCCAACTCGTCACGAGTTACTTCGCAGCCGCATCTCGCAAAGTTCGAACGCGATCATGCACATTTTGAATGGCGTTCGCCTGCCGTTGCACGGTGGCGAGAGCATTCCCGGATAGATCGCCCGATTCCAAAGCTTTGCGGAAGGTAGAGACCGCCACATCCTCACCGCGCTCGCATTCCGCCAGAATCGCATGATCGTTGCGGGCGACGAGGGCTGCCTTCAAGTCAATCCACCCCCGGTGCAATGCCCCGGTCACGGAGCCCGAGCCCTCAGGGGCATCTTCCCCGTAGTCCCGTGCCAGGACCTGTAATTCCGTGACAAATTGGGCCCGCTGCTGCGAGCTTTCCCGAAAGAGTGCTTTTAGATCCGGTGACGTGACGTCCTCAGCGGCCGCCCGAAATCCTTCCTGTCCATCCTTGAGGGTCTCGATCAGACCATTGAGGGTTGAGATCGTGGTGCTCATACATGGTCCATCGGGCGTCGCACTCCGGCTGCGTTCGTCTCCCTGGATGATCGATCCATCGGGGCAGCGCCAGTGCCGCGTATGCAAGCGCTTCGCGAGTTTGCAATTCGGCGCGGCCAACTGCGACGGCGTTCGCGAATCTCCGGCATGAATCAATGGCTACTTTTGGCGCAAGCTTCGGACAGCGGCCCCGCCGGATTATTTTTTGGACTGGGAGCGATGGAGCTGATCATCGCGCTGGTGCTGGGGGCGTTTTGGCTGTGGATGCTGATCGATGCTCTGACCAACACGGCTTTGGATTCCACGATGAAACTGGTGTGGGTGCTGGTCATTTTCTTTCTGCCTTTCGTGGGCGCCATCGTCTATTTTTTCGTAGGCCGCAAAGGCAGAACATCGGCGTGATCCCAGCGCTCCGGAAATTTATGAAATTGCGTTTTCTCCTCACGGTCATGACCGCAGTTCTTTTGGGCGTGAGCCGCGGCGCCGAGCCTCCGAAACTGTTTTGGTATGAAGTGGTGGTCGAGGTGGGAAACACCGTGGAGCGCTTCGTGGGAGCATCAGAGATCGAAGTGGGGGAGTTCGAGCAGAGGCTCAGCAACCAGGGATTTGTAACCCTGGAAAACTTGCGAGCCTTGGAGAACAGGGGCGATGGCGCCCGTTGGTGGGCAGTTCGCGAGGGCGAGCAGGTGACGATCCGATCCAGTCGCGTGCTCTATTTTTACGTGCTGAAAAAAGACCCGAAAGGCTGATTCTCCGCGGAGCGCGCGAAGCCGACCCGCTCTCAGTCTTCGAGCGCCCGGAGCTTCGCGTTCGCTTAGCCGAGCGCCGACCCGCTTTTTCGCGCGACGCGCTTTGTGCCCACCGTACGCCCACTCCTGCTCTGGATAATGATGTCCCACCGGTGCGCGAGCATGCCGCGGTCGCAGCCCAGACGGCAGAGTCCATGTCGGCGAAGGGGATCGTTTCGGGTTCGCCCTTCTGGCCCAGTTCGTAGGTTTCGCCCGCGGGGCGGGACTGATTCGAGGGAGCGGGGAAAGCGGTGGGATCAAGAAAGGCCGACCGCAGAGGGTGGGTTCGGGGTAGCGGTATTGCCGGCCGCGGAGGCGATTTGCCGCTGGTGGACGAGCGCTTCGGCGCGGAACCAATGCTCGTGGGATTTGCCTTCGGGCTTTCCTTCCTGCTCCCAGAGCTGTTTGGCCGCGGCCGCGATTTCGTCCGTGGAGAGCGGAGAGGGCGAGGCACTCATTAGGTGCGACTGACCACCCATCGTCGAGAGGTGGAGCTTCTCGACATCGCGCACCAGGCGGTCCACGGCGTCGCGCAGATCCTGCGATCGGCGAACCAGGTCCACCATGGTCGCTTGGAGGTCTGCGGCGGCCGGCGCGTGGTGCGGAGGGCCGGAGGGCGCGGGATGATTGGGCGATGAGACGTCGGAGGAGTTTGGAGAGGGGTTCATGTCCAAGCTTCGCGGGAAACGATGGGAGCGGACTTCGTGAGAGTGATGAATGTTGAAGTTTGAATGTTTGAATTAGGTTTCGCGAACGACCTGGCGCGCGGGTTTGTCGTCGCGGAGGGCGAGGAAGGTGCAGTGGCGGAGGTGGCCGGCGTTGGTCCACTGGAGGAAGGCGATTTCGGAGACGAGTAGAGGCTTGATCCAACGGCATTCCGCCATCTTTTCGGCGGTGATCGCTTCGCCCCAACGGCCGCGCTTTTCCTCGGGCAGATTGGCGAAGGGGCAGGCGGGTGTGCGGAGTTTCTGCAAGGTGGGAAAAATCTCCTGGCGAGTGCGCGGAACGAAGCCATTGCGGACTTTGGCGACGAAATGAAGTGTCTTCCCTTGGTAGACGCCGACGAGGAGGGAATCGAAGGTGTGGGCGCCCGGCACGTAGCCGCCGATGACGAATTCCTGGCGGAGGTTGGTGCGCATCTTGAGCCAGGCGCCGGTGCGTTCGCCGGACTCGTAACGAGAGTCGAGCCGCTTGGCGACCACGCCTTCGAAGCCGAACTCGCGGACCTTGGCGACGATGTGGCCGGGGTCGCCCTGGAAAACGGGGCCGGGCTGAACGAGGGAGCCGGCGGGCATAGGAATTTTGGCCTCGAGGAGCTGGCGGCGCCGGGCGAGCGGGAGTTTCGTGAGGTCCTGGCCATCGAGGGTAAGAAGATCGAAGGCGTAGAAGCGAAGGTGGGCGGACGATGGCCCGGCGATTTTCTGCAGGGTGGAAAAGGAGTGGCGCCCCTGGGCGTCGAGGGCGACGATCTCGCCGTCGATGATGAACTCGTCGGCGCAGGAGACGGATGGCCTCGGCGAGATCGGGATAACGGCGTTCGAAGGGTTTGCCGTTGCGGGAGAAGAGACGGACTTCGCGGTTGTTCTTGACGGCCTGGACACGATAGCCGTCGAGCTTGAGCTCGTACTGCCACTGGTCGCCGGAGGGCAGAACGGCGACAGGCTTGCACTCCATGGGCGGGATGAAGTGAAGGGAACGGGCGGTGTGTTGCACAGCAAAGATCAATTCTGAATTTTGAATTCTAAATTCTGAATAGCTCCATGCGCAAAAAAAAGTGGGCCGGGTTATTCACCCGGCCCTAAACCGAGGGGAAGTAGTTCGACCCGGTTCAACTCATGCATCGCGGAAGGGAGGAGGAGTGGATGGGTGGCGAAATATGGAATTTTGAATGAGGAATTTTGAATTCCTGCCGGGCCGCCACGAGGTCAGCGCGCGGGGGAGCCAGCGCGACCGAGTCCGCAACGTGGGGGTGTCGGATGCCGCGAAGTCAACTTCGATTTTCGGAGCAGCGCGGTGCCGGCGAAGACGAAGTCGCGCCGGCCGAAGAAGGAAGAAGAGTCGGTGATCAGCAAAGCAGGCAGCAGTGTGAAAAACTTTTTTACCGGCGAAAAGAGCCGGTAGCTGAGCCGCGTGGCCCGAGCTGCACTCGAGCCCGGCGCGGAAGACTGCGTTGGTGACACGCAGAGAGGGCGGGACCTTCGAATCACGGGCATGGCTACAAAAAAGAAGATCAAGAGCAAAAGGGAGCTGATCGCGCCGAAAGGCGACAAACGTTTTGTGCGACGCAAGGCTGGGGGAAAATTTGGGAAGACGGTGGCCGTCGGCAAGTCGCTGGCCGCGGACCAGCGTACAAAGGCGAAGAAAAAGGTGCCCAAAGGCCAGGGAGACAAGGGAGACACGAAACGGTAGCGGGTCAGGTGGTCGACAACGGCACGATCGCGGAACTGCTGAGCCGGGAGGCAGAGCGCGCCAGCGGCCATCGCGAGAGGGCGTATCGACGGGCGGCGAGCGCGGCTTTAATGTGGCCGGAAGAAGCCGCAGAAGTGCTGGCGGCCGGGCGCTCGCTGGGGACGTTGCCGGGCGTGGGGGCGAATCTGGCGGGGCAGATCCGCCACTGGATAGAAAGCGCCAGGAGGGTTGAACCGCCACCGGTTCGAGCGGAATTCCTGACTCTGGCACGGGCGCGAAAGATCCTGGCCAGGGCCAGCCGGTTTCGCGCGGCGTTGCGCGGCGATTTGCAAATGCACACGACGTGGAGTGATGGCGCGGGCTCGATCCCGGAGATGGTGGCGGCGGCGGTGGAACGAAAGTATGAGTATATCGCGATCACCGATCACACCCAGGGACTGAGCATCGCCCATGGATTGGATGAGAAGCGTTTAGCCGGGCAAGGGCGGGAGATCGCCGTGTTCAACCAAGCCCTGCGAAAAAACGACATCGCGTTCACGATCTTGCGGTCGGCAGAGATGAATCTCTCCGTGACGGGTGAAGGCGACATGAAGAGTTCCGCACTGGCCAAGCTCGACGTGGTGCTGGGCTGCTTCCACTCCGGGCTGCGGACGAGGGAAGACCAAACGTCGCGCTATCTGGCGGGGATTCGCAACGCGGATATTCAGATCCTGGGGCATCCACAGACGCGAAAGTTCAATCGGAGGGAAGGTCTGCAGGCGGATTGGGCGCGAGTCTTCGCGGAGGCCGCCGGGCTGGAGAAGGCGGTGGAGATCGATGGCTATGCCGACCGGCAAGACCTGCGGCTGAGCTTGCTGAAGATCGCACGCCGCGAAGGGGTAAGGATTTCCTTGGGTACGGATGCGCACCATCCGGAGCAACTGGCCTTCATGGAACTAAGCCTCGCGGCGGCGTTTTTGGCGAAGATTCCCGCGGAGCGAATCGTAAATTTTCTGCCGGTAACCGAATTGAAGGAGTGGGTGCGGAAGGTGCGTGACGGAGCGGGGTAAATCACCGGGATCGGTCGGTACAGTTGGTCGATTCGAGACGGTCCGGAGCCGGGCGGGTGACTAGGGTCGCCCGAAGATTAATGATCGCCCCCGCGATCACCCAGCGTTCGCTGGGCTCCCGAATGGAGTCTCGCCCATCCACCGAACACTCGTAGTCCCCTCCGCCGCCTCTGCCCGCCCTCCTAGCCTATTTTTTGGAAACGCTCGCTTCGCTAATCGTGCTCACATCTTCCGCGCCGGCCTCCTTGAAAATCTTCTCCACACGGTCCCCTTGATCGCCGTCCAAGACCCGGGCCGCGATGAGATAATTCCCCTTTTTAAGTTTCTCTTCGTACCGCTTCGCCTCGATCTCCGGAATTCCCAATCCGATCAAGCCGCCCACGATGCCGCCCGCGGTCGCGCCCACTGCGGCCCCACTGAGCGCGGCCATGATGGGACCAGCCGCGATGAAGGGGCCAACACCCGGGATTGCCAGAGCGCCGATGCCGGCGAGCAAGCCGAGTGCGCCTCCCGCCACGCCACCTGTCGTCGCCCCGGCCGTCACTCCCTCGGACGCCTTTGTGGATTTGACGTGGCCGAAGTCACCTGTCCCGGACGTGTCCGGAAGGAGGACCGAAATTTCCGATGACGCGACTCCTTGGGCTTGGAGCCGGTCGACAATGTTCTCTGCCTGCCCTTGCGCGGTAGCGATGCCGAAGACGGATTTTGACATGGGAATTCTTTTTTTTGGGGTTTGGGTTATTTGCCTGCTTTAACTTCGAGTTGATTATCCACCGTGAACTTGCCGGCGGAGGCTTTCGCGAGTCCTTCGATCTTTTGCTTTTCCTCGGCGCTCTTCACCGGGCCACGAAGCGTGACCTTCCCGTCGGCGGTAATGATCTTGATATTTTTAGCGGTCATCGTCAGCGAGCTATCCTTCACCACTGCTTGGCGGATGGCTTGTGTGACCTTTAGGTCTTCGGGATTGTTCGACTGGTCGGTGGCGGTCTTCGTCTGGCCGCCACGATCGCGCTCATTCTTCTTCGTGTTGTCGGCGGCGGCCTTGTCATCCGCAGCGAGGGCAGTCAAAGCCATCGCGCAAGCGGACGTGAAAGTAAGTAGTAATGTGAGAACATTCGATTTCATGGGTCTATCGGGGATTGTGCGGAAGATTCGCGCGCGGGACGCCGCCCGAGGGTATAGATCGCCTCAGGAATACGCCTGAGTCCGTTATCCGATTCATCACGGTCTTACTCGCCCAGCACCGTCTCGGCCACTTCGAAAACTTTCGCTTCCACTCGTTCGAATTGCGACTCCGCGCGTCCCACCAGCTTGGGATAGTCAACCCGCGCGTCCCCCCCGTCTCCGCTGAGTGCCGCAGCGGCCAGCGTTCGCCACATCGCTCGTTTCCCTAAAATTCCCAACGAAATCGTTTCCAGCGCCTGCATGAAGCCTAATTCGTGGTCGGCTCCACTCAACTTCGCCCGCCCCACCTTTTCAAGCACCCACGCCCCCGCCTTGCGTATGGTGCTTTCTTCACCCCCCATTCGCTGCAGGAGCGCCTTCAGTTCCTCCTGATCCGCCGCAATCTCAGCGCGAAGTTCCATCAGAAAAGTACGCGTTTCGGCCGCTTTCCGGGTCTCGATCAAATGGTCCAGCAGTTCCAGCGCCCCTACCGATCCCGCCAGGTGATCGTTCAAATATGTATGCAAATCTATCATGGCGACGTCATCGTGGTTGCCTTTCGTTTTAGAAACGCTGTTCAAGTCTCTTACGCGTGTGTCCCGTGGGCTCCATGTCTTCCGGCGGCACGATTCCGCCGCACGGCACAACCAAGGTTCATCAGTCCCTGATATCACCTTCAGGCTCTCAGAGAGCGCCCGGACTATCTATCGGAGCGATACACCCTACGTGCAAAGTAAGGCTCCCCCTCCCCGCCGCTTCCTCCGCGACAACTCGCTTTCGCTCGTCATCTTCGGACTTTTCTTCGCCCTCCTTTTTGTCGCGCAAATGCTAACCGGCGAGCGCGACCACAACGAAGATCGGCGCGAACATGGTCGACCACCGCTCTCCATGAAGCAGTATTTGCGGAGCGATCATTTCCTCGAGGCCACCATGGAAAACTGGGAGAGCGAGTTCCTCCAAATGGCTGCTTTCATCATCCTCAGCGCCATGCTTTTTCAGCGCGGCTCCGCCGAGTCACGGGACCCCGATACCCGCAACGAGGAGATCAACGAGGATCCGGCGGCGCATCGCCTTGATCCGCGCGCCCCGTGGCCGGTTCGGCGCGGTGGTCCCGTCCTCCTCTGGCTCTACAGTCACTCCCTTTCCGGGGCCTTTCTCCTCCTTTTCCTACTCTCCTTCTGGCTTCACGCGCTCGGTGGCGTCGGGCAATACAACGAAGAGGAAACTCTTCATGGCGGTACGCCCCTCAACATCTGGCAATTCATGGCGACTTCCAAATTTTGGTTTCAATCATTCCAAAACTGGCAGAGCGAATTCCTCGCCATTGGATGTATGATCGTCTTTTCCATCTGGTTACGCGAACGCGGCTCACCCGAGTCCAAACCTGTGCACGCCCCTCACGACGAAACCGGCAAGTAAGTTAGCTTACCCTTGCGGCAGGGGACTCAACGGCACCGGCCGCCGCCGCTTCGCGGAAGGAACCGCTCCCGGAGCTTCCGTCTCTTCCGTCCAGACCACGAACTTCGTCAGGATATTCTGGCCAAACAACGTCGTCAGCGCCACATCGGCGGCATCCCGGCCGGTCGCCATGAGCACCCGCCCGATCCGCCGCTCGTTATGCCGCGCATCGAACGTCCACCAGCGATCCTCGAGGAAGACTTCGAACCAGGCGCTGAAATCCATGGGGTATGGCGCGGGAGGCACCCCGATGTCTCCCAGGTAGCCGGTGGCATAGCGCGCCGGGATATTCAGGCAACGGCACAAGGTGATCGCGAGGTGCATGAAGTCCCGGCAGACTCCGACCCGTTCCCGGAACGCCTCCAGCGCCGTCCGGTTCGCCCGCGCCAACTGATAATCGAATCGCAAGTGGCCGTAGACATAGTCGCAGATCGCCTGGACGCGCGGCCAACCCGGTTGCGTCCTGCCAAAAAGGCTCCACGCCAGATTGTTCAACTCGCTGTCCACTTCACAGTACCGGCTCGCGAGGAGAAACGGCAAGACGCCCGGAGGAAGCTCGGAGACCTGCCGTTGCCGGGCATGCCAGGCCACTTCATCCGGTAATCCGTGGTCCTCCACGACCGCGTCGTTCGTGAATCGCACCGAGCCTGCCGGGAGCAGCGCCCGGCCGCACGTATTTCCGAATGCGTCCGTGAATAGCTCGTGCCTGACGCCCGGTGCAATCGCCAGGAGCTCGGGGTTTCGCACCGATCCGGAGCGCGACGGGTGCAGGAACAGCGCAAAGAGAGCTGGGGTCGCGGACGGCAGGTCAAACTGAATATCGAATCCGACGCGAATGAACATGACCGAAAAGCATCACCTTCGTCCGTGAGGATGAGCCGTTTTTCACCGGCTCAAATCCGCACGCGGGCCACGGCTTTCTTGCGCATGCGTGCTATTCGGGGCCGTCCCCGTGGCTCCCGCCGTCTCCGCGGTATTTTGACTCGCTGGGGTCGTGCAGGCGGTCATGGCCATGGATGCGGCCGCGAAAATAAACAGGCGGATGAGTGTGATCATAGTTCGAACGCTTCGCGGTTCCTCCCGCGGCCGGACGCGTCTGCCCGGCCTCCGAGCCTTCTCTCAGGCCCCTTCCCGACCGCCTTCACTTCTTCATCTCATCGATGCTCCGGTCGATCTGCTGCGCCAGCCGCTCCGGTTCCGTTGCCTCCTCCAGGACCGACACCTCCGGGTCGCCCGATGGGTCTACGCCGACTTTCCGCGCAATCTTTTCCAACAGTTGCAACGTTTTCGTGCTCTCCTGCTCCGCCAGCAGATTGATTTGCAGGTCCAGGTGGCTCCGCCGTTCATCGATCCGTCCCTGACGATTTTCCGAGATCATAATGAAGGTCGAGAGGAAGATCGCTTCCAGCGAGACGACGAGCGTGAGGAAACTGAACGGGTAAGGATCGATCGGCTTGGCCAGTAGCATCGTGTTCGCCGCGATCCAGGCGGTGAACCAGAACACGTGCACCCACACAAAAGTCATCGAACCGCAAAACCGCGTGATCGCGTCCGCGATTCGGTCCGCCGTTGTTTGCTTCGCGTGCGCCGCCCGCTCCATTTCCACCACCGCCTTGACGTTTCTGGCGGTGAGTTCCTCCACCGCTTGGGGAGCCGGCTGAGCCGGTTCCCAGAGTTTCACTTCGTGCGACATCTTGAGAAATCGGCAGCGCCCGGCTCGCCACCGGGCGCTGCTCTTCACCACTTAAATGAACAGACAGCTATTCTCCCTCGGCACCACCATCCACACCCGCGGCCATCGCCTCCGGGTTCACGGTCGAGCCCGCCAATATGGTCAGCTTTTCGTCCGTTGCTTTCTCTTCCGCCAGCGTCTGCTCCAGCAACTGCGCCACATCGCTGAGACCCAGTTGCTCCGCGATCGTGCGCGCCGTGCCGTAGCCCGCGATTTCGTAATGCTCCACCCGTTGGGCCGCGCCGATCAACCCCGCGTCCTTCACCCGTTCATCGGCGTCCTCCGAAATCAGTTCCGCGCCTTCCTCGATCAGCCCCTCCATCGCCTTGCACTTGTGTCCAGTCAACTGCTTGCCAAGCGCTTTGCCGATCTGGTCCAACCGTGCCACGTGTCCCTTTGTCTGCTCCAGATGCTCTGCGAAACCCGCCTTCAATTCCGGGTTCGAAGCCGCTTTGGCCATCTTCGGCAACGCCTTCACCAGTTGGTTCTCGGCGCTGTACAAGTCTTTCAGTTCGTGATGCAGGAGATCTTCAATTGTGTTGAGTTTCATGCCCTCCTTTCGTGCTGACTGTGAGCCCCGGTCGTATCCTGCGTCTCGGACGAAGCACTTCGATTTCATCCTCTTTATGACTCATTATTTCCGAGGGCGATCCCCCGATATCTCGTTCAGGGGTCTTTCTCATTGCCACGGACGAGGGTCCCACCGTTCTTGCCGTGAGCCGGCAGTCGAGGTGACCTGGGAGTCGCTCTCCACGCGAAGAGTCCCCGAGGCCCCGACTGTCGGTACACCCTTTTCAGAGCTTGTGCCCGCAGTCGCACGCGTTCCCATCCGTGAGGCATCGCGTCACGCAAGCACTAAATCCGCGCTTCTCCCGGCACGCCACCACGCACTTGACCCGCCGGCTCCAGATCTCCACCACTTTCGCTTCATCCTCCGCCAGTTCCTTTGCCAGGGTGTCCACGTCGTAAGTTTCGTTGTAAACGGGCAATCCTTCGACCTCCACCGAATACTTGATCACCACTTTCATCTTCTTCGAAAGCGGTTCGGATGCGGTAAATAGTCCGACGTCAGGCATATAAGGATCCTCTAGGGTTTGAGCACGACCTTCACGCAGTTGTCCTGCTTTTTGGAAAAGATTTCGTACCCGTGCGGCGCTTCCTCCAAGGGCAGCCGATGGGTGATGATGTCGTCGAGCCGGATCTTGCGTTGCTCCACCCAATCCAGCAGTTCGTCGATATCTTTCTGCGGGGTGCTTTGCCCGAAACGCATGGTGAGGCCTTTGTCGAAAATCTGTCCGATCGGAAAATTGTCGTAACTCATCCCATACACGCCGGTCACCGTGACCACGCCCCCGCGGCGCACCGCGCTCACCGCCGTCTTCAGCACCTCGATGCTGCCTGCTTGCGCGTGCACCAGATTCACCACCTTGTCCATCACATCGCGGTGCGCCTCGAGCCCGACAGCATCGACGCAAATGTCCGCTCCACGGCCTGAGGTCATCTCGCGAATCGCTTTCACCACGTCGGTCTCCTTCGGATTCAACGTTTCCGCATTCGCCGTGCGCCGCGCCGCTTCCAGCCGGTACGGCTCGATATCCACGCCGATCACCCGCTCGGCGCCGCGCAGCCAGGCCACTTTTTGCGTCATGAGCCCCACCGGTCCGCAGCCAAATACCACCACCGTCTCACCGCCCTTGGGCTGCGCCCAATCGATACCCGCATACCCCGTGGGCAGGATGTCCGTGAGAAACAGCAGTTCCTCGTCGGAGAAATCGCTTCCGACTTTCCGGGGGCCAAAGTTCGCGTAGGGCACACGCACAAACTGCGCCTGCCCGCCGTCATATCCGCCATATAGGTCGGTGTACCCGAAGAGCGCGCCACCCTTTTCCTCCATCATCCCGCCTTCCGGCCCATACTTCTCCGGATTCGAATTTTCGCAGTGCCCGGGAAGATTAAGGCGGCAGAAAAAGCACGCCCCGCACGCGATGGGAAACGGCACGACCACACGATCTCCGCGCTTCAAATTCCGCACGCCGCGGCCCGTGTCCTCCACGATTCCCATGAACTCATGGCCCAGCACCATGTCCCGCCCCTGCGGCAGGAAGCCGTTGTAAATGTGCAGATCCGAGCCGCAGATGGCCGTGGCCGTCACGCGCAGGATGATATCATCCGGCTTTTGAATGGCGGGATCGGGAACGCTATCGACGGAGACTTTGCCGGGATGATGGAAGACGAGGGCTTTCATGGTGCTTCCAATTCGCCTCGCTCGCGTCAGTCCTACGTCAGGTGGAACCATGAGCTTCGCGTCGGGAATGCTTTTCGCCGAACCGGCCCGTGAGAGCCGGGCGATTCCTCGGCACTCCTTACTTCATTACCCATGTATCATCACATCAAGAAACTCATGTTCACCGTCCGTGTCGGCCAGCCTGATCCCCGTTTCGGGAATATGTTGCTCGAGCAATTCGGCGGCGCGAACGGCGAGCTCGCCGCGGCCATGCAATATTCGATTCAAGGCCTCAACTGCGAGGATATGGCCTGCAAGGATCTGCTCATGGACATCGGCACCGAAGAGCTCAGCCATCTCGAAATCATCGGCACGCTCGCCCGCATGCATCTCAAACCGATGAAGAAGAGAGCCGATGCCGCCGAGCACGACCCGCTCATCGCCATCGCCGGCGGGGGTGGGGTCGCGCTCCACAATTCCACTGGCAATCCCTGGACGGCGGACTATCTCAAGGTCACTGGAGAGCTCGATGTCGACCTGCGCAGCAACATCGCGGCGGAAGCGCGGGCCAAGATCGTCTACGAGCGCCTCATCAATTTTTGCGACGATCCCGGCACCAAGGAAGCCCTCCAGTTTCTCATGACGCGCGAGATCACCCACATGCGCGCCTTCATGCAGGCCCTCGACAACCTCGGCAAGCATCCGCTTTCCATCGGCCTGATCCCGCCGACCCCGGGCATCGTCGACCAGTACTACAACGATTCGACCGGCGAAGGCGATCACGGGGAAGTCGACACCACGGGCCCGTGGAACACCGATATTCAGGTCGTCGAGTCACCAGCGCTGAAGGAGTTCCAAGCCACCCGCGCCACTCCGAAAGCCGGACGCACGACCGAGGATGGGAACGGCGCTGCCCAGCCACCCAAACGCACCCGAGCCACCAAAGCGCCCACCCGGCGCCGCTAGGCCGACGTGCCGCGGCTCCGATGGGCCTTCAATCGGCGATAGAAATCTCCGCCATGAGAACAACACACACGACGATCGACCCGCGCGAAACTGGTCCACAGCCTCCATTCAAAAGCCAGAAGCAACTTGCGCCGCCTGGCCTCACCAGCCAGATGAATCCTGCACCGGATCACGGCGAGGAATCGTATCAAGGAAATGGCGTTCTCGAGGGGCTCGCGACCGTAATCACCGGTGGCGACAGCGGCATTGGCCGCGCCGTCGCGCTGGCCTTTGCGCGTGAAGGCGCGGACGTCGCCATCTCCTATCTGCCCGAAGAGCAATCCGACGCCCAGGAAACCGAGCGCTGGATCGTGAAAGCGGGCAGGCAGGCGCTCCTCCTTCCCGGCGACATCCAAGACGAGAATATTTGCGAGGACATCATCGCGCAAAGCCTCCAGAGATTCGGAAAGATCGACGTGCTGGTGAACAACGCGGCTTTCCAGAGCACTCACTCGGATACCCGGGAAATATCCACTGAAGAATTTGACCGGGCTTTCAAGACGAATGTGTACGCCACGTTTTTCCTTTCGCGTGCGGCCTTGCGTCACATGAAGGCTGGGGCTTCGATCATCAACACTACCTCCATCCAAGGCTATGATCCGAGCGGGCACCTCCTGCACTACGCCGCGACGAAGGCCGCGATCGCCAACACGCGGACCATGGCCGAACTGACCAAGGAGCAAGGCATTCGCGTGAATGCCGTGGCCCCCGGCCCGGTCTGGACGCCGCTGATTCCGTCCACGATGGAACCGGAGCGGACGCAAAATTTCGGCAAAGACAGCTTCTTCAAGCGACCTGCACAACCGCGCGAAATCGCACCGGTGTACGTGTTCCTAGCATCGCCCTTGGCCAGTTTTGTCACGGGCGAAGTCTATGGAGTCACCGGCGGACGAATGCCGCTTTGATGCTGATCCCCGAGTAATGGAAGCGGCCAGCTTGAGAATCGACCGGCGGCGGGGACCGTGCAGGCGTGCACGCCTTCTGGAGTTACGGAGCGGTGGAAAATCGAACGCAGCTCTGCGCGAGAACCCACGACTCACTTTGGGAGCGGGAGGGCAAATGCTGGCATCCGAATTTTCCCAGGGTCGCGATTTGGCGGCATGAATCTACTTGTCATCATCCTGATCGTCCTGCTCCTCGCTGGCGGTGGCGGAGGATACTATTATGGGGGGCCGTATGTTGGGGGCGGTTTGGGATTGATATTGCTCATTTTGCTGATCCTGGCGCTCACGGGGAGGATTGGGCGGCGCTAAACGGCATCGATCGAGTCATGGAGCGGTGGAGTGTTGGGCGGAGGCTCTGCGCCATTGCGCCACAAGATGGCGAGAGTCCGATGCCGGCCGGGCGAGGATTGGCGATAACGGGCAATGAAGGACGGTATCGGCCACGTGAGTCACGGGCTCCGTGGCATTTGCGCGAATCACATGGATGGCTAGCTGATGCCAGCGCGAGTGGAAAGACCTACAGCCAACTTCTCAAGGCGCTCGTCAATCTCCCGGACTACCCTGCCCTGCTCAAGCCAATCCTGCGCCCGCAAAAGATGTTGGGCCGCACCGATGTAGAAGCAGATGACCATACGAATGAGCACCTCGAAAGGCGGGGCCGTTTCGAGGTTGCAGTCTTCGTGAACTGGATCGCCGTCTGAGGGCACTGCACGGGAAAGCCCAAGGAGCCATTTCAGCGTGTCCTGGGCGTTCTTCATTCTCGGCCTACGCAAGTGACTATAAGCAATCGCGTAAGCCCCGGCTTCCCCGCTGGCCATGAACCGCTGGAAAAGTTCGATGTTCCAGTCGCCCTCGCCGGGCCGATCTTGAAATCCGCACGTCGAAGTCACCTGGTCCGTCAATGAAACAACAATATTGAGAAGCTCATGCCGTTCCCCAATGAGGTCCAAAGGGGAGTCAACCCACTTCATGGAGTTTCGTATGGAACGCCCCGCACTCCATTCTTCGAGGGGTCTAAAATGTGCGCTCCGGAAGCCGGCGAAGTATGCAAAAACCCGGCGCGCCCGTGGTCCCTCAAGGAGGAATATCAGCCTAATGCTAGTTTCTACGACGGTGCTCGCCAGCGCCTCGGCCCAACCGCGATCGCTGTTGGCAATGTGAGCAAACATTCCTTGCGTTTGCTGCAAGATCTGTGCGTTCACGTTGCGCAGAAGATCCGAGAGGACCCTCTTCTGTTTATCGTTCGAGCGTCTTCCGCGAAGGCTTTTACTAACGATGGTACGAACTTCCAGGAATGCGCCCATGGCAGGTCCGATCGAAGGGTTCGCTTCGGGGTTGCCGCTCTGGGAAGGTTCGGGGATTTGTTCCATCGAGACCAGGGCTCCGGTTGAACTCACCCCATCATCTGTAATTGCAGGCAAAGATTCCGCCGATCTCTTACTCAAGCGGCGTCTTCGGGATGTCCAGGTCTCGGAGGCCGTGCGCTAGCTGAGGCCATTTACCTCTGTGCTCAGCAGCTTTTGCACTTGCGCGCCAGTGAGGCACCACCACCGATCCAGTTCACGCGCGAGAGTCATGACCGCACCCTTACGCTCGGCGACAAAACTCTCCGCCTCCCGAACTAACGTAATCAACCATTCCTCGGCGGCGTCGCCAGTCACCACGACATCGGCGGCCAAGTTCCAGGCGATTTCAAAAATCTTTTCCTCACCCTCCTGTCTCTTCTCACGGAAGGTTCGCAAAAGAATCTCGGCGACAAACTCGGCAAATAGGCTCGATTCTTTCGATAGTTCGCGCTCGGAAAGGGCATGGCACGCCGCGCCTTTGTCATCCGCAATGAGCTGGAAGGAGGTGAAGCCTCGGGAGACAAGCGCAGCAGCACGCGCACACTCGCGTGCAAGCGCCTGCTCGTGTTCGGAAAGTGAGGAAAAGTTCGGCGGAGAAACTAGGCCATTCCCGCTACCGAAGAACCGATCCTCGGTCGGTGGCGCGAGGATGTAGAGAGCCCGATTCATGGCACGTTGTCGCGCGGATTGAGGCGCGAGTCTAGCTGAAATCTCCGCGTCACGAAGCGTGAGCCACAGTGGTGGGGCGGTAATGGAGAGATACGCGGAGGCTCCGCGCCCTGTGCGCCACGAGACAGCAAGAGTCGGATGCCGGACGGGCGGTCCGATGCCGGACGGGCGGTAAAGTTCGCCGACTCGAAACAGCTCGCCCTAAAGGCACCTGCCACCGCTTGTCCCGGGCGCCGCCACCTCGGTCGGACCAGCGGGTCGGAGGCTTTCTCGCCCGAAAGGCACCTGCTCCCACTTGTCCCGTACACCGCCACCTCGGCACTACCCGGATGGAGAGTGCGGCTTCGCCGGTGGAGGAGTTTTCCGCGGGCCGGCGCTCCGCACCGTTTGCGCCACGAGACGGCAAGACTGGGAGGAAGTTCGTCGCCGACCAAATTGCGATGCCCCCCGGAATGCAACGAGGCGCCGCCCTTGGGGCGGCGCCTCTCGCGCAAAAAAACTGTCGTGATGCTTTTGAGGGCTGCGCACTTCCCAGGAGGAAGGACGATTTCAGCGCTCGATCACCGGTCACCGGGAAGCGCCGCCGCCGCCACCACCGGACGCCCCACCCGCTCCGCTGGTGCCCGTGCCCACTCCACCACCACCGGCGGAACCGCCATTGCGGGGTTTGCCCACGGGGCGGGAGCCACCGGTGCGGCTGCCGCCGGCGTCGTTGGTTTGTCCAGGGGCGACCTGTCCGTTGACGGTACCTTGCGCGGGCGCACCCGCGGCCGGTTGGCCAGTCACGGGATTGCCCGCGGGATTGTTGACGGTGCTGCCGACATTGGGATTCGACGGCCGGCCGGTGACAGGGTTGCCATTCGGATTGTTCACGGTGCCGGTGTTATTGGGGGAGTTAGTGACTGTCCCGTTGGCGTTGGCATCGCCGGGGGTTCGATACGGCTGGCCGTTGGGTGGGTTGGTGACGGTGCCGTGGGCATTGGCGTCGGCAGGAGTGGCAATGACGGGCGCTTGGCCCGTGGAGGGGTTGTTGGGCGGCGGTGTGTCGGTGACCCCTCGTGCTTTGCCAACACCGGGAACCTGGCCGGGCCCAAACACGCGGCCATCGGACGTCCTGGTGGTGCCATCCGGGGCAATCACCGTGCCGTCGCTTTGGGTGATGGTGCCATTGCGGGCAACCGTGCCAAACGTGGCCTGACCATTGGCATCGGTGGTAACGGTGCGCACGGTGCCGTCATTGACGATCGAACGGCCATCCGTGGTGGTGATGCTACCGTCCTGGTTGATGACGCCGGGAAACTGGGTGCCGTCGCGGCTGACAAAGTTGCGGACGTTTTGGTTGGCCACGCCGTTCACACCGGTGGTGCCGTCCAAGCCGGTGCCGGTGCCGGACACCTCGACGGAACCGCCGCCGCCATTTTGATCGCGGCGATTGTTGCGATTTTGCCCGCTGGCGTTACCTGCTGGCATAGCGGCGCCGGAGACGCGCGCGTTCTGACCGCCTGTGGCCGCGGGAGGCGGGGCCGGATTGGTATTCGGGTCCGCTTGAACCTGCATGACCATCCCGTCCAAGGTGAGAATTTGATCGGCACGAAGCTTCGATTCCGTGCCGTCGCGGAGGATGAGAGTACCATCGGGGCGGACGGTCATGCCGGAGGAAAGAATGAGATCCTTGGCGAGTTTTTCCGTGGCGCCGTTGCGGGTGATGAAGGCTTCGTCGCCGGTGACGGTAATGCCGTCGTGCTTGCTGATCCCGACCTGCACGCCGTCGCCGGCCTTATTAGGATTGCGGGTCGCGGGGAGTTCCTCAGCGATCGCGCCATGAATGAGACTTACCGCCGTGAAGGCGTAAAGGAATGGTTGGATCTTCATACAAATGCTTCGGCGGGACAACGAACATTGGACGCCGCTGGAGAAAACAAACCGGGGCGGAGTTTATGATCGCCCCACATGCGCTGGCGCTGCGAGTTCCGGGTACGGGGCTGGAACGGGAGAGCGGCGTCCCGCCGCTCATGAGAGGGCTCGCCCTACCCACCCACCGAAGACTCATTATTGCCAGCACCCTCCAGTGCTGCACTTCGTGCTGCTGCGCAGGCTATGTCGCTCCGCTCCGTTCCCCTCCTCCAGCTCGGTCCCGTACACCGCCACCTCGGCACTACCCGGATGGGGAGGTTGGGTTCGTCTTTGGTGAAAACTCCTGACGAATTCGAGGCCAGCGCGTAATACTCTCTCAACACCGAAACCCACCGATGAGCGCACCAATCCCGCTAACCGACGATCTTCGCCCAGGACTGCGCTAGCAGGCGGCATAAACGATTTGTTTCAGCGCCTGGCTGGACAGCGCGAGACCGAGCGAAGCGAGAGAGTGGTTACGTGGGGAGAAGGAGACCTTTTTGCGGCACATCGACAATCTGACGTGGGCGACGCTCCTGATCGTGCAGGAGACCGAACGATTGGGCGGAGGCGCTGAAGCAGGCAATTCCGGCGTAGGAGGAAACGGCGACAACGGAGGAGATCGACCAGGAGGACGCTGACGGAGGAGGAAACGAAGGCGTTTCTGGAAATCGAGGAAGCCGCAGTCCAAACGCACGTCAAAGCTTGATCCGTCACTTCCGCTTCTGAGCACTCTTCGGCTTTGCTTTTGAAGGTGGCGCTTTGGTTGTGGCCTTACGGCGCAGGGGCTTGGTGGCTGCACGCTTCGGAGGCTTACTTGTCTCAGGTTTAGAAGTGCTGCCGAGTGTCGCCGTTTTCTTCAATGAAGGGAGTTTGGTCTTCACTGCTTTCACGGCAGTCTTCGCGGTTTTCACGGTGCCTGATGAAATCAAGGTTTTGCCCTTGGCAGCTCGATTGCCCATGATCGTGCCTGCGATAGCGCCTGCGACCGCACCGACGGGCCCAGCTATAACGCTGCCGACGATCGCTCCCGCGACTCCTCCGGCAGTTTGTTTGGAAACGGGAAGGTTTGGGTTCGCTGGTGGCGAGGTTCTCTTTTTCATAACGATGGGTGTTTCAAACTCTTTTGAACAAAGATCGCACGGAATGCCCATGCTGGACGTGAATTGAAATGCGTCGCCTCCTTTCGGGCTGCTGGCCCGCGTTAGGATCGAACCATCCGCCACCTACTCACCCAGCTCCCTGTGGATGCATTCGAGGAGCATTTCTTTGCTGATCGGCTTGGCCAGGAACGGGAACCCACCAATGGGCTTGCCTACCGTCGCTTCGCGCTCGGCAACGATCGCGGTCAGGAACACGATGGGGACGCGAGACAGCAGTCCGTCCTCGCGAAGTTGCGCCGCAACCGCCGCGCCGTCCAGCTCGGGCATCACCACGTCGAGAAAGATCAGATCGGGGCGGAACTGTCTGGCGGTTTCAAGAGCGCGCCGCGAATCATTCTCTTCGCGGATTTCAAAGTGGGCAGCACCAATCGCACCAGCCGGGTAAAGCCCGGTTCGTCGTCCACGATGAGAATCTTCTTTTTGCTCATACTGCTCGCAACGTTGGCGTATCGGTGATCGCTGGCCGTCATGGTGCTGGATGTTGACGATCAAGTCCAGCCGGGCCGCCGCCACGTTCCTGAAGCGGCCTCTGCGGGTGCCACGTCACGCCTGCTATTCGCTGTGGAAGATGGTCGGCACCTTCAGCTTTACCCGCCGGCCCGCCTTTTCGTCCGCCTTCCGCTCCGCGTCCAGCTCCGCGCTCGCCGCTGCGATTTCCTCCTTGGTGATGATAATTGGGGACGTAAGAGGCGAAAAGAGACTCTCGGTCGACGGCTTTTTCGTGGAGTCTTCTTTCATCAATATATCCATACGTCGCGGCGCCGTTTCGGCAAGCGCCTCGGAATCTCCTAGTTTTCGCAATTCGTGAAACAGGACCCGCGTTTCGGCTCCCGCTTTGAAAAGATCGTCTTTATACTTTCGTCCGATCGCTTCGATCCGGCCTCTATAACTCTCAATCAAGATATTTCGCTCTTTGAAGGACATTGCTGCGATATTGCCGGAACTAGTCACGTCCTCCCAACCCCCATACTTTTTCAACACCGTTTGCAGTTCCTCATCTGAGGCCGTCGAGTGCAAAACAACGGTCAAGAAAAATGCAAACGCCATATTTAGGCAGCAGGTGGCGTTCATCGTTGCAGCGGAGCAAAAAAACGTTCGGCCAATGCTGTCCCGGCGTTATGTGGGTTAGGGGTGGCAGGCAGGCATCTCATCCTGACGCAATGTATCCGACCGCGCAACTCCGCTAAGTCAACAATCCCTCCTTTCTCGAACGGCAATTTTCGGCGTTCATCAAAGGGGACGCTCGCCACCCCATTTTTGACTTTGGGCATTTTCGTCACGTGGGTTTCCCTTGCTTAGGACCGTCCCCCAGACTGAAGTCATCCTGCGCTTCGACGGCGCTAAGCTCCCATTTTCGGAGTTCTCGCAAACTACCCCTGCCCCGACTGTGGCGACCATGTGACGCTCAATCGTATAACACGGTGTAAATCATTCTGCTAGCTTGTGTTATGGACATTAGCCTGATGCCTCAATCAGGGTCTCACTTATCGACTCCGGCACATTTGCTGCCTCTCTCATCCGAGTAACATCACGTATGGCACCTTTTGCCCAATCCCGGATCCCTTCCCAGCGTGGGGTGACGATTCTGGAGGTTCTCGCCTCCGTCTCGCTCATCCTGCTTGGGCTATCCGCGATTTTCGGCATGAATGCCCAAAGCCTGCAGGTCTTACGGCGGGCGCAGCAGATCGGGGCCGCCACGCAGGTCCTCCAGGAGCGCATTGAAACCTTGCGCACCACGCCCTGGCCGCAGATTTCGCGGGGCGCCACGCTCGCCTCGCTTTGGTCGAGGCCGACGGAAGGCGCAGCCGATCTGGCGGACGCCAGCCCCACTGAAATCCTGACGATTGAACCTTCTCCGTCGCCAGGCGTGCCGGCCCCGGCTGCGTCCCGCATCAGTCTCGAGCGCCGCAATGGCAAGGTCAGCCTCCTCCAAAACGCAGATCTCAATGCGGAAGTGCTCCTGTTAGTGGAATTGAAAATCCAGTGGAGAGAGCAGCAGAGCACGCGGGAGCGGATCTTGCGAACGATCATCGGACGCGACGGGCTCACGCGGAGCGGCGTTTTCGGCAGTGCGTTCGGACGCACCGGCTCGGGTGAGGAGGAGCCGCAGTAGGATGAAGCACCCCGGCAGATCGCACGCCTTCACGCTCACCGAAGTCATGATCGCGATGACCGCGAGCATCGTCGTCCTCGGCGCGCTCCTGCTCAGTTCGACGCAATTGCAGCGGGCTCTGTACGCCAGCGAACGCCTCGCCACCGCCCAATCCAATCAGCGTCGTCTTATGGACTACGTCGCCCGTGATCTGCGTCGGGCGGTGGGCATCGGATCAGCCACCACCATGAACGGCGCGGATTGTGTTCCGCTGCTGGACGCGTCTGCTGCCATCGAAAACGGCTGCTCCCTCGTTGTCACACTTCCAGCGTTTTACCAAACGGACGAGCAGGGCGCTAACTACGGCGCATCGTTGCCGGTGGTGGTGGCAGCCAATGTCGTGGATTACGGGACGGCGGAGGGGCACGCCCCGTGCGTCCAAATCATCTATCTCAAGCAGTACGTGAAAGAGGAGAAGTGTGATTGTTTCGTCCGCGTGGAGGGAGGCGTTCCCAGCGTCATCGTTCGCGAGGCGGCCGATCTCCACTTGCTCGTGACTCTCGCCGCCGATGGCCGCGTGGGATCCATCAAGGTCGACTACTCTCCCAGAACGCAGGACTCCAGGGTGATTCGCGCCACCGCCCGCGAACGCTTTCTTCTTCGCAACCTGCGGATCGACTGCCCATGATACGACTTTCCGGCGGGCCATCCGCGAGCACTCTCATCCTTTCGCTGCTGTGTGTGTCGGGTCTCGCCCTCGCCGCCGCCTACACACTGCAGCGGGTCAGTCCGCGGTTTCAAATGGCTTCGCAAGTGGCGGCCTGGCAGGAAGCGAGGCTCACCGCGGAATCCGGCTTCCGGCTTTCCTTAATTCGTATCACACGCCGTCCCCGTTCGAGTTCCGTGTAGTAAATTCTCGTGTTCATGAGGCCGGGTGCCCCGATCAAACTCATGCCATTGCCACACTTCCGTCGATGCCAGTCCCGGCGTGCAAAAGTTTCCCATTCGCGTGACACGCCAGAGTCAGGTTGGCGCATTGCCCCGCACCGCAAAAAGGCGCCGCAGCCAGGAGCGACCAATCCAAAGGGTCTTCTCCTGCTTCGAGAAGCTTGGAATCCTACAGGTGGCGCCGGGAAGGGTTTTCCCCCGCCACGGATAACCACCGGTTTCGTTGGCACGAATTTTGATGAGGGGAATTTTTGGGCACTTCCCCTGACACACGCACTCAGGGCGCATGAGGGCCTGCCAGTCGGACTGGTGAGCTTCGGCGGATCGCCGGGCCGGCTGGATAAAACAAGCAACAATCCGCCTTCTACACCTGAATCAACATGAACAATACACTCACTCGTTGGAACCCGGTGCGCGAACTGGAGGAGTTTCAGAAGCGTATCTTGAACGCCTTCGGCTCGAACTCCTCTCACACTGGCAACGGCCAGGAGTCGCTCACCTTTGCGGAGTGGATGCCCATCGTGGACATCTCCGAAGACGACAAGGAATACGTCATCACCGCGGAACTGCCGGACGTGAGAAAGGACGACGTCCGGGTCACCATGGAAAATGGCGTCCTGACCATCACCGGCGAGCGCCGGTTCGAAAAGGACGAGAAGAACAAGAAATGGCACCGCGTGGAGCGGGCCTATGGCCGCTTCGCTCGCATTTTCACCATGCCGGAGGACGGCGATCCCGCGAAGGTCAACGCCGAATTCAAGGAAGGCTTGCTCAAGGTCCGCGTCGCCAAGAGTGAAGCGGCCCGGCCGCGGCAGATTGAAGTCAAAGTCAGCTAACCCGGTAACCGCGAAAACGTCCGCACCTTGCGTGGGGACGATCGCTCTCATCAAAACCAAACAAACCAAAACTAAACCTATGAAAACTCAGCTAACCATCAATACGGCTCGCTCCCTGGCGGTGGCACTGTGCTTGGGAGGTCTTGCTTTGTCTGGCCCACTTTCCCAGGCCGCAGAGCAGGCAAACACCCCGACCTCTTCCACCTACGGCAGCGGGAAGAACTACAAGACCACGGTCGAACGGAAGAGCGCCGGGGCTTTCGGCGGAGGACCTCCATCAAGCCTCGCTCCTCAGCTCGCAGATGCTCATGCACCTGAACTCCGCCGCCAGGCACTGCCTCGACGGCAAAGCGGACAGCGCGAAGCCGGAGATGGAAAAGGCGCAATCTCTCGGCAGCATCATCCGTGCGATGCTGCCGACGACCACCGTCACGACGGTGGTGAAGGATCAGCAGGGCAAGGAAGTCTATCGCGACGAACAGAAAGTTCAGGACGATCAAATCCCTGTCTTCTCCGGCGCCATCGCCTTGGAAGTGGTTGAGCCGATCGTCGAAGCCAAGAAAGATCAGGCGCTCTTGAAGGGCCTTAAGCTCGCCGATGCAGACGTGATTCACACGTCGATGCTCGCTGACCTTGGGTACATCGAACGGAAGCTCGGGCGTGCCCTGCAACTTCTCGACAAGCCGGAGGATGCGGCTGCGCAGCTCGCGTTGGCTCAAAACGTCGGCATCCGACTGACCATGCATAAAGAAGACAGCCCGCTCGTCGAAGTGCAGCATGCGCTCCGGCTTGCCGAGCGGATGGTGCAGGAGAAAAAGTATGACGCAGCGAAAGCCAATCTGCAGCTCGCCAGGCTGCGCTTGGAAGCCTACCGCGGACTGGTCGGCCCGGCGCAGGCCAAGCCTGCCGCCGATCTGGAAAAGGAGATTGAAAAGATCTCCAGTGAGCTGGAGAAGTCCGGTGTCGCGGACCGGATCCGCGGCATGTGGGATAAGGCCACGAGTTGGTTCAAGCGCGAGTCCGGCCAGGCCCACGATACCACCGCGCCCACCAGCAAACCGGCAAACGAAAAGGACGTGAAACCGTAACGTTCGCATCCCGACCGACCGAACCCGCGTGCCGGAAGGCTGAGAAGTTGCCTTCCGGCACTGCGACGGTCCGTGACCCACGAATGAGGGCAACCTTATGTTTCGAGAGATTCGCTTTTACGACAAATACACCGAGGCCGTGGCCGCACCACAACGGCTATTCTGTCTCCTTGGGTTGAACTTCTTGATCCTTGGAGTGCTTATCATCATTTTCCCTGCGATGCTGGCCTATCTCGTGGCCGGATTCTTCATCGCTTCGGGCGTCATCCTGCTTCTCATTTCGCGCCAGCTGGCCCGCTTCAAACGGCTTTATCGGCTCTGGCGTCAAAATTTCTGGCTTCCCTGAAACCTTTCCGAAGTAGGCCAAGCCGCGGCCAAGCCGCAGTTCGAATTCCTGAATCATTCAACCATCGCTTCACCGTAATCCATGAACCACTCGGATTTACCCGAACCAATAACCGCCCTGGCTCCGTACCAGCCCCGGCCGAACGTCCTCTACTCTCTCGATTATGCTGCGTCCTTCACAGGTGTCCCGCGCCGTGACATTGTGCTCTATGCTCGCTACGGCTTGATCTCTCCTGTCGGCCGGCCCGACCTCGCAGGCTGGTATTTCACCGCGGAATCTATCCACCAACTGCGACGAATACAGCAGTTGCGCACCCTCCACTCGTTCCAATACTCAGGACTTCGCCTCGTCTTCGATTTGATCGCAGAGATCACCCGCCTTCGCGCGCAACTCAATGCGCGGGACTGGCGTTCCCTTTGACCACATGAACCCTTCGAAAGTCGGCGTGGCTTTGACTCTCACCCCTCACCTCGATGCACTGGTTTCCGAGGCCTCGCAATTCGCACGACGGTTTGACGCTCCTTTGACGTTGATCCACGCCGGAACCAGCGAGGCGGAGAGCAATACCTATATTCAGGCTGCTGCCGATCGCGTCGGTGTTCCGCACGAAAAGCAAATTGTTTGGAATCAGACAGACCCCGCGGATGCAGTGATGGCTGCGGCGGCGGGGGCCGGTATCGATCTGCTCGTCGTTGGCGCGTATGAGGGACCGTCGCTCGGCAAGCGACGTTTCCTCGGCTCCGTCGCCCAAACCTTGGCGCGCCGGGCCCAGTGTTCGCTCCTGCTCCTGGCCCATCCACGCCTCGGCCAGCATCGTTTCAGACGCATCGTCGCGGTCACTGATTTCTCAGATAGCTCCAGAGGCTCTTGCGAGGCCGCCCTGTCGGTCGCCCAAGCCGACGCCGCGGAAAGCTTTCACGTCGTCTCCATCCACACCGTTTTCATGGAGGCACGAGCGCGTCTCGCCGGCGCCGGGGACAACATGGGCCGCACCTTCAAGGAAGAGGAGCGTCTCATGCACAAGTTCCTCGCCGGCTTGCCCGGATGCGCCGTCCCGGTCGACTGGCGCGTTCTGCGAGCCACCACCGGGTTTGCCGCCTGCGATTTTGCTGACTCCATCGACGCCGATTTGCTCGTCTTGCCTGGGCATCACCGTCCCGAAGGACAAATTCCGCCGATGGTCAACTGGGCCCTTCAAGTCCTCCCATGTACACTTTGGATCGTTCATGACGGCCCCGTGTGGACCGCGCGCCCATAGAGAAGCGACCTCGTCAACCCGGCTCTCACTATCGGCTGGATCCAGTCCGCGCTCGTCCACCTCTCGCTCGCCCACTCCGCACCTTGGCCGCCTCGGCCGGCGATCGACTCATCTGGCGCCCCGCACGGCCCCTGCCCTTTCGCCCGCGCGCCTTCGCGTCGTTCCCCGCTTCCTTCCCTTCTTTTTGCTCGTCTTCATCGTCCTCTTCTAAAGTTGCGAGGTAGTCCGCATTGATCGTCTTCATCTGCCCCTCGAGCCATTTGGCCATGGTCATTTCCTCCCGCAGGATGCTCCGACAGATCCCTGAGATCTCCGGCTCATCGAGTTCCTCAGCTGTCGCGATCAAACATTGGTAGCAGGCGATCTCGAAATGCTCCGTCGCAAAATCCGCAATCGCATTCTTCACCAGAGTATCGCTCACCGCCGATGTGAACAGTCCCGCCGCCAGGTTCGCCAATTTGCTCACCCCCTCCTTCACGACCGGATGCGTCCCTCCGAGCGCTTCGAGCGCCTTCTTTACACCCTGCGCATGCCGCTTCGTTTCCTTGAGGTGTTTCGTTAGCATCGCCCGCATCTTCGGTTTCCCCTTCGCGTCGGCGATATGCTTTTCCAGCGTGGACACGATGCCCACCTCCATCGCATGCGCATCCCCCAGCCATTGGATAAATTGCTCTTTTTTCGTCATACCCTACTTTCGACGAACTCCCTTCGGGCGCGCGTCACCCTGAGCCTTCTTTCAGGCCCCCGCCGAGTACGGGCTCGAGCTTCGCGCCCCCCAGTTCGATACACGCAGCCCGTTTGCGGGTTGCGATGCTGCAATTGGAAAAAGCTCTCACCCCATGCCCACAACTCCGGCCGCAGTGAATGCACGTTGTCTGATGGGGGTCCCGGGTCTCGACGCCGTTCTCCACGGCGGCTTGCCTCGGAACCGCCTCTACCTCATCCAAGGTGATCCGGGCGTCGGAAAGACGACCTTGGCCATGCAGTTTCTCTTGGAGGGGGCGCGTGTCGGGGAGGTAGGCCTCTACATTACTCTCTCCGAGACGAAAGATGAAATCCACGTCGTCGCCGCATCCCACGGTTGGGACATCAGCGGGATTCAGCTCTATGAGCTTTCCACCATTGAGGCGCAGATCCGTGGAGATAGCGAAAGCACCTTTTTCCACCCATCCGAAGTAGAGCTGAACCGAACAATCCAAGCCCTCCTTGCGGAAGTAGCACGCGTCAACCCTGCACGGATCGTCTTGGATTCCCTCTCGGAGATGCGCATGCTCGCTGAAACTCCGCTGCGCTACCGGCGTCAGATTCTGCAGTTGAAGCAGTTCTTCTCCCGCAGAGACTGCACGGTTCTGCTCCTGGACGATCGCACGTCAGGCACACAGGACCTCCAGGTTGAAAGTATCGCTCACGGAGTGCTCTGCCTGCGCAGTGAGTCGCCCGAATACGGTGTTGCCCGCCGTTTGCTCAGCGTTTTGAAAATACGGGGGTCGGATTTTCGGGAGGGCAATCACGACCTCGTCTTGCGCAAGGGCGGTGTCACCGTTTTCCCACGCCTCGTCGCTGGCGAGCACCACCGGGAGTTCAAGCGCGAAGACTTTTCCAGCGGCATCGCGCAACTCGACGCTTTACTCGGCGGAGGCCTCGGCCGTGGCACCAGCAACATGTTCATGGGACCTCCCGGCACCGGCAAATCGACACTCGCCGTCCGCTTTGCCGTCGCCGCCGCCGAACGCGGCGAAAAGTCTCTGCTCTTTATCTTCGATGAAACCACCGGCACCTTGAAGGACCGGTCGGCGCAACTTGGCATGAACCTCGAGTCGTATCTCGCCAGCGGTTTGATCTCCATTCAACAAGTGGATCCTGCGGAAATTTCACCGGGCGAACTGGTCCACCGCATCCGCACTGCGGTTACCAATGACGGCATCCGGTTAATGGTCATCGACAGCATTAACGGATACCTCAACGCCATGCCCGCGGAGCGTTACTTGACCCTCCAGCTTCACGAACTGCTCGCCTTTCTCAACCAGCAGGGGGTGATCTCCATCATGGTTCTCGCGCAAAAGGGCCTTCTCGGCTTGATGCAGTCCGCGGTCGATTTGACCTACCTCGCCGATACCGTGGTCGTCTCCCGGTATTTTGAATCCCGCGGGGAACTAAGGCAGGCCCTCTCAGTCATCAAAAAGCGCAGTGGCAATCACGAACGCTTGATCCGCGAGATGCGCGTCGACTCCGGCGGCATTTCCTTGGGCGAACCTTTGCGCGAAATGCAGGGCGTCCTCAACGGGGTGCCGTCCTTCCTCGGGAGCCACATTCCACCCGATTCCGCGGAATGACATGGACACGCTACACCCTGCGGTAGCCAGGCGGGCGCAACAGGAGACAGACCTCAGCCTGCGCATCCTGGTCCTCGCTCCTACTAGCAATGACGCGACGTTGACCGCGCGCTTCCTCGCTGAGGCCGGACTCTCTGCCTCCGTTTGTACAAATATCTCCTCTCTCGCTCACGAGTTGCGCGAAGGATGCGGTGCGGCGCTGCTTGCGGAGGAGTCGCTGGCTGGCGATGCCATGGATCGATTGGCAGTCTGCTTCGAGACCCAGCCTCCGTGGTCGGACCTTCCCGTGATCTTGATCACGCGGTCGGGCGGCACCGATGGTGCTCGCCCCCGGGTGTTGTCAGCGGCGATCGCCGCGGGAAATATTTCGATTATTGAACGGCCGGTGCGCCCGCAAACGCTGGTCAGCGCCTGCGAAGTCGCCCTGCGCTCACGGCGCCGGCAATATCAGGTGCGCGATCTCCTCGATCAGTTGCGCGCGGGTGACCGGCGAAAGGACGAGTTCCTCGCCATGCTCGCCCACGAACTGCGCAATCCGCTCGCCGCCGTCGCCAATGCCGCCGTCCTCCTGCAGTCGCCGGAACTCGAAGAACGCGACTGGGCCTCCGGCGTTATTCAGCGCCAAAGCGGCCAGTTGGCTCATCTCATCGACGATCTGTTGGATGTTTCGCGCATTACCACGGGCAAAATTCGACTCAAAAAACAGGTCGTCGACGTTGCGCCGATCCTTGACCGCGCACGCGACTCCGTCTGGGGTTTGATCAAGGCCCGCGGGCACACGCTCGACCACGACTACGAGGCCGGGGTGCTTTGGATTGATGCGGACCCCACCCGCGCCGAACAGATCTTCCTCAACCTGCTTACCAACGCCGCCAAATACACACCCCCGGGTGGCCGGATCCATCTCCAGGCCTGCCGATGGTCGGATGAAATCCGGATCACCGTCCAGGACAATGGCATGGGCATCGCCCCGCACCGGCTTCCAGAGATGTTTCAGCTTTTCTCCCAAGGCGAGCGTTCTGCCGCCCGCGCCGAAGGAGGGCTTGGCATTGGCCTCACGATCGTGCAGCGGCTTCTCGAGTTGCACGGGGGCCGTATCGATGCCTCCAGCGAGGGGCCTAACCGCGGCAGCACTTTCACTGCTTGCTTCCCCGCGGTCCAGCGCCCCGCGTTCACCGGAACGAGAGTCGCCCCACCTCAGCCTTCCAGGAGACGACGGGTTTTGATCGTCGATGACAACGTCGACACCGCCGAAGCCATGGCGCGGCTTCTCAACCGCGCCGGCCACGATACCGTGGTCGTGCATGATGGACAAAACGCCATCACCCGCGCTCGCGCCATATCCCCGGACGCCGTCATTATGGATATCGGTCTGCCTGAAATGGACGGCTATGAGGTCGCCACCCGCATGGGCCGCGATCTCTGGCGTGAAACTGCGCTCCTCATCGCCGTCACCGGCTACGGACAAGCCGACGACCGCCAGCGCGCTTTCGAGGCCGGTTTCGATCACCACTTTACGAAGCCGGTCGACATCGCCCAAGTACAAGCTCTCCTCGGGGCTTCGCCCTCTCAGACCCCATAGGATTGCGTCAGCGGATTGGGGTCGGGGTGAGCAGGAGACAGCAACGGGAATTCGATCGGCCGGAAAACACACTAGACCCGCCACCACTTTAGTTCAGACGCGCTTAACCGCTGAGCGGCCAGGCGCGCCCTCACTCAGGTAGCGCTTGAAAAAATCCATAATGCGGCCGCGTTCCCTCATCCACACGGCAACGTGCGAGTGGCCCACCCCGGAGAGCGTGATGAATTCGCCCGGTGAACCGGCTTTCTTCATTGCCGAATCGAAAAGTTGGCTCTGCGAGATATTGACCACGTCATCGGCATCGCCGTGGAAGATTAGGATGGGCGGCGTGTCTTTCGAAAGATAAGTCACCGGGCACGCCTCGCGAGCGAAGTCGAGTGCCTGAGCGGTGGCACGGCCCCACATTTTTGCTTCGGGCGAGTTTGGATTGTTGAATTGCGGCATCTTCTCGAAGTCAATGGGGCCAAACATGTCCACCGCGCAACTCACGGCACTCGACTGTTCGAGGTGTTCGCCGATATCGAATTTCTTGACCCCACCGCTGGCGCCAACGAGCGCGGCGAGGTGCCCGCCCGCCGAACTGCCCCACACGCCAACGCGGCCGGCCGCGAGATTGTATTCCTTTGCATGCGCGCGCAGAAACCGGATTGCCGCTTTGCAATCGGTGATCTGTGCGGGCCACTTCGCATCCACGCTCAGACGGTAATTGATCGCGGCCACGGCATAGCCGCTTTTCATGAGATCAGCCCAGATGGCGTGGTTCTCGGCCTTGTCGCCGCCCAGGTAGGCTCCGCCATGAATCCAGACCAACAGCGAGCGAGGTGGGCCTTCCTTGAAGAAAGCGATGTCGAGTCTCTGCCGCTCCTGTGCGTCCTTCACATACGCAACATCCCCCTTGAACCCTGCGTCCGCTGGGAGGTTCGAAGGCGCGCTCTGCGCGGTTGCGAGGAAGGTGGGCGCAAGCAGCGAGAGGATCGCGACAAGACGAACGGGGTAGTGGCAGTGCAGGGAGGATTCCATTTTAATTTGCGGGGGCGGGCGGATGTGTCAATGCTGCCATTCGCCCATTATGACACCATGATGTCAATATGTTTTATCAGTGACATATGATTAAAACAATCAAACGTACGCTTGCCGGCCAGGTCCTCACCGGTCTCACGCTGGACATTTTCCGCCTCAACAACCTCCTCCTGACCGCGGGTGATCGCCTCGTGGCCGGCCTCGGCCTGACCAGCGCCCGCTGGCAAATCGTCGGCGCCATCGCCCGCGCCGAACACCCCCAGCCCGTCGCTTGGCTTGCTCGCAATCTCAGCGCCAATCGCCAGAACGTGCAGCGCATCGTCAACGACCTCCACGACCAGGGCCTCGTCACCTTTCATACGAATCCTCACCACCGCCGCGCCCAACTCGTCGTCCTCACCGACAAGGGCAAACAGGCCTACGACGCCGCCATGAGCTTGCAAGCGCCCTGGGTTAATAACGTCACCAAGGGACTCGCGCCCCAGGACCTTGAGGGTTTCAAGCGGGTGCTTTCGTCGTTACGGCAGAGGTTGGAAGAGATGGACACCGCGCACGCGGCGTCGCGCTGACGGAGATGCGCGCCTGATGCGTTGATCAGGCGCCCTCCGCATTGTTCAACACGACGATCGCTGACTTGCTCATGCCGGCCAATAGGCGAGGTGTCCTGGGAGTTGCTCTCGCTCTACACGATGAGTCCCCTCGGTCCCGCCTGTTGCTAAGTTCCTTCTCGAGTCGAAATCACGGCTTCTCACTCCCCGTGCCCGCAATCGCACGCCTTCCCATCCGTCAGGCATCGCGTGACGCACGCGCTGAATCCATGCCTTTCCCGGCAGGCCACCACGCACTTGATCCGACGGCTCCAGATTTCCACCGCCTTCGCCTCATCCTCTTTGAGCTCTTCCGCTAACTTCTCTGCGTCGTAGCTCTCGTTGTAAACTTCCAACCCGTTCACCTCCACGGTGAACTTGATGACCACTTTCATGTCCTTCGAAAGCGGTTCCGTTGCAGTAAAAAGTCCAACATCAGGCATATTTGATTCGATGGGGTCGCACCTTAATCGGGTTTCGCGATCGCCCCGCGTGTGCACGATCGCCCTATACACGATTGAAAGGAACTGCGCCGGCGCGTGATTTCTTGTGACCAATCCCACGATGCCGCGCTGATGTATTCGCTCAAGCAACACCTTGGACCTTTGATCGCCACCGGGCGCATGAATTCTTCGCAACTATTGATTCTGCCCGCGTATCATGCCTGCTTCACTTCCAAGCCGGGCAGCTCCGATTCTGGCGGTTCGTAGCTCAACGTGCCATCGACAAGGCGGGCGGCAGAGGTGAATGGATGCTCCTGGGTTTTCTGCTCATTGAGAATGTGAATGACGGTCCAGCCGCGCGCCTTGAAGTAGTCAGCGATCAATGAACGATGGCAGCGCCACCAAACGGCTTCTGCGCACATGACCGCCGTGCGCCGTTCGCCCGCAAGAGAACTGAGTCGCTCGACCCCTGCGGCGAATTCAAGAGTCTGCATGTAGTCTGCATACGCACGAAATGCCGGGTGCCGCCACATCGTGTTGCGTGAATTGGGATTCGGCTTCCGGCGTCCTCCGAGATGGGGGAAGTGTTCATACTCGACTCCGTTTGCGTGCAGAGACGGCGCGAGTCGATCCTGGTCAAAATGCGGATACCTCCGCGAGCCTGGCAGCTTGCGCACGTCGGCCAACGCCTCGATTTGCTGTGAGCGCAACTGAGCAAGAAATTCCTCTTGCGAGCGCGTGGAGTGCCCAATGGTCCAGATGGTCCTCGGAGGGGAGAGTGCTTGCTCCGGTACGACACTCAAATGCATTGGCGCGTTACCTACTGTCTTTCGGCAACCACAAGGCTTGCCGAAAAAATGGAAACCGCTCGTGTCCAAACTTCTCCCATCCCGCGCCCTTCGCCAGGAGTCGGAACTCCCGAAAGTGCTCGCCGCGCAGACGTGTCCCCATCCTTCCTCGTCATTTGCTCGTGCCCGCCCAGCACATTCACCAAGTGAACACCCAACCGCGCCAAAAGGCTGCGTCTCAAGTCGGTGATAAGCACGAACTCCTTTGAGAGATTCCGGCATTGCCCCAAAAATCCCACCGCCTCTTCGGTCGTGAAATGATGCATCGTTAACGAGCAGTGCACTAGGTCGTAAAAATGGGACGAGCGAAAGCGCAGCGCGTCTCCGACCTGAAATCGGATCTCCGGATACTCTTCGCCGAACTCGCGCGCCAGCTCCACGATTGCCTCATTGGCATCCACCGCATCGATTACTAGGTGCACGCGACGCTCGCGCGCCCAGTCCACCATCACGCGCGGAAAATCTCCGCCCCCCGTCGCCAGGTCCAGCACACGGTACGTATGTCCCGGCCGCAATCGCTGCTCGAGGAATCGGCGCACATACCGATGACCTCCAAATCGCCGGTTCATTCCTTCCAACTCTCGCAACGTATTGGCCAATTCCTCGGACACCGGCTGGGCCCGGTCCATCCTCTCCGTCTCATGACAATCAAACGAGCGCATCAACCTTCGCATCGCTTGAGGTGCCCGAAGCGGTCGCGGCTCCGAGCAGTCCTTCAGGTCTCCACCTGAAGGGCCTGGCGCATTTCCCCCATCCCGCCCCATCCACTTGCACCGGCGGGCTCGAAAACCCTGTGAGAAACTGAAATCTCCTTTCCGGTATGAACACGTCTACCCTACCACCTACGGCCACCCGCGTCGAACACAGTACACACCTCGGCGTCAACCGCCGCATAGAGCACGAGACTATTCGTCACATCAACGATGCCGCCATTCATGGTCGCGCCGCTATCGCCCAGCGTCTCGGATAGCCGGACCGGGAATGGGACATTGAACGCGTTCTCGAAGCCAATGCGGCCGCCGTCACACTTTTCGCTCTGACGCTTGGCTTCGTGGTCAATCGCAAGTTTCTGCGACTCCCGTTTCTCGTCGCTGGCTTCCTGCTCCTTCACGCCTTCCAGGGCTGGTGCCCGCCCGTGCCTATCCTGCGCCGCCTCGGCATCCGTACGGCGCGCGAGATCGAAATCGAACGCACAGCACTTCGGCTGCTGCGCGGCGACTTTCACGTACAAACCAACGATCCTCATGAAGCCTTCACTATCGCCAATGCCGGGCTCGCTCCAGCTGAGGATTAAACGCCGTTTATAGCTTTTTCTCTCTTGCAGTCTTTCGCGTGCTGGGATTCCTCGCGTTCGTCCTTCTCACTGGAGGCGTTGCTTGGCTGGAGTGGAACTATCAGCGGCTCTTTGGAAAAATCCCCGCATGCCCAGCGAGACGGCCAGTGCCGGCACCTACGCCGCAGTGATGCTGATTCTCGTCTGGCTCCACGCGGTCGCCTTCAGTTTGGTGGTTGCCGTCGGTTGGGCTTCGCCTAGAGACAGCGCCCTTCGCCCTCCCTCCACTCCCCTTGCGACCGGATCGAGATCTTGCTCTTGGAACGATGCCGATTCGTCGACGTGCCCCGGGCGTCCACCGCCCCCCTTCCCCGAGTCGATTGAGAGGAGAACTCCTGAGGAACAAAGCCAACGCCACACTCGATTTCCCGCTACCTATGCGAATCTCGCGAAAGACACACGCCGTCCTCGACTACTTCGTCGCCCTCGCCCTTCTTCTTTCCGGAGCCCTCATTGCATACCCTGACAATGTCATGCGCATGATGGCCTTTACCTTCGGTCTCATTGTCGCCGGGAACAGCGCCGCCACAGACTATGGCGGCGGATTACTTCGGTTCGTGCCATTCCCAATCCACCGCGGCATTGATCTTCTCGTCGGCGTCGCCTTGGCTTTTTCCCCCATCCACTTCGCCGCCCACGGCATCCCCGCCGCCGTCTTCGTCACCTGCGGAGCCCTCCTCATCCTGGCCTCTTTCTTCACCCGCTCCATGGGCAGTCCTACCGGTGTGGATAACCCCATTCTGCCCGGCGCTGAGTAGAAGGCGCTTGAGCCGACTCAAGGCGCTGGTGCCTTCGGACAAGCCTCTATAACTGCAACGCAACACGCTCTCCTGCTACCGTGTCTACCGCCTCGTTGCCTCTGCTGATCGTGGAATCGGTCCAAGTCACACTTTCCGTGGCCATCGTGGAGTTGATCAGGAGTGAACTCAAGATCGGCGGCATCGTTGCGGGATCGGGGGTGTGACCTCTGTTCCCGGCATCCTTTACTTTCTTTGGCATCTGCCCGGTGAAGTGCCCGTCACCGCCCTCATCCCTCGGGAAGCGATGCAGACCGCCGACTCCGCTCGCACCGCGATTCAGGATTTCCTCCTGAAATGGAATCAACGCGTCGGCTGATTATCATACGCCTCCACGCCATCAGCAGGCCGCGCACCAGCGTAGGACGGAAGAGGAAGCCGTTCGGGACGCTTCGCCTGGGCCGGAAAAATCTGGGCAATATCAGTTTTTGAAGCTCTGACAAAGGCGTGAATTTCGGCGGGTTAATTAGGGAAGAAGCGGCAAGAGAGCGAACTACTAGCGGACATCTTCGATGTAGCGGGCGATGCGAAAGCCGATGGGAGCGCCGACGAGGGCGAGGGCTTCGTCGTAATGGAAACCGCCCACACCGCCGCCGAGCATCTCGAAGGATTTCCCCACTGCGGCGCCAAACCATTCCACATTGTCGGCGAGTTTGATGTCGTAGTGAGGTCCGTAGAACGCAGCGGTAATGCTGGCCTCGCCGAAGGCGCGCAGGGTCCGGGTCGCGCCTTTGGAATCCTCGCCGTAGATCTGCAACTGCGCCGGGAAGCCGCCGACATTGATGGGGCGATTGTAGAAGTCGACGTTGCCGGAAACGAAGATCTGCGCCTGCACATTGCGGGCGATATTGATCGCGCCGTCGGGCACGGTGAGGTTTCCGTTGATCATAATGACGATTGCACCGGCCAGGTCGGAAGCAGGCGGAGAGACATCGAACGCATGCATGTCCTGCGAGATGAGGTAAAAAGCGGGCTGGCTCGGAGTTCCCGCAACGAAGGGTTCGCCGGGCGCGGGTGGCAGGCGAAAGATGCCGCTCGCCGGCCGGGCCAGCGGACGCAGCTCCCGAAAGAAATCGTCGTGCACCCGGCCGGGATCGATCTTGGACGCACCGCTGACGCTCTCGTGCGCGGAGGTGGCGGGATCGTCGGCCCCATTCGTCCCGAGGGAACCGCGGACTTCCGTTCCGTTGGCGGCGATGACAGCTGTAGTCGTCGCGGGCGAGGGTTCGCATGATAGCGTTTCGTGGACGAAGCGGTTGAGGCAGGCGGGGAGGATTCCTTATCGCATCGTCCGTGTCCCCGATGCCTCCCTCTGGGGCGAAATCTGCCGGCTTTCGGAGAGCTGATATGTAAAAAAAACAGGTGGAGGGCCGCGACATCGATCCTCATCGGCGAATTGGGCAGCATGAGCCCCGCCGCCATTCCGACGACGGGGCTCGGCTTACTCAACCAAATTGGCGACGGTGTGAGGCCTGCCCCGGTTCTGGTCGACACGTTGGCAGATGTCGAAGAGGCGACTCCGCTTCCTGAGACGAATGGGAGGTCTGCACTTAACCACTCACCGACGAGTCCTTCGAACGGAGGCACTTCCGCCGGATGCGTCGTCAGTAGGGTTTTCCACCGAAGACCCCTCGCCATCATTCCAAAGAAACGGGCTTTGCAGCAAGTAGCCTTCTATCGTGTAACTTCCCCGGGTAGCGACTCCGCTTACTTTTCGGAGAACGATGCCTTTTTTGCGTTGAGTGCGGAGACGCTCCAACATCTCGCACTTTGTGGTGAGTTCTGTGGCGGTCTCCGCAATTGTCAGCTGGGGATCCCGCCGCTTCAGCAGGCGCTGAAGCGCGGTCATGCGAGTACTGTAGGTCAAGCTTCGGAAGTTCAGCAACTCAAACTGCGCAATGTCGAAGGCGACAAATGTGCCGCCCGTACACGCGCCCTCGATCAGCCACCGAAACGGCACCCGCATCGCAGCTTCGACTACAGCGGGGGGCAACGGCACGGTTTCTCCGGCCTCATCGATCGCATCGACCACCGCCTCCGTCTTGCGAAGCAGCAAATGCTTGGCACCGAACTTCTCCTGGAGCCACCAATCAGGACTGGAGATGAACTTGCCCGCTTGGGCGTAGTCGATTTGAAGCGGACGGCTCAGCCGACGCCAGATGGTTGGGCCTTGAAGGACGGATTCCAAATAGGTCCTACTCTCAACGACGAAACCTTCCGCAGCTTTTTTTGCGACGAGCTTCGCGTAGAGCTGTCGAGCATGATCGTGGTCTACCGGCGCCGGTGTGACCTTCACTTCCCGCAGTTTCGCTCCGCGGATACCATGCTGGAGGTCGACGACATAGCCCCCAGCCACCTCGTTGAGCGAGAGATGACAGATCTGGTCCTCAGGTGAAACGGGACGGTACAGGAATATCTTTTCGATCAACATCGTGCCTTCCTTTTCCGCGAGGCCCAACTGCAAGGTGTTGCGGTCAGGTTTCCTGCGCCCAATCCCGATCGATGGCGATTGCAGGATATGGTTTCTCACTTGATCTCGCAAAATTGCGCGTCGCTGGTCTGCATCCGGGCGATAAACCAGTTTTGACGATCCTCGTTAACATCGCCCCAAGTAGAGCGTGGCTCGGCCTCGAACTTCCCGGCCTCCACGTGCAGGCTACGGTCCGCCCATTGAAGGTCGGGGAGGAAGTATGTGTTTTCTCCGAGTAAGCACTCAATTTGTTCTCGGGGGTGTTTGACAATCTCCCAGTCGTCAGGGAGAAAGTATTCTTCAGTAACGGTGACGCGAATGCGTTTCATTTCTTTGGTGTGGAAAAAGCCAGGACAATGAAGCTCCCGGCGGTAGAACTGCGCCTAACCGCGTGCGGCTGAAGCGCTCGTTTTCGAATCTGTCGTCCGCATTCCTTAGAAAGCATCGACATAGAGGTGAAAGGACCATGCCAGCGATAGCCGAACTCTCGTCCTCAAAATTATATAACGCAGAATCCGCCGCCATCGCAGCTGCGGCTGATTTCAGCGCTTCGGACTGGCGGATGTAGTCCACCTCCAGCTCGAACTCGCCCACTTCCCACTCTTCCACGCCGTCCCCGATCAGTTCGCCGCGTTGGCCACCATTGCTCCCATAGACCACGGAGATAGGCGCGAGTCGGGGAGTCGAAGCCGCGACGTCGTTCGGGAGGAATCCGCTGGCGCCAAAAGGGCGTCGGAATTGGCGCCGGTCTTGCGCAATGTCCGCAGCGGGAGGCGCTGCGCGAGGAGGGTGAAGGGGAGCTTGTTGTTTTTGTAGCGGTCCGAAGACGCAACCGATTGATGATTAGACATTTACGCGAGTCATCGGTACTCAAAAATACGTTTTCAGAACGCGACTCAGAACATTTCCGCCTATAATTGTCAACATCCGCCATCATCCACGTCCCGAGAAAGTACCGAGAAAGTGACACCATCACCCACCACCGCTTGAGCCTAGCCCAAAAAATCCGGCAGCGGGTCGCCCCGTTTCCATCCCCCAACTCGAAGACACTGAGGGCGTAGAAGACCTGAAACCCGCCTCAAGTGTTCTTGGTCAAACTCATCTGCAAATAGCTGGCCATCCTTTAAAAACATACGCATCGCACCACGGCATGAAACGCCCGTGCGCGGAGCCCGCAATCCCAACAGTGCCGAGCCCGTCATGACATGTTGCCTGCCCCGCACCGCCTCACGCCCGCAACAATTCGTAAGCTGTGAACACACAACCCGAGTACCACGCGCCGACAGAAGACGGATATACCCTGGCCTCGGATGGTGGTACCTATTCCCCGTACCGACAGAAATAAATACGCGCCGTAGCCCCAAATCGTCAGCCGCCTTCCTCAGCTCCGACATGCGATCACGCAACGAACCAGTGGGGGCCGACCTGCGCAACGCCTTGGTAGGATAGTCCGAGGGTCCGCCATGATGCGGCCCAACAAGCGTGTGCGGACCCGGAGACCCAAGCACCCGCGCCGCCTTCAGAAACTCAAGATCCCCAGGCCAAGCCAACAATCTCTCGCCTTCCACCTCGAGTACCACAACTCCGGAAGATTCGTTGGGATTGGCTGCCTGAATATTTTGAGAGAAGCTCGGATAAACGACGTGAATCCTGGTGCCCGAAGAACGGTCCATCCACAGCGTTTGCCCACTCCGCAGCTGTGAAATCTGGTAGAATCCCTGCTCTTCACCCGCCACAGCAGCGCGAAACACCTTCTGGAACTGGGAATCCCTGACGTTGCGATCAAGGAGCATCCAAATCGCCCCGATCCTGCGCTTGTGCTCACTCACAATCGATGTGAGCGCGCCGGCATGATCCGCATCGTTGTGCGTAAGCACCACCGCCTCGATTTCAACGGGCACCCGTCTCTCATTCAGCCAGTCAACGAGCGGACTCCCCCTTGGCCCAACATCAATGATAATTAGCCGACCATTTGGCAGTCGAATGACACTACAGTCGCCCTGCCCAACGTCCCACAGATCGATTGTCAGCAGCGCCCCGTTCATTCTTCGGGCGCCGGTAAAACCACGATACGCTCGATGGAGCGCACCACGTTCTCCCGCCCAAGCTTCACATAGGCTCCAAAATAATCGCCCGATCTCAACGAGGACAACGCACGCGCAACATCCTTATCGATTTGCTGCCGCTCGCCGTCATGCCACTCGACAACACACACCGGCTCAACGCGCACCAACTTCCCTTCCAAGTAGTGCGGGGCGGCGCGATCAATCGCAAAGCCGGCAAAGTCAACCTGGTCAAGAATGGACATCCAGCAGTGTTGCTCGGCTTCCGTTAGGCGGGCCCCGTCCGCCTTGCTGAACAGGTCTAAAAAGCGGCGCGCCATCTCCCGGGCCAGCTCATGCGCCTTGGCGCAAGGGACCCTTACGCCCCACCCAACAACCTCGCATTCCATGGTAGACGGATCCACCTGCACCATCGGTGTCTCCGTTAGCCGAAGCAGCACCCGCCCGCCCTCAATCGCCAAGACCGACCGTCTATAGGCGTACTGTTGCCGCCTAAGCCATTTTGGCTCCTCATGGGCTACGAGCCGCTGCGGCAAATACTGAGTATAAGATTCCGCTATCTCAACACCGGGAGAGGAAGGCGGCTCAGCTGTGAAAATCATTCTACGGGCTCAAAAGATTGCTTCGCCTTATCGGTAAACACAACCTCGAAGCGGTCGATAATACGCTCGTGGCACCAATCTAGCAAACTCAGAATGTGGCTACTCGAAGCCGTCCCCGACGCGGGCACGGACACAACAAAATCGACGCGGACAGCTGGCCCATACCTGTCATTTGACCAATCATTGACCGCCAAGCGAAGCGTGGCTCCGTCATGGCCCTGAAGTCCCACGGTCGCCTTGCAGTCGAAGGGCGCCATCAGGCACTCATGCTCTCCAGGGATATTGGTGAACACCGTCAGGGCATCACCCAGCAGCAACTGCCCGTCTCTGCCAACAAAATCCGGCATTGTCGGCCGGCCGACCAAGTTAACGTAATGGGCCGTAACCTTTTGCAACGAGCCAACTGAAAAATGCTGGATCCACATCGAGAGCCAGCGCGCAAATTCATCTCGAACGTGCGCATACCGTCTCCGTTCCCCTTGCGAAGGGTCAGAGTGCATATTGACAGTGAACTGCCCTCGGGGGCAACGTATGCTCCAATCAAAATTCTCCTTCATCGGCTTCTTTGAAAAGCGCGGTGTAATACGCAATTCTGGTTGCGTGTTGTCAAAGATGGGCAGCTCTCCCTCCTTGTTTTGCTTCACGAGGATCAGCCACTCAGTGATTGGAACCTCGTAAGGAAACTCACGCTTAACCATCTCACCCCACTCCTCCACCCTCGCCTCGAACACCTCATCCGTCATATCCGCGTACACGCTAAGCACGCGCTCAATCACCGGCGGTCGCCGGTAAAATTTCGGAGATTTCGGCATTGAGAGAGCACTACTGGTAAGCAATCCCCCTGCCAGCGTGCAAGCCGTTCCAGCACCCATTGCCCTACGGGCGACAGCAGCCGAGCAAGCTTTGCACGTTGACCCAAGCTCCATTTTGATCGACTATTCGCCTATGAACCTCCGACCATCCTCAAGCCATTCCGCTGGGCAGCCCATCCGCCCCGCTGTAAAGGTCGGCGTTACCGAAGCCCTTCGCATTGCGTCCCAGCCCGTCATCGTACGCCCGACACCCCGCCCGCAGCCGCGCACACAACGTGCTAGCGGTAGGTGACCTCGACGATTTCCCCCAGCGCCGCAATCTGCCGCTGGATTTCTGGATCTGCTAAGACCTGAGCGCCCGCGGGATCTGTTGCGTCCACGTTAAGGCAACCGAAATACTTCCATTCGGAGTTGCCACGCCAAGTCTTAACCTCTCGCACCAAAGGGACGACAGCTATCGCCTTGACGTGCGCTACCTTCTGAGCCTCCGCCGCACTCCATTCGCCAACCCACGGAGTTTCGATGAGGTTTACATACCGCACGCGCTGCTCACTCTCCCTCAAAACCTGCCCGCAAAAACCTTTCTTGATCGAGAAATGTAGGTTCGCGTCCGGGTGCTGCGTCATCCCCTGCTGATAGAACTGGAAAAAGTGCTTCCAGAATATCCAGTGCCGCCGGATCAGCATCACGTTGGCTCGCAACTTCACCCTCGTCGCGGCGAGCTGGGAAGAAGTCAAAAGCGGCTTAAAAATCAAATCCATCTGCTTTTTCCGCAACTCCTCCAAGTTCACCATCGGGCGATAAATTCCCACGTACTCGGAAATGACAATGAGGAGCGCCGCACCGCCATAGACCAGAGACTTCGTCCGATTATCCGGCGCGATTGCTGCGATATACGCCGCCGCCGCGAGCGCAGCGATCCGGGCCACCGTGTTAAGCAAGAACTTCACCTTCATCCACTAGGTCAATAAACACAAACGCCCGTCCCGCACAAGCCGCACGGGACGGGCGCTCGCCAATGGCTCGAGATAGTGACGGTCCGCCTTGCTCATCGCTATGGAATGGCGGCGAGCCTGCCGGAAATAGCCAGCGGTCGCACTACAAGAACTGCCGAATCACCCCAATGACCTCCCAGTCGAAATATGCCGCGCATCACATTCCGGCCAAAACAGCGAGGCCTGCCAAGGAACGCAGCGCGTGGTGGCGCGCCTACCGCGTAAAACGAAAGGTGATGGGAATTCCGCAGAACAAGCCCCGCAGCGAACTGACCCCGGAACAATTGGCTCGCAGGCGCGCTCACGACAAGCAATATCGCAAACCGTACACACGCGAAGAGCAGCGCATCAGGAATAGCAAGGCCAGACAGCGCCGAACAAGCCTGCACGAAGGGTACGCGCGAATGCTGCTCGCGAAAACGTACGGCTCCTTCCACAAGTTTCTCGAGGCAGACCGGCGCGGGGACACGGCAACCTCTACACGCATAACTCAACGAACAGAAATGCTTCGCACGTTCTACGCCCCCCTTTTTTGGCTCAATCACTCGTCGACATTTCGCAATTTAATGGGATGGTACACCGACCACTGGCCTATGGAATTCCCCTAGACCGCTCCCACTCCACGACGAGCGGGTCATCCATCGCGCGCCATTGCCCTGCCAGCATCATGACGTGGCCGCAATCGATGTCCGAATGCCCAAGCTCGCACTCCGTGCCGTCAGTCGCACGAACCCGCAGATGCGAGACCGCCGTTGGCTTCACACCCTCACCAAGCGCGATGACCTCCACTTGCGTGCCCTCTGGCGGAATGCCCGGGCTCGTATGATTCGTGTAGTGCACCCGGCCCTTCATGCCAGGGCGCGGCGGGATCTTCATCACCTCGAATTCATGGCCGGGAACGTCCGGGAAAAGGCGCATGCCGGGTAGTGTCCTAATTTGACTGTGGAACATCTGGCGGCCCTTTCTGCTTCGGTTTTGTTTTGTCTCTCACGCCATAGAACCAACGCGCCGAGAATAGTCCAGACGACGATTGCTTCAGTGCTGAATACGCTGCCGCCACCGACAATGAGCCCGAAGAGAAAAACGATGCAGAGCGATAAAACGCTCTTTTGATTGCGGTTGATTTTCATTTCTTCTGCGCCTCCGAGACGATCCACGCCGGGACGGTGGCCTTGGCAACACGGATCTTCATCAAGCGATTGTGCGGCTTGACCACGAGGCCCCGCAAGTCTCACCACAACCGTGGCCGGCGTCCTCGCGTTCGTGCTCGTCCTCTACGTCTTGTCGAGCGGTCCATGCATCCGCATTTACGAACCATTGAGCTCAGCCTCTCGATTGCGCACATACCGCACGCTTTACGCCCCTCTGCACTGGCTTTGCCGCAAGTCCCCGACGCTCAACAGCGCGATGAATTGGTACGTCCTTCTCTGGTACGCGCCCGACCCTTGAGGAATGCCAACGCATCGACCGCTCGAAAAGCCCGAGGTTGAGCCGCATCCTTGCAGAATGTCAGCCCGAGGCTTGACCACCATGCGCCACACGTCTCACCTGCTCACATGCCGGCCAAACCGATTCCCGTTGCCCTCGCCTTGAAGGCGGCGAAGTTCTGCGGCATCATTGCGGGGACCCTGCTGCGGAAGAAATGAGGAGGGGGTGTGGGTGGTCCATTTTGATATTCATCGCCCTCGTCGCCTTGGCGTTAATTTGGTACGCCGCCAACTGGGATATTCCACAGCCAAATTAGGACGCTACCGGCCGCGCAATGATTCACGAAACAACCCAGAGAGAGCACGGCACTCCGCTTTCAGGTTCTTCTCCGACCGGACTCACGCGTTGCATCGCAAACACATGCCTTGCGTTATTACCGCTGGCCGTGTTGCCTCTTTTATTCCGGCTTCCGTATAGCTTCGTGCTCTCCGACGCTCTCGTTCCGGTCTTCTACCTGCTGCTTTTGAGCATCCCAACCGTCTTCGTGACCGCTCTTTTCTTGCTCTTCAAGCGTGTTCACTACTTGTTCACCCAACGCAGCGGAGTCGCACTTCGCCACGTCGTATCTGTCGGTGCGGTGGTGGCAGCTTATATGGCGTTCATCTGTCAGGTGCTTCTTCCTCTTGGCCAAATCCTCCCGGATCTGTCCGGCCTACGATATTGACTGGGCGCGCCGCAGTCACGGCGAAGCACAACCGCCCGCTAACCCGCCCGCCACCGTTGCCACTCAACCACGAGCGGGTCATCCATCCGGCGCCACTGCCCGCCCAGGAACAGGACCTCGCCACAGTCAACGTGCCAATGGCCGAGTGAATACTCAGCACCGTCTGCCACCGCTCGCACGGTCACCTGATTCGCGTCCTCGCTCGGTCCGACGACCTCGACCTCCGTGTCCTCGGGAGGGACGCCCGGCCCCGTGTTGTCCGTGTAATCAATCACGCCCCGCATGCCCTTCCGCGGGGGAATCTTCATCAGGCAGAACTCATGGCCGGGGATGTCAGGAAAAAGCGGCATCGAGCGGCAGGCGGAGGTGGGTCGGTCGCTTTCTCATAAGTTTTTAGGACCGGGCGGCCAATAGGCCCATAGTTCTACGTACCACCCAAGAGCGCCGTTGGCCATGGCCGAGTTTTCGTAGAGCCAGATCAATGGGGCGTAGACCTTTTTATACGTCAACAACCTCGACTCCTCTTTCGTCACATCTCCCCGGACACATGCGCGAAATGCTGGCCCCACTGACAGCACGTAGAGCAGCAGCACTCCCGCAATGATGCCGCAGATTCTCGCGGCCAGTTTCATTGGTAGTGCCTAGTTTGGCTCGTCATAGGCTGCGTTTCGGATCAGTATCGCTCTTTGGATCATTCGCTCCGCGTCTTGTACCGCTCGCCGCGCAGCTTCTCGTCCTTCGGAAGCCATCCGCCGTGATTTTTCCGCCTTGGCCCTTGTCTCAGCCGCTAAGGATGCGAGTCGTTTCAATCTTAAACTTTTCAACGCACACCAAACCCACCATCTCCTCAGAAAGGCGACGCCGTTTCCGTTTCATTTCTTCCGCGCCTCCGAGATCATCAACGCGCGGACCAGCCAATTGGCAAAGCGGATCTTCACGAAGCGATTCTGCCCCTTGATCCCACGCCCCGCAAGCTTCACCTAACGTCGCCGTCAGCTGGAACGGCTCATCGCAGTGCCTCCCGAAGCAGCCTGTGCCCTTGGTCGCAAATCGGGTTGTGGTCTGAGCCGCACCGATCGCAGGCCAGGGCATGGAGGCGGAAAGCGCGTTGGCGCGCTTCCCTTTCTCGCAGGGCAGCGCTCAGCCTGCTCGCTGAACTCGCAATCGGTACCGTGACTTTGTCGGGTTGCGACATGCAAATATGAAGTCGCAATTTCCCGACCGCGGCAAGGGGTGAGAACTACCTACGTGAAGCCGTGCTATTGTTGCGCCTCCCTCATCAGCCGTTCGGCTTCGCCGCAGAAGGTATTCTCTGCGCACTTTGGGCAATTGAGGACGTGACGTTGAAACAGGAAACGGCGCCGAGGCCGTTGCGAACCATCACCCAATGGCGCGCCATTTGCGCCGCCTTCGTGGCCCGGCTTGGGGGAAGCCTTCATCGGCACACTGTAAGACGAGAGAACGCAGGCCGCAAGCTCTACATGGGGTTTTGAACACCACCCGGTTTCTACGGGGCACGCGAAGAGATGGCATGAGATCCCTTTGGAAGGGCAGCATCAGCTTCGGCCTGGTCAACATCCCGGTGGCCGTCTACCCAGCCACAAGCGAAGAGCGTGTCGCCTTCAAGCAGCTCCGGAAAAAGGACTTGAGCCCAATTCGCTACAAGAAGGTGGCCGAGGCCGATGGCCAGGAAGTGCCCGCCGACGAGATCGTCAAAGGCTTCGAGTATGAGCGCAACAAGTGGGTGGTGCTCGAAGACAAGGATTTCGAAGATGTTCAGATTGCATCCACCCACACCATCGAGATTACCGACTTCATCGACGTGGCCGCGATGCACCCGAAGTATTTTCACAAGCCCTATTTCCTCGAAGCGGACAAGGGCGGCGAGAAAGCCTACTCGCTTTTGCACCGAGCCCTGAGCGACACCGGGCAAATCGGCATCGCGAAAGTGGCAATCCGCAGCCGTGAATACCTCGCGGCCCTCAAGCCGGACGGTCTCTTCCTCATGCTCGACCTGATGCACTTCGCCAGCGAGTTTCTCCAGCCCGAAGGGCTCAAGCCGGCAGTCGGCGAACTCATCAACGCCAAGGAACTGGCAATGGCAAAATCGCTAGTCGAGACGATGGCCAACGACTGGCAGCCCGAGAAGTACACCGACCAATACCAGACGGCCCTGCGCGACGTGATTGAGCGGAAGATCAAGCACCTGCCGCCAGACGCGAAGCCGGTTCAGCCGCGGACCGCCTTCGATATGCCCGACATCCTGGCCGTCCTCCAGCAGAGCATCGAGCAGGGCGAGGACAAACGGAAGAAGGCCGGCGCCCGTGGCACACGTCCTAAGCCCACACCGGGGCTAAAGCAGAAGCGGCCAAGCATCAGCGTGCAATCCAAGAACTGACGAGCCCATGGCCACGAGTCCCCCCGCCTTCATCCTCGTTTGCGATGCGCCCAAAAAGCACTTCATGCTCAGCTACGAAGGAGGAAGAGAAGAGGCGCTCGACCATGCCTCACGGATGACCTCCCAGGAAACAAAACTCATCGTCCGAAACATGGAGGGCGCTACGCTTCTCTCGGTGACCATTCAACCCGCCTAACGCGCGCGCCGACGCGGTCCGCTCATTTTGCCAGGATGAATGTGGATTGCTCCACCGGGCGGTTGGCCGCAAGAATCACGGCCCCTGACTCATTCACGGTAATGAACATCCAGGTTTGTTTGAGGCCTCGAAGCGGACCTTGTCGTCCGAGGAACGATGCATCTTGAAGGTGGCGTCAGCATCGAATAGCGGATTGACCTTCGGGGGCTTCGGGTGCTCCTGAACATAAACGACGTAGTTTTGGTGACGGACGTAGAAGTGATTGGACGCGATCATCTCAAGAGAAACCAAATTTGGCAGGGTCAGACCGGGGACGATTCTGAACTGAGTTGCTCGGTTGGGTGATAGGCCAAGCGGCTTTCCCCGCTGCGCGACAAACGCTCTGTTCCGGTCCGCGCCGAGCCGGATTTCCACGGTTTGAGGCTCCGCGGCGAAAAGCGCGGATGCAGCGAATGTGAGGATGGCAAGGAGCGTACATTTCATACCTTCGGTCTCAGGAAAGGTTGTGCCCCCAAACTCAGCTGCGGTCAACGCCAAGGTTAAGCCGTGAAAATCGTGCGCGGCGAACTGTGGAAGCCTGTGGAAGCCGCCAGGACTGGCCGCCTGCCCGCATCCGAGGGCGCGACGACTCCCGCGCACCCCGGCGCGCGACAGGCTTGCCAATCGCCGCGCATTTGTAACGCTGATTCTGTGGCCATGACGCTTTCGAAAATCATCTCCGGCGGCCAGACCGGTGCCGACCGTGCCGCGCTTGACTGGGCCATCTTTCACGGCATCCCACACGGCGGCTACTGCCCAAAGGGCCGCACTGCCGAAGACGGCCGAATTCCCGAACGATTCAATCTCATCGAACTCGAAACGACATCCTACCCGGCCCGGACGAAACGTAACGTCGAGGACGCAGACGCGACGATCATTTTCACGAGCACGTCCGAACTAACGAAAGGCTCACGGCTCACCGCCAAATTCGCCGCCGAACTTGGGAAGCCATGCTTGCACATCTGGGCCGAACTGCCTCGCGCCATCACCGTTGAGACCATCCGGGATTTCCTGGAGGAGCACCAGCCCGAAGTGGTCAACATTGCAGGCAGCCGCGCCTCGACTGACCCGAAGATTGGGCACTTCGTCAACCAAACGCTGACGTTCCTAGTCGCCACCCAACCGCCGGAGAAAAGTCTTTGGCTAGGCGACGGCGACCCCTTACCCGAAGGCTGGGTGGCACCCCAAGCCGCGCCCAAGACTATCGCACGCGAGGCCGCACTCCTCCGAATGCTGTGCCCAGAACTGAGCACCAACCAAAGCTATAAGGCCGCAACACTCATGATAGAGGAATGCCGACGCCTCGGACGCCGACTCGAACGACCGGAAATTGAGCGTGTCCTTGCCGGGTGCCAGGAGACTTGACCGCAGCAGCGCAAAAGCGCAAACGGAGAGAGCATCAGATGGAAGACTGCGCACGCCTCGCATTCGAACGCCACACACGAGCCGCCGAAGGCTTCCTTGAACTCGGCATGCCGCTCGACGCCAACGCCGAGCTCGAGGAGATCGACACCGAGATGCGCACCGCTCATGAAGTCTTGGAACTGCGCATACGCATCTACTCCAGGCTTGAAAAGTGGGACCTGATGCAAGTAAGGCAAAACGCCTTGCCCTCACGCATCCCGACAATGTGCTCTGGTCAATGTCATGGGCGTACGCCACGCGTCGCGCCGACTCAATTGAAGCGGCACGGCTCATACTCATCGACGCCCTCGAACGACTCCCCGACGCCGCCGTCCTGCACTACAACCTCGCCTGCTACAACTGTCAGTTGGGCGATCTACCATTGGCGAAGCGTCGCCTCAAGCGTGCCTTCAAACTCGACCGCACCTTTCGCGAGAAAGCTTTGCAAGACCCCGACCTCGAACCGCTTTGGGATTCCCTCAGCGAGCCGTCGAAAGAGTGAATTCGCGAAGCCTAATTACGAGATGCAGCGAACGCCTGCCAGTCGAGCTTTCAGCTTGCCCGACGCGACCACCGCCGCAGACTCTTTGCGCACCCTATGAACCGAGCGATTCTGGCTCTCCTCCTTTCTGGGTCTGTCTCGATGGCGGACTTTTCCGATGACCAGTATGCAGAGCAGCCAGACGTGATCGCGCGCATCGCTGCCGCCGCACAGAAGCACGGAGACCCGCTCCGGTCATCCACAGACGGCAAAATCTCATACTACCTTCGCAACGCGGAGTATATCGGCCCATGCCAGGCACCGTTTGGCACTGTTCACGTTGCCCGATTGTTCTACATCCACTCAGCCCCACGAGGTTCCAAGGTACCAGCACGCGGGCTCACGTTCATTGCGTTCCTCGACCGCAAGTTCGCCATCCGCAGTTTCTGGTCAGTAGAGTTCACGCTTGGACGCCTCAGCGTGAGCGGAACCAAGCTCTTGCTCGACGGCGAAGAACTCTTTGATTACGCTCACCCGCCTGAGGACGGGACCATTATCGTGGACGGCTCCGTTCAGCACCCACCTCAATGGAAATGAACCCGACGCCCAACCGCTGCTGCGAACACGCCTCCACGTCACGCCCCCTCCCGTGCTAGCCCTTTCCCTCACCCTCGACCTCACCACACGATTCCGCGCTCCGGCATCCCCTGCATCTCCGCAGCCGTCGCTGATCTCGCAGTCGTTAGGCGTCGCTGCACGCTCTCTGTAAACCGAGCCATGAAAGGCGCTTTTCACATCTCAACTTCCGTTCTCTTCGCATTGCTTTTGTCTCTTGTATTCGGTGCGTCCAGCGCACTCGCCGGGGAGAAGCGTTTTCGCATCACCCTGGAGTTTTCCGAGCCTGCATACAAATGTTCCGAGGTCGTCACGTATCGAGACGACTTCCACTATTTCATGGAGAATTCGCCGTTTCCCGACGTTCCATTTGTCGGCGGCACCATCTACCCAAAGGATGGCGTGGATTACATCTCCATCCGGCTCGGAACCTCCAAACTCGACAAGCAGGAAGGCGTGCGGCTCGGGGGTATCAAGAACCTCAAACTACCCGACACACTCACCTTCGAGATTCCACCGGCAGCAGGCCATTTCAAGAAATGCAAGGTCACTCTAACGCCGCTCAAATGACAACATCCGCAACGCCTAACCCACCTGCGCCCGCACAGGCTGCGCCGCCCTCCGCCGGCGCTGAGCTTGCGGTCGTTAGGCGATTCTAAACGCGCCTCGTGAAAACGACGATCTTCTGCGTCCTGATCCTGCTCTCATGCGTTCGCACTTCGCTCGCCGGCCAGTCGCTGCAAGCTGAGGGTGTCGTTCGCGCCGCCATCACAGCGGCGCAGCATGACAGCCTGGACCTGTTCGCCCACTATTGCGACACCGCAGAGATTGCTGCGCATCCCAAGCATCCGATGTCGGCAGATTCGGTTGTCGCCCTTTTCAAAGAAATCAAAGAGGCAGAGGTGCAGTTGGAGACATCCGGTCCCAGTGACGGCCTAGACCGTATAACGGTCAAGATGACTGCTCCTCGCCGCATCAACTTTGATCTTGTTGGCACCAAGCAGATCAATGGGATCTTCTGGCGTATAGTTGCGATTCACCAATGACCCAATCGCCTAAACCCGGGCGCTGCAACGCACACACCTCCGCGTCACAGCCTGACGCACAAACGCCCCGCCCGATGCCGCAGAGGCACCGTAGCGAAAAAGTCCGTAACCATGTCCGAGAAATCGGGAACTGATATCGACGCTATGAAATCCAAAAAGTCCGGGACGAAAGCAAAAGTGAACGTTAAGCCCCTCAAGGTCAGCAAGGAAACGGTCCAGAACCTTTCCGCCCACGAAGCCACTGCCGTCAAAGGCGGCGGAAGATCCTATGTAGCAACAACGTGCACCGTCACCATAGGGCCCACATAGGCCCCGCCAAACGCCCGCCCCGGGCGAGAGACGCGCAGGATAGCCGTTACTCCGAGACAAGCGTTTCGTTATGATTGCGCTGCGACCAGTTAGTCGGGCAGTACTGCGACGGCTCGCCGACACTGAGACTACCACCTGGCTGTGTCCTCATCGGGAAGGCTCTGAACAGTTTCCTTGACCAGCTCCGGACCTCGATCGTGCCGCCCCCTGTGCGACACAGCGCAGTTGCGAGCCAAAGTGCCGCACGGCCAACGCTATTGGGAGAAGGGCGTTTGCAAACTCCTGAATAAGCTCGCCGACTACAAGGAGGGACGTCCATGATGAAGCTCTACAAAAGCATCCGCGCAGCGCCTCTCTCCGCCGCACTCGGAATCACCGTTGTCCTGCTCACTTTCGGAATAGTCGCACGCCGCGCACTCTTCCCTCCCCCGCCAGTGACCGAGGCGATACAAGACATCGATGGGGAGTATGCACTCCAACTTGCCAAGGATAAGGCTGCGGGCCGCCGCGCTGCTGAAGAAGACCTCAACCAGGGTCGGCTCACCGTGGGAGCCGGCCTCGGCATCGACCAAAGGGTCGCGTCCATAATGCTGACACGCTATGGCGTTGAATTGGTACCGTCGGGCAACTGTGCCGCCAACCCCCGCATTTCGGCCGCCGCCTATGGATATAAAGAGGTGATGGATTTAGAGATCGATAAGCGCAACGACCTCCCGAACGACAACGTTGTCGAAGTGTTGCTGGAGGCATTTTTCGAGGCATACCCCCGCCCAATGCCATAGAGACACCGTAGCGGGGCGCTGGCGCCCAGGGCGCCTATTCGGCGCCTTCACACCAGCGCGGCCGAAAGCCGATTACGTTCGGTGAGCGGGAGGACGTCAAAGCCATCCTTCAGCAAATCGCTCTGAACCTTGATGAAGAGATTCGAGAGATTGAACAGTCGCGGAATTTCCGGATCGCGATTGCAACCGCATTGCTCGCCATCGCTGCAACGGTGCTCGCCTTTGCTTCCGCAGTCGCCGATTTGTGGTCGGCCTTTGTGAAGTAGGCATCAAGGTCGGCCTGGCCAACGGCTTTTTAGGGCTAATCTTTTGACCCCCATCGTGGAGTCAGGGGGACGCATCGCCATCGCCATCGACGGTTGGCCCGTGGCGCCCTATCGATTGTCAGCCTCCGTCGAATCCTGAACCGCCGCCGCCGTAGGGCCATGAAAGCGAAGGTCGCCACCATTTACCCGCGGTTCGTCCGCACGGCTCGCAAGAGCCGCGCTCCCATGGCCGCGTGACCCCACCCACTCGAGCGCCGGGAGTTTGAACGCACCTTGGCGGAACTCGGCCGCGACAATGAGACCGAAGCTCACCACCTTCGCCAGGTGTGTCAGGAAAGAGGCGCATACCGCAGTGTCCTAATTTGACCCTGGAACATTATGGCGACTCCCACATCCCCAGATACCAATCAAAAACACCACTGAATGGCCGAGAGGTTCCCAGTTCAATCAGGGGACGTAAAGAACGTTATATAATTTGACTCTCTGGGTACCTCGGGGTCCAGCGGTATGCTGGACCAATCGACAGCACGTAGAGCAGGAGCATTCCCGCAATAAGCCCGCAGATTCTCGATGCCAGCTTCATTGGTAGTGCCTAGTTTGACTCGTCATAGGCTGCGTTTCGGATCCGTATTGCCCTTTGGATCATTCGCTCTGCCTCTTGTACCGCTCGCCGCGCAGCTTCTCGTCCTTCGGAAGCCATCCGCCGTGATTTTTCCGCCTTGGCCCTTGTCTCAGCCGCTAGGATGCGAGTCGTATCAATCTTAAACTTTTCAACGCACACCAAACCCACCATCTCCTCAGAAAGGCGATGCCGTTTCCGTTTCATTTCTTCCGCGCCTCCGAGACGATCCACGCCCGCACTGGGAAAATGGCAACGCGGCTCTTCATGACGCGATTGTGCAGCTTGACCACGCGGCCGCGCAAGTCTCACCTGTAGCCGTGAAAGCGAAGCTCACCACCCTGGCTGGCGTCCTCGCGTTCGTGCTCGTCCTCTACGTCTTGTCGAGCGGTCCATGCATCCGCATTTACGAACCATTGAGCTCAGCCTCTCGATTGCGCACATACCGCACGCTTTACGCCCCTCTGCACTGGCTTTGCCGCAAGTCCCCGACGCTCAACAGCGCGATGAATTGGTACGTCCTTCTCTGGTACGCGCCCGACCCTTGAGGATGCCAACGCATCGGCCACTCGAAAAGCCCGAGATTCAGCGCATCCTGGCCGAGTGTCAGCCCGAGGCTTGATTTACCGATTAGGCTCTGACCAGCCGTCACGAAACAGTGACACGCGCTCGAAGTTGAACGGAACGACCATATAACCCCGCTCCTCCACATTCTGCCGAAACGCCTTCACTAACTGAGCCTCGCGACGAAGATACCGCTCGTACGCCTGCTGCGAGAATTGCATCACATCGATCATCAGCTTTTTGACCACATCATTCTTCCAGCATGAAATATCGAGGTACTGCGGATCCATCAGCCTCCTGCATACCGGCCTTATCGAATACTCCAGTTCGTCCGCGATTTCCAAAACTGTCCCCGCCTCTCGTTCAAAAGAATTCTCAAACAACAGCTGTTCGCCCTCGAGAAAAATACGCGAGATAGGAAGCCCTCCGGCCGAATACGTCTGGTCCAGATTCGGACCCGGACCCGGCAAGGCCGTGAGATAACGCAAGGCCGAAAGCGTTGGGGCAACCAATGCGCGCAGCTGCCTCAACCGCGAGTCCTGAGTGCTCAAACTTTCCACATAGACCTCGGTGTCCTCCTTCCAGCGGCGCAGAACATCCGGCTCGTACTTCCTCCAGTCCACATCGACCTTTCGCGCACATATATTGCACAACCAAATGCCATTCCTGAACGACCGGCATTCCTCATTCGACATTCCGGGGTCATACCTGGCGCTACCCGGTGCCGCCCCTAAGATATGCGCTGCCTCACCGGTCCGCACGACATCATCAGTACCCGTCTGCAAATGAACAGTTAGCCGCCGGCAGTACGGATAACTACAAATGTACGCAACCCGCTCCCGCAATTTTCTGATAGTCTCCCGATCGAACTCGCGCCCTCCTCGTCCACGCTGATTCATACGCCCATGCCAGCGCAACTCCGTGCTCTCGGTCAATCCGAATCCTGAAAGCAAAACGCCCTGCCGATGCCGCAGAGGCACCGTAGCGGGGCGCTGGCGCACAGGGCGCCTATTCGGCGCCTTCCCGCTCCCATATCGCCCGGCGCCGCCGCCGCCGTGCCGAGTTTGAACACCGGATGACCCGGGGAGCGAGGCAGAACGCTGGCGAGGCTGCCCAGGCTCGAGAAACTCACAGCCCGGGCAATCTACCACGGCGGACGATGCGCGCTCACCTGCGCCCCCTTCCCTTGAGCGCCGAGCACTCCCGCCAATGGCGAACGATCAGCGCGGCCAGCAATTCCTCGAAAGTCAGGCCACAGCTCCGGGCATACCGGGCTTGCAAACCTCGCATTATGAAAACACTCCTCGTCCTTGTGCTTCTTCTCTTTCCACTGGTTCTTATCCGACAGGGTTCGGCTCAGGATGCCGAGCGGCAAGACTGGCCGGTCTACCCCGCGAAAGAAATGCCTTCGGGCACGAACGTAACCGAGGAGGAAGCTCTCTCACTTACCGGAAGAGAACTTGCCACCCAAGCCTACTACCTCACGGGCACTTTTCGCGTTACAGCGAGCGGAGAAGAGAGTGCGGTTCTGCGCATAGATGGCAAGGAAGGCGGCACCCGAGTTGTTGTCGCATATCCAGCCTCGATTCCAAGTGCTCCAGAAGGGGCAAAACTCGTTCGTGACGCAACCCGTGGCTTCCTGATCAAGGACATTCGTCGCGGAGCCGACGGGAAGTTTACCATTTGGGTTCGAAATGACCCGGCCTTAAATGCCTGCTTCTACACGGCAGGAAGCCACTGGAACACTCGCGCTCGCTTCGATGAGTCTCCGGAGTGGTGGAGTGATGGGGGGAGGCTCCGCGCGAGAACCACGGAATATTTGAGGTCCTTCGACTGCTCCCATGATTCCCCGTTCCGATCAGGATGGGCCAAGAGGCACGCTTATGAGCGGATTCTGAACCGCGCGAAACCTACAGTCACGTTTGGGCGGGGCCCCGGATTGGGCTGATTTCGGATGGGCTCAACGGGCCATCGGGCAATGAGAGCGTCATCATTCCCTCCGCCTCGCCGTCTGAATCGGCTCGCGCAGCATTGTTACGATCGTCCGTTGAAATTTCGGATTATCAATCATCTCAGACGCCAATGCGCACCAGGGCAATAGGTCAGGGCCTCGACCCGCAAGCCATCGAATTGGAGCTTCACCATGCCGGCGCTCTTGCGGATTTTTAATGGATGGCCGGTCTCAGACGCCAAGCTATTCAGGACCGTTTCAACCGCTTCACAAACGGGATCACGTCCGCACGCATTCAGGGCAACTTGGGGGCGAGCTGGTTGGGGGGACATATTCCGATTTCGGTGCCTCACTGTTTTAACAGGCTGCACGAGGCGGTGACTCAGAGGCGCCCCTGAGCGCCACCTAAGTACGAGCGTGCGGATGATGAAATGCACTCATTACCGCCCAGCCTTCCATGCCTGGCAAAACCCGAAGCTAGACTTTCACGGTTCTTTCGACCGCGCCATCCTCCGCCAGTACGGAGATCACACTCGCGTTCTCAGCATCAGCCGCTTGTCGCGCGATTTCGATGGCGGATTCCCGGTCTCGCGCTGTGCCGAGGCTTTTCCCCACTGCATTTTCAACAATCCAGTCGTCACCCAGAAATTCGTGCAAGGAGTTCGTATGCATCCGCTGGCTGCCTGGGGTCCTTTCCGAACCCTATGAACAGCTTCCCGTCGCCCCTTCGATGAGCCTTCGGGCCGCCGAGGCCGCGCTTTTTACGGTGCGGCATGCGCCAACCTGACTCTGGCGTGTCACGCGAACGGGAAAATTTCGCACGCCGCGGTTGGCATCTCCGGACGCTTCGCAGTGGCATGAGTTTTGTTCGGGGGACTCGGCGTCATGAACACGAAATTCTACTATACGGAACTCCAACGAGACGGCGTGCGGTACCAAATCAGGAAAGACGGGACTTCTTACATCCTCACTCGCGCGGACGGCACGGAGACCACGCTCGACTCCATTGGAGCGGTGCGTGAGGCCATTGGTTCAGTGGACACCGACGACACACGGATGACCGTGCGCCGGGCTGATGGGACGGCGATTTGGGAAACGTTTCTATAGTCGATTTAATAAGGGCGTCCACGAAGGTGCGATGACGAGAAATTTGGGCATGAGTAAAGAAAATCCAAACCGTTCTCTTCATCGTGAACGCCTCCTGGGTTTGAGGAGCGAGGAGATCGTCGCCCGTCCAAGGACGGCTCCATTTATTCGACGACCCGGACGTGAACGTGCGTCGGCACCGGATGGGGGCGGCGGCGCGGCACGGCGCCAGCAATCAGTCGAGCTGGGTGCATCGGCATATTCAGCGCCGAGCTGCGATGGCTGCCCAAGACGGACAGCGGAACCCGCAGGGCGCTGCACCGGTCGTCGATTTTATGGCGGATCGAAATTGACGGCGGATTATCACGCCGCTGGAATCCAGGCAAAAGCTCGAGGGGGAGCTGAGGGCTGTGTAGGGCGGCTGGAAGGATGCGGCGCGGCCTGCGCCGGAACGCAACCCCGATCTAAATAATTTCGGGCGCGGATGACGGTCGCGGTGTTGTGGCGGCATTGCCATCGCGGGCGAACCTGAGCGTTCCTTCAGGGAATAGGGGCAAGACGAAAGAAGGATGCTGCAGCTTTAAGAGGGAAGAAAACGGCCCGCTTCGGGGCGAGCCGGAGCGGGCGGATAGAAAAGGGTAGTTCCGTGAAGCGCCGCTGATAGAAAGACCACGAAAAGCACGAGACCGATAATGAAAATAATCCATAAAGCGGTCGCACATCGGTCGCTCATTGGAATTCGAGGAAGCTTGAAGATCATTTACTATCTCCGATGACCACAAAGACGTCTTCGAGCGTGGTGAAATCGATCGCTGGGACGATCGCTGCGTACCCGTCGAGCTCGCGCGTCTTAAACTCTTTTACCTGGCCGATAAGCACGCCGGCTGGGAAAACTCCGCCCGCGCCGGAACTGTACACGTTGGACCCAGGTTGAATCTCCGCCCGTTTGTCCAGGAAGTAAAGGCCGATGGAGGGCAGCACGCCGCTGGACGTGCGCTCGCCTCTAACGATGCCCTGGTACGGGGTGCCCTCAACCTTGGCGGCCACCTTGCAGGTTTCATCAGAGATGAGAATTACCGTGGAAGATCTTTCTGCGACCACGGCGGTCTTGCCGACAAGGCCTACGTCGGTGAGCACCGGTTGATCGCCCTTGATCCCGTCCGCGGTGCCACGGTCAATCACGACCTTATTGTACCAGGTGGACGCGTCGCGCGCGACGATCCGCGCGGGCTTGAGCTTGAAGACCGCGCGCTGTTTGTAATCGAGCGCCGCCCGAAGCTGGGCGTTTTCGTTCTCCAGTCCCCGCAGAGTCTGGTTAGTCGCGCTCAATTCTTTGTTTGCAACCCGGAGTCCGTAGTTTTCGGATTCTAGTTGCTCAACGGTCTTCAAGCCCTCGCGGATATTGCGGTATTTGTTTTCCATCGACGAGCCGGCCTTGAGGAAGGGTGAGATCATGTCCAAAAAGCCAGCCTGTACCCGCCGCATACTTTGCGGACTCATGAATAGGACCAACCCAGTTAGGATGGAGAAAATCACAACCGATGCAATGACAAGGGGCCGGCTCATGCGGATTAGTGAACTAGAGACTTCGGGAATTTTCGGCCGCAGCGGACTGTTCGTTTCCGACGCGTTAAAGACAGGCTGCCAGATGGTCGCCCTCTTTCCTTCCCAGCCGGCAGCGGGCGGTGCCGGTCTCTTGCCGAATCAGAATGCGTGCCAATTCATACACCTCCGAGTCTCTGAAAACCCGCTGAACCCAATTGGGTTTCTGTGCAACATTTTCCCATGGAGCTCGCCCCATTGGGTAAAGTTGACACAATAACGGACGGATGCCTTTAAAAGCATTGAGGGTAGTTATCCTGAATGGCTCAACGTGGATTGCCATGATGTTGCCCCGGTTGGACGATCGGGAACGCCTGTCAGGGTTGCTCGTGGGAATAATACGAAGTGCCGAAGAGCGGCGCCTCGGGGAACTCCCGAAGGAGCAGCTCCCAGTTCGAACGTGGGCTGGCAGGATGTTGTGAAGACGTGATTAAGTTCGAGGTGTAGCCCTTTGCATTTCAAGGCCTCCCACTCTCCCGCATCCAGCCAGATGCTCCCGTTTTTGGACTGACGTCCACATGGAATGGAAACCCCGCCCTACCTTGTATCGGATTAGGGATGCCCAGATTGAGCATCGACTTTTGCGAAAGTAGGCGTGGAACGAAGTGATTCACCGTCGGAAGAAGCGGAGTTCCGCCTCCAAGTGTTGGACTTTGGCGAGAAGGTCGAGGGCCAACTTGATGCCGGCAAGATTGATACCTCCAGCTTGACGGAGAAATTCGATGCGACGCAGGACACGGATGGCCTCATCATCGAAGTAGTAGCCGCCGCGCGAATCTAAAACCACCGAGACCAAGCCGTGTTTGTAATAGACGAGGATGGTGTGCCACGGCACGCCCGCGAGGCGGGAAGCGATGTCGATGGTGTAAACGGCGTTCGGGTTTGGTTCGAAGAGTTGCAGGGCGTACATAGTGTTTGATCTCATGATTCAGTTTGCCGTGGGCCTTGACGGGTTCGGAGTGGAATTCACATGGTATGGGCATAGCGCTGGGTCATCGGCGTTCGCGGGGGGGTGAAGTGGGAGAGGTGGCTCAGCTTTTCCCACAGATCCCGCTCCTCAGGACTGACTTGGTCGGGAACGTGAATGCTGACCACTGCAAATAGATCGCCCCGCGTTCCTAAACCCGTGGGAAGCCCTTGGTTCCGAATTCGAAATTGGCGCCCGCTGGTGGATCCAGGACGGAATCTGGAGCTTCAGGTGACCGCCGCCGATAGCTGGCACGGTGACGCTGGTGCCAAGCAACGCCTCCCAAGACGCTAGAGCGAGATCGTAAAAGAGATTCGCGCCGTGGACGCGAAAGTCGGGATGCGCGGCCAAAAGCACGCGAAGATAAAGGTTGCCCTCTGCGGCGCCCGAAGAATCGCTCGAAAGAATCACTGAATCCAGTGGTGCCACCGAAGTTAAATTCGTATTCGCGTCCTCTAGGGTAGGAGCCGGCAGATGCCCCTGCGGGCGGCGGAACTCCGACGCGGTCCCAATTCGCACCGAGCTTGTCGTAGCGGCTGCGCTTTTCGGGATCGCTCAAGACCTCGTACGCTTCATTGATTTCTTTGAATTTCGCTTCGGCCGATTTCTGGTCTTTAGCGACATCCGGATGATGTTTTCGCGCGTTGCTTGGTCAAACCGGCGATCTTCCGGCGGAGTTTCTCGCGGACGGCCTGGCCTGGAGAAACATGCTTTTGAACGATGTTCCAACTAATTGTATGGCGTGCTGCAGTTACTGGCATCGGTCATCAATACTCCTTTCGGTTTATTGGTTTTTTCAAAAGGACAGCTTTACCCAGGCCGACGTTCAAATGGAACGCGGCGGCATTAACGGCGCGTTTTCGGAGATACAGTCTCCGTATCCCACTCGAAAAGGCCGCCGACCATCGCCGAGCGAATCGACGATCGAACGGACTACGGCCGCTCTCCAACGACTCCTTCGTCAGAGTCGAGGAAGAAGCCTCGCGTCACCGATCCCGACGTCATGGCCGCGAAGCATCTCGCCGCGGATTAATCGTGCCTTGGATGATTTCCTTGCCCGTGGCGCTGTAAACCGCGATTGGGGTCGGCACCTGTGTTAGCGACTGTGCATAGTCGAGCGCCTTGTGCATGGAACCAAACTCACGCCGCCAATCCTCCTGCTCTTTGGCTAGCGTGTATTCCGAGTCAGCGCCGCAGTAGAGCAGGAACCGAGGGTTCATATAGGTGGGTTCGATGCGAACCGCACCTCCGGACTCAGATTCCTTTGACGATCCCATCGGGTGAGCCGGACTCGTTGGGTCCCTTCACGCGCCACAAACAGTTCCGGTCGATGCCCGCGCTCAAAACTGAGCCTCTGCGGACTTCGTCGATGACGGCTGAGAATCCGCCCAAGCGAGCGTTGCTCAACCTCCGTGGCAACTCCACACGGCGATAGCAGCGTCTCCGTCGTCGAACGTCAGGAGTAGCTGCATCTCCGCATTTGGACACGACCACACCGTCGCGAAAAGTCGGCTGCGCTCCATCCGCAAAATTGAATGACGGCCGCCATGACGCAACCAACTACCATTCTGGCAAACTCCCGACATTGCGGCGCGGTGCGCTGTTCAAGGCGGCTTCGATGAGACGGCCCGAGTTGAGGAGCTCTGCCTCGCTGTTTTTGGGTCCGATCAATTGCAAGCCGGTGACTGGAAAATCGCGTCCGGTCAAAGGAACGGGAACGGAGAGAGCAGGATTGCCGGCGCTGTTCACCGGGACGGTGTTTTGCAAGGCAAGCATGCGTGTTTCAATGGTCCCGATCTCGAAACCGATCCCCATCCGCGGCGGAATAGTCTGCATGGTGGGAAGGGCAATGAAATCGACGCGGGCCAGGGCCTGCTGAAGGACCCTCGACCACTCGAAACCTCGATCAAGCGCGCGGAAGTATGTGGGACCGTACTCCAACCGGCCGAGCAACATCGCGCCTTTAGTACGGAGGCTCACTTCGCGGTCGTTGCGGAAGCGCTCGTAGTACATCCAGATCCCCACGGCCGCCACGGTGTTCCCGTCTTTTTTTGCCTGTTCCCACCGATCGCGAAAGCCATCGTCCAGATGAATGACCTGAAAACCCGCCATCGCGAGTGCACGATCAATCGCGTTGTCGATCGCGGGATCGGTTCCTTTCAACCTCAGGCGGCCGACGCGAAGGTTTGCGGCTTGGGGAGCGCGAGCGCAGGCAGCGGCGTAGCGGGCGGCGAATCCCTCGCTGAGCAGATCCATTCCGGCCACGGCGCCAGCGATGTTCCTGGCCATGGGGCCCACAGTATCCATGAGGTTCGGTTCGATAGGATAGACGCCTTCGAGGGCAACAAGTCCGCGGGTTGTTTTCAGTCCCACGATTCCGCAACATGTTGCCGGCACCCGTATTGACCCGGCGGTGTCCGTGCCAAAGGCGACGTCCGCCTGACCTGTGGCGACCGCGACAGCTGAGCCGCTGGAGGAGCCGCCGGGAATTCGTTTCCAGCCGCGCGACAGCGGGTTGATTGGCGTGCCGAAGTATTCATTGAAGCCCGACGGCGCGCCACTGAACTCGCTCAAGTTTGTTTTCCCCACGATTTGCACGCCACTGCGGCGCACCCGGGCCAGACAGGCGGCGTCCTTTTTTGCTGGGGGAGCTTCTCGCGCCAGAAAACCGGAGCCAGCAGTGGTCACAATCCCCGCCATGTCGATGTTGTCTTTGATCGCCAACCGCAATCCGTGGCCTGTTGCGGGCCAGCGAACGATAAAGGCATGGTCCCCGCCTGTGTGCGGAGCCGAGGGCAAGAGCGCGCACCCGGCAAGGGATACCATGCACATTCCTAAAACCCCGAAAAATCGCATGGCCAAGAGGAAGCGTGACACCGAGACGATGGGCCCGGCCATCACGGTTGCACGATGACGGGTGTGCCGTAATCCGCGTTGTGGAAAAAATGTGCCGCCATATATTTGGGCAGGCGAATACATCCGTGCGACGCCGGATACCCAGGGATGTAGCCGCCATGGAGCCCGTAGCCTCCATGAAACCGGAGGAAATAGGGCATGGGGGCACCCCGGAATTCCGCGCCCAGAGGCTTGGAATCTTTCCTGACGCTGACGTTGCGTTGCACGACGGCTCCGGAGTCGTCCACGTAATCTCCGTACAAGTTTGAGCGGTGGTCACGACTCTTTTGGATAACTTTGTAGACCCCGGTGGGAGTGCGATAGCCCTCCCGGCCCGAGGAAATTTCCGAAACGCCAGCCAAGGTGGCGCCCCGGTAGAAATAGGCCTTCTGCTCACTGAGGCGCACCACAATACGGGGCATCCCCGAACCGCCGCCTACCCAGTATGAGCTGACGTCGGAAACCGGCCGATCAGGCGAGTGCCGGTATTCAGCGCTATCCACGAAAGGCTGGCTCAAGCGGTGACCTGCGGCACGATCTGCACGCTGCTGGGTGGAAGCGCAGCCGGCCACAAAAACCAGGGTGACAGGCATAAGGACGCCGCGAAGAATCAAACGGAAATTCATGCCCATGATTCGTCTAAACGCCTTCTGCCGCGTGCGCCGTTTCGTGCTTCAATGAACTCAGGCCGCGCAGCGCCGGGCGCATGATCCAGGCAACACGCGCAATTGTGGCTGCTCGAGCGAAATGACTGAGCCGCTACGGAGCGTCGACTCCACCCGGGTTCAATCACCATTCACCCATGCCGATCCGAAATGAAGCATATCCTCTCGGTGCCACCTGGACGCCGAAAGGGACCAACTTTGCCCTCTACTCGGAATCGGCGACAGCGGTGGACCTTTGTCTTTTTGAGTCGCCGGAAGCCGCCATCGAATCCTTTCGCATTCCTGCCTGAAGTGAAGCCGGGGCAATTGTACGGATACCGGGTTTTCGGCCCATACGAGCCGGAACGTGGGCGCCGATGCAACAGCGCCAAACTGCTGGTCGACCCTTACGCCAAAGCCATCGCGGGGGAGGTCATCTGGAGCGACGAGACGTTTGGATACCGGATCGGGGGTCCGTCGCAGGATCTCGAACGCGATTATCGGGACGACGCGTGGTGTATTCCGAAGTGCGTCGTCGTCGATCCTGCCTTCGAATGGCAGGGCGACCGGCGCCCCGGGACGCCCCTGCACGCATCCATCATTTACGAGACGCACGTGAAGGGCTTCACCAAGCTGCATGCGGCGATTCCTGAGGGGCTCCGCGGCACATACGCAGGTCTGGCGAGCCAGCCGTCGATTGACCACCTGGTCTCGCTCGGTGTGACCGCCGTGGAATTGCTCCCGGTGCATCATCACGAAGACGAGCGCCATCTCCTGGGGCGTGGGCTCCGAAATTACTGGGGATACAACACCCTTGGGTTCTTCGCCCCTGACAGTCGTTATTCCGCGAGCGGCGTCCTGGGTGAGCAGGTCCCGGAATTCAAAGAATTGGTGCCGGCGCTTCACGCGGCGGGGATCGAGGTCATCCTGGACGTGGTCTATAATCACACCGCGGAAGGCAATCATCTTGGGACGCTCAGCTTCAAGGGCATCGACAATGCCAGCTATTACCGCTTGGTGGATTGGGATCCTCGCTACTACATGGACTTCACGGGGACGGGCAACACCGTCAACGCCATGCATCCGCGCGCTCTCCAGTTGATCATGGACAGTCTTCGATATTGGGTAACTGAGATGCACGTCGACGGGTTTCGTTTCGATCTAGCGGCGGCGCTGGCGAGGGACAGGCATGGGGTCAGCAAAATGGCGGCCTTCTTCGAGATCATTCATCAGGATCCCGTTCTCTCGCAGGTCAAACTCATCGCCGAGCCGTGGGATGTAGGGGAAGGGGGTTATTGGGTGGGCAACTTTCCCGTGCTTTGGGCGGAATGGAACGGACGCTACCGGGATGCGGTGCGCCGATTTTGGAAAGGCGATGCCGGCCTGACCGGTGAGATCGCGTACCGTTTAAGCGGCAGTTCCGACCTGTATCAGACGACGGGGAAACCGCCCTACGCGAGCATCAACTTCGTCACGTCGCACGATGGATTTACCCTTCACGACCTCGTCAGCTACAATCAGAAGCACAACGAGGCGAATGGCGACAGCAACGCGGACGGCGACGACAACAACCAGTCCTGGAACTGCGGAGTCGAGGGGCCGTCGAATGATCTCGAGATCATTCGACTCCGGGAAAAACAGCGGCGCAACCTTCTCGCGACCTTGTTCCTCTCGCAAGGCGTTCCCATGATATGCGGTGGCGACGAATCTGGCCGGACGCAGCAAGGCAACAACAATGCGTACTGCCAGGATAACGAAATGAGCTGGTTGCACTGGGATTTTGATGACTCGTCGCAGCGGCTTCTCCAGTTTACGCGAAGGCTCATTGCGTTTCGGCGCGCGCATCCCGTTTTCCGCCGGCCGAAGTTCTTCCAAGGGCGTTCCATCCGGGGGATCGGCATCAAAGACATCATGTGGTTCAATTCCACTGGCGCGGAAATGACGGACGCCGAATGGAGTTCCTGGCATATTCGCTGCCTAGGCATGCTCTTGAGCGGAGCAACGATGGATGTGTGCGATGCGCGTGGCCGTCCCATTCAAGACGACACCTTCCTGCTTGTTCTGAATGGCTACTGGGAACCAGTCCCGTTCATCCTGCCAGGGGAAATGCCGGTGGGTTGGGAATTGATCCTCGATACCGACGACGTGAATGGATTTCTGAAGGAGCCTCAGATCTTGGGCTCGGCGCATCCCTTGCAAGTCCAGGCGCGGTCCCTCCGTCTGTTGCGGCTTGTCCGGGGTAGCGACTCCGAGGCAGCCGCCGCGTCGTGGAGGCGTGCCGCGAAAGACGCGATAAGGTGAGGCGAGGCGTCCAAGACGCCGTGCAAAAACTTGAACGAATTTTTCGCCAGTTTGTCATTCAAAATTGCAGGGCTTGAGAGCCCTAAACAACGAAGTTCACTTAATTAAACAGAGAAAGGAGATGTATAACCTATGAACCTGAAAAGCCTAATCCCATGGAAGAAAGAAAACCGCCCGCTTGCCCGGCAAGGCGAAGGCGATCCGTTTCTGCAGCTCCAGCGGCGAATGAACGGCCTTTTTGATGATTTCTTTGGCCGTTCATCTTCCGAATTGTGGAACGGATTTGGCTCCGGCTTTGCGCCGCAAGTGGACGTGAGCGAGACCGGCAAGGAGATCCGAATCACGGCCGAGTTGCCCGGGCTTGATGAGAAGGACGTGACCGTCGAAGTGAGCGGCCACCTGCTGACGATCCGGGGAGAGAAGAAGGAGGAGCAGGAGCAAGAAAAGGGCAACTTCTGGCACAGCGAACGCAGCTACGGGTACTTCGAGCGGTCGATCGAACTGCCGCCAGGGATCGACGCCGATCGAGTCGCGGCGAAATTCAAGAAGGGGGTTCTTAAGGTGACGATCCTCAGGAAACCGGGTGCGGAGAACGGCCGGCGGAAGATCGAGTTGCTCAACAACTGACCGAGCGAAGGGGCAGTGGTCGCCGGGACGGTTCGCGACCGGCGAGCCGCTGCCCCCGCAATCATAGTCATCGGGAGTCCGCGTCGCGGACACCCCAAATGATTCCAGATCAATGATACAAGGAGAAATCACATGAAGCATGCATTAGTTAACATGCGGCGTACGCAGCTCCTGGCGATTGGCCTGGCCTTGGGCACGACCCTGGCGACGCCTTTGGCGCCGCCCTCGAGCGCGGCTGAGGAAAAGAAGGAATCGGCGAGGCTCGCGCCCTCCGAGGGTGCCGATGGTTTGCCCTGTACAAGCCATTTAACGGGCCTTGATGCGGTAAAAGCGACGACAGCACGACCAGTTCACCGCCCTTGGTCATCGCACATCAAGCTCAAATCCTCTAATTCCCTTTTCGTAGCAGCTCTTGAACGCGAAAAGCGTGTTCTCGTCAAATTCATACCCGCCTCCTCGGTGGGCAAAATGAAATAGCTTTTTTTCCTCGGCCTGCGCCCTCAGGAGAGATGAAATCACGGTAAACGCAAAGATGAGCAGAGGGATGACTGGGAGTTTTTTCATAAAGGAGAAATCAAGTCTGTCGGACTCGACTTCAAGCGTCGGGCGGCGATTTGTCTATGCAAACCGCTCTCCTCACTCTGCCGGCCGCTCGCACGTCCGGCCCTACCTGCCGGGACCATCCAGCCTCGGCGCCAATTGGAACTATCGATCCCCACCCGCTCCTCCATCCCCTAATCGCTCAGGCGTTGCTTGCCGCCTCCGCGCCCGCGATGGCCACCTCGGCAGGCTTCCCCGCCTTCGTCGAGGGCGAAATGGCAGGCGCCGTGCGGGGCGCCGGACGAGCACAGACTGGATCGATACGCTATTGAGAGCGCCCGGCCGGTCAAAGGGGCTGCTCCGATGGCGACGTGGGGTGCGCTGTCCAAACTGGGCCGTCGTGAACGATCCAAAGTGTACACGGGAGGATTTGGAGGGCCCACTTGACCATCGGCGGAATTTCGTCCTTCGGGCCGGTGATGGCCAGGCAGGACGAGCAAATCGGCGTCGATGGAATCAGCGAAATCGCATGCGGCAAAGCCGGTGGTGGCTCGCAGAACGCGCCAGTCGACCGGGACGCTGCATTCGGGCAGGCTGGCGAGGAACTCGTGCATGAGACGCTCCTCTTCCGAAGGTGCGGCCCATGTTGTCTCCCGCGCTAACCAGCCGCGCCCGTGCCTCCATGAAGACGGTGTGGATCGAGACGACGTGAAAGCTCTCGGCGACGTCGGCCTCGGCAACCGAGAGGGCTGCGGCGCAAGATTGCGTGGCCGTCTCGGAGAAATCGGTCACGGCGACGACACGCTTGAAGCGGTGCTCCTGAACGCCCGGATGTGGGAGGCGCAAAAGGGAACATCGCGCGCGACGTGCCAAAGTTTGCGCAACCGGCCCGAGAAAACGTCGTTTCCCGAGTTTGAGGCAGGAGGAATGGCTTGGGGACGACTGGCGATGGGGGACGTGAACGCCGATCCGGAAATGGTCTATTCTTTTAACATGACGCGGGGGAAGTGCCGGTGTCGATGCTGATCGAGCGAAAGAATTTCGCGACCGAGGAAGGGACGCGTAGCGGCGCAAACCCTCCTGGGGAAATGGCGGAGGAGGTTGCGTTGAAAGCACGTTCTTTGTTACGCTTCGAGTGTGTAGGGGGTCAAAAACGCCTCTCCGTGCGGCTCGCCCGTCGGGGGTGGTAATACCGGCCGAGCCGGAGATTTTGATAGCCGATGCGCTGATTCCATTTGAGGAGAAAGTCTCACCCCGCAATGCTCCAGATGAATGAATCCGTATTCATAGCCAAATTCGTTCGAACACGACTCCGCCGGCGAACGCATCCTCGCGAATTGATCTCGGATTACCCTCCTCGTAAAAGCCGCTCCATCCGCTCGCGTTCCCGTTCAAACTCTTCCGCGCTCGGCGTCGGGGGAACCTGCACCAGCGGCAGCAACGTGACCTCCACCGTCGCGAATGGGTACGGGATCTGGAATTCGTCCCAGCTCCTTAACCGCCAGCACCGCGAGTAGGACACCCGAATCGGCAGGACCGACACGCCGGTATGTTGCGCCAGGGCGATCACCCCGGAATGCAGTTGGTGCTTCGGACCCCGCGGACCGTCCGGCGTGATTGCCACCTCGAATCCCGCATCCAGCGCGCGCTTCATCTCCAGCATTGCTACCGCCCCGCGCCGCGAACTCGACCCCCGGATCGCCCCGATTCCGAACTGCCCCAAAATCGTGGCCATGATATCGCCATCCTTGCTCGCGCTAGTCAGCGCGGCCGCCCGATGCGGTTTCATGTACCGGCTGAAATACCAAGGAATGACAAAGAGGCAGTCGTGCCAGAAAATCCCGATATACCTCCGGTCTCGCGGCAGTTGCAGCGCCCCGGCCACATCCTGTGTCCGAAAACGCAGCGTCGCGCAAAGCAACTTGACGAGCCACCCTCCCGCAAATCCAATCAGCTTCGCTCTGGTCACTTGGTCCTGGTCACGTTTGAACAAATAGCACAAAGCTGCTTCCCCGGAGATGGGCCGACGGATGCGGATCCTCCGTGGGGCACCGACGCGCTCCGTTGACGGAAGGCCGCGTCGTCGTATTCTTCGAGGCGAAAAACGCCGGCAAGGCGAGCAGACCGCCGTTTACGGGGAGAACTTTTTGTTCATGACCGTGCGGAAACGGTAAATCAATTCCAGCGATCGCGTCGGATTCAGTGGCGACGTAGCCGTGGCCGGGTTCTGCGTTGGATCGTACGTCGTGGCATCGGGATTGATGTACTCCGGATTCGTCGTGGCGGTGCCGGGCAGCCACTTGTTCAGCCGCGTGTCGGACGGATCAATGTAGCGCTCGATTGTCGTGGACCCTCGGTATTCGCCCAGGACACTGTCTTTGCCTTCCTCCCAGATTGCATAGGCTCCTGGGTTGTTGCCGGTCGCATCGCGCGGGATCTGCCGCAGCGTTTGCACCCGGAAGTGCACCGTGTACGTGTTCGACTTCGTGGTCAGTCGCGGGTACAGGTCCGCGTACGGCTTCTCGCGGACGTTGTCTCCGGTTAGCGTCCGCAGGTTCCAATACGAGTCCATGTCCGTGTACCCTTCGGGATAAAGCAGCATCTCACAGATCTGCGATGCCGACTTGAAGATCCCCAAGTCTGGATTGGATTGGTTCTTCGCCGCATCGAAAAAATCCTCAAATGCTTTCAGGGTTGCTGACGACGCATTTAAGTCCGCAGGCGAGTTCACTGGCTTGTTCGCATCCAGCGCGTTGCGGAAGTTAATTAGCAACCGGGTCCCCGCCGGATTCCCCGTTTTGTACGTGTTATAAAATTCCGTATTCACGCCCGTCACGCGAATCGGCGCCAGGGCCGCTCTTAATCCCGTACTCCGTGTCACGTAGTTGAACGGCACGATTTGATAATTCATGTTGATCTTGCCCGCCGTCGAGAACGGCTCGCTGATCGGGTACGGCTCGACAATCGGCATGGTGAACAAGTCGAGAATCAGGTGGTCCTTCGGATCATCGTTCCCGGGATGATTTTTACCCGCGGGACGTGGCGTAAAGCATAGCGTCTCCCATCCCTTCAAGCTCGCCGGCCGTCTCGGCAGCGATCCGATCATCGCCGGTGACGGCATCTGCCGCAGAGGCGAGGTGAAGGTATCTCCGGGCGCTTCATATCTCCACGTATCCTCGAAGTAGGGAATCGGATAGTGCCACTGGTTCGTGACCGTATCGAGCCAGGCGTGAACGACATTTCCTTCGTCCGGCTTGTTCGCATACGGCCCATCCGCGAAATTCCCGATTCCTTGGTCGAAGTCACCGAGCCGCTCGGTCTCCGCTCCGGTGCCATCGCGAATGACTCCTTTGATGGCCCCGGAATTAATCGCCCCGCGAGGCAGGTTCGCCGGCGCACGTCCCGTGTCGATATACTTGCCCGCTCCGGGATCGACCAGGTTGCCGAGCCTTGTGTCCCAGGTCGTCGACCCGTTTGCGTTCACGAAGTAGATCGCTCCGCTTCCCGTTCGCAGGTTGCAGGCGTGCTTGGCTCCACTCTCGTTGTAGTCCGGATGCGGCTGAAACTCCTTGTTCAGGGGCGTCAGCAGTCCGACGCGCAAGTCACCGGATTTGGTGTAGCTCGCACCCGCGGGAGTGTCACAGTAAAGCAGGCTCCTTACAGTGTCGCCCGGCTGCACGATCGTGCGCCAGCGGTCGCCGTACCAGTTGACCGGCGGGCCGGCCACATTGGTGCTCGGTCCCGGCAAACGATCCGGATTGTCGAGGCTTCGCAGGGCCCAGTTGATCCGGGACGCCAACGACCATGCCGGTTCCACCCCGCATCGAAGCGGGACCGCCCCCGAGGGCAGCTTCGGCGTCGTCGGCAAAAGTTTCGCATTGAAGGTCGCGTCCTCCAGGACCCGATTCTTCGACACTTTGTCGTAGAATTCATACCAGTAGGTGTTCGCGGAATAGTTCGGATCGGGCGCCGGCACGCCCGCGCCGCGCACCGCGTCGGGCCAAAACCCTCCCACATTCGTCCAATAGTACAACCGCATCGCCGCGCTCGAATTTGTCGCCGGCTCAAAGTTCGACCTCCCCTGGGGAGTGCCCGTCGTATCCGGCTCATCTCCCTTGGGAACCTGCCAACCGCTCCCATCCGGGAAGGTCATCTCAAAAGTCTGCACGGGCACGTACGGCTTGCCATTCAATGTGGCCGGACGGTTCTTCGCCGCCACCTTGTCATCGAAGTCGTCGTACCAAACTTTGACCGTAATCTTTCCACCCTTGAAATTGAATTCATTGATTGCCGTAGGGATGCAAATGCCGGTGCCCAAGGCATTCCCCCGCGCGTCTTGATTGGGTCCCCAGCCATAGCCCGCCGCTTGAGCCGGAGTGAACAGGTCCGTTTGGAATTCATAATATTCCTGGTTCGCCACGGGAGCTCCCGTCACCGTTGTCGCGGCAGTAAAACCTGATGGGTTCGCGCGGCCCGGATTGCCCCCATAGAATGCTATCGGCAGGTTCGTCGATGCGGTCTGACTTGGGCCGGTCTTGGTCTTGGGACCGTACTGCGAGCCATAAAGCGTGTGCATGAATCCTTCATACCCGCCCATATTGCGTCCTGTGTTCACCCCCCCTGGCGCGCAGTCGATCCGGTTGCTCAAGTTCTTGCCCCACGCATTTTGGCTCGGGAAATTCAGCGGATACTCCGTCCCTGCCACGCTCACCTTGAACGCGTCCAAGCCGGTGACCTCATAGGTGATTTTGTATTCGTTTGTCGCCGGATTCTCCATCGGCGAATAACCAAACATCGGGTTGAACGTGGACAACAAAAGGAAGGCCCGCATCTGCCGGTATTTGGGCTGGTTGGCAAACGCTCCCGCAGTTTCCACAATCGGCGTGCATTTCGGCGGCACCGCTGTCGCGCCAGACCCTGAGGGCGGCGTGTACTGCCAGGTGGGCCCGGCGTAATAGAAGACCAGGCTCGCTTCATGAATCGTCGGGAACCGGCCCAATCCCATGGAAGTCGTGGTTCCGTCGCGTCCCTGCGTCGGATATGGTGAGGGCGGGTTGACGAACTCGATCGTCGATGGCGCCATGAGACCGCGCGGCGCAAATTGGCGATTCTTATCGCCGGAGGTCGTGGCGGTATTGGTAAACCGGATAGTCGTCGTGTCCTGCATGTTCGCGCAGCGGCAGTAGTCAAAGATCTCCACGAGCAGGGCGTCGCGGTTCTTTTTCCCATCGGAGTCCAATTTCGCCTTCAGGTTGCCCCCAAACCCGGGGATGTTCTGCGAGGTCAGGCTGGATAGATAGGTTTCCAGCAGGAACCGGTTCCGGGGCAGCGTGATATCCGCCAGCAGCTCTTCCTGGGCTACGGTCGGAATCGTGGCCACCGACGCCCGGTCGCGTGAAAGATACGGATTTCGTCGAAAGAAAACGTAGCGATACGGCAGCGGGCCAGGTGTTCCCGTCGCCGTTCCCGGATCCTTGGAAGCCGCCCCGCCAAACTCCGATGTGCGGATCGATGCAGATGTCCAGTTGATCGTCCCGATTGTCGAGCAAAACAACATCACCTTGTCATAAGCATTCAAACCCGTCGCCCCATCCGGCGTCGTCGGGTAGTACTTGGGTGCGGCCGAAATATTCGGCACCTGCGTGCTCAGCAGTGTCGCCGTCGTGATCGTTTCGTCATTTCTCTCCGAACGCACCGGCCAGATGCTCACCCGCGGACGGCCAAAAAGGTTCAGTTCGGGAGCCCGGCTGCTCGCCGTCAGGAAAAAGCGCAGTTGGTCCAGGTGTTGCGGTGTCAGCTTGGACGTCCCCACATCGGAGCCACCTTCCAGAATGGAATCATTCGTATAGCGACGATAGGTCGTGGACTTGGGGTCGTATGGACCGCCCGGATTCGCCGTGAAGAGCAGTTCGTCCACCGAGGCGTACAAACGCATCGTCTTGGGCAGCATGTTTTGATTGTTCGCCCGCGTGCCGCCAGGTGCAGGTCCAACTACGATTCGCTTTACACCGCCATCGGTCCCGTAGGAGTCCTGCAAGCTGGTGCTATTGTAGCTCGTGTTCTGCGCGTAGTTGGAGATGCTGATGCGCGGAAGAATCCGCCAGATGTCGTGCGAATTCATGTAGCTGCCGAAGATGCCGCCGAGGGAAGTGGTCGCGGGATGACCCGGATACCGCTGATACTCGCCTTGCAGCAACTGCGTGAGGGCTAACCCACCGCTGGGCTCGCCTTCCTTGGGCAAGCCTCTCTTGGATTGATCCGGATAATCGTCCGGGTACGGAGTGCCGTAATCGAAAGTGGTGTAATAACGCGGCGTGTCCCAGTACGAGCCCATATACATGCTGGGATTGGAGGTATATCCCGCCGGAACTTCTGCCGTCGTGTTCACGAAACCCGCCGCGGTGTTGATGTTCACTTTCGAGCAATCGTCGTCGGTCCAAAAGGCAATCCGGCCCACGATCGGGTTGGTCCGTGTCGGCTTCTTGTCGGCACTGGCCGTATCCCACTTCGCCACCGTCCCATTTCCCGGATCGGGAGAGGTCAAGGTGCCGTCCTGTAGCACATAGATCCATTTCACGGGCATCGGAAGACGGTCATTCACGTCGCCATTGGATTTCGCCCCATTGACCTTCGTCGGGTCGAAATCAAAACCCTGGACCACTCCCTTGGCCGTTGGATCGATGACCGGGAAGTGCGGGGTCATCACCCCGGTTACCGGATCGGGAAGTACGACCGGTGCATTCAAATCCGTCCAGAACGCTGGCGACTGGGCAAAGTTCGGGTTGTACTCCGATTCCGGATTGCTCACGAACGCCTGGCACTTTGGCCGCCCGTCCAAGACCATCACATCCGAAGAGTAGAGCTTGAAGAAGGCTTCCGCCTTGCTCGAGGCCGTCGGGTTGCCCGGCCCGCCATCGCGGAAAACCCGGATCATTCCCGGTTGCGACGCCCACGCGCCATTTTCGCGCGCTGTCGCGTCCCGAATTTGCGCCATGACCAGGTTGGCCGCCGAATCGGCCAGTTGCCGGGTGGTCACTCCACTGGCAAAGGTTCGCGCCCCTTTGAGTTCAGTGGTGACACTGCTGAAAAATGCCACCGCTAGGGCGGAGATAATGACGAGGAACCCAAGCACGATGACGAGAGCGACACCGGATCGGGCGGATCTGTTGTTCTTCATAGGATCTGGGTTGAATTGGCTGGACTCTCCGTGTCAACCTACATTTACTTTGTAAATACTGTATATGGTATTCCTTGTGTGAGAAATCAACAAAAAATTACAGGATACTACCAATGTAAAGAAAACCTCGCTTCGGGATCACGGGTGTTTGGCCGAAGGGGTGCGGGGCGAGCGAACTGCTTGCACCCAATCTTCGTCAGCACCGTCCCAGCGTGGCTGTCGATGAAGAGGTGCGGCACCTCGTGTCGGTGCTGGCCCGCGGCTAGGAGCATTTGAATTCACAAGACTCCCAAACTGGGAAATTTCTCAATGACGACGGTATTTTCGTCACGCACCGGCGACCCTCCCGTATGGGGAGAGCATATACACAATCCAATGTCCGATGCGATCCTGTCTCCAAGCATGACACTTGTGTCCGCGCTGTGTCGCCGTGCTGAGTCTCGGAGCGACTCCGGCATGGATGGAATCGAGAACAGCGCCGCCGCGGCGCGGTTCACCCCCGAGGAGCTCGCGTCGCATTTGTCCAATGGTCCAGATGGCCATCGAATATGAGGACGTGATGATACGCTTCTGTCCCACCGTCAGTCCCGCAGGCAATCAGCGGATCAGCCTGTCGCATCTTGGGAGTCCCAAAAGTTTTTAGAGGCGACCTGGTTGCTGATTATTTGGATATTGGCACCGCCTCATCCGCCCAGTGAAGTCGCGAAGGAAGTCTGCGCGCCATTCATTGACCGTCTTGGCACCCTCCTCCTCACCCTCTCTAGGTGGGATCAGGATTATCGGTCCACCAGTTCGGAAATTGAGTGGCCTGTTTTTACGTCACTAGCAGGTAAAACAGACTAGCAACCAGTTTTCCCATAGAGTTCGGGATGAGTGCTCGCAATCCGATACGCCCATGCTATTGCCGGTCGAAATCACGACTCTTCGACGCGCCGAGTCCGCAGCCGAGACACCGATGGCAAGGGCGAGGAGCAGAGCGACAATGAGAAGAGTCATTGCCCCTGTTGCGACCCTACTTCGGCCGTGTCCACGCAGCCGATTTCCGATGGCTGTATGTAGGAGCGTGCCGGGGCAAAGTTTGTAGCCGCAAGACTTGGGGCACCGATGAGAAGGTCCACGAGCGGGTCAATGCAACAACCTGCGGCTTGGTGCGCAGGCCGCAGAGCCAGGGAGGCAAAAGCAGTCCCGTTTGCACATCTAACTTAAAAAATTCCGCACCATTTTACATTTGCCCGTTGTCGAACTCGCTCCATGAAGGAAGACTTCCACGACCCCGCCACATCTCCTCCACCAGAAACAAAAATCTCCGTCGATGACCTCGTTCGGGAATCGCGTCGGCTTCGCGCGGAAGCCGAGCGGAGGAATGCACAGGCTCGCAAGCTACGGGAAGAATTGAACGGATTTTGGTTTGCGGAAAATGGACCAACGTAGCCGCCGCAATCATTCAGTATGGAGGGAACAACGTCTCGTGAGATCATCGCCTCATGGTTCGTCGCGCGGGCAGAACGCATCGAACTTCCAGAATCAACCGTTGAGAACCGATTCAATCGCCTCACAGACCGGATCCCTCCGCTCTCATTCGCGAAAGCGTGACTGGGCGGGCTGGTTTCATCGGCGAAATCTAACGCTGCCCCGGGCGACGAGTCCACCGACTATAAGGCTCCTCGCAGTTCCGCGCGGCGATCAAAGGCCGCCCCCTCCGCTCGCTCGGCAGTATGCATAGCGTCGCAGGAGAACGAGAACGAGACACGTTCTTCGCCGGAGCAGGACCACCGTTAAGTCGTCAAGGTCGTCCGTAGCTGGTCGTTGGGTCACATTTCCACCGCCCTTTGTTTCCGGCTCGATCACTTCTGGATAGTCTTCATGAGCGCCATGCCGAGCGCATACCAGCCGTCGAAGCAGTCCGGCGCAAGTTCCGTGATGCGGCGATACTTCCCTCAGGGGCATGCTCATTTTTCCCGGCCCCGGCGGGCGCGGCCCACTTGGCGGTCCTGCTTAGCTCTTCACTTCGGCGGCAGCGACGCGTTGCTTGAGCTATTCGGGGGAAGAGCATGGTCTCCACTCGGCCGGTCATGCCTTCCGCCACCCGCTGCTTGTCGACCTCGTATTTTCCTCGTCCAGCGGAAGCCGTTTCTCGAGGTAGACGATCAAACTCGCCTTGGAGGTTGAGTTGGCCGCGCTCAGCTGCCCTCTTCAGTTTGCATGGCGAATCAATAGAAAAGCCCAAACGCGGGAACACGTGACCAGCGACCCCGTAGAAAGCCAGGCCTCTCACCTACCGGCTCGCCCCTGACCGCGCTTGTCCTCCCGTGGTTGGATCTGCACGCCAGTCCGCTACCCCCCCTTCTTCGGAATTGTGACCTTGAGCACGCCTTTGTTTATTGTCGCAATGACCTTTTCGGCAACGACGGCCTTGGGCAGTTCGATCCAACGCTCGAAGTAGCCGCAGTCGCGCTCAATGCGCCAGAATTTGCCGCCCTTTTCCTCCAGTTCATCCTTTTTCTCCCCCTTGATTGTGAGGATGTGATCCCTCAGCTCGACACTCACATTCTTTTCATCGAGGCCGGGCAAGTCAGCTGTGACGCGAATCTCCGCCTCCAATTCGCTCACATCCACTTGCGGGATGAAGCTGCATCGGTTCCCATTCCAAATCATGCTAGCCGAGCTGCCGAAGAAATGATCGAAAAGGCGGTTCATCCGCCCCTGCAGCGGCTGCCACAACTGATCGCCCCCAGCTTGGCGGACCAAGTGGTGATCCTCGTTGGTCCGTGACCTGCGGCCTTTCGGGTTCATTAGGTTGTCCTCCACAAGATCGCCGGGAGGTGCGCTGCCGCTGGTTCAGTGGCAGCGCGTCCTCCAATTGCGGGCTTATGCTTTCGGCAGTGTCACAACGAGCATTCCATCCTTCTTATCGACCTTCATCATGTCCGCCTTCACCGGGCCGGGAAGGGTGACGACCTGCGCGTAGTGCGCCTTGTGGGATTTAACTTCCTTGTCCCCCTTCTTCTCGCTCTCCTCCGCCTTGGCGTCGATTTTCAAGGTTTGCCCTTCAATCGTCACGTTCACATTTTCCATCTTTCGGTCCGGCAGATAGGCGCGGACGACGAAATTGTTGCCTTCCTCCTGCACGTCCAGGGATGAGCCGAATCGTGACCGGTCAAATAAGCCCAAGTGATCCGATCGGAGGCCCTGAAATGACTCGTCGAAGATGCGATCCATGTCGCGGCGCATTTTGTCCATCCGCGTGAAGATGTCGCGATCCCAATCCGCGAGCGGCGAGAGCGCAGGGTCTGGGAAAGTGAGCAGTGGCTTGCTGTCCGCGAGTTCCTGGTTCTTGGGCACCGTTACGATGATCAGATTATCATTCGGCCTGCGGTCGATGACCAGTTGTGCTTGCGGCGCAACTTGGGCGAGCGTGATCGTCTGTTCATAGCCACCGGCCTTCTTTTCGGCGGGTGCGGTGATGTGCAGCGAGCTGCCATCGAGCTTGATGTCGACTTTGCTAAGATCTCGTTCGGGCAGATTCAGACGCACCGTATAGCTGTCCTTTTGTTCCCGCAGGTCAACGGAGGCGGCACCAATGGAATTCCCGCCTTTCCTGCCCCGCCAACCCTCCCAAGTATCCCGGAACTTGTCAGACATGAGATCCTGCCACTGCTTCATCTTATCAACCAAACCCGCCGATTCTTTTGTTCCTTCAGCCGCGCTCGCGGAGGGGACTGCCGAGGGCGCCGCCAAGAATGTGCTCCAGACCAAACCAATGGCCAAGAGCTGGGCGCACCGATTTTCTACTAACGCATGCTTCATATGTTACTCCTTTATTGGTTATGATTTTGTTGGTGTTTTCGCTCGAAATGGATGTGGCCAGGCATTGAGGAAGGTGATGGGCCCGCAGGCTCCTCTCGTTCCCCTTCTTGGTGGCCACGCCATCGGCGACCTCATTTGCAAATGACAAGCGGGGGTTCAAAATGTTCGATAGAAAATTGGGGCTGACGCCATAGCGCGTTTCACGGCGGCGTTCGACTATGGTTGTCCCGTTTCCCGACGGAGCCAATGACGCGAGGGACCCTCTGCATGGAGTCAAATATTGTTTCGATTCCATCTTTCTGAACGGGCGGGTATTTCCCCCGTCTTTTTTCGGTTCAAGCGGGCCATGGCGCATTCCAGCGACGCGTGGCCAGGCGCCGCTCAGGGTGGAAGCGGATCATGTCCCCGGGACGTAGCGGAGTTCAGCATTAATGGCTCCGCTATTTGCCCTCTATCAGCGTGATGCGAGAGTCATGCTGACTCACCGATCTCAGTGGCGGGCATGGACGAGAGCTGTGTTTGAAGGGGAAGAAAGATGTCTCTTTCGACAAGAGGTGTGGCACGCGATTTGATAGCGGGAATCCTTGGGCACTCATCCTGGCACAGGTCTGCACACAGCTTTCAATACGGAGATGTGCAGTTTGACACCCGGGCCGCAGAGGCACGAGTGAGCGTCTTCATTCTCAGGCCATTGACTTGATTCTGAATTTCGAAGTGAGTTTTGCAATCCACGCTCCACAAGCACCTCTTTCGTCTTCATGCGATCACTTGGCCCGCCCGCCGGAGTGGATTCCCACCCAGAGCACCGGCGCAGCCGAAAATGGAGAACGTCGCGCTTCGTGTTTGCATTTCCCAGGTGCGAAGCGCTCATTGAAACCGCCGTTGTCCCCACTGTCCTTCAGGTTCTCTGACTGGCAAACCCCTCCGGTTTACTTAAGGATCACCACGCCTTGGGATGCGGAACATCGACCTGCACATATCGGTTTGATGTGGGTTCCGTCTCTTCGCTCTGTTTGCTCAGAGCACGGTTGAGCTTTTTTTCCATCCGGCGCTGGCGCCAGTCCGCCAGACTGCAGGCGGATCCAATGGTCGATCTTGGCCCATCGCCGACCCTTTTGCGAATGCTCGAGCATACTTAAGGGTTCGCACCGCCGGGCCGCCCGAGCGTAAGTGCAGCCGCCTGACCAGCCGCTCAGGTTTAGGCCCCCCTCTTTGCATCCCACCCAAAACGATTCCTTATGCAGAACTCATGACCTATTTGCCGTCCATCGACACCATCCCTGCGTACGGCGCGCACGGACGCCTGGTGAATGCCATCGTTGAAACCCCATGTGGCAGCCAGAACAAATTTAGGTTTCATCCTGAGACCGGCATGTTCGAATTGGGCTCCGTCTTGCCTGCCGGTCATACCTTTCCCTTCGAGTTCGGGTTCATCCCTTCGACGCGTGGCGAAGATGGCGATCCCTTGGATGTGCTGATCCTCATGGATGCGCCAACCTTTGCTGGCTGCCGCGTGTGCGTTCGGATCATCGGCATCTTGGAAGCGACCCAGCGGGGGAAAAAGAACAAGGTCGAACGAAACGATCGGATCATTGCCGTTGCGCAAAATTCTCATCGCCATCAGCGCGTGAAGAACCTCAAGGACCTCGGCAAAACTTTGGTCGCCGAGCGTTTCCCGCCCCCTCTCATAGCGCTCGCCCCTCTCTGCTCATCAGGCAGCGATCGCAGTACCCTGAACCGCCGTTCAGCGTATTGCCCGACCTGCACGTGGACGCGCAATCGCGAATTCAATCCACGATGAACTCCCACAACCGATGAATGGCGGTTCAACCATCGGGCGAGCGGCACGGATTCTCGGCTTGGGCCTCCTCTCGGTCGCCTGTTTCAGCTACAACAGCGGCCAACCCGCCGACGTTCGGCTTTTCGCTGGGTTCGGGATCACGTTCGGCCTTTGGTGCCTCTTGGAAATCGTCCTCACTTACTTCCAGCGGTCATCCTAAGTTAGCTTCTCATTAGCGAAGGTTGGGCACCTTCCTGAAAACAGCAGCTCCGCCCACCGCTCGGTGGGCGGAGCTGCGCGCATTTCGAATCTTCTCCGATTCGAAGCAGGTCGTGATTCGCCGCGGCCGGAGGTAGGTATGGAGCAATAGCCACGGCGTCTGGTTTTCTGGCTTCTAAAGATCTCTCGGGGTGAAAGCGCCCTGCAAAACGCCCGTGAGCGAAAAAGCAACCGGCGCCTCTTCGTGAGCCGAACCATGGCGTGGGGATTCTCCTCCATGAGCACGCTTTCCCTATGACCGCCGACAAAAGTGCAGAGAAAAGGGAGGAGGAGGTGGCAGAGCGTACTGCCCCGTCGGGTGATGTCGTTTACCAAGCGGTCTATGAGGAGGGAAAACACGAGCTTTCACGCGGCAGCACGGCATTGGCTGTCTCTGGATTGGCTGCGGGGCTATCGATGGGGTTCTCGTTTATGGCCGAGGCATTGTTGGGCGTGCGAATCGGCGACACACCTTGGGCGATCCTGGTGACAAAACTTGGCTATAGCCTCGGGTTCCTGATCACCATTCTAGGTCGCCAGCAGTTGTTCACCAAGAACACCTTGACGGTCATTCTGCCGCTGCTGAAGCACAAAACCATGCATATCCTCCTCAACGTGGCTCGGTTGTGGGTAGTGGTGCTCGCTGCGAACTTGGTTGGTGCCTTCGTCTTTGCTTGGGTGGCAGCGAACACACCGGCCTTCGATGCTGATGCCCACGCCGAATTTGGAAGGATTGCCCGGCACGCCGTTGAACCCGCCGTTGGCGCGCTCGTGGTCCGCGGAGTTCTCGCGGGGTGGCTTATTGCGTTGATGGTATGGCTCCTCCCATTTGCCGAGTCGGCCCGGATTTGGGTGATTATCCTCCTCGGATACCTTGTGGGGATCGCGAATCTTCCCCATCTGATCGCGGGCAGCGTGGAGAGCTTCTATCTCCTCGCGACAGGAACAATTTCCGTGGTGCAATGCTTCGGCGGCTACCTTCTGCCAACTCTTATCGGCAACGTGATCGGTGGTGCCGCGTTGGTCGCGTTCGGGGCACATGCTGAGTTCATGGCGGCAGGCCCTACGGATGAGAGTTAACCCCAGGCACACGGTTGGCCCGCGATGAGGGCGCTTGGCCTTCGGAGTTTCGACTCGAACTCAACCAACCGGGTAAGCGCATCCCAAAGTCCCTGAAAGCTGGCGCAGGCAAACATGATCGTGTTGTGCCGACCGCCAACGTTTTCCGTGATCTTGAGGAACCGGCCCGCTGGTTCTCTTTCAAATCCAGAAAGAAGATTTTTCGCTCGTGCGCGTCATCAACGCGACGAAAAGAAAGACGCGCGACCTATGCGACCTCGGGGGTGGCCTCTTCAGCCACGCTGAAGAACGCCTAGCTAAATTAGATGCATCAATGAGGTCGAGTTCGGGGAGGGCTGGTGGTCAGTCGGCGAGGCTCCCAGGTGGCATGAGTGGGTGCGAACGGTTTAGCCATGCGCGCACGGCATCCGAGGGGTTCTTCATGGAGGGGTCCTTCACGACCGCGATGTATTCGTAATCGTCGTCGTCGTCTTTCACCACCCATGCATAAACGCGCTCGGCTTTATAGCTGACAAATTCCGATACGATGCCTTCCCAAACGCCGCGGGAGGAGGTTTCTGCGACCGGATGCCTGCATGCGAATGCCACCCGGCTCCCTGCCGCCTTCTCGGCCGCCGCAAATAGCTCTTCGTGAACCTCGCCGTGCATGGAGTCGGTTCGAGCGTCTCAGGTCGAGCGCGCGGGTTAGTTTTGAAATTCGCGCGGCGGTCCGATTCGGACCAGCCCGATTTGCGATGAAGCTTTACCGTTTGCTCCGTGAAGCCCTCAGGTAGGACCCGCCGCGCGGGAGGGCGGTTTCTGCTTTTGCGAATAGGTGAGGCTGATGTCGAGTGCATGGACGACCTGTAAAGGGAATCAAACGAAAGATTGCGCGTTCCGCGCTCCACGTGGGAGACGTAAGCCCGATGCAGGTCGGCCCGAGTTTGCGAGCTCTGTTTGCGAGAGGTTGCGACTGTCTTCGCAGCTGCTAACTGGGGTCGTTCACGGATGGGAAGAACTTTTTATTTTCGTTGTCGGCAAATCGCTTTCCGCGACAGGCCCGGGAGTCAGCTCTGACTGAGGCGACACAGGCGTGGGCGACTTAGGGGATGCGCCCCGTCTCGCGCAGAAGCGCGGGAAAAATGTCCGCGGAAGGGTGGCTGAAAAGCGCATCGACGCAGATGGGCATGCGCCATGTCCAGTTGGCATTGCTGGTGGCGCCGGGCAGGTTGAGCCGGTCCGGACTGTCGAGGACGTCGGTTATCATGATCACGGCCAGCCATGCGTTCGAAGAGAAGGCGTGCGGCTGGTGGCCGGAGTGATGTCCGCGCACCATGTCGCAAATTCGCACGGCAATGTTGCGGGTGATCGATCAATTGATTCGCCAGTCGAACCAGCGCGATATCGTAGGTCGGGCCGTCAACCGTCAGCCCACCGAATCTTATTTGGACGCTGAATCTCGCTGCTCGGCCCGATACGATCCGGACAATCACCTCACTCGATTCTCAGGCCAATTCCCGAAGATCGAGTCGAGTATGTGATTCGTAGCAAGGGCCTATGAAAAAGAACCTACAACACTTCACGATGACCACTCTGACGGCCCTCGCTCTCTCCACGTTTGCTTTCGGGCAAGCTTCCGCGCCTGGCACCGGAACCGGGATCGGGTACCGGCACAACTGGCTCCGGCAGGACGAACACGGGGACCGGAACGACCGGCACCGGGACGACTGGGTCGAGCACGACCGGCACCGGTACGACGGGCAGCGGTCAGTTCGGCGATCCGGCGGCGTGTAGGGGGATGCCCCAGTTCTGTCCCCATTTACGCACAAAGGGGTCGTGCTCAAAGACGGTATCGGGCGGGGTGCCTCCGAACCAACCGCGCCGGAACCATTGCGGCTCGGCCCACACATCCGCGCTGTGGCGATTGACGCCAAAGGGGATGTCGCCCATGAGCAGTGTGCCGCGACGAACCGCATATGCCTTGGTCATGCGCCATTGGTCATAGGCCTGCCACTGAACGTACGCGAAGAATTGAGCGCGACGCTGCAGTTTTCGCCGGAGTTTGGACGGCTGCGATTCGAGCCAGGCGGAGGCGGAAAGCGGATGGCGCAGAGCTGCCGGCCACTGTGTCCACTGCTCATGTGAATCCTGATTTTCCATTAAGACCCGAAACAAGCCATAGGTGTGAATCCAATCGCCCTCCTGGCGGAGAAACGCGGCGAAGGCGGCCGCCCGCCTGGAATGACGTTGCAAATGGTTGCGGTAAAATCGGTCGAAGGCGGCAGCGAGGAGAGCGAGTTTGCGGGACTTGACGGCGGCATATTGGACCGCAGGGCCTGCATCGGCGGCTTCTCGTACGGCAGCGTCATACTCAAGCGTGGGCATATCGAGGACGGCCTCCGGCGAAAGGTCGAGGAGAGCGGGTTCGAGGGCGCGGGAACTGATCGCGTTATAGGGACTGTGATCGCCGCCGGTTTCGTTGACCGGGAGCAGTTTCACAAACCCAAATCCGGTGTCCGCGGCCCAATCAATGAATTCGCGAAGGGCGCGAGTATCGCCAATGCCGAGATCGTCGGCACGGCGCAAAGCAAAGACGGGCGCGAGGACTCCGGCAAGTTTCTGGTTCAAAGATGGCGCGACCCCGCTCATAGAGCGGCGGGAGTTGAACAGGCGCTGTAAGCGTAAGTTGAGGACACGGGGTGATGGAGCGTTAAAGGTTTGTGAGGCATTCGCGGCCGCTCGGGCGATAGGCTATCAGCCGTCGTGCTACCGAATGTATCGGGGCGCTGATGGCGGCACATCATCAAGACTGCACCGCTCACGTCGCCTCCTTAGTAGGAGGCAAGGGCAGCGGCTGACCCCTGGCCTGCGCAGAACGGTGCGAACAAAAGGTATGGAGCCACAAGTTATCACGCGCCCCTCATCGCAAAATTGTCTTCCGTCGCGGCTGGGGGCACAGGTGGGACCGAATGGTGTGCATTACCGCGTCTGGGCGCCGATACGGCAAGAAGTGACTGTGCAGGTAAATCCGGGAGCGTCATTGGGACCGCCAAGGTGCCTCCGGCTTTTGCCGTGTGAACGAGGTTTCTTTCAGGGACTGGACCCCGCGGGGCGGCCCGGAGACCGTTACCGGTTTCAGCTCGACGATGAGTGCGAGCTCCTGCCCGACCCCGCATCGCGGTGGCAACCGGAAGGGGTTCATGGACCTTCCATGGTCGTCGACGGGAGGTGTTTTGAATGGAAGGACGCCGCATGGCGCCGACCGGAATTGCGAGATTTGGTCATTTACGAACTGCACATCGGGACCTTCTCCTCCGGCGGAACATTCGGCAGTGCGATTTCGAAACTGCAGCACCTCCGCGACCATGGAATCAATGCGATGGAGATCATGCCTATCGGGGATTTTGCCGGCGCGCGGAACTGGGGATACGACGGGGTGATGTGGTATGCACCGTCGCGGGCCTATGGGCACCCGAACGATCTTCGCAGGCTGGTGAACGCGGCGCACGAGTTTGGGATCGCGGTGATTCTCGACGTGGTTTACAATCATTTTGGACCGGCGGGGAATTACCTCCCGGCCTTCATTGGGGAATACCTCGATGAGGCGCAGAAAACGCCCTGGGGTGGTGCGATCCGGTATGCCGATCCGGCGTTTGCGCCGCTGCGGAAGCTCGCAACGCGAAATCCTGGATATTGGATGCACGAATTTCATATCGACGGATTTCGGCTCGATGCGACGCACGCGATCTATGACCGTTCACAGCCGCATATCCTGGCGGAACTCACCGAGGCGATTCACGCAGAAGGCGGCTTGGCAATTGCGGAAGACCCGCGCAACGACGTGCGGCTGATCACGCCAGTGAAGGACGGAGGATTTGGCTTCGACGCGGTCTGGGCGGATGATTTTCATCACGTGATCCGTGTGGGGAACACCAAGGAGGCGGAGGGGTATTTTGCGGATTTCCGAGGAGATCTGGAGGAGGCCGTGCAGACGCTGAATCGCGGGTGGCTGTATTGCGGCCAGCCGTCCGCCACGACGGGACAGCCGCGAGGCACGCCGTGCGGGCAATTTCCACCGGCGTCCTTCGTGCACTGCATCGCAAACCATGACCAAACGGGCAATCACGCCTATGGGGAACGATTGTCGCATCGGATTTTGCCGACCGCGCGGAGAGCGGCCGAAGCACTGCTTTGCCTGTCGCCGTACACCCCGATGCTTTTCATGGGGCAGGAATGGGCGGCCTCGACCCCATTCCTATTCTTCACGGATCATCACGAGGAGTTGGCACAAAAGATTGTGGAAGGAAGGCGGGAAGAGTTTCGCGGTTTTGCGGCATTTCGGGACGGAGCGGCGTTGGAGAAAATTCCGAACCCGCAGGCATGGTCGACGTTTGAAGCTTCCAAGCTGTTGTGGGAGGAGCGAGAGCGACCGCGGCACGCGCAGGCGCTGAGTTTGTACCGGGAGTGCCTGGCGTTGCGAGCGCGGGAGCGGGCGTTTCGTCCGCGGGGACGGAGCGAGTGGCAGGTGTCGAGGCTGGGAATCGGGATTGGAGCGTTGAGGCTCGAGGGAGACTCAGGAACGTGGGTGGTGCTTTTCGACCTCGAAGGAGGGCATCGCGGGATGCTGAAGGGCGAAAGCGTTTTCGAGCCCGGAGACGGGATAGTGGGATGGCGGTGCATACTGAGCACGAACGAGACACGCTTTGGAGGGACGGGGCGGCGATCCGTTGACGTCGAAACAATGATGGCCGAGTTCGAGGAACCGGAGACGGTAGTGCTGCATCGGCCTTTTCAGACTTTCGAATAGAACACCATGGGCAGATGCGGTATACCAAACAGCCATCCCGTGGCAGCGGCTGACTTTTTCGGCTCCTCGTGCCAGCGCGACCGGACGTGGAGGGGCTCACGGGCCGACGTTAACACCCTACGGAGAACTCAGGATGGCGCCTGAGAGACGCGGTGTCGAATTTCTGCTGAGATGGCGTCGCCCAGAGGATTCTGGGCGGGTTCAGAAAAGAACGAAAACAGCACAACGATGGCGCGAGGGGTTTCATCATTCGCCCGCGTCTTCAGCGCCCCGGTGGGCTATTGGGTAGGTCGCCGGGGCGCATTCTGCGCCCCATACCGGCTTCTGGACCAAGCCTCATAAAGACTTCAGGCGAATCTCCGAAACGCAGCCTGAAATCGGTTTACGTAGCCTTCGTCACATGACGACGAAGGAAATCCAGGCGCAAATTCCAGCGGCAACGTACCGACTGCAGTTTCATGGGGGATTCACGTTTCAAATGGCGAAGGACGTGGTTCCGTACTTAAACTCCCTAGGAATTACTCATGTCTATGCGTCACCGATTTTTCGAGCCTCGCCGGGGAGCGTGCATGGGTACGATGTGTGCGACCACAATTCCCTGAACCCGGAGCTGGGCTCAGGGCAAGATTTCGAGGAGTATGTCGAAGCGCTCAGACAGCATGGCATGGGACAAATCCTCTTTCCAGCACATTGGGATCCTAAGCTTAGAATTCCACGTGGACAAGTTGTCGCG
>JADMIO011200076.1_pt1 | contig 113001 bp, 78 predicted proteins | sample 8958161 | NCBI WGS metagenome assembly JADMIO01 (sample SAMN16585339, study PRJNA669376) | soil metagenome | isolation source: Crop rotation soil | place: USA: Cullars Rotation, Alabama | collected 2011
GGCAGCGGGCAGCGGGCAGCGGGCAGCGGGCAGCGGGCAGCGGGCAGCGGGCAGCGGGCAGCGGGCAGCGGGCAGCGGGCAGCGGGCAGCAGGCAGGGGGCAGCAGGCAGGAGGCAGGGGGCGGGGGTCAGGTTTATTTTAGGGCGGTGTTGATGCTCATGGCGCCGCCGAGGAGGTTTATGATGGCGACGTTTTTGCATCCGAGCTGGCGCATTTTGTCGGCGACTCCGCGCTGGGCGGGGTAGCGGATTAGTGATTCGAGAATGTAGCTGTGAGTGGCGGAGTCGCCGCAGAAGAGGCGGCCGAACAGCGGAACAAAGAAACGCAGGTAGCCGAAGTAAAGCGAGCGCAGGATGGCGTTATCGGGCTTGCCGAAATCAAGGATGATGAGCCGCGCGCCAGGCTTTGCGACTCGATGCATTTCGTGAAGACCCCGCTCCCAGCTTGGGAGGTTTCGCAGCCCATAACCGACTGTAACAACGTCAAACTCGGCATCTCCGAACGGAAGCGCCTGCGCGTCTCCGCGCATGAAATTGGGAGAGGCGCTGCCGGGCATTTGGCCGCGCCGACGCTCTGCCACCGCGAGCATGGCGGGGCTGAAGTCATAGCCGATGACGCTGGCTCCGGCTGCGGCGAGCGCAAACGCGATGTCTCCCGTGCCGCAGCAGACATCGAGAGCGCGGTCGCCGGGCTGAACGGACGCCAGGCGGGTGACCCGGCGCTTCCACGCGCGGTGCAGGCCGAAGCTCTGCAGGTCGTTGATCAGGTCGTAGCGGGGCGCCACCCGGGCGAAGAGATCGTTCACGCGCTGGGCGCGCTGCTCCCCTTCCTGATAGTACTTATTCGGCATCGCGCGCCATTTTGCGCGCGGCGTCGCGCACCAGTTCAACGAGCTGCTTTGGCTTGACCGCCCGGCCATGGCCGCCCCAGCTCAGAATCCATCGCTGCACCTCGTCCAGGCTGGAGAGCTTCATCCGGACTTCGATCTCGCCGTCGCGGAGATCCTTGATTTCCTGCGACGGGTGCCACCTTTTTTCGCGAATGTAATCCGCCGCGTAGCGGCTGAAACGAATCACGACATCGAACGATTCCTTGCCCGAGACGACGCCGAAGCTGTCGTGGAGGCGGCTCTCGAGGGAAAATTTTTCCGGAGCGGGGAAACTCTGCCCCGTTTGGCGCACGGCGGCCATGCGGGCCGGAACGAAGGTGCGGATATCCTTTCGCGCGTGATCGTAGGCGAAGAGGAACCACTCGCCGTTGATATTGGCAAGGTGGTAGGGATCGACCAGCCGGCGCTCGGCGCGGGGCTGGCCCGGCTTTTTGTAATCGAATTCCAATTGCCGGCGGCGGGCGGCAGCCCGGGACACTTCGTCGAAGACTTCAAGATTTAGGATGGGCTCGGCGCGGGTGCGAAAGGAAATGGTGCGCTCCCAGTCCGCGATGTTGAACGAAATTGTGTCCGGAAGCTGGGCGGCCAGCTTTTTGAGGCCGCTATAGAGCGGCTTTTCAAAGGTGGTGCCGCGATATTGCTGGAGGGCCTTTTCCGCCACGAGCAGCGCCACCAGCTCGCCCTCGCTGATCTGAATGGTGGGGAACGACGTGACTGGCGCGGTGTAAAAATAGCCCCATTTGCGGTCGTCATACTCGAGCGGGAGATTCATGCGATCCCGCATAAAGGCGAGATCGCGCATTACGGACTTAGTGGAAACCTCCAGCAGGCGCGCAAGCGTGGTGTGGTTGGGATACTTGCCCGCGGCGATCTCCTGATGAATGCGGAGCATCCGCTCCACGGGCGGACGGCGGTCCCGGGAAGGACCCGGGTCCGCAGCGGGGGCTTTGACTTTTGAACGGCGCGGCGGCACGCCGGGCATCCTGCTATTAGCCGAGCTTGGTCAGCAACTCTTCATTGCTGCGATGCTTCTTGAGCGCGGCGAGCAAAGTCTCCATGGCCTCAATCGGATTGAGATCGACCATCATGCGGCGCAGCTTGCGCACGGACTCGATGTTTTTGGCGGAGTAAAGCTTCTCTTCCTTGCGGGTGCCGCTCTTCGGAATGTCGATGGCGGGAAACAGGCGGCGGTCTGAAAGCTTGCGGTCGAGGACGAGCTCCATGTTGCCGGTGCCCTTGAACTCCTGGAAAATCAGCTCATCCATGCGGCTGCCGGTATCCACGAGCGCCGTGGCGATGATGGTCAGCGAGCCGCCGTTTTCGATTTTGCGGGCGGAGGCGAACATTTTGCGCGGGATTTCCAAGGCGCGGGCGTCGACACCGCCGGTCATGGTGCGGCCGCTGCCGCCATGCACAGAATTGTACGCGCGGGCGACGCGGGTGAGGGAGTCGAGGAGAACAAAGACGTCCTTGCCCGCTTCAACCATCCGTCGGCAGCGCTCGATCATGAATCGGGACAAACGCACGTGCGTTTCGAGCTCCTGATCGTTCGACGAAGCGACAACCTCTGCCTTAACGGAGCGCTGAAAATCAGTGACTTCCTCAGGACGCTCATCGATCAGCAGCACCATGACATGGACTTCGGGATGGTTGGTGGTGACGGCGTTGGCGATCTGTTTGAGAATGGTGGTTTTGCCGGTGCGGGGCGGAGCGACGATGATGCCGCGCGTGCCTTTGCCGATGGGCGTAACAAGATCGATGATCCGGGTTTCGAGAAGATCCGGGGCAGTCTCGAGGCGAAACTTCTCGATGGGATCGATGGTGGTCAGATTCTCGAAGCGGAGCGACTTGGTATAGTCGGAGAAGGGCATTCCATTGACCTTCTCGACGCTCTTAAGCTGCGGATTGCTGCCGCGATGCGGGGGATTCAGAGCCCCTTCGACCTGGGCGCCCTCGCGGAGGAAATTCTTTTTGATTGTGTCTGGCGTGACGAAGATATCGGTGGGCTTGGGCGTGAAGTGATGGTCGGACGACCGAAGGAAACCGAAACCTTTTTCCGAAATTTCGAGGAAGCCTCCACCAATTTCGGGTGTGCCATTGCCTGTAGCGGCGTTGCTCATATGAATGCTGTGTTTGCTGAAGGCTGCGAATGAACCCGGAAAAAACCGAACGAATCGTGAATTTTTGGAACACCGAGCGCCTAGAAACTCCTGCGGCGCAACGGTCAGACCTTCAACGGGGGCTAATAAAAGCCAAAGGACGCAAGGGTGCAACTACTTATTTTGCGAAATGCGCTTGGGTTAAGCTTTGACGCCCCCGGACCGCTCCCGTAGCTTCTGCGACGCTTTTGACCACATGATTGGTTTTATTCTTAAGAAGATCATCGGCTCCAAGAACGACCGCGAGGTAAAGCGGTTTCGTTCCACGGTGGCCGAGATCAACCGCATCGAGACTGAGCTTCAGAGCCAGTCCGCAGACGTGCTCCGACAAAAAACCACCGCCTGGAAGGAGGAGCTTTCGAAGATCACGGAAAACGACCAGCTTGCCCGGCGCCTGATGGAGATCCTTCCCGAGGCGTTCGCGGTGGTCAAAAATGCCTGCCGCCGGCTCTGCGGCAGCGACATCATGGTGCGAGAGCATCCGCTGAAGTGGGAGATGGTGCCCTTTGATGTGCAGCTCATCGGCGGCATGGCGCTGCACACCGGCAGAATTTCGGAAATGGCCACCGGCGAAGGCAAGACGCTCGTCGCCACCCTACCGGTATACCTCAATGCGCTGACCGGGCGGGGCGTGCATGTGGTGACGGTCAACGATTATCTGGCGGCCCGCGACTCGGAGTGGATGGGCGCGGTTTACAAATTCCTTGGGCTTACGGTGGGGTGCATCCTTCACGACCAATCGCCGCAGGTTCGGCGCGAGCAATATAACTGCGATATCACGTATGGCACCAACGCCGAATTCGGCTTCGATTATCTGCGGGATAACGGAATGGCCAGCCGGACGGAAGAGCAAGTCCAACGCGGGCATTATTTCGCGATTGTGGACGAAGTGGATTCGATCCTGATCGACGAAGCGCGAACACCGCTGATCATCAGCGGCCCGGCCGTGGTAGGGGTGGAGAACGATCAATACATTAGGTACAAGCCAACGGTGGAGAGCCTGGTTCGCAACCAGGAGCGGCTCTGCAATCGTTTCCTGAACGAGGCGCAGGACTTGATCAAAAAGCTGAACCCGGAGGACGGATCGCGCGCGGATCATCCGGGCGAGCTGGAGCGGGAGATCGGGCTGCTGCTCTATCGCGTAAAACTGGGGCAGCCGCGCAGCGAAGGCCTGGCGCGAGTCCTGGAAGACCCGGAGAATCTCAAGCTGATGAACAAGGCGGAGCTGGAGCTGCACGCCGACCAGAAGAAGGAGCAGCTTTATGCCCAAAAGGAAGAGCTGTTCTATGCCATTGAAGAAAAGAGCCACGACGCGGACCTGACCGAGAAAGGCCGCAACTTCCTGAGCCCGCAGGACCCGGATGCGTTCGTGCTGCCCGACATCATCTCCGCGTATCACGAGATTGACGTGAACCCGGCGTTCGAGCCGCCGGAGCGACTCTCGCGAAAGCAAAAGATTCAGCAGGACTTCGAGGCGAAAGCGCAGCAGATCCACACGATCGCGCAGCTATTGAAAGCCTACAGCCTGTACCAGAAGGACGTGCAGTACGTCATTCAGGAGAACAAGGTGGTGATCGTGGACGAGAACACGGGCCGCCTGATGACCGGCCGCCGCTGGAGCGACGGCTTGCACCAGGCCGTGGAGGCGAAGGAAGGGGTGGAGATCGAGCGTGAAACCCAGACCTACGCGACGATCACGATCCAGAATTATTTCCGCCTTTACCTGAAGCTGGCCGGCATGACTGGCACGGCCGAAACAGAGGCCAGCGAGTTCTTCGACATCTACAAGCTGGGCGTGCTCGTCATTCCAACCAACCGTCCGGTGGCCCGCAAGGACCTGCACGATACAGTCTATAAGACGAAGCGCGAGAAATTCACCGCCGTGGTCAAGGAGATCAAGGATATCCACTCCAAGGGACGGCCCATCCTCGTTGGCACCATCTCAGTGGAAGTGAGCGAGCACCTGTCGCGGCTGCTCAAGAAGGAGGGCCTGGTTCACGCGGTGCTCAATGCGAAGTACCATCAGCAGGAAGCCGAGATTGTCTCGCGCGCCGGACTGCGCGGCTCGATCACCATCGCCACCAACATGGCGGGCCGCGGCACCGACATCAAACTGGGCCCGGGCGTGCCCGAGGCCGGCGGCCTGCATGTGATCGGCACGGAGCGGCATGAAGCCCGCCGAATCGACCGCCAGTTGCGCGGCCGCTGCGCGCGTCAGGGAGACCCCGGCTCATCGCATTTTTTCATCGCGCTCGAAGATGACCTGATGCGCCTGTTCGGATCGGACCGCATTGTCAAAGTGATGGAGCGCGTGGGCCTGGAAGAAGGCCAGGAGCTAGAGCATCCGCTGCTGAACCGCTCGATCGGAACGGCGCAAAAGCGAGTCGAGCAGCACAATTTCCAGATCCGCAAGCGCACGCTCGAGTACGACGACGTGATGAACAAGCAGCGCGAAGTCATCTACGGCTTCCGCAACGACATCATTCACGGCGACGATGTTCGCGATCGCCTGATGGACATCATGGAGGAGGTCGTGATCGCGAAAGTGGACGAGTTCACGTCCACCGAAGACGTTCACGAATGGAATATTGCCGGGCTGACGGATTGGGTGAACCTGAATTTCCCGCTCGGAATTTCGGAGGAAAAGCTGAAGGAAATCGCGTCAGCCGGAACGCAGGCTCCGGTTCCGCGCTCCGCGTTCGATGGCCTCTCCGCGCAGCAGTTCGCCGTTTGCACGCACATCATCGACGCGGTGCGCAAGGCGTACGAGGTGAAAGTCAGCTTCGAGCAGCCTGACGCGCTCAAGTCAATCGAGCGCTACACGATCCTGAGCGCGATCGACAAGCTGTGGCAGGAGCACCTCTACAACATGGACTCGCTGCGCAACTCGATTGGCTTGCGCGCCTACGGCCAGCGCGACCCGCTGATCGAGTACAAGGCCGAAGCGTTCAAGATGTTTGACGAGCTGATGGTCAACATCAAGACGGAGGTCTGCCATAACATCTTCCGCAGCGCGTCCAGCATGCTGGCGTTTGAGAATTTCCTGCGCAACCTGCCCAAGCAGATGGAGCATCCCTCGGCGAGCGCCATCGGGGGCGCCGCGTCGACTGCGAGCGGCGGCGGGAGTCAATCCCAGGCCGCCTCCGACGTGGTGAGCGAAGCGGTGGACGCCGTGGCGAAGGCAAAGCCGATCAAGATCGGGCCCAAGGTCGGGCGCAACGATCCGTGCCCGTGCGGCAGCGGCAAGAAATTCAAGCAGTGCTGCGGCAAGTAGCGGCCCGCAAGCCATGTAAATTCCGCGCCGAGGGGAGCGCCGCTCAAGACGGCGCTGCTCGCGTCGGCGCGGCAATCGCTGCCGGGCCGCTTCAATTATTCTCCAGGCTGACGAGCGGGCGCTGCGCTTCGCGTTCCTCGATCATTTTACGCAGCTTGCCAAGGCCGATGTTCTGAATTTGGCGGATGCGCTCGCGTGTGACGCGGAACTTCTCACCGACTTCCTCCAGCGTCTTCTCCCGGCTGCCATCCAGGCCGAAGCGGTAGACCAGGATGCTTGCTTCGCGCTGGTCGAGCGTTTTCACCATTTCGTGCAACATGGTTGTGACGGTCTTTTCCTCCAGCTCTTCGTAAGGCGAGCCGGCATTTTCGTCCGCGACGACATCGGCAACGGTGTTGGCTTCATCCTCGCCGAGCGGCGCATCCAGCGAAGTTGGCCGAATGGCGGCATTGCGCATCTGCGTCACGCGCCAGGCGGAGATGCCGAGCTCTTCGCCCAGCTCCTCGTCGGTGGCCTCGCGTCCCAGCTCCTCCTGCAGCTTGGCGGCGAGACGACGCATTTTGGACAGCTTATCGACGAGATGCGCGGGAAGGCGGATGGTCTTGGATTGGTTGGAGAGAGCGCGCTTGATCGATTGCTTGATCCACCATGAGGCGTAGGTGGAGAGCTTTCCACCCTTGGCCGGATCGAAGCGCTCGACGGCTTTCATCAAGCCGATGTTGCCCTCGCTGATGAGGTCGAGGAGCGGCAGGCCGTAGTCTTCGTAATCGTGCGCGATTTTAACCACCAGCCGCAGGTTGGCCTTGATCATCAGCTCCCGCGCCGCGGCGTCGCCCTTCTTGATCCGGGCCGCCAGCTCGATCTCCTGCTCGGGCGTGAGCAGCGGCACCTGGCCGATCTCGCGCAGATAAAGTTTAATGGAGCGATCGCCGCTGAAGCTGACCGCTTCGTGGACGGGGGCCGGCTCGATGACGAGCGTGTCTCGCGGCACGCTGGGCTGCGTATTCAAGTTCAATGCCCCGGGACCAGCCAGCGCTTTCCCGTTCGCTTTGTAGATCGTTACATTTGAGTTTGCCTTCATGGAAACGAGCATACGAATCGCCGTGAATTTGCCCATCGGGCGCGGGACGGAAACCGGGCTCGGGACACTCTCAACTCTTTCGGGCCAATAAATACCGTTCTTCCGTGGCGGGCAGTCATATATTCCCCGGGCCACCTTCCGGGCCTTGCGCCGGTGCCGTTCGGATTCATCGAGGCGGAGAGTTGTCCGAATTTATGACCGGGCGCGTACGTCGAATGGAGCAAGTCAATCGTATGAAAATCATTGCTCTGCTTGCTTTTTCTCTCGCGCTGGACGCTTTTGCCGCAACTCCCGCTCCCGTGGCTGCCGCTGCAAAGGCAAAGCCAAAAGCGGAGACATTCCTTACGCCGCTATCGGGCGGACAGGACTATAAGGATCAGGGCGAGTACAAGAATGACTGGGGTGGAGCGCAGGTGATCGCGCTGGGCGGCGACCGCTTTCGCATGGTGAGCTACCGGGGTGGACTGCCCGGAGACGGATGGGACAAGGAGTTCAAACAAGAGATTTCCGGCAGGCGCGAGGGCGACAAGGTCGTTTTTACCGGCACGAATAACTATCGCGCGGAGCTGAGCAGCGGAAAAATCACCATTCAAAGCGACGCGGGCGGGCCGTGGACGATGGAAAAGACGGAGCGCCGCAGTCCCACCGAGGGCGCGAAGGCGCCTGCGGGCGGGATTGCGCTGTTCGATGGCAAGGGAATCGAGAATTGGCGCGACGCGCATTTGGACGATCGCGGATTGCTGACGTCCGGCTGCAGCACGAAGCAGCAGTTCACCAATTACACGATGCATTGCGAGTTCCTGCTGCCGTTCAAACCCGCCGGCCGGGGGCAGGACCGCGGGAACAGCGGCGTCTACATGCAGGACCGGTATGAGGTGCAAGTGCTCGATTCATTCGGCCTGAAGGGCGAGGACAACGAGTGCGGAGCGATCTACTCGCAGGCAAAGCCGCTCCTGAACATGTGCTATCCGCCGCTGACGTGGCAGACCTACGACATTGATTTCACGGCGGCGAAGTTCGATGCGGCTGGAAAGAAGGTCAAACCGGCGGTGATCACCCTGCGGCACAACGGTGTGGTGGTGCATGACAACCTGGAGCTGAAGGGGCCAACCGGTGGCGGCAAAAAAGAAAGTCCGAGCGGCGGCGCGATTCAGTTGCAGGGACACGGGAACCCGGTTTTCTACCGGAACGTCTGGATCGTTCCGAAAGCCTAAAGGAACGCGGCCGTCGCGGCGGCAATGTCGCGACGGATCTGCAGGCGAAGGGCTTCCACGGAAGGGAATCGCTCTTCGGCGCGGAGCCTGCCGACGAACCTGATTTCCATCTCGGCTCCATAGAGATCGCCCGAGAAGTCGAGAAGGTGGGCTTCAACGCGAAGCTGCGGCGCGGGTTGCGCCAGCGTGGGGCGGACGCCGATGTTAAGGACAGCGCGATGCCTCGCGCCACCAGCGTAGGCGTGCGCCGCGTAAACTCCATTTGGAGGCAGCACGAGACCGGCGGTGTCCAGATTCGCGGTGGGAAACCCAAGCTGCCGGCCCAACTGCTCCCCCTGGACGACGCGGCCGCACAAGGCGTACGTGCGGCCGAGCATCTCGTTCGCCTTATCGAATGCGGCCGCGCGAATGCTATCCCGGATGCGGGTGCTGCTCACCGGCTGGTTGTCGAGCGACACGGCGGCAATGCCGTGCACCGCGAATCCAAGCTCGGCGCCGAGCCTCTGGAGAAGCGCGACGTTGCCGTCTCTTTTGCAGCCGAAGGTGAATGAGCTGCCCACGGTGATGCTGTGGATGCGCGCGGCTGCCGCGAGTTCGCGGACGAACTTCTCGCCGGGCTGGCGGCTGAACTCCTCATCGAAGCGCAGCAGCAAGGTTGCATCCGCGCCTACGGAGTGAATCGCGCGCAGCTTTTGGTCCACGGTGTAGAGCAGGGGAGGGACCCGGTGCGGAGCTACCACTGCCGCAGGGTGGCGATCAAAAGTGACGGCGACGGCGAGGGCCTCGTGCTGCTCGGCATCCACGACCGCCTGCCGGATGACCTGCTGATGGCCGAGATGCACGCCATCAAATGTGCCAATGGCGAGGCAGACCTTGCCGTCTCGCGGGATTTCAGAGGGTTCGCGGTAAACTTTCATCGAAGCAAGCCACGCGCGATGGGAGTCACTCCGCCCTGACCAACTGCAGATAGGGGACGACGTGCTGCTGGAATTCCGCCGCGCTCCAGCCGAGCACGGTGTCCAGCGGAGAAGCGTCCGCCACGGAGAATCTGCCGGAATCAATGCGCCGGAGGCTGCTCAAGTGCGCCCCGCATCCCAGGCGCTGCCCGAGATCATGGACGAGCGAGCGCACATAGGTCCCCTTGGTGCATGCCACACGGAAGGTGCCCACCGGCTCAGCGTATTCGGTGAAACGATAATTGTAGATGTGGATCATCCGCTCCTTGCGCTCCACCTCGATGCCCTTGCGGGCCATCTTGTAGAGGGGCACGCCTCCAATTTTCACCGCGGAGACCATGGGCGGCATCTGCATGATATCGCCCACGAACTTCGAAGCCTCCTCGTTAAGCTGGTCCACCGTGAGGAGCGGCACGAGGTTCGTTTCCAGCACCTCGCCATCGCGATCGTAGCTGCTTGTGGTAATGCCAAAATAGGCTTTGCCTTCGTAAACCTTGTCGGAAGACATCAGCTTCTCGGAAAGCTTGGTCCCGCGCCCAAGGACGATGATGAGCAGGCCGGTCGCGCCGGGATCGAGCGTGCCGCAGTGGCCCACCTTTTCGATGTTGAACTGCCGCCGGATCTTCGCCACCACGTCGTGCGAGGTGGGGCCGGCCGGCTTGTCGATGAGAATGGCGCCGTCTAGCGGGCCGAATTGGTGCATGCTTATTTGCTTTGGTCGAGAGCCTTCTTCACCGCGGCGACAACGCGCCGCTGCACTGAGATTGGCGTTCCGGGAATACGCGCGCCCGCGGCAGCCTTATGACCGCCGCCGTTGAACAATGCCGCGATTTCATTGACGTTGACGCGCCCGTTTTTCGATCGAAGGCTGATCCGCGTGAGCTCTGGCTCCACCTCTTCGAAAGCGCATGCCACCACCACGGGCTCAATGTCCCGCACGTGATCGATCAGGCCCTCAGCGTCGGCCGTCTGCGCTCCGGTGCGGGCGAAATCCTTCTTTTTCAGCCAGAAGTAGGCGATCTGGTTGTCGTGGGTCAGCCGAAAGCTGTTGTAGACGTGGCGGAGCAGCCGCACGCGAGAGAGAGAATATGACTGGTAAACCTCGTCGCAAATTTTGGCGAGGTCCGCGCCGCGTTTCACCAGGTCACCCGCGACGTGATAGGTCATGGGGCGCGTATTCGGATATTGGAAAGAGCCCGTGTCGGTGGATACAGCGGTGAACAGGCAGTCGGCGATCTCCTTTGTGATCGGCCAATTTGCGCAGCGGAGGAGGCGATAGATGAGCTCGCCACAGGACGGCTCGCGGCCCACCACCCAATTCATGTCGCCGTAACGGGTGTTGCTGGCGTGGTGATCGATATTGATCAGCAGCTTGCGGGCGCCGATGTGCTTGCCGGCGATCCCCAGGCGCTCGAAGCTGGCGCAGTCGGTGGCGATCACACAGTCAAACGATTCGCCGGAGCGGGGCCGCTCGAACATCTTCTGCGGATCGAGGAACCGAAGCTTTTGCGGCACCGCGTCCTCGTTCCAGCAGCTTACCTTCTTGCCTTCGTTCTTCAGGGCCAGCGCCAGGCCGAGCTGCGAGCCGATGCAGTCGCCATCAGGGCGGATGTGCCCGACCACGCAAAAAGTTTGGTGTTCGCGGATGGCGTCGATGATTCGACGCACATTTTGTGGAGCTGACTTCATCAGGGGACGAGGGCGGCCCGGCGCCGCGGTAGGGCGGCTCGGGGATCTTTGAATAATTGCGCGGTGATCTGCAAAGCTGGCCTCACTCGTCTGGCGAGTTTTTCTCCAGCTCTTCAATGATCTGGAGCACCCGGTTGCCACGGTCGATCGACTCGTCGACGAGGAACTGCAATCGAGGCGTGTACTTCATAACCACAGTTTTCGCGACGTAAGATTGAATCAGCGGCCGATGTTTCGCCAGCAGGTCGAGCGCGATCTTCTTCTGCTCCGTATTCCCGAGCAGCCCAAGATAAACTTTCGCATTCTTGAGGTCGCCCGAGATATCGACGTCGTTGACCGTGACAAGGCCGGCCTGCTGAACCGGCAATTCGCGACGGATCGCTTCGCCAATTTCGCGCTTCAACAATTCACGAACCCTTAGCAGTCGGTGAGACGGCATACAACAACCCTTCCCTGAAGGTCAGAGCTTTGGCGCGACCTTCTCGACCATGTAGCACTCGATGGCGTCGCCGAGCTGATACTCGTTGAAGCCTTCGATGCGAATACCGCACTCCATGCCGGCGCGGACCTCGTTGACCTCGTCTTGAAATCGCCGGAGCGACTGCGTAACGCCTTCGTAGATAAGGCTTTTGCGCCGCATGACGCGAACCTTGCCCTTGGAGATGCGGCCATTGCTGACCACGCAACCGGCGACGCTGCCGCCCTTGGACAGCTCGAACACTTTGCGCACTTCCGCGGAGCCGGTGACGACTTCCTTGAGGATGGGGTCCAGCAATCCGGCCATGGCGAGCTTCACCTCGTCGATCAGCTCGTAAATGATGGTGTAGAGCTTGAGCTGCACGCCCTCGCGTTTGGCGACGTCGGACACGCCGTTGTCGATGCGAGTATGGAAGCCCAGGACAACTGCTTTCGAGGCGGATGCCAGCAAAACATCGGATTCGGTTATTGTGCCCACGGCGTCGCGAATGACTTCCAGCGACACCTTTTCGGCTTCGATCTTGTTCAAGCTGTCGACAATCGCCTCGACTGATCCTTGGGTGTCGGCCTTGACCACGATCTTCAGGACCTTGGCCGAAGCCTCGTCGAGCTTGTCAAACAATGTCTCCAGCGAAACCTTCGGGCCGGCCGACTCCAGACCTTCTTTCTTGGCCTGCTCCCCACGCCGCTCGGCTTCGTCGCGCGCGGATTTTTCGTTCTCGACCACCGAGAATTCCAATCCTGCTTCAGGAATTCCGTTGAGGCCGAGGACCTTCACCGCCACCGATGGCGCGGCTTCCTTCAAGCGTTTGCCTTCCTCATTAATGAGGGCGCGAACGCGGCCGTAATACTGGCCGCAAAGCATGATTTCGCCGACCTTGAGCGTGCCTTTGCGCACGAGAACGGTCGCGACCGGACCGCCGGGCTCCAAACCCGACTCGATCACATTGCCTTTGGCGCGGCGATTCGGATTTGCCTTCAGCTCGAGCAAGTCCGCCTGCAAAAGAATCATCTCCAGCAGCTTATCCACGCCCTGCTTGGTCACTGCGGACACATCCGCAAAGATCGTGTCGCCACCCCAGTCGTCGGGGTTTAAACCCTTCTCGGCAAGCTGCTGCCGCACCTTCATGGGATTGGCATTCGGGTGATCGATTTTGTTCACCGCCACCATGATTGGCACCTTCGCCTGCTGCGCGTGCGCCAGCGCTTCCAGCGTCTGGGGCATGACGCCGTCGTTTGCCGCGACCACGAGCACGACAATGTCGGTCACGTTGGCCCCGCGAGCGCGCATGGCGCTGAAAGCGGCGTGGCCGGGAGTGTCGAGGAATGTGATTTGCTGAACCTCGTTCTTGCGTTCCGGATGGGGGAACGAAATTGTGTAAGCTCCGATGTGCTGGGTGATGCCGCCGGCTTCGCCCTCTGCCACATCGGATTTGCGAATGACGTCGAGCAGGGTGGTTTTGCCATGGTCGACGTGGCCCATGATGGTGACCACGGGAGCGCGAGGCTTCAGGTCTTCGACCTTGTCCTCAATGTCCAGCTCCACCTTCTTGATCGGGGCATGGACGATGCCGCCGCCGCGCTCACGCTTCTCCGCTTCGAACTTGAAGCCGTTTTTCGCGCACACCTTTTGCGCTATGGCTTCGTCGATCGCCTGATTGACGTTGGCGAAGACGCCCAGCTCCATGAGGTCGGCGATGATCTTGAACGGCTTGAGCTTCATCTGCTCAGCCAGGTCGCGGACGACAATGGGCGGCTTGATGGAAAGGACGGGCGCGTCAGGCGGAAGCGAAAACTGAGGTCCAGCCGCCTTGGCCGGAGCAGGCGGACGCTGCTGCTGCGGGAATGGCGGACGGCCGCCTTGCTGAAAGCGACCCTGTTGCTGGAAGGGCGGACGACCGCCTTGTTGCCCAGGGCGCATGCCGCGGTTATCACCGCCGCGACCGTCCGGTCGCTGCGGGGCGCCGGGTCGTTGGGGCAGCTTGACGGAGCCGAGCTTTTCTCCCACGCGCGGCTTCTGCGGAAGCTGAATGGAGCCAATCTTATCGCCCACGCGCGGCCCCGCCGGAACAGGAGGCGGCACTGGCGCCGGAGGCGGCGCCTGGGGAGAGGGAGCCTGTGCCACGGGTTCCGCGGCCGGAATCGGAGGAGGTGCTGGGGCAGGCGCGGGCTCAGAAGGAGCGGGACGCGCCGGCGAAATTTCGACGGACCGGGGCTCCGAGGGCGGCTCGGGCACATGCGTCACTGGACCGGGAGGAATGTCGATGACAGTGGCGACCACAGGTTCAGGAGGAGGAGGCGTGGTGATGGTTTCCGTGGGCGGCGCGTGGACCACAGCCGGCGGAGTGGGCTCGGCAGCGGTTTCTGGCGCGGATGGCGCTTCTCCTACAACAATCACGGGCGGAGGTGGAGCCTGGGGAGTGGGATGAGATTCGGCAGGACGAATCCCGCCGAGTTTTTCTTCGAGGTACTCAGCAGTAATCTTGTCCAGAGAGCTGGACGGCACGCGCGCGGCGGCAATACCAAGCTCCTTGGCCTTCGAAAGCACTTCCTTGCTTTCGATGCCAAGCTTCTTGGCTATTTCGTAAATACGAACCGGCATATATAATTCTTCTGACCCGGATGTGCAGCGCAGTCTTCATGCGACTAGCTGTCCAGTTTTGGTGTTCCGGGCTTCATAAACTGAAATTACGCCACAGGCGTTTCCGACGGTTGACCAATCTTCACCTGGCGCCGCGCAGCTTCCGCCCGCGCCGCCTCATAAATCGCAGCAGCTTGCTCAGAAAGCTGCGGAATGCCAGCTAAATCACTTTGATCAGCTTGCAGCAGATCTTCGAGCGTCACAAAACCGTGATGGACGAGAACATCAGCGTGTTCCCGCGCAATTCCGGGAATAGCGGCCAGCGCTTCCACCGCTTTGGCAACCTGCTGCTCGAACCCAACAGTCTCCACTTGTTCCGCATCGATGTCCACCTGCCAGCCCGTCAATTTGGACGTCAGCCGGGCGTTCTGGCCGCGCTTGCCAATGGCAAGGGACAGATTGTCCATGGACACGGTGATTCTCACCCGCTTGCGGGCTTCATCGACTTCGAAATCCTTCAGCTTGGCGGGGGAGAGCGCGTTGGTGATGAACGTGCGGATATGCGGATCCCACTTGATGATGTCCACCTTCTCGTTGTTGAGCTCCCGAACGATGTTCTTAACGCGCTGGCCGCGCAGGCCGACGCAAGCGCCAACCGGATCGACCTTCTCGTCGCGGGTCCAGACCGCAATTTTGGTGCGGAAGCCCGGTTCACGGGCTATGCCCTTGATTTCGATGGTGCCGTCGTTGATCTCCGAGACCTCGAGCTTGAACAGCTTGATGACAAAATTGGGATCGGCGCGAGAGAGGATGATCTCCGGGCCGTGAGGTCCCATCTGCTCGACCGTTTTGACGTAGCAGCGGATGCGTTCGCCAATTTGGTACTCTTCCGTGGGCACGCGCTCACGGTTTGGGAGCAAGGCCTCGTATTTTCCGAGATCCACTGTCACATCCGAGCGCTCAAAGCGGCGCACGGTTCCGCTAACGATATCGCCGATGCGATCCTTGAACTCGTCGTAAATCTTGGCCTTCTCGGCTTTGCGCACCTGTTGCATCAGGGCCTGCTTGGCATATTGCGCCGCGATACGGCCAAAACCGGTGGGAGTCACTTCCACTTCCACCTCTTCACCCACCTGCGCATCCGCCTTGATGCGGCGGGCGTCAAAAACGGATATCTGGTCGTGCTTGGACGCAACCTTCTCGGAAACCAGCAACTTGGCGAAGGCCCGGATATCACCACTTTTAGGATCGATGATGCAGCGCAACTCCCGGGCGGGACCGACGGCTTTCTTGGCGGCTTGAAGAAGCGATTCCTGTACGGCAGAAACCAGGACATCGCGGCTGATGCCCTTTTCCCGTTCCCAGTACTCCAGCACGGCTAAAAAATCGGCGTTCATATTTCCTTAGGTCCGAATCCGGCGAATAAAAAAGTCGGCAGATTGCGCATCTCCGACTCTCGCACGCTGTTCGCCAGCTTTTTGTTCGACAGCGAACTTATTGCGCAGTGGGGGAGCCGTCAAGACCCAAATCCCGGCGTCGCGGCAATTTGCACGGGAAAGAAAAAGCCGCCCGCTTGCGCGGGCGGCTTTGCAAACTTCTTTAGATCAACCTTACTTCTTCTTCGCGGGCTTGGTGGCGCGCTTCTCTTCGATCGCAGCCTGGGCCGCCGCGAGACGGGCCACGGGCACGCGATACGGAGAGCAGCTCACGTAGTTCAAGCCGATCTTATGGCAGAACTTCACGGAATCGGGGTCGCCGCCGTGTTCGCCGCAAATGCCGAGCTTGATGCCAGGGCGTGACTTGTTGCCCTTCTCCACAGCGATCTTCATGAGCTGGCCGACGCCGACGGTGTCGAGCGTGGCGAACGGGTTCTTTTTGAAGATTTCGTTCTCGACGTAAGGCATGAGGAACGAGCCCATGTCGTCGCGGCTGATGCCGAGCGCGGTCTGGGTGAGGTCGTTCGTGCCAAAGCTGAAGAACTCAGCCGTGGTCGCAATTTCGTCCGCCGTCAGGGCGCCCCGAGGAACTTCGATCATCGTGCCGACCATGTAGTCGAACTTGATCTTCTTCTCGGCCATGACTTCCTTGGCGACGCGATGGACGATCTCCACCTGGAGATCGAGCTCCTTCTTGAAGCCGACGAGCGGGATCATCACTTCGGGCTTCACCTTGATCTTCATCTTCGCCACATCCGCGGCGGCTTCGAAGACGGCGCGAGCCTGCATCTCGGTAATTTCGGGATAGGCGATGCCGAGGCGGCAGCCGCGATGACCGAGCATGGGGTTGAACTCGTGCAACGCGGCGACGCGCTTCGAGATCTTCTCGGCGGAGACGCCGAGCTTGTTGGCCAGATCTTCCTGCGCCTTCGCTTCGTGCGGGACGAATTCGTGGAGCGGGGGATCGAGGAAACGAATGGTGGCCGGGAAGCCTTTCAAGGCCTTGAAGATGCCAGTGAAGTCTTCGCGCTGGTAGGGCAGCAGCTTCGCGAGCGCCTTTTTACGGGCCTCGACGGTGTCCGCGAGAATCATCTCGCGCATCGCATCAATGCGATCGCCTTCGAAGAACATGTGCTCGGTGCGGGTGAGACCGATGCCAGTGGCGCCGAACGCGAGGGCGTTTTCGGTTTGCTCGGGGGTGTCGGCGTTGGTGCGGACCGCGAGGCGCGTCACCTTGGAGCACCAGGCCATGAGCTGTTGGAAGCTCTTGAACTTCTCGGTCGCCTGCGCGGCCTTATCGCCCTGCAGCATGCCGGTGATGATCTCGGACGGCTGGGTCTTGAGCTGGCCGCCGTAAACGGTGCCGCTGGTGCCGTCGATCGACATAAAGTCGCCTTCCTTGAAGGTCTGACCTGAAGCGGTGACGGTCTTGGCGCCGTAATCGATGTCCAATCCGCTGGCGCCGCAGACGCAAACCTTGCCCATCTGGCGGGCCACGAGCGCCGCATGGGAGCTCACGCCGCCCTTGGCGGTGAGAATGCCTTCCGCTGCGATCATGCCGCGGAGGTCTTCCGGCGAGGTTTCGTTGCGAACGAGGAGAACCTTCTCGCCGCGTTCCGCGGCGATGACAGCCCGGTCCGCATTGAGATACACTTTTCCGGAAGCAGCGCCGGGGCCGGCGGGGAGGCCGGTGGCGATGGCTTTGGCTTTCTTCACGTCAGCCACGTCGAAGACAGGCGCGAGCAACTGGTCGAGCTGATCGGCGGGATTGCGCAGGATCGCTGTTTCCCAATCGATGAGCTTCTCCTTCACCATGTCCATCGAGAACTTGAGCGCGGCCATGGCGGTGCGCTTGCCGTTGCGGGTCTGGAGCATGAACAGCTTGCCTTCCTGAATCGTGAACTCGATGTCCTGCACATCCTTGAAATGCTTTTCGAGGATGGAGCGGACCTTCATGAGTTCGCCGAACGCCTGCGGCATCTGCTCCTTGAGCTTAGCCACGGGCTCGGGGGTGCGCACGCCGGCGACGACATCTTCGCCCTGGGCGTTGATGAGGAATTCGCCGTAGAATTCATTGGTGCCGTTGGCCGGGTTGCGGGTGAACGCCACGCCGGAGCCGGAGGTTTCGCCCGTGTTGCCGTAAACCATCGCCTGCACGTTCACCGCCGTTCCCCATTCCGTGGGGATGTTGTATTTGCGGCGATAAACGATCGCGCGATCGTTCATCCAGGAGCCGAACACGGCGCCCGCCGCGCCGCGAAGCTGGTCCCACGGGTCGTTCGGGAACGCCTTGCCGGTGCGCTCCTTGATCAGCGCCTTGAAGCGCTTCACGAGCTCCTGCTGGTCCTGGGCGGTGAGAGCGGAATCCTCGATATCCTTGTGATACTTCTCGTGTTTGAAGCCCTCGATGACCGTTTCAAACGGCTCATGATCTTCACCGGCGCGCTTCTGCACGTTCATCACCACGTCGCCGTACATCTGGATGAAGCGGCGATAGCAATCCCAGGCAAAACGCTCGTTCTGCGTCGCCTTCACGAGCGAGAGAACCGTCTGGTCGTTCAGGCCAAGGTTGAGGATGGTGTCCATCATGCCGGGCATCGAATCACGGGCGCCGGAGCGGACGGAAACGAGGAGGGGCATGGCCGAGGTATCACCGAACTTGGTGCCCATGATCTTCTCCATGCTCGCCATGCCGGCGTTCATCTGGCCCTGGAGCTCCTTGGGGTAAGTCCGCTTGTGCGCGTAATAGTACGTGCAGACTTCGGTGGTGATGGTGAATCCGGGAGGGACCGGAAGGCCGATGCGCGTCATCTCGGCGAGATTCGCGCCCTTGCCGCCGAGGAGGGGCTTCATCGAGCCATCGCCGTCGGCTTTTTTATTTCCAAATGTGTAAACGTATTTCGGTGCTTTAGGCATAAACTTCGTTGCTCGCGGTTCAGGTAGTGCGGATTCCCGCGAAATTGAGGCGCGACACTAGCAACCGGCGGGGGGGTGTCAACGCCGGGATGGATATTGTGGCCTAAAACGCAAAATTGTTCGTGAGAATGCCAAGGGATGGGGCGGGGGCTGGGGAGCAGAGGTGAAAGGGGGAAGAGGTGAAGAGGGGCGGGGGTTTGGGTGTCATTTTGCGAGCAAATGGATCCGCGAAGGCTCGATGGTGCAGAAGTGTGCAAAACGGTGCAGAATTGCGCATAGTTTGAGGTTCTTCCTACGGGTTTGAAAGCCCCGGCGCGCCGCACTTAACCATCAACTGCAGTTCTGGAATCGACGGAGCAGAAGAAGCCCGCAGCATGTGTAAGTAACCATGCCAAAAGCAGCGGCAAACGGCGCAAGGAACGCTGAGGCAAGCACGACGGCCGCGGCGGCGGCACCAAGGATTTGGCCAATCCAAATCGTCTTAATGCAAGACCGCCGCATTTTTGACTCCTGCGGGCCGCGAACGCTCATCAATAGCGGCAGCAGCAAGGAGAGCAGCAGCAAAACGGCGATGAAACCGTTTTCGAGCAAAGTGAGTTCGCGCATATCCCGGGGAATGCCCGTCTGATTTGACAAATCGATCGAACATTTCTCACGCGGCTGGGCGCGAATCGCCGGAATGCGGCAGGAACTCGAGCGGAGACGCGCCAGCACCCGCAGCCGGGGCGACTCCGCCGCGCCTGGCGGAGTTTTTGTTTTGGCGGGGTTGGGGTGGATGGGAGTAAGAACAGCGCATGCAACGGCGAATGTTTTTGAAGAGTTCCGCCATGGCGGCGCTCGGCGCGGGGATTGTCGGGGGTCTTGAGGCCGCCGAAGCGCAGGAGCGGACGGCGCGAGGCTTCGGGAACGCGCTGGTGATCGATCCCAAACCGCTGTTCGAGATTTCGCCGCACCTCTACATGCAGTTCATGGAACCGCTCGGGGTGACCGATTCCTCCGTCGAAGCCGCGTGGGATTACGGCAATGATGACTGGCGGAAGGATTTCGTGGAAACCACGGCGGATCTCGCGCCGGGGATGATGCGTTTCGGCGGGCTGCTCAGCCGCTATTACAAGTGGCGCGAGGGCGTCGGGCCCGCGGGCAAGCGGCCGCTTTATCGCAATTATGTCTGGGGCGGAAAGGAGACGCATCGAGTTGGCACTCATGAGTTCGCGGATTTCTGCCGGCGAGTGAAAGCAGAACCAATGTATTGCGTGAACTTTGCCTCGGACGGGGAGAAGCGCTTCGCTTCCACGCCGGAGGGCAATCGCAGCGGTGACGTGCGCGAAGCCGCGGATTGGGTTAGCTACGCCAACGATCCCGACCATAAGGAGCGCAAAGCGAACGGCGCAGCCGAGCCGTTCAACTTCAAAATCTGGCAGCTTGGCAATGAAACGAGCTACGGCAGCGCTGTGTTCAAGAAAGATGAGGCGATTGCCACCACGGTCGAATTTGCGAAGGCGATGCGCGAGCGCGATCGGTCCCTTAAGCTGATCGGCTGGGGCGACAGCGGGTGGGCGGGCGATCTGGTGGATCGCGCGGGAGAGCATATCGATTATGTGGCTGTTCACATGATGGGACAGTCGCCGATGCGAAAAGACACGGTATTGCGCGGGACGCTGTATCAGGCGCAGCCGGAGCGGGCCTGGGAGGAACTGATGGAGCTGATCTCTCCGCGCATCGAGAAGAAGCTGATCGAGCTGGAGGAAACGCTCGCGCGCCACGGCTCGAAGCATCCCATTGCCATCACGGAAGGACATCTGAGTTTGCAACCGCATAACTCGAACGCGCTGCTGACGGAGTGGCTCACGGGAGTTTACCACGCGCGCGTGATGAACCTGTATCAGCGGCACGGCGCGACGGTGAAGATCTCCACCGCGGCGGATTTCAATGGCACGCGATGGACGACCAACGCGCTGATTCACCAGGTGCCGGGCGGCGTAAGCTACCTGCTGCCATCCGGGGCGGTGATGCGGCTGTTTAAGAGGCATAACGGAACCCATGGCGTGGCTCTGGAGTCTTCGCCCAGGAACCTTGATGTGGCGGCGAGCCGGGCCGGCAGCAAGGTTTTCCTGCACGTGGCCAATATGAATTATTCCGGCGCCACCGAGGCGTCGTTCGCCGTGAAAAGGCTCACGATCACGGGCGGTCGCGTGCTGGAAATATCCCCGGAAAATCCGCGCCAGGAAATCAGCGCGCTGAATCCAGGCGTCTTTCTGCCGAAGGAGCGCAAGCTGGAAGGCGATGGGTTCAAATGGAGGTTTCCAGCGAGGTCGGTGAGCGTGGTGGAGTTGGACTGCGCCGGGTGAGGGGGGAGAAAAGGGGCAGAGGGGAAAAGGGGCAGAGGAGCCTTGGTGGAACACGCCGCGCTGCGGCGTGTCGCGAGCGTGCAGCGAGCGCTCCTGGGGGCGAACGACGAACGGGAATTGAGACGGGATTTTAACCGCGGATAACGCGGATAACACGGATAGAGACCAGGAATTTAGACCTTTCGTGTCATCCGCTCCATCGGGCGTCTCGCGTTTCCGGCTTCATGCCTGGTTTTCGTTTTTATCAGCGTTATTCGCGAAATCCGCGGTCAATGTCTTCGTTCCGGTTTTACTCGAGAAGAACCATCCATGGTTGCCGCACAGAGGTTTTTTTTGAGAGGGCAGCGAGGGGCTGCTCGACTTGGTAGGAGGTTTATTTATCCTTGGCGGCTGTGGGAACGACACTGGGGATTGTGGCGGATTTCGATCCCGGCTCGAAATCGCATATCGCGACGAATGAGGCGATCCGGCATAGCGCGGCATCGCTCGGGGCGGCAGTTGAGGCGAGGTGGATCACCACTTCCGATCTCGCGAGTCCAGGGGACATGGATCGCCTTAAGGAATGCGGCGGATTTTGGATCGGCCCCGGGAGCCCCTACAGCAGCATGGAAGGGGCGCTGGCGGCGATTCGGCTCGCCCGGGAAAAAGGGATTCCGCTGTTAGGCACCTGCGGCGGGTTTCAGCATATCATCATTGAGCACGCGCGAAACGTTTTGGGCTTTGCCGACGCCGAGCACGAGGAGTCCGCGCCGACCGCCACGCGTCTTTTTATCTCCAGACTGGCATGCTCGCTGGCGGGGCGGACCATGACCATCACCCTTAAGCCCGGGTCGAAGCTCGCCGGCATCTACGGCCAGTCCACGACGCAGGAACAGTATCTTTGCAATTTTGGGGTCAACCCAGCCGTGGTGGAGATGCTGCAATCGGGCTCGCTGAAGCCGGTGGCGTCCGATCCGGAAGGCGCCATCCGCGCGGTGGAACTTCCCGGGCATCCGTTTTTCATCGGGACACTTTTTCTTCCTCAACACACCTCCAGCGCGGCGAAACCGCATCCGGTGGTAACGGCGTTTATTCGCGCTGCTTTGATCTAAATCTTCGCTGGCCAAACTTCGACCTTCTCGGCTTTGGCGACTTGCCAAATAGTTCATCGACGACCCTGTTCAATCAGATCCTTGACTTGAAGCCGTTGAAATTTGGGGGGATTGAGCACCGTCCGATTCGCTTTTAGATTGGCGATGGTCTGGCGCACGTCTTCCAAGCTGGTGCGGTGGGCCGGCACCAACTTCGCGACTTCTTCGCCGTGAAGCGTAATGGTAAATGACTCTCCCTGCCGCGTTCGTTCCAGCAGTTTGAAGAATTTCGCTTTGGCATGGGATGCCGCAATCATGGTGTCAAGAGTCATATGCGAGGGCGTTCACGGCCCGCGCCCTCCGCCTTTTGATGGTTGTGGCGGCAGCCATCTGCGGTCCGATTCCTGTTCCGGCCCCGGTGTTGATTCCGGCGCGGCGTTTGTCTGCGGAGTCGGCGGCGCGACCGCTGGAGCGGGCTTGGGTGGCGCTGATTTTTTCTCGGGCTCCTTCGGCTTATCCTTGTTCTTGAAGGCGGAGCGGAGCAGCCAGTGATGTTTCAGGCCCTGGACCATGTCGTCGCTGTGCACAACCAGATCCGAGACATTCGAAAGGATGTTGGTGTTGGCCTGGACCTGAGCGTTGAGGTTGCTGGTGATTTTGGCCAGGTTTTCCAGATTCACCGTCACGTTCGAGAACACAGCCACGAGATTCGTGTTCACATTGGTCACGGCCCCGTTGGCATTTCCCACCGTGGTGTTCGCGTTGGAAACGGTGGCGTTGATGTTCGTCAGCAGCAGCGTTATCTGGCTGTGAACGTTCGTCGGTAAAATCCAATTGCCTAAGGAGCCGCGCGGATCTTTGAGGTTCTCCGAAATCTGGGTCAAATTTGTCACCAGGGGCTTGGCGTTGACGAGCAGGTCATTCAAGTGCCCCGTGGCTTCCGCCGCGTTGGTCAGCGTTCGCGTCAGTGCATTGGTCAACGTCAGAATGTTGCTGATCGATGTCTTGAGGGTCATTACCACCTGGTCCATTTGCGCGGAAAGCTCGGGCGGTTCGTCGGCTGGGAGCCAGTACGGCTTTTCTCCCTGGCTCCAATTCTTGTATTCGCCCTCCCTGTCCATGTAGATGCCGGTGAGCTTCTTCCCCTCCGAGCGATAGGTGGCGTGAAGGTCGTTGGTGCGGCGAGTGCCGCCCTTGGTCACCTCGAGGTAGCGATCCCCGAGAAAGCCAGCGGACTTCACCAGAACGATCGAGTCATCCCATATGTAGCCGTAGTAGGGCTCGTAAACAACGAACTCGACATAAACGTCGTACTCGGAGCCGGGCTTTTCTGCTGTGACGTGCGTGATCTTGCCAACATCGAATCCCATCAGGCGGACGGCGCCGCCGGGCTTGATGCCGCCGCCGCTGCGCAGATAGGTGAAATAAGGCGCCTTGGTAAGGAACCAGCCTTTTCGCTCGGCGAGACTGTAGATGTAGTAGGCCAGCCCGGCCAGCAGCAGGAGCGTGGCGGCGGTGACGAACCAGCCGACGACTCTCTCGAGCCGGCTGAGGCGGGTGCGCAATTGAGGTGTCAGGTCCTGGACTGCCATGTCATCTTTCTTCTTCGTCTGCCAGTTTCGGAATCGCGGGAGCGAGATGGGCCTCTTGCGAAAACGGCGAGTAATCCGACGGCGCCGTTTTTCCGATCTGTGCGAGCGTTCGGTTATGAATCGTGGCGAATTCCGCGCCGCTGCTGCGCCACGGCCAGAATTCGTCGGACGTGGCCACGATGGTGATCGGCTTTCCGGCCATGAGGGGATGGCCGCGATGCAGCTTGAGGATGAAATCAACCCACCAGGCGGCATGGCGGGCGTCGAGTCCGCGCAGCGCGTTTTCGATGAGCAGCAGCTCGGGACGCAAAGCCAAAGCGCGGGCCAGCCCGGCGCGTCGACGCCAGAGGCGGGACACGGAGGTGGGCATCTCCGCGGCCATGTCGGCGATCTCCATCTCGGTCAGGAGGGCCGAAACCCAACTGGCGGATTCCTCGGGCGTGAGGTTCTGATGATACCGGATCGGCAGCGCCACATTTTCAGCGATCGTGCTGGGCGGAAATAATCGCGCGTCGTCGAATACAATCCCTGTGCGAAGGCGATTGGGAAGGAACTCGTCCCCGAAGCGGCGTCCCATATCCTGGCCAAAGAGCAGGTAGTCGCCGCGGAGGGGACGAGTAAGGCCGCCGAGCAAAAAAATGAAATCGGTTTTACCTCCGCCCTGCATGCCGCCGACGACGCGAAAATCTCCCTGGCCAACGGTCCAGGTCACGCTCTCGAGAACGGCGGTCTCGGCATCGCGCCGGGAAGGCACGGCGACATCCCGCAGCTCGATGATGGGCGCGTTCATGCGAGGAGGTAAACGATGATAAAGAAGGCATCGAGCGCGACGCAGAAGATGACGGACTGGGCGACAGCCCGAACCGTGGCCTCGGAAACCTCTTCGAGGCGTAGCGGCTGAGCCAGCCCGTGGTAGCAGCTCACCAGGGCGATGATGGCGCCGAACAGCGCCGATTTAACGGCCAGCACCACGAAGTCGAGGACGCGCAGCGAGGTGGCGAGCTGGGAAAAATAATCGCCGGGCCGCAGCGGCACATCCTGGATGAAGGCCCAAAGATAGCCGCTGATCAGCGCGCCGATCACGAGATAAATGGTGAGGGCGAACACGCTCAAGGCCATGCCAATGACCCGCGGGATGACGAGGTAATGGATGGGATCAATGCCGATCGCCTCGAGCGCCTCCACCTCGCCGAGCGCGCGCGCCGTGCCCAGCTCGATCACATGCGCGGTGCCTGTCCGCGAGAGCACAATCAACGCCGTGATCAGGGGGCCAAGCTCGCGCACGACCACGCTGACCATCACGGTGCCGAGGAACTGGTTGGCGCTGACGCGGGAAAGGAGCGACACCGTCTGGCCAATGATCACCAGGCCGAGGGCGAGGGCAACGAACATCGTCATCGCAAAGAGGCGAACGCCGGAGCGGGTGACCTCCTCGCGAATCAAAGGGTGAATGACGCGCCTGGCGACGCCGAATTTTGCCACGAGGACCCCGAGTGTGATGAGGGCAAACGCGCCCAGTCCCTGCACGGTGAGGATCAGCCGCAACAGCTTCCGGCCTACAAAATTGATGTAGGAATGCGGCAGCGGCGCCCGCCAAAGGAGCGCCCTGCGCGCGACATTCGATAAATTGGCCGGCCCTTGCTCCACCGCGCCCAACGTACGGCGCGACCAAAGTCAGGTCAATCCATTGCGAAATAGCCGTTGCACGTGTGGTGGGGGCGGTTCTCCGAACCGGGCGCGGCGAGCCCAAACGGTTCTACTTTTCCGCAGTGACCTTGCCGTCGCGCAATCGAAGCACCGTGTCCGCCAGGCCCAAGGCATCCTCGGCGTGATGCGTGATGTGGAGCGTGGTCACCTGCGTCCGTTCGCGCACCGACCGAAGAACCACTCGCATCTCGTCGCGGGTGGCGTCGTCCAGCGCGCTGAGCGGCTCATCCAGGCAGAGCAGGGCGGGGCGGGCGGCCAGCGCGCGTCCGAGGGCGACGCGCTGGGCTTCTCCGCCGCTCAATCGATCGGGATAGCGATCGAGCAGGGCCGTAATCTTCAGCAGCTCTGCGAGCTCAGCGACTCGATGCTCGATTTCTTCCTGCGGCCAGCGGCGCAGCCGCGCCGCGAAGGCGAGGTTATCGCGCACGCGCATGGTGTGGAACAAGGCGCGGTCCTGCGGCACAAAGCCGATGCCTCGATCCGCTGGCCGGAGCGAGGTGACGTCGCGACCATCGAGCAGCACGCGTCCGCTATCCGGCATGCGCAGTCCGCAGATGATTTCGAGCAGAGTGGTTTTGCCGCTGCCGGTGCGCCCCATGAAAACGGCCCAGGCGCCGGTAGGAATGGCAAACGAGACATCGCGGAGGGCGAACTTGCCGGCGCGGATGGAGATATTCTCCAGCGCGATCATCGTTCCTCCCCGCTGTGGAACGAACTTTGAAGGCCGAACGCGCGCACAACGAGGAGGACCGCGATGGCGGCGGCGATCATGAGGAGCGACACGGCAACCGCGGCATCCAGCCTGCCGACACTCAGCTCGAGGAAGACGGTGGTGGAGAGAACCTCGGTTCGCATGCGGGTGGCGCCCGAAAAAATGAGGATCGGGCCGAACTCGCCGAGTGATCGCGCCCACGCCAGGGTGGCGGCGGTAAGCATTCCGCGCCGCGATTCGGGGAGGGTTACGCGCCAGAAAGCCTGCGCCCGGGAGCAGCCGAGCGTGAGCGCCACCTGCTCGGCGCGCGGATTGATCTGGTCAAAGGTGACGCGCATGGTGCGCACGGCGAATGCGGCGGCGACGGCAAACTGCGCCAGGATCACGCTGGGCACGCGATAGGTCACCGGCATGCCGGCGAATTGAAACCACTCTTCGATGGACCGTCCAAAGACGCGGACTTGAAAGAGGATGAGGAGGCTGAGCCCGATCACGAGCGGCGGGAGCACAATTGGTATGTCGAGCACCGCGTCAAGCAGCGCTTTGCCGCGAAACTCCAGCCGGGAGAGCAAATACCCCAGCGGCACGCCCACGACCAATGAAAGCAGAGCGCTCGCGGTGCAGGAGATGAGGCTGAGCTGGATGGCGTATTGAATTTCCCGGCTTGCGATGGCGGAGGCGAGCGTGCCGGGCGTGGTGTAGGCGAGATCGGCCAGCACCATGGCCACGATGAGAACGACGTAAGTGCCGCCTAGAATGGCGAGGCCGGCAATGAACGGCCAATCGGATCCCGCGCTTGCCCTGGGCTTTTTTCCCTCGGTTGCCACGCCGCTATTGCGCTCCAGTCCAGCGGAAACCATTCGCCTTGAAACGCTCCGCGGACTCGGCGGACTTCAGGCGCTCGATCAGCCGCCGCGTGAGCTGCGGGAATTTGGTGTCGCGAGCCGGAGCTAACGGCTGCGCGGCGTTCGCGCACGGGATGTCCACCGCAATGGCCTCGAGTTCCTTCGCCATTCCGGCCGCGTTGCTCACGTAGGCGATCACCGCGTCCAGCGATTTGGCGCGAAGCTGGTTGACTAGGAAATCGCCGGTGGGCGATTGCACCGCCACGTTCTTCATTACATCCATATAGGTGCCGTTGGTGATCAGCGTATTGCGCGTGAGCACGCCCAGCGCGCACTGCTTTTCATGGCCCACGCCCAGGCGCAATCCGGGCTTGGCGAGGTCGCGCAAGGATTTGATTTCATGCGGATTTCCAATCGGAACGAGGATTACGAGCTGGTTGGCGGAAAGATTGGTGGAATCGAGAAAAAGATCTTTCACCTGCGCCATAAAGGAAGTGTCGCAAGCGAAGTAAGCGTCCGGATGCTTCCCGGTTTGCATTTCCGCGACGAGAATGCCGCAGCCGTTGTAGACGCGATTCACTCGAACGCCCTCGCGCTGCTCAAATTCGGTGACGGTCTTGTCGATGGCGGGACGCAGCATGGCGCCGGCGAAGAGGTTGATCTCCGGCTGCGCGGCCCAGGGATCGCCCGGGAGCGTATGGAATCCGTTTTTCTCAAACTCCTTCTCCCCCTTATCCGGCGCGGCCAGGTAGCGGGCGAAATTGATTGCCGCGGTCGGCTGCCTGCTCGAAGCGAGCACCGTGGCGCTCACTCGCGCGGTGGCTTCCGCCAGGTCAGGGACGGAGATGAACTCGAGCGCGGGATACTGTCCCGCCATGGCGTCCCAGGCGAAGGAGGCGTCCGCCGCGCCGAGCACCACGTCGTTGGCCGCATCGTTCACGGTGCCTTTGAACACGGTGGTCCGGGCAGCGATGGGCTCCCAGTGACGCGACTTTTCCAGCGCGGCGCGAACGACCTTTCCAATGGCGGCGGCGTCCGGATTCGCTTGCGATAATTTCACGTCCGCGCGGGCGAGGTCGGCGATCGAGCGAATTCCCTTTGGGTTGCCCTTCTTCACCGCGACACGCGCCGTCATGGTTGCCAGGGGGAATATTTCTGAGATCAGCTTCTTCTCGCGGGCGATGGTCACGTAGCTTTCATCCGCCGGAATAAACAGGTCGCCGGTTTTGCTGACCTCGATATTCGCAAGAAGCGTTTGCGATCCGCCAAAGGAGAGATTCATCCGAACTCCCGTCTCTTTTTCGTATGCCTTGGCCGCGGCTTCGACCGGGGCGCGCAATCCGGCGGCGCAATAAACCGTAAGCTCGCTGGGGGCGCCGGCCTTGTCCCCATGCCGCATCATGGCCGCAAACCCAAACACAAGCGTGAGACCCGCCACCACGAGAAACGAGAGCAGGACGCGATTGGACCGGGGTTGGGGAGCTGAAGGCTGCGTGGTCATCAGACCCGTTAAATCATCTTTGCCGCAGGGAACGCAAGAGCGCGATGCCGACGAGCAGCACCACAATAGCGACGAATGCCAGGGAGACGCTGGCCAGCAGCTTGAAACCGCGACGGGAATTTGGCTGGCGATGGACTGGCCGGACGGGAGCCAAACTCGGCGTTTCGACCGATCCTGGCGCGATCTCGACGCGCTGTCCGGCGACCGGTTTGGCGACAGTGGTTGCCGGCTCCGGGGGCGCGCTGAAAATCGACTCCCAATGGATGGGCAAAAGCAGGTCCTTGCCGGGGTTCATCTCCTTCACCTCGCAGGAGCAGGCGCCGCAGAGAAAATTGGCGGCTTGCCGCACCACGCTGGCGGTCATTTCGCTGCTGCTCAGCGCGGTAAGGGCGCGGCCGCGGCCAAACACCGGAACCACGATGGTCTTTCCGGACTCCACTGTTTCGCCGTGCAGCATCATGCGGATGAAGAAATCTTCCGCGGCGGTTCTGGCCAGTCGTTGCACGGAGAAAGCAATTCGCAGCGGCAGCGCCGACCGTGGCGCGGGATCGTCCGGCGCTGAAGGGGGGAGCTTGAGCGTCGATTCCAGCTTTCGTGATTCGGAGGTTATCAAGTTGGCGATGCCATCATCCTGCCCCTTGTCACCGGACTCGATCAGCACCCAGACGATCGAATCTCCGCCCAGCAGCCGGCGCCCGAGCTCGATGCGACCGGGCGATGAAACAAGCGCCTTCGGGTCGAGCTGCGCCGGGGCACCCGACCATGCAGGCGCTTCGTCGGAATCGGGCAGACGCAGAATGGCGAGAGGCAGCGTCGCATTCGACTGCGCCTGCCAGAGCTTGAGCTGCTCCGGGGTGGGGGTGGCAGCGAGATCCACAAGCTGAACCACGATGTTGGCCCCGTTGGTTTCCGCCCAGGTTCGCAGCTCGTTCAAACGCGCCTGATCGGTCAGGGAGATTGGCCCTTTGTGAAACGTGGTGAGCTCGTATTTCCCGGCATCCCAGCGCTCCAGGGCATAGCGAAACACCGGCACGTTGCAGGCGTGGGACGCGAGAGAAAAAAGCACGACCACGAGAACGCTGGGAAAAACGCAGCGCCGCGCGAAACATGGTAAACAGCCTTGCATGGAGCAGCTTGAGTTTCGGCTGCGCCGGCGGTTCACGCAAGCCTTCGCTGCGGGGGCAGGGGGTGTGAAAGGGCGAAAGAGTGCAGGGGTGAAAAGGAGCAGAGGAGCAGGGTGAAAGGGGAAGCTTTGGTGGAACACGTCGCGGCTTGTCGCGCCGGAGCTTCACCGGAGGAGGATGCGACGTGTCGCGAGCGTATCGCGAGCGTCGGTGGGGTGGAACGTCAAACATCGCACGAGGGACGGAAGACGCGGAGGATCTCACGCCACGCCAAGACCGCAAAGAGGGGAGGCCTCGCGCGAAGGGGCGAAGTTTGCGAAGGGGGGACTCCCGCAGAGGCGCGGAGGTTTTGAATAGAGAGGAACGATAATCTTCAGGAAGGCAAGGTCATCCGCCCTTCTTCCGCTTCGTGCCTTCGTGGGAATGCCCCATCCTTGGCGTTCTTTGCGTCTTGAGCGAAGCGGGCGTGAGAAATTCGGTTTTCTGCTCGTTCCGAGGCATCGTCAATCGGCTCGCGTTTCCCTTCACGCCAGCGGCGTCGACATTTTTTCGGAGTCATGCTTCGCTTCAGCCATGAAATCTCCGCGCCGCGCCTTTCTGAAGACTGCCATGCTGGCTTGCGCTGGTGCGGGGTTCGCCCCGGCGCGGGCTGCCGAGAAGGCGGCTCTGCAGAGGTTCCTGCTTCGCGAGCCGCGGATGAAGCTCGGCACGGTCACCTACAATCTCGCCGAGACCTGGGATGTGCCGACGATCATCAAGAACTGCGAGGCGGCGGGATTCCAAGGCGTGGAACTGCGCACCGGTCACAAGCACGGTGTGGAGGTTTCGTTGTCGAAAGCGGAGCGGGCCGAGGTGAAAAAGCGATTTGCCGATTCGAAGGTGGAGCTGATGGGGCTCGGGAGCGCATTTGATTTTCACACGCCAGACCAGCAAAAGCTGCGGAAGGATATCGACGCCACGAAAGAATACATCCTCCTGGCGCAAGACGTCGGCGCGACCGGCGTGAAGGTGCGGCCCAACGGGCTGCCGAAGGAAGTGCCGGTTGAGAAGACGCTGGAGCAAATTGGCCGCTCGTTGCGCGAGCTGGGTGATTTTGGCAAGGAGCGCGGCCGGGTAATCCGCCTGGAAGTGCATGGCACCGGCACATCGCTGCTTCCCAACATCAAGCGCATCCTCGACTTCGCGGACCATCCGAACGTGGGCGCGTGCTGGAATTCAAACCCGACCGACCTCGACGGCGCCGGGTTCGACGCGAACTTCGACCTGGTGAAAGGCCGCATCGTGAGCGTTCATCTGCGCGACATTTATCTGGAGGATTATCCGTTCCGGAAACTCTTCGCGCGCCTGAACGAGAGCAATTACAGCGGCTATTGCCTCGCGGAAATTCCGCCGAGCGCCGATCCAGTGCGGGTTATGCGTTATTTCCGCGCTTTGTGGCTGGCTTATCAGGGACTGCTTTGACGGCTGGCTCGTCCGCGGCGCGCCACATATACCACGCGGCGATGCTGCGGAAGGGCCGCCAGCATTCGCCGTGCTGGATCAAGTCTTTCGGCGGCGGCAGTTCCTTGAATCCGTAGGTCATCGCGAACCCTTTGCGCACCCCGTAATCGGTCGCGGGCAGCACGTCGCGGCGGCCCAGTGTGAAAATGAGCAGCATTTCAACCGTCCACGGTCCGACGCCCCGGATGGTGGTGAGACGCTCGACCAATTCCGCGTCGGTCAGCCGCTCCGCTTCGCGCCGGCTTGGAACCACGCCAGCGCGGACTTTTGCGGCGATATCCTTGATCGCGGCAGTCTTGGCTCCCGAAAGCCCGGCGGCTCGCATGCGCTCGACCGGTTCGTCGAGGATTTGCTGCGGGGTGGGGAATGAGCCCGGAAACAGCGCCAGCACGCGGTTGTAGATCGTCTCGGCGGCGGTTCCGTTGAGCTGCTGATAGGTGACCGAGCGGACGAGCGCTTGAAATGGCTCGGCCTTGCGATTGACGCGGAGGGAGCACGGGCCGACTCGCTGAATCAGCGAGCGCAGCACCTTGTCGGTCGTTCCGAGATGTTCGAGAGCAGAGGCGAGCATTGTTTGGTCTAACCTTCCAATCAGCGCAGCCGATTTTCCAGGAAATCGACATGCATCTTTCCATGATTCGCATTCCATGGGCGCGGACCCCACGCCTTGGAGCAGATGTCTATGTCTCCATCGCGGTCCACGTCGCCGACCTGAAGCTCGTGGCCGCCCAGCTTGGAATCCAGGATGATGTGCTCGGCGAATTTCAGGCCGCCCAGGTTCTGCCAGGCCACCCAGCGCGAATTCTCTCGCCCCGTCGGCAATAGCTCTTCCTGCTCGTTGGAAATCACGTCGGGCCGGCCGTCACCGTTCAGGTCCGCCACGGCGAGGGCGTGGAGGGAGCCGTAGCGAAAACTCTGCGGCAGCTCCGATTTGATCCACGAGCCGCCTTTGCCATCAGCATTCCGCAGAACCACGACTTTCGAGTCCGTGATGTCGGAGTCGCACATCACGATGTCCATCGTGCCGTCGCCGTCCATATCGACCGCAGCCGCGCGCACGCATACTCCGAAGGGACCCGTACGGCCCATCGGAATATTTTCATGCGCGATCCAGGTCGCGCCCTTGTCTTTATTCTCGAACCATGTGTTGGCGCGAGCGATGTCGATGTCGCCGTCCCCGTCGATATCGAACGCTCCAGAAGGAGTGATCGCGCCATGCACCGGCGGCCCGATCTGATGACGGGTCCATGAGCTTCGAGGATCGGCCGGAATGGAATACCAGCACAGCGCGTTCAACTTGGTGCGGCTGTCACCCATCATGATCACATCGGGCTTTCCGTCGCCGTCCACGTCCGAGATAAGAATATCGTGAGCGCCCGCGGCATTCGGGTCGAACATGATGCGCTCGAACGCGTCGTCGCGCGGCTTGCCGGTGTTGCGGTACCACACGCCGCTGCAAATCAGGTCGATCCAGCCATCGCGATCGACGTCCAGGGCCGCGAGGCCGACGTCGGAAAGATAATTGCTTCCGGCCACATGCTGGACCCACTTGTCGGCGCCCTGATATTCGAACCAATAGAGCAGGGAAGGCTGCGAAGCCCGGCCGGCAAGCACGAAATCCAGATCGCCGTCCTTATCGATGTCGACCAGCGCCGTGAGCCCGTAATCCCCCGCGCCATTCGAGCGCACCGGCAGGTCGCGCGAGATGTAATGGTGCTCGAAGGAAAACGTGGCAGCCGAAGCCGTCGCGGCGGCTGTGATGATCAACAGAAGCGCCTGGCGTATCATGCCCCCAGCATTGGCCAACCCGCCACCCATGAAAAGCCCTCTCCGCCGGAAATCGCCCCATGGTAGAAATCATCGCGCTGCGATGATTCGCGAGCGTCCAGCGAGCGGCCCCACGATACAGCGAACCCCAAGCTACAGTTTCTCCCATCCCGCTGTGGAGAAAGTCAGTCGTTCCTGCCCGCTTCACCTTTGCGCCTCCGGGTCTTTGGGGCTTTGGGTCCCACGCACCGCCAACGCTCGCTGTACGCTCGCGACACTTCGCAGCGCGACGTGTTCTACCAAAGCTGCGCTTTCACCCTGCTCCTCTGCCCCTCTGCTCCTTTTCACCCCTGCACCCTTTCTCTTTTTTCAGGTTTGGTTTTCCCCCGCCTTCTCGGATACTGCGCCTGTGAACGTGACCGTCACGCAACTTACGAACCAGTTGCTCGCCTCCTATGCGCGCGCCGGCGGGATTAATCATCTCGACGGCAAAAACCTGCCGAGCAAAACGGCGGTGTGCGGAATCACGGTCGAGCTGCTGCGTCTGCTCTTCCCCGGGTTCTTTCATGACACGGTGCTGCATTCTTCGGAGCTAAGGGTCGAAACGGCGGCGCTGATGGATTCCGTGCTGGGGAAGCTGGAGGACGAGATTTACAAGAGCCTCGAGTATCATCCACTCGAAGGCATGGCGAAGAAGGATCTTCGGCCCGCCGCGCAAAAGGCGACCGAGGAGTTTCTATCCGGCTTGCCGCAGATTCGCGAGATGCTGCAGACGGACGCCGAGGCTGCCTTTCGAGGCGATCCTGCGGCGCTAAGCAAGGAAGAGGTGATCGTGGCGTATCCCTTCGTTGAAGCGGTGGCCGTGCACCGGCTCGCGCACGAGCTTTACAAAAAGAATATTCCGCTCATCCCGCGCATCATGGCGGAATGGGCGCACAGCCGCACGGGCATGGATATTCACCCGGGCGCCACGATCGGCTCGCACTTCTTTGTCGACCACGGGACGGGGACGGTCATCGGCGAGACGTGCGAAATCGGCAATCACGTGAAGATGTACCAGGGCGTGGGCCTGGTGGCGCGTTCGCTCTCGGGCGGCCAGCGGCTCCGCGGGCAAAAACGTCACCCCACGATTCAAGATCGCGTCACGATTTATGCCGGCGCCACCATCATCGGAGGCGACACGGTGGTGGGAGAGGGAAGCACCGTGGGCGCAAACGTTTTCCTTTCCCACAGCGTCCCGCCGGGCTCGCTGGTGCTGCCGGAAGAAGTGAAGGTGAAGGTGGTGAGCAAGACCGATCGCGCGCGCGCGGCGGCATGGCCGGGCCCGAATATTTGATTCGCGGAGCGCGGATGGAAATTCACGTGCGCGCGGCCAGCCGTATGCCTACACTCCGCCCGGCTATGGACATACAAATCGCGGCCCTGTGCGACGCGGCGACCGATTCGCACGGGAAGCTGAACATTTTGGGCACGTTTGACACGATCAACGCCGCTCAGCTCCCCGCGGTGCACCCCCAGTGTTCCATCGCCCTGCGGCTGGTCTTCAGCAAAATGGAGGAGGGCAAAAAGGATGTGCGCCTGAACTTCGTGAACGAGGATGGTAAGCTGGTGATGCCCAGCATCGATATTCCCGTGGAAGTGCAGGTGCCGGAGGATACCAGCTTCATCTCGCGCAATTTCATCATCAACATCCAGCAGCTCCGGTTCGAGGTGGCGGGCCTTTACGGCATCGATATCGCCGTGGCCGGGCACCACATCGGCAGCATCCCGCTCCTGGTTCGGCACGTGGCTCCGCAGCCGGCGCCTGAGTAGACTTCGGCGATGGCATTTCGTGATTTCCAGGCGAGCGAGAGCGCGATCGAACTGCTGGGACGCAGCCTCGCGCGCGGCAGGCTCGGCCATGCCTATCTCTTTTCCGGCGACGACCTCGACAAGCTGGAGGTGGTGGCGCGGACGCTGGCGAAGACGTTGAATTGCCTGGAGCCGCGAAAGAACCCGGCGATTCCCGGAGCGCCGGATTGCTGCGACAAGTGCGGCTCCTGCCGGAAGATCGACGGGAGCGTCCACCCGGACGTGCAATGGATCCGCCCGGAATCGAAGTCGCGCGTCATCACCATCGACCAGATGCGCGCGGCGATGCAGACGATCTTCCTGAAGCCGACGGAGGCGCAGTTCAAGGTGGTGATGATCGTGGCGGCAGACCGCCTGAACGAGCAGGCCGCGAACGCGTTCCTCAAGACGCTCGAAGAGCCGCCGTCGAAGTCCGTGTTCGTGCTGCTGACGACCGAGCCTGGGCGCGTTCTGGAGACCATTGTCTCCCGCTGCCTGAGACTCAACTTTGCCGCGGAGACAAACCGGTTTCACCGCCCTGAGTACCTGGAGTGGCTCGGCGAGTTCACGCAGGCGGCGGTGGCCGAGCGCGGCTCGCTGCTCAGCCGGTATCGCTTGCTCTCCGTGCTCTTGAACCGGCTCAACGCGCTGAAGGAAAAGATCTCCGGCGACCTCGAAGCCCGATCGCCGCTGGAGAAATACGACGACATCGAGGCCAAGCTGCGCGACAAGTGGGAAGACGAGCTCACCGCCGGCATCGAAGCCGAATATCGGCGGCAGCGAAGCGACCTGCTGACGGCGCTGGAGCTGTGGCTGCGCGACGTGTGGCTTTGCGCCCGGCAGGAGCCGGAGGAGCTGCTCACCTTCCCGCAGCTTACCACCGCCTCCTGCGCGGTGGCCACGCAAGTGCAGCCCGCCGACGCCATGGAGAACATCCGAACCATGGAGCGCCTGCAACGCATGCTTCATTCGAACGTTCAAGAGGCGCTCGCCCTCGAAGTAGGCCTCCTGAAACTCCGCCTCTAATCGCGAGAACACCGTCCTACCCTCATGGTGGAAGCGCTCGCGCTGCGAGCGCTCGCCCCGCGTCCAGCGGGCGTCTTTTCGTGGCGCATCAGGTGCCGTAAACTTACGAGCTCCAACAGCCCATCCCGATTGCCCCATAGGGGCAAAAATCATTCAGCCCAGGGGTTGGCGCCCCGCGCCTACCCTGGGTCAGTAACCCGAACAGACGCGTCCAACCTCCACGAGGTTGACACAACCGACCATTAGAATGCGGAGGATTTTCGTGGGTGGAAATCTTTACATCGCTAAGCTGCAAGCCCCGACGGGACATCCATGCTTCTGGCGATAAGGTCGCTTTCTTTATCGTTTGAATACTTCGACGGCAACTTCACGAAACGAATGGTGTTTACTCGTCAGGCACAATGACAATGCGGCCTAACTCGTCCATGTTCGGCCGCTGCGCGCGTCATGAGCATTCGCATCGCAAACTGCTTTGGAGTCGCTGCTGATACCATTGCCGCACTCGGGCTCTGCGCGTGGGTATTTGCCTTCACGCTACCGTACCGACTTTCTCCGATGCAGGCCTCGTTGTTCATCACCGCGATGTGGATTGAGCTGGCCGGGCCCCTCCTCGCCATCGGTTTCGGGACTGTTTCGCTTCATGGCGACGCTCGCGCACGACGGATGGGATGTCTCGCCATCGCATTGGCCGCCCCGACATTGTTGCTCGCGCTTGTTACAGTACAGCCGCATTCCACTTCGCGTTGGTAGGCCATCCCCCAATGCGTTTCCCGTTGATTCGATGATCAAAGTCAAAGCGGTGTTTCTGGAACTGCGCAGAATCGGAGCGGAACATGAATCAGGACCAACAAACCGCTTCGTTCCCAATCGAGTCCGGGATCATGCTGGGCATCGCCCTTGGGGTGAGTGGGCAGTTTCCGGCAGCCGTTCTGGCTCTCATCGCTTGGTGTGTGCTTCGCCGCATTCGCCCCATCACACCGAGCACGATTCTGCTGGTTACTGCAATTCTTGTTGCGGAGACACTCCTTGCGGTATTCGCAATGTTCAACGGTTACGCATCGTTCACATTCGCTGTCGAGATCATCCTTGTTCTAGCTATCGGCTTACTTCTGTTTTTCACTCAATCCCGGCACTGGGCATACATTTTACTCGTTCATGCTGGCTATGTCATCGTCATGCGCTCGCTTGACCTTTCCCACGGAGGCATTGAGCAGCGCTTCCACCGTCTCGCTATAGGCGCGATTGCAGTTCGCGTCATTATTTCCTGGCTTCTCATTTTGTTCATCCGTGGTAATTCGCGGGCAAGGTGCCCGTCGGTCCAAAAATGAATCCTCCGATGGAGTCCTTGAAAAGAAGTAGGTAACTGCATGGAACGCCTCCTCCGACCAGAAGCGACAGAGCGCTCGCGGATCAAGAAGGCGATGCGCGGAGCTCGCTTCCTGAAATGGACTGCAACTCCAATTGCCAGTCTCGCCATGATTGCTGCCATTTTCATTGGCATGCGCGCTGCATGGTATATCGGAGTCATTGCGTTTATCATTGTTTGGGCTGCGCTGTTTATCTTCGCTTCTGCATGCGCGCGCTGTCCGCATTGCGGTCAAATTTGGGGACGGCTGGGCGACTTCGGAGCTTGGTGGTTCATGTTTGGCCAACAGGCAGCCGACAAGGATGAGACCGAGTCATTCGTTTGCAGGAGATGCAGACTCGACATTGGATACGGATTGAGAGACTAACATGGAACGATGCAGTCGCCGCAGCGTCGGATCGTCCGAAGGAGAATTGGTTCCGCTAGCCGGAAGTCAATGGTACCAAACGCCAAAGACCCTAACGTGTCCAAGCCACCGCTCTTTCATCTGAAAACCCATGCCGTGACAGTCACCCTATCAAACTAAATCTGCTTCGTCTTCTCTCTGCGACATTGGTGCGCCTCCGTGGGCCGGATCCGCTGTGCTGCGATAGCTGCGGCGAGCGTCAACATTTTCTATAAAAAAATGATGTCAGCGCCTGACAGCCCATGTCTGCCCCTGACATCGCCTGGCATTTCAAATAACTGACTCTCCCGCTCTCAACGGCAGCCCGTGGGAAATCCATGCTATAACCGTGCCGTATGAAAACCAATGAACGTGCGAACTCTGATGTCACATGCAGCACGCCCGTGCCCGCCGCCAGCGCTATCAACTCCTCTCCGGCATGCCGCGGTCCGATCTCCGATCCGTCACTCGGCTTTCGGGATTCTTTCGGATTTCGGGAACTCGGATTTCGGATCTTTATTCCCCCAGTGTGCAAAGACGCACTCGCAGCCCATTATCTCCCTGCGCGGCAGTTCCTTACCGACAGAAACAGCCAGTGCATTTTTGGTGCACTTTTGGTGCAATTCCGGTGCAACTTTGGTGCAGGAACTGTGAAGCGCCGGTGCAGCTTTGATCGCGAAGACCGCAGTTTCAGAGGGGAGTTCGGCTTCCGTGACCAGAGTTCGGACGTTCTCGACTCCTCCTTCTGAGGACTCTACCGTGGCTCGACGGGACGAGCGCAGTGTGGACGGGATTCTTATGAGCAAATTTTTCACCGATGCATCAAGCGGCTTGATTCGGCGTTTTTTCTTCCGGGCCTGGGTGCTAAAACTCGTCCTTCTATCGGGGCTGACAGGTAGCGCGTGCACGATCTTTGTTCTCGTTGATTCCAACCACGCGCTTTTTTTCAACAACGAGGATTGGTCGAATACCACGTCCAGGGTGTGGTTCATCCCCGGCGGCGAAGGCCGGTTCGGCGGCGTCTACGTCGGGTTTGATGACGGATGGACGCAGGGTGGCATGAACACGGAAGGCCTGGCCTGCGACTGGGTGGCGGGCGTAAACGAAAAATGGGAGATCAAAGCAGGGATGAAGCGGGCGAGGGGCAACCCGAGCCAGCGAATGCTCGAATCCTGCTCGACACTCCAGCAGGCCATCGATTTTTTTCGCAGTTATTACGAGCCGGGGTTTAGCTCTGCGGAGATTATGGTCGGCGACCGAACCGGCGCATCCGCAATCATCGGCGCGGTCGACGGAGAGCTGCGTGTCCGCAAATCCACCGAAACTCGCGGGTTCGGCTACGGTGGAAGAACTCTGCAAAACCTGCTCAAGGAGCGCCCGGCCATAGCGCTGACCAATGGCGTCGACATCCTCAAGTCCTGTTCCCAGCGCGGCAAATATGCCACCAAATACTCCAATGTATTCGACCTCCGCAATGGAGATATTTTCCTCTATCCGTCGGGCGATCTTGCGGGCGAGGTAAAGCTCAACCTTGCCCGCGAGCTGGCGAAGGGGCCGCACTACTTTGACATTCCGCAGCTCCGGCGGCAGCTCGCGTCTCCGCTCCAGCCTTTGTTGCTGAACATGTACCGCTTCCCGCTGGACGAGGTGCGAACGATCAAAGATCCCGACCCTGCCGTTAGCGCGCGGATCCGGCAAACGCTCGTCGACGCGGCAGCCGGTACCATACGCCGCGAGGATTTCACTGAAGCGTTTTGGAAGGGCAATGATCCCACAGAGATCGCAGCCGAGGCCAAAGGCCTCGGCACATTCATTTCTCTCGGCCGGGTCGAGAGCGTCATCGGCGATGGCCCGGGTGATTACCGCTATCGCGTGGAATTTGCTAATGCCCGATTTGTCCAGCGATACGCCCTGGACTCCGCCGGCCGGATCTCGGATTGCAGAACCGAGGCCTTCGAGGCCACTGCCAAGCCGTGACGGCCATGTCGGCGCATGACGCTACGACCTGAAAACGACAGTTGGATTTTAGAGAAGGTAACCAAGCAAACGAAGGAGCAAGTGAGCGGACTAGAGCCGTCCAAAATCTCACAAGTATCTCACTCTTCGTTTCCTTTGTGTGCTCCTGTTAATCTGAACTGCCGAATTAAGGTTCAAAGCTCGGAGTTCCCAATCTTTTTCCGGGACCTCCGGCAGTCGAGCGGAGACGTTCGGATTCCATGATCAGCGTGCGGACGTCCGCCAGCACAAGCCGCAAGTCGAGCGTGCCCGAGCTGTAGATGTTGCGAACGTTGCCGGCCGCATCGATGAGAAACACGCGCAGGGTGTGGTTCAGGGGTCCCGTGGGGTCCGCCGGATTTTTCTTTCGATTCACCGCCTGTCCGTAGGCTTCGAGAATGGGCTGCAGCTCGATTTGCGAGCGCGTCGTAACGAAATGCCACGGCGCGGCGTTCGACTGAGTCGCCGAAATGGAGGAATAGCCGGCCATCCGCTCCGGCGTGTCGACGCGCGGGTCGAAGCTCATGCTCACCAGGCGCATCTCCCGGGCCAGTTGCTCATCGCCTGCGCTCAATTGATGAAGCTGTCGCAGCACCCCAGTGGCAAAGGGACAGGCTTTCATCGAGGCGCAGCGGGTATAGATGAAGCTCATCACGGTGACGCGGCCCTTCGTCAGATTGGCGAGGTCGAGCGACTGACCCCGGGTATCGAGTAACTCGCCGCCAGCGGCGCGTTTAATCGTCGGAAGGACGTAGGTGCCAGGGCGCGGCGGTTCGTAATCGTGTTCGTCCGTCCGCGAGAGTTCGGCGCGCGCGGCTGGGGCGGCGAGCAGGCACGCAAGCGCGAGCATGGGGAGTCGTGGTGTGTTCATGGCGCCGGTAATGGCAGATGGCAAAGCTGAAGGTCACTTGCCCAGGCTGGTGGATCCAAAGAGCATGTGGTGTGGCCGGCCGAGCTTGAGCTCGGTGAAGTCGAGCGAGAACGTAGGCGTGAGCTCCTTGCCGTTCCACTGGAATGCCCGGACGAACTGCTCGTTGTCCGCGCCTTTCTTGTCCCAGTTCGCCAGGAGCGAGCTGCTGAAATAGAGACGTTTTCCGTCCCAGCTTTGCGACACCATGTTCACTTGCCTGCCGATCCCGCGCGAAGCGATTTCCTTCGGGTGATGCGGGTTTGAGACGTCATAGACGCGGCACTTGCCATCGCCAAAGCAGCTCACGAAGAGCGTGCTGTCATCCGCGCTGAGGCTGATGTCGACCGGAAGCACGCCGCCCGCGCCGCCGATGGTGGCGACATCCTTGGCCTGCCATTCGCCGTCGGCGTCCTCGTAACAAAGCCAGAGCTTGGAGCCGAGGGCGGTGGCGCTGAAGGCGTAGTTATGCTTCTCTCCCCACGCCCAGCGAATCTCGAGCGGCGCGCCAGGAACGCTAAACGCCTTCTTCGGCTGGCGGGTATGGAAATTCCACAGGACCATCGAGTTGCCGAACTGCTTCATGGCGTCGGCGTCCTTGACCATGTCGCCGAACTCGCGGGTGTAATTCTTCCAGCCGGTGAAGGAGGAGGTGAGCATGACATTCTTGCGCGGCAGCACGCGGGCGTCATAGCCGTAACCGTCTGTAAACTCCGCATCGGTGACGCCGCGGGGCTCAGCTTTGGTTGGAAGCCAATGGGTGGCGATGTAATCGCCTTCGTTGCTGTATTCCACCAGCGCGGTTTGGCCGCTCTTGTCCTTGCCATTGGAAAGGCAGGGGATCAGCACGCGTCCGGGCAGCGCGTAGACTCCATGCGGGCCCACGGCGCCAGTCTTCTTCTCGAAGTCGTCGATCGTTTTGATGTGCCGCGGCTTGCCCGGCTGGGAATACGTGTCGTAAATAAAGATCTTGCTGCTATCGAGCCCGCAGAGCCAAAGCTGGCGGCGATCGTCCGTGAACCCTCCATGATGCGCCTCATGCCGGCCTCCCACGGAATGGCTGTGAATCACCTTGCCATATGAAGTCGAGCCCGGCTTGACGTCCAGGACCACCAGCTTGTCCGAGCCATCACCCACGCCATCGGCGCCCAGGGTCCAGACATAAACGAATTCTTCCTGTCCCTCGATTCGCGCGAGGTAAGGCGAGGAGCACGTCTCATCCGCGAGCGCATTAAAGACGGGCAGAGCGAGCGCTGCCGCGGCGAAAATTTTCAGCGCGCGTCGGATGGATCGCCCCGCGTTCCCATCCAATTTCACAAATGTGTTGTTCGTCATGGTCGCCAACTTTGTGGATGGATCGAGCCCTGTAAATGGCACTAAAGTAGGATGCGCAGTTTCCCATTGCCGCTTGGGCGGGCGAGGAACATTGTCGGTGGATGAGCGATCCCTTACGCTCCCTTCTTTTCGCTGCTTTGGTCCTGGCAAACGCCACCGCTGTCGCCGCCGAGTGGCATCATCCGCTGTCGCTCGCCAACCACGGATACTGGCGCGCCCGCATTCCCGTGCGCGTGACCAACGGCAGCACCAACGTCATCGCCGGAGAACCGATCGTGCTGCGTCTGCCAGAGCTGACGGGCGCCAACGCGAGCTCGATTCGCGTTTGCACCGGCGCGGGCGTGGAGCTGCTTTTTGATGTGGCTCGCGTGGACGCGCGCCATCCCGGAAACCTTTGGGCCGCGGAGGATCGTTTGGTTGTGCCGGTGGAGTGCGGGGCTGCCGCCACCAACGCGCTGTTCGTCTATTTCGACAATCCCGACGCGTGGCCCGTCCCAGACTTTTTGAACGCGAAGGGGGCGACGAGTGGCAACGCGGCGTTACAGGCGCAAGTCGGCAGCGTTGAACGGATCACTCTTTCAACGGCGGAACGCGCGAAACGGACGTCGCCCTCGGGTCAGACGTTGGCGGTGGCGAGGGTTTACAACACAGGCGAGGCGGCGCTCGATCGAGTGCTGGTGCTGGTCGATCTGCGCCCGACGCTCGGCCGCTGGATGAAGATTCAACCTGACGCGGGTGTCACCGTTGTGGACGCCGCCACAGGGCGAGAAATCGCAGGCGCGTTTCGTTCGCGCAATGAGATGCTCTTCTCCGCCACGTTGCCGGCGCGATCGATGCGGGAGTTTAGGTTGCAGCTCTCCACCAACGCGCAGCCCGGCGACGCGATGCTGGCCGCGTATGCGCGTCTGCTTGCGAGCCCGGCCAACCGCGCGCCGAATCCGAGCTTTGAGAATGGCGAGCAAGGCTGGCGATTTTCCGGCGACCGCAAACGTTTCATGCCGGCGCTGGCGCAGGATGGCCAGTTTGGCGGTCACAGTGCCCGATTCGTCGTGCCAACGAATGCCGCGGCGAGCTGGGCGGGATGGCAGACCGCCGAAATCCCGGTGCGGCCCGGCGCGTCGTATCTGTATAGCGGATTCATCAAGGCGGCACCGGGCGCGTCCCCGCCATCGTTGCACGCGCACTGGCACGACAGGAATGGGAAGGTGGCGAGCAGCGGTTACGCTTCGACGGCTCCTGCTGGAGGAAGCGGCGAATGGGCCCAATCGAGCGCTCTGATGCAGGCGCCGCCCGATGCGGCGACGATTCAACTGCACCTGACCGTGAACGCGCCCGGGACGCTCCAGCACGACGGCATTCTTTTCTGCGAGGTTGCGCGCGGCGAAGTGATCGGATTCGAAACGCCGGAGGATCCTGCCGACGGCGCGGCTTTTCGCGTGGCGCAGGTGAATCCGCTGATCAAGGTTTTTGCGGACGATCCGCCGCCGCCGCGATCGGGCCGCATCACCTTGGAATGCGCGCGAAATGAATATGAGCCGGCGCAGATGGTTGTTACCAGCGCCAGGACGCTGACGAACCTGCGAGTGACAGCAAGCGCGCTGCGAAACGATGCGGGGGGGACGTTGCCGGAAGTGAAAGTGGAGCGCGTTGGATTTGTGCCGGTGGACCATCCGAGCTCCTATTACTCTACCAAAGCCGAGCCGTGGCAGCGCAAGCTGCCGTTCGGCGCTGGACGGACCGACGGCTGGGCGGGCGACTGGCCGGATCCGCTGGCGCCGGTTGGGGTGGGCGTGGACATTCCGGCCGTGCGCAATCAGCCGTTCTGGCTGACGGTGAAGACACTGCCCGAAACCGCTGCGGGCGAGTATCGCGGACAGGTGACGATCGAGGCGGACGGCGCTCCGTCGGTCCATGTACCGATCATCGCGCGGGTGCTGCCATTTGCGCTGCCGGCGCGATCCCAACTCCGAGCCATCCTGGATTATCGATACGGCCCCGGCGGGAGGTTTGGCGAGCCAAGGAGCCCGGAGGAGCGCCGGAAATGGCTGCGTTTCATGGCGGAGTACCGCCTGGGGATTGATCAGATCGAGCCCGAACCAGTGTTCACTTACACGAACGGCGTGGTGAGCATGGACGCGCGGGGTTTTGACGAGACGGCGCGGTATTGTTTCGACGAGCTGGGGATGAACGTGAGCTACACCCCGCGCCAGTTCTACATGTTCGGCTGGGCCTATCCGCCGAAGAAGCTTTTCGGGCTGGAGCCGTTTTCACCCGCGTGGATCGATGCTTTCAAACAGGCCTATGGGCTCTTCACGCGCCACGTCCGCGAGCGCGGCTGGCACGAAAAATTCGTCTATTACATTTCAGACGAGCCGCACTTCGACCATGAGTTCGTGGTGGACCAGATGAAGCGCCTCTGCGCGTTGATTCACGAGGTGGACTCCACGATACCCATTTATTCCAGCACCTGGCGGCACTGCGCGGCGTGGGATCAATCGCTGGATCTGTGGGGCGTGGGGCAGTATGGCTGCTTTCCCGTGCCGGAACTGGAGCAGGTGCGGCGGGCCGGTAAAGGCTACTGGTTCACTTGCGATGGCGAGATGGCCACCGACACTCCTTACCTCGCGACCGAAAGAATGCTGCCGTATTACTGCCAGAAATATGGCGCCAGGGGCTTTGAGTTTTGGGGCCTCGCCTGGTGGACCTACGATCCGTGGACGACGGGATGGCACACGTTCATCCGGCAGAGTGACGACGGTAAAACGTATTACTGGACGCGCTATCCCAATGGGGACGGCTACCTGGCGTATCCTGGCCGCTCGGTGGGCGTGGATGGGCCGGTAAGCACCATCCGGCTGGAGCAGATTCGCGAAGGACTCGAGGACTTCGAAGCGATCTCCATTTTGAAGGAAGCTGTGGCAGTCGCGAAGGGAGCGGGGCGGAGCGCCGTGGAGGGCGAACGCGCGCTGGCGATGGTCGAAAATTTGGTCTCGATACCGAATGCCGGCGGGCTGCGCTCGACGGAGATACTGCCCAACCCGGATGCCATACCTGCGATTCGACGCGCAGTGAACGCCGCGATCGTGAATTTGAGCGGAGGCGGCAAATGAGTCGGGCGCTGCTGCTGGTTTTGTGCGTGTGGCTGCCATCAGCCGCTTACAGCGGGCCCTTATTACGTGTGCTCAGCTCTGCGGCGGGCGCGACTAACCTGGTTCGCAACGGCGGATTCGAAGAGACCCGGGAGAATGCGCCGGCAGGATGGACCAGGTGGCAGGGCGGATACGCGCTCGCGCCGGGAGCGGGCCGGAATGGCTCCGCCGCGATTCGATGCGAAAATACCGCGAGCGGGACACAGTCTGGAGTGAGCCAAACGCTGGCGCTCAATCGCGCGGAAGCCATCCCGATCGTCGTTCGCGGGTGGAGCAAGGCCGAAAATATCTCGGGAGCGCCAGACAGCGGCTACTCCGTTTACGTCGACATTGTCTACAGCGACGGCACGCCGCTCTGGGGCCAGACCGCGAATTTTCGCTGCGGCACACACGACTGGCAGCAGCGCGAATTCGTGATCGTGCCAGAACGGCCAGTTCGTTCCGTGACGGTGTATTGCCTGCTGCGAGGTCATACGGGACAGGCGTGGTTCGATGACGTTTCCGTGGCGGAGATTACCGCCACGGGCGCATCCGTAATTTTCCAAGGCCTGCCCGTGGCGTCTGTCCCCCGCGCGACCCAGCAAGGCCGTGGCGGGCGAGTCGTTGATGCGATGAATCCTGGCGACTTCATGGTTCGCGACAACGCGGCGGGCTCTGATTTCATGTCGTTTCAGAAAGGCGAATGCTCAGAGCTGGGGTTGAATCTCAGTGCCCAATTCGTCACGCAGTCGAATCATATCGTCGTTCGCGGCCGCGTCAGCGATGCCCTGAAACGGGACCGCGCGGTGACGCTGGTATTTGCGCTGCCCGTTGACGCAACAGGCTGGCGCTGGGGCGATGACATCCGCCGCAGCCGCTCGATCGAAGGATGCGCGGAATACGGAAATGTATTTCCAGTTCGCGCCGGGCTTACGGGAACACAGTCGCTTTATCCGCTCGCGCCGATCTGGAGCGGTCGCGCCGGGATGGCGCTGGCCATCGACATGGCGCATGCGGCCGTTTACCGCGTGGGCTATCATGCGGGGCTCAAGCAGCTCTTCGTCGCTTATGATTTCGGCCTGGCGCAGGAGACCTCGCGATTTCCAGGCGGGGCGGATTTCGAGTTTGTGCTGTTTCGCTTCGATTCGCTACACGGCTTTCGCAGCGCATGGCAGAAGCTGATGGAAATATTTCCCGAGCACTTCGTGGTGCGTTCGAAAGAGCAGGGGATCTGGATGCCGTTCACCGACGTTTCGAAGGTTCAGGGATGGGAAGACTTTGGGTTCCGTTACCACGAAGGGAATAACAATGTGCCCTGGGACGACGAACACAGCGTGCTGAGTTTTCGTTACACTGAGCCAATGACCTGGTGGATGCGCATGCCAAAGCAAACGTCGCGTTCACTGGAAGCCGCGATCCGCATTCGAGATGAGATGGCCGCGGGTAAGGACTCAGCCGCGAAATTTGCGTCTGTTTCGCGCTCGGCGGCGATGTTCAATGATTCCGGCGAGCCGGCGCTGCAGTTCCAGGACACACCATGGTGCGATGGCGCGGTCTGGAGCTTGAATCCCAACCCGTGGCTGGGCGGGACCGGCGCGGTTAACGGGGCGACGCTGCATTGGAGCAACCCGATCAAGGAGAAGCTCTACGGCGACCCTGCCAAGGGCCGATTGGACGGCGAGTATCTCGATTCACTGGAGGGCTATGTAACCGCGGATTTGAACTTCCGGCGCGAGCACTTCCGAGCCACGACGGTTCCGCTGACGTTCACCTCCGACACGAAGGCGCCGGTCCTTTTCAAAGGCCTGGCGGTATTCGAATTCACCAAATGGATGGCTGACGATGTCCATCGCATGGGCAAGCTGATGTTCGCCAACGGGGTGCCGTATCGACTGACCTATCTTTGTCCGTGGCTCGATGTGCTCGGGACTGAAACTGACTGGCTGCGCGGCACGAAGTATCAGCCTGCCTCGCTGGCGCAAATGGATCTCTGGCGGACGCTCTCCGGCGGCAAACCGTATTTGCTCCTGATGAACAGCGATTACGACAAGTTCACGCCGGAATTGGTGGAGAGCTATTTTGCCCGCAGTCTTTTCTACGGCATGTGGCCCAGCTTTTTTTCGCACAATGCCTCGGAAAATCCGTATTGGCAGAACCCGCGGTGGTACAACCGCGACCGGCCGCTCTTCCGCAAGTACATCCCCGTGGTTCGCCGCATGGCGCAGGCGGGCTGGCAGCCGATTCCGGAAGCGCGTTGCGACAACAGCAGCTTGCTGATCGAACGCTTTGGACCGGATGCGAACGGCACCGTGTTTTTGACTATTTTCAATGATACGGCGTTGATGCAAAAGGGCGTGGTGACGATGGACGACGTCGCATTCCGAGGGAAGCGGGCGGCGCTCATGGGTGACGTTAGGAGCGCGGCAGGCGAAAAATTTTCCGTGACTCTGCCGCCGCAGCGGGTTGCTGTTGTCGAGATGGCTCGATGAGCCTTGGTATGCTGACGTATCTGTGGATAGCAGTGGGGAGCGCGATTGGCGGCGTGACGCGATTTTGGCTGACTGGCGTGGCGGCCCGTCATCTCCCGGTTTCATTTCCGTGGGGCACATTGATCGTGAATGTCACTGGATCGTTTGCGATCGGCTTTTTTGCCAGCATCACGACTTCTCACGAAGGCCGGGATATTGTGCCGCTGTCGTTCAAACAGTTCTTCATGGTGGGCATCTGCGGCGGCTACACCACGTTTTCGGCATTCAGCCTGCAAACGTTGACGCTGGCGCGCGGCGGCGAATGGCTGTACGCGGGCGCGAATACCGTTTTATCCGTGATCTTCTGCCTGGTGGCGGTATGGCTGGGCCACGTCGCGGCGAATTTGTTCGGCGCGCGTTAGCCTGATGGGGGGAAACATTGCGGATGAAACATTTCCTGATTGCGGCTGTGCTGGCCGCCTTGCTTTGCCAAGCGCGGGGGGATCAGGTTGACGATTATGTGAGCGCTGAAATGGCAAAGGCGCATGTTCCCGGCCTGACGCTTGAAGTCATTCAGAATGGGAAGCCGGCGAAAAGCGCCGCCTACGGCTTCGCCAATCTCGAGCTTAAGGTTCCCGCCACTCTCGACACTGTCTTTGAAATTGGCTCGGTGACGAAGCAGTTCACGGCCGCCTGTGCGCTGCTGCTGGAGAACGAAGGCAAGCTGGCGGTCCGGGATCCGATCAGCAAGTATTTGGCCACAGCTCCCGCTGCATGGAGCAACATCACCATCCGACACCTGTTGACGCACACGTCCGGGATCAAAAGCTACACTGGGTTGTCGGGATTTGAACTCACGCGGAGACTCACGCAGGAGCAATTCATTGCCGCGCTGGCGCGGTTGCCCCTGGAGTTCGCGCCGGGTGCACAGGCGAAATACAGCAACTCCGGCTACAATCTGCTTGGCTACATCATCGAAAACGCGAGCGGCAAGTCCTACTGGGAATTCCTCGCCGGGCGCATTTTCGGTCCGCTGAATATGACCACGGCAACCAACCGCGATCCCACCATTCTTGTTCCAAACCGCGCCGACGGCTATTTGCACAAGGACGGAGCATTCATGAACCGCGACTCCGATCTGACAGACGTATTTTCCGCCGGATCCATCGTCTGCGCCATCGGGGATCTGGCGCGGTGGAACTCTGTTCTCGACGGCGAATCGCTGCTGAGCGCCTCGATGAAAGCCCGGATGTGGACGCCCGCGAAGCTGAACGGTGGCCGGGAGACGCCCTATGGCTTTGGGTGGCGCATCGGCGAATTCCAAGGCCGCAAGAATATCGGGCACAGCGGCTCCACATCTGGATTCAGCGCGAGCCTCCAGCGCTTCCCGGACGACCGGCTCGCGGTGATTGTGCTCTGCAACTCGGGCGAGCCAAATATCGCGACCACGATCGCGAAGGGAATAGCGGCAATCCGTCTGCGCGAAGGGAAGAGCGAGTAGCGGCGCGCGATCTTCATGGCAGAAGATTGGCCTGCTCCTTTGACTAATGATCGAGCGCGGGGGATAAGAGGACGGGATGATGCATTGCGACGTGAGAATAGCTGGCGGGCCGCGATGAAGGCTTTTTGCTGCGATGAGTGCGGGGCGCTCGTGTTTTTTGAGAATGTGCAGTGCTTGAACTGCGACCATCCGCTTGGGTTTATACCGGAAGCGCTTGATCTCAGCGCCCTGGAGCCGCAGGGGGACGGCTCGTGGCACGCGCTTTCGGCGGCGGTGCGCGGGCGGAAGTATCGGCGATGCCGCAACCATGCGCAGCTCAATGTCTGCAACTGGCTGGTGGCGGCGGAGGATTGGAATCCGCTCTGTGTTTCCTGCCGGTTGAACGACGTGATTCCAAACCTGGACGAGGGCGACCACCGGCAGCATTGGTTCACGCTGGAGCAGGCCAAACGACGCCTGATCTACACCTTGCTCCAATTAGGCCTGCCGTTTGATACCGGCCGCGGCCAGCCGCGATGGCCGCTGCGGTTCCGCTTTCTATCCGGATCGCCGCAGGATCACGTCACTACCGGACATGCGAATGGAATCATCACGATCGATATCGCCGAGGCGGACGATGCGGAGCGGGAGCGGCGCCGGTTGCGACTGCACGAGCCCTATCGAACGGTGCTCGGCCACCTGCGCCATGAGGTGGGTCACTATTATTGGGAGGCGCTCATTTTGAACACGCCTCGGCAGGCGGCGTTTCGCGCCTTGTTTGGCGACGAGACGACGGATTATGCGTCGTCGCTGGAGCGGCATTACGCCCAGGGACCGCCGGGTGACTGGCAGGAACGGCACGTGAGCGAATACGCCAGCTCTCATCCGTGGGAGGATTGGGCGGAGACCTGGGCGCATTACCTGCACATCGTGGACACGCTGGAGACGGCATCGAGCTTCGGCGTGCGTTTGAAGCCGCGCCACCCGCGGGCCGACACGATGCAGGCCAAACCGGACGTGACCGAGGCGCCCAAAGGCAGTTTCGACGAACTGCTCAGCGATTGGATGCCGCTGACCTATGCGTTGAATTCCCTCAACCGCGGGATGGGATTGCGCGATCTTTATCCTTTTGTGCTTTCGGGACCGGCAATTGAAAAGCTGCGCTTCATCCATGACACGATTCGGAACGGGGCGGTTGCGGATCTTCCAGCATGATTCCGAGAGCGGCGCGGATCATTCGGCCGCCTTGAGCTCGATCCAGAATTGGCTGCCTTCGCCCAGCCTGGATTTCACGCCGCAGCGGCCGTTCATGCGGAGCACGGCGCGCCGCACGATCGCCAGGCCAATGCCGGTGCCCTCGAATTGCGCGGAGTTGTTCAGGCGCTCGAAGATGCCAAAGAGGCGCGTTTGGCCTTCCTGGGAAATTCCAATGCCATTGTCGGAGACGCAAATGCGGACGAATTTTCCCCTGCGCTCCCCGGAGACTCGCACGGCCGGTGTCTTCCCCTCAGGCACGAACTTGACCGCGTTTGAAAGCAAGTTGGAAATGCATTGGGCAAGAGCGGCGGGGTTCGCCATGACAGGCGGGAGCGGGGCTTCGATCACAATTTCCGCGCCATGCTCGCGCAAATGCGCGTACGAATTGACGATGTCGGCTGTGATCGCCTCAAGATCGACCCGCTCCATTTTCATGTCGCCGCGGCTAATTCTGCTGTAGTCGAGCACGTCGGTGATCATGACATCCAGACGTTTTGCCGCGGAAGAAATGCGTCCGAGCAGCTTGCCGGCTTGTTCGGGAATGAGGGAGCCAAAATCCTCCTCGATGATTTTGGCGTAGCTGTTCATGACTCGCAAAGGCGCTCGCATATCATGCGCGACACTATAGGAGAACGCCTCCAGCTCGCTGACTGTCTCGCGAAGCTCCGCTGTCCGCTCGGCGACCAGTTCCTCGAGCTTCTCCCTGGCTCGGAGTGTCTCCGTGATGTCCCGCAGGATTTTCGACGCGCCAATCACCTGCCCGTTCTCGTCCTTGATCGGCGACACCGTGAGCGACACGGGGACGAGCCCGCCGTCTTTTCTGCGACGAACGGTCTGGTAATTCATGATGCGCTCTCCGCGCCGGATGCGCCGGAGTATGCCAGGCTCTTCGTCCGCGTGGTCAGCCGGAATAAGCATTGTGACCGGCTTGCCGATCACCTCTTCGGCCTTGTAGCCCAGCAATCGCTCCGCGCCGGTGTTCCAACTGGTGAGAATTCCGTTCAGGTCTTTGCTCGCGATGGCGTCATCCGATGATTCCACGATGGCGCTGAGCAGGCGCATGGCTCGCTCGGCGCTCTTCCGCCTCGTGATGTCGCGCAGAATCTTCGAGGCGCCGATGACCTTTCCGGTTTCATCAAAGATAGGGGACAGGGTGAGCGACACATCCACGAGGCTGCCGTCCTTGCGGCGGCGAAGCGTTTCATATTGCTCCACCGGTTGGCCCTTCAAAATCCGCCGCATTACGCCTGGTTCTTCGTCGAGCCGATCCGAGGGAAACAAGATGGTGACGTGCTTGCCAATGATCTCGCTTGCCGTGTATCCGAGCAAATGTTCGGCGCCCCGGTTCCAACTGGTGATAAAGCCGTTCAGATCCTTGCTGGCGATGGCGTCTTCGGAGGATTCGACGATGGCGCTGAGAAGCCGTCGCGCTTGCTCGTCCGCTTTGCGATCGGTGATGTCTCGCGCCACCTTTGAGGCTCCAACGATTTGTCCCTTCATATCCCGGATCGGTGAAATCGATACAGACACGTTGATCAGCTTTCCGTCTTTGCGCCGTCGAACCGTCTCGAAATGCTCGATGCGAATGCCGCGGCGGATTCGGTCGAGAATGCTGGGCTCCTCATCCTGGCGATCGGAGGGGATCAGGATGTTGACGGGGCGACCAATGATTTCCTGGGCAGTGTAACCGAAGATCCGCTCAGCCGATTTGTTCCAGCTCGTGATAATTCCGTTTAGATCCTTGCTGGCGATGGCGTCATCGGACGAATCGACGATCGCGCCGAGCAATTGCTCGGTGTGCAGCGCGGCCCGCACGTGTGGATCCATGTCGGAATAGGGCTCCATGCGAAGTCATGAAGCGTGATGGATGCAACGGAGAGCGCCAACCCGGACAATCCCTGAAAGCAAGGACGGGGAATGTCCGGTATCGAACAGCAATAATCGCGGAAAGCCTGGCCGCCGGGATCGCGACGCCTCAGGGAACAGTCATCTGAATGCGATAGAACTGCGCGGGAAGGCCGGTGGCGATATTCGTGAAAAAAGTGGGCGTTGCCACGGAGACGGGGGGATAATTCGTGAGGGGCGCCCACGCTGCTCCGACGATCGAGGTGGCGGCGAGAATTCCGTAGCTTGCACCGGGCTCCCGCGAGAATTGCAGGCGCGTGGAGCTGCTGGCTCGCTCGACCGATGCGACGCTCGGAATGTGAACCACGCTCAGCGTGGCGGTGGAGCTGTTGACCGCGCCCACGCTGTTGCTGGCAATGAGGAAATAGAGCCCGGCGCTCGAATCTGTCAGAGGTCCGACGGTGAGGTTCGAACTTGTGGCACCTGGCACAATCGAACTATCTTTCATCCATTGAAAAGTGATGGGAGTGGCGCCGGAAACTGCCGCCGCGAATATCACGTTCGACCCTGCGATCCCGGTCTTGCTCTGCGGCTGCGATGTAAACGCGATCGGAGTTCCCGAAGCGATAGTCAAACTGGCGACGCTGCTCGTCACAGAGCCAAGGAAGTTGCTTGCAACCACCGTGTAGCTGCCCGCCTGGCCGGCGCTGACGTTGCTCAGGGCGAGGGTGGCATTAGTCCCGTTGGAAATCACGGCCCCGTTGAATCTCCAATAATAGGTGGGCTGCGGCAAAGCCGTCACATCGACAGCAAAAACGGCATTTTGTCCCGCGTTGACGTTTGTGCCCGTCGGCTGCGTGTTGATCACCGGTTTTCCGTAAACCGTGAGCACCGTGTTAGTCGGTATAGCCCGAAGGTTTTGGTAGCCGGCGGTGACATTCATGACGAACGTACCCGTTTGTGTTGGAGTGCCTGTGATAATCCCAGTGTTCGTGTTGATGACCAGTCCGGGGGCGAGCGGCTTGGCGTTGTACCACACGCCCGGATCGGTGCTGGGCGAGTTCTCCGTGATGCGGTAGCGATAGGCCGTGCCGTTGGTGCCAACAGAATTCGTCGGGCTGGTGATCAGCACCGCCGACGCCCCGGATACGGCCTGGACGGCCCCCAGTGTGCTCGCAATGAGCGCGACGAATTTGAGCACGTAAGCCGTCGGCGCGGCCAGCGACGGCACAGCCTGAACGACTCGCGCCACCGGCGCGCATTGCAGAAATAACGCGAGGCCGATCGAAACGATTTTTGTTTGCTTCTCCAATGTTTTCATTGAACTCCCTTAATTGCATCCGCACCCGCCACCGCCCACTCCGGCCCCGCCGCTAGCCGCCTCGCGCGAAAAGAACATGTGCTCGGCCAGCGCCGTTGAGAGGGCGTTGCGGTCGGGGCGCATGACATCTTCGGCGAGAGCTCCGCGCTCCCACGGCTGCACGTTGACGCATCCAGTGAAGAGCAGCGCGACCGCAGCGCAGCAAAGAATCAAGCGGATTGATTTCATGTGATTTGCGTAAAGTTTTCTTCGTTTGCCCATCAGAACAGCACCGCAAGACCGCCGGTGAAGACGTGAGCCCCGGGATACGCGCTCTGAGAAGTGACACCATCGGTGCCGCGCATTTCGTAACGCTTGTACTCGAGCTCGAGCCTGACATGGTCTCCGATGAGGAAATTCATATGAACACCCAGAGTCCATGTATCCAGGGCGGAGAGCCGATAGTCCGCCGAAAAATACTCCGGCGTATTTCGATTTGGCGCGATCGGGTCGCCGAGGGCCGCGGGAACGCGCGCGTAGTAGAAGTCGGCCCCATCCTGCGTGTAGTAGCGAACGAACGGAGAGATGGTGACGCGCCGGCCAATCTTCTGGTTCCACATCGCGGTAACCGTGTGCGCCATGATCTCGTATGAATCCTGGTGGTAGCGGTACGAGAGCTCCACGCTGGCGTCCGCCGGCGTGATGAACTGCGTGAGCGTCAGCAGGCCGACGCCGCGCCATTTGTGGCCGGGCCGATTCTCGCGAAATCCGGCCTGGCCGCTGGGATCGTAGGCATCGAAGGCGATTCGTTTGTAGGGGTCTTCCAAATAACCGGTGGTATACCCGCCGGTGAAATTCGCCGAGAGGACCGTGGTGGGCCCGAGCACCTGGCTGATTCCAAGCATTCCGTCCGTGGTATCCTTCGGCTTCCACTCGCGCTTGTAATCGCCGCTCAGGACCTCATCGAAATCATGCGAGGCGCCGAGGCTGAGCCGGGTGTTCTTTTGGTTGAACTCGAATGAATGGGTGTAGGCAATGCCGTACGATTGATAATCATGCTCCGTGCTGTAGGAAAACTGGGGAGCGAGGGTGTGCGCCGCCCACTGCTGATCGATTCCGAAATTGAGCGCGTTTCGGTAATCCTCGACCTTTGCGACCGGCACGCCTTTTTCGTGGCCGCTGGGCGGAGTGCCGATGGGCGACGACCCGGAGATGGCATCGTAGACATAGCGGGCGTGGGCCACGGTGGATTGCGTAAGCCGCTTTTCGATCAGTACCGCTGTTGTGTCGATGGCGATGCGTTTGTCGTCCTCGCGGTAGGCGTCGCGCATCACCTGCACCTGGTCTTCACCCCGGGAGCGCCACGGATCGAGCAGCAGCAGGGCTGGGGCGAGAACGCCGCCGCGGCGTTGCGCTTTGGCGAAGCCGGCGAAGAATTTCTTCAACCGCAGTGCATTAAGGGCTGTTATCATCTTTGTGCGTTAATCGGTTTCGTTTCCTATGGCCCGAAGTAGACGCGGCCCGCTTCGGTGCCGATGGGATAGGCCCCGCTGCCAAAGCCCTGCCGCTCCAGCACAGCGCCCTGGTATTTGATCGGCCGTTGACCGGGCTGGGTCACAACTCCTTTGAAAAGACCTGTGGCGGGAGCTACAACCAGCGTCACCTTGTCCGGTCCGGCGCCGGTAACCTTTCCGCCTGATGCCAGGGTGACGGTGTTCGTCCTCATGTCGGGCAGAGTTCCTTGGATGAGAATCAACAACGCCGACTCCTGACCAAACCAAGTGCTGTTCGCGGGCGGCGCGTAGGCCGAGCCGATGACCTGTGATGTGAGCTGGAAGCCGTCGGGGTAAAGCTTCGGTGTCGGGCCGGCGGGGCGCAGCCAGTGCAGGTTCCCATCCAGATCCACGTCGGCGCCTGGCCGCACCCGCAGGGTTCCGAGCAAGGCGCCTCGCCCGCTGTAAAGCGGCACGTAAATCGGGATTTCTCCGTTCAAATTCAAAGGCGCTCGCGCCCGGATTCGAGTTCCGTCAGCCAGCGCTCCGGTGAGGATGGCGTTTCCGAACGAATCCACCTTGAGCGATGCGGAGCCATCCCCAAGCGGGGCGGCGGCGCTGTCATTCGAGCCGGGTATAACGAGCGTGTATGGGCCCGCTTTCTGCCCGGGTAAAACATTCTTCAATCGGGCTGCAAACGCGGTTGTCGAAGCCGCGTCGATTACGTTCCCCGTGATGACATTTTCGCCAAAGAGATCGAGATGCATCTCCACGGTCGCAGGGGCTGAGCCAGGCCGGGCAAGCGTGTTTGTCGCGTCGCCAGTTTGGCTGAACCTGCCCGAGAATGGACGTTTCGCGGGGCCGCTTTGATAGGTCCCCTTGTACACTCCAGTTGGCTGCACCGTAACCGTGATCGAGCCCCATGTGACGGCGTCGATCGCGTTCGTGTCGCCAAACGCCCCGGTGTAGACGCCGTTGATAATCGTGGGAATTTTGTTGGTGCTGTTTGGATCGACAACGGTCATGGCCAGCGTCCCGTAAATGGTTCTGCTGCCACCGCTGGTGATATTGTCTTTTGCCGTAAGCCGGATTGAATAAAGGCCCTGCAAGGTCGGCGTTCCTTCGAGTCGCCAAATGCCGCCGTCCCCCTTGAGGGCGATCCCGGGCGGAACATTGTCGGCAGCCCAGTAGTGCGCCGGGTCGGGAGCAGTCGTCAGGCGCATGCTGAAGGGGATGCCCACGCTGGCGTGGGCGGTGAGCGGGCTGGTGATGCGGGTCGATCCGCCTGAGACCGCCTGCGCGCTGCCCAGGGCTGCGGCGGCGCCAGCGCACCAGCGGAATAAAATGATCGCAATATTGGAGGTGGCGGGCACGGCAGGGACGGATACCCGGACGATGGGCAGGAGTTGCAGTGTTGCCGCCAACAGGAGCGCAGGAACGCGCAATGTTCGAACAATCAAGGGATTCATGATCTTTTGGCTAGAATTAGTTCCGCGCGGATATGATGGGAGAACGCGGTTTCAGGACGACGTAGGTCGGCAGCCCAACAACCCCGAATTCGTCGAGCACAGATTTTAAGGCGGCGTCATTCAGGTGCTCAGCCTGGAACTTAACGAGAGTGAAGTTGTCGAGCTGTTTGCGGACGCCGGCATCGCGCAGCGTGGAGTGCTCCATCGCTTTGCAGTTCTTGCACCAGCTTGCCCAGAAATCCACGAGGACCGGGCGGCCGCTTGCGCGCGCCTGCTCCAGAGCGGATCGAAGGCCAGCGATATTGGAATCGGCTGTTCCGGGAGTGCGCGCGGCCACCTGAAGGGGACGCAACAATTGCCAGCCGAGCGCCCCATACCATGCGGCGAAGCAGAAGATCAGAACCGCGAAACCATGCTTCACCCGGGTCATCCACGCGCCGGGCTTGGGAAGAAAAGAAAGCCCCGAAGCGGCGAAGGGCCACGGCAACGCCATGCCGACACCCAGCACGAAGGGCAGCAACAAGCCGGCGATGTTGCCCTGCTGATACAACGTGGTGGCCAGAAGCAGCACGGAGATGACGACCGGCGCCACACAGGCTCCGGCCAGGAGGGCGGAAACTCCACCCATCGTGGCCGCGCCGAAGAAAGCGCCATTTCCTTGAGTTTTTGCGCGGCCGCCGCGCTGAAAGCGCGAGAAGTCGATCGCGAGCCGGTCGAGCATGGCCAGGCCCAGGACGACAAAGACGACCGCGATGACGAAATTGAATCCGGGCGAGGAGTTTAAGGCTCCGAATTTTGCTCCTGTCAGCACCACAGCCAGGCCAAGACCACCGTAGGCGACAGCCATGCCTGCGCCGTATGCGCCGCCGAGGGCAAAACCGCGCCGCCGATTTCCATTTCGCGCTCCGGCGCCGAGAATTGCGAGATTGATGGGGATCATGGGCAGCACGCAGGGCGTGAGATTCAAGGCGAGCCCACCGAGGAGGATGAGCCCGATGATTGGGACTATTCCCATCCCCGCGAACATGCCGCCGCTTGCGGTGCCGCCATTTCCCTGAGTCAGGAATTGCTGGAACCTGGCGCTGGTTTGATAGCCCGTGGTGCGAGAGACCACGTCGAACCCATCGGTGAGCTTTGCGGTCGCGGTGGCGAGAGTCTTTTCCTTATCTTCCGCGAGCGCGGAAATCAGCCGCGGGCCAATGCTCCAGCGACGCGTCTCGGGAAAAAAGCACTCTTCGTCATTACACCCATGGAGAGAGACAGCCAGCGTCGTTTCATCGGAAGCGCCGATGGGATGGGATGCTGTGAAATCTTTTTCGAAAACGCGCTTGGTTCCGCCGCTGTGCTTGTCGGCGATCGTGGCTGGCTGCGGGAGGGAGAACTCAACCGTTTTGCTCCCCAATTCGAACGATAGGGCGTCGGCGTAGAGACGGTGATGGGGTGGAACCTTGAATGAAATCGTCAGAGCGCGAACTCCATTATTTGTGGAGAGGCGCGGTGTGATGACGAACGGGCTCGCCTCGTCCTGCGCCGCCAGCCGCGCCGTGGAAGCGAGCAGCAAGGCAGCAAGGGCGAGGCGCGGGAAATAATGGATTCTCATTTGAGCAACGCCTCGATTTCTTCGGCGTAACGCTTCCGCGTCTCGTCGCCTTTAAATCCACGATGGACCGACTGAACCTTTCCGGTTTTGTCCAACAGGAATGAAGTCGGCATGGTGGGAATCTTGACTTCGCCCACGAGCTTGTTTGCGGCGTCGCGGACGATGGCGAAATTGGCTGGATGCTTTTTCAGGAAGTCATCCATGTCCGATTTTTTCTTGTCTAGATTCACCGCTACGATGGTGAGTCCCTGGTCGCCAAACTTCTTATGCAGCTCCTGCATGACAGGGAAGGACTCCTTGCAGGGGCCGCACCACGATGCGAAGAAATCCACCAGCACCACTTTACCCTTGGTGTCCGGCAGCGTTCCTTCGAGGTTGAACTTCGCGAGATCTGGGAACGTGTCGCCCTGTTTGAGCGGGGCTGCGGCGAGCGAAAGCGCCGCCGGGAGCAATGCAGCGACGATGGCAGCGCAGTGTTTAATTCTTTTGGACCAGGTATTCATGGAATCGCGGCGTAATGAAGTTTCCTTGTTCGGTAACGATGGCTCCGGAGGCGTAGTAATGTCCGTGGATCAGTTGAAATGCTTCTTTGGCTCCCAAAATAAAGGCGCTGGTCGAGAGAATGCCGGCGATGGTGCAGGACGGAGCGATAACGCTGACGGTCAAACATCCGTTGCTGACCGGGTATCCTGTTCGAGGATCAATGATGTGTCCGTAGCGCCGGCCTTCGTGAACGAAATGGCGGAGGTAATCGCCTGAAGTTGCCACGGCGTGGTTGCTGACACCCACGCTGCCCCAGCAGGATCCAGGCGCTTTCGGATCCTCCAGGCCCACGTGCCATGCGGGCCGACCTGGAGGCTGGCCATGCACCCGGATGTCCTGGCCGAAATCCACGAGCACGTTCGAAATCCCATGCTGCAGAGCCATGGCCGCCGCCATGTCCACCGCGTATTCCTTGCCGATGCCCCCCAGGTCCACGCACATGCCGGGCCGCGGAAGAAAGATGGAGCCGGTCTTCCGTTCGACTTTGTTCCATCCCACAATTTCACGCGCGGCCTTGATCGCGGCGTCGGTGGGAATGGCCGGCGGGTTGGCTTTCCAATTCCAGAGACGAATCAATGGCAGCGCGGTGGGATCGAACGCCCCCCGGGTCATGAAAGTCATTTCCCCCGCCAGGCCAAACAGCCGATCCGCTTCGGGATCCAATTCGACGGGGTGCTTTCCGGACGCGGCGTTGATCTGTGAAACGAGGCTGCTGTCGATGAAGCGCGAATACTTCGCTTCGAAGTCCGCGACCCAGTTGAGCGTTTGATCCAGATACGCGGTCGCGATGCCGCGTGAAGGTTCCACCAGGGAGATGCGGCAACGCGTGCCCATGGCAAAGAAGGACAAGGTGGAAAGGCCATCCGATTCGCGAATAACGGCTGATTGCCGCACGCGGTCGCGAATGGGCTGAGATTGGGTTAAAACCATGCTTTCATCCTTTTCGCATGAAGCGGTTTTCGGCCTGCGCCCCGCGCGCAATCAATCCCGGTGTGTCCCATAGCTGTGGGACGGAAGGTAACAAGACCGAGTGAATGTGCGGTTAATGAGAGGTTAATTTTTGTTAATCCAGAATCCTGAAAGGCGGCAAAGTTTTCGCTGGATTGAACTGTCCCCAATTGTCCCCGTTCCGGCGGTGGGCTCACCACTAATTGGCTGATTTGCAGGTGCGCCATGGCCAACGAAGTACGTGCATCACGACCATGCAATGATGCTTCTCCCTTCACCATTAAACGTCATCGACAGGAGGGCGGGGGGACTTGAATTCGTTGGATCGTTGGATCGTTGAATTCGGCCGTCGCCGCGCTTCGGCGCGACAAGTCGTTGAAGTGTTGAATGGTGAAGGACAAGCAGTGGGAGTTGTAAGAGCAGTAGGAGTTGTGGGTCGGAAATTGCGTCGAGCGGTTGTGGATAACTTTAACATTTTTCGGGTGCGCAATGGAAACGAAGATGCTGGGGATGCCGGGCTAAGGGCAGCGAGCAGCCACCCTTCACCGTAATTATCCAGTTAATTTCGTGCTATTGCCCGGAACGCTGTCACAGTAGCCGGCTATGCCGTTTACGAATTTAGGGCTGGAGCCGAGGATTCTCCGCGCAGTGACAGAGGCGGGGTATACGGAGCCGACGCCCATTCAGGTCGCAGCCATTCCGCCGGTCATCGCCGGTCAGGATGTAATTGGCATCGCGCAGACCGGCACGGGCAAGACGGCGGCGTTCACGCTGCCGATCCTCACCAGGGTAGCTGCGCAACCGCCGCAGCGCGGCGCCACGCGTGTGTTGATTGTCGCGCCGACGCGCGAACTCGTGGTTCAGATCGAGGAGAACGTAAAGGCCTACGCCAAACATTTGCCGCTTACCGTTGCCACCGTATTTGGCGGCGTAGGCGAATACCCTCAGATCAAGGCTTTGCGAGGCGGGACGGACATCATCATCGCCACGCCCGGGCGACTGATCGATTTGATGGGACAGCGCTGCGCGAACTTCTCCCAGTTGAAGCACCTCGTGCTCGACGAGGCGGACCGAATGCTGGACATGGGTTTCCTGCCCTCGATTCGCCGGATCGTGCATCAGTTGCCCAAGGGAAGGCAGACGCTTTTGTTTTCGGCGACCTTATCGAAAGAGATCGAGGCGTTGACCCACGAATTTCAGCGGTCGCCCAAGGTTATCCAAATCGGCCGTCGTTCGAATCCCGCCGAAACGGTCACCCAGCTTGTGTACGAGGTGCCGCGGCATCTGAAGACGTCCCTGCTGCTGCACCTCCTGAGGAATCCGCAGATGAACATGGTGCTGGTTTTTTCACGGATGAAGCATGGAGCCGACAGGCTCGCCCGCCAATTGGAGCAGCAGGGGATTCGCACGGCGACGCTGCACTCGAACCGATCGCAAAATCAGCGGCTGCGCGCGCTGAAGGATTTTAAATCCGGCGCGGTGCGCGTCCTTGTGGCCACGGATATCGCGGCGCGCGGCATCGACGTCGATGGCATCTCCCATGTGGTGAACTACGATTTTCCGATGCATCCGGAGGATTACGTGCATCGCATTGGCCGGACGGGCCGGGCTCACGCGGTAGGGGATGCGATAAGCTTTGTCACACCGGAGGACCACGATGATTTGCGCAGGCTGGAGCGGTTTATAGGTCGCGGCGTGGTGCGCAAACGGGCGGATGACTTCAATTACAGCACCGCGGCATCGCCGGAGCAGCGCATGGAAGGAGCGCGGCCCGCTCATCCTTACCGCCGAGGCCAGCGCCCGGGAGGCGGCGGCCAGCCGCGACAACAGAACAAGCAAGGCGCAGGGCCGAGGCATTCGGGCAACAGTCGCGGGAGACAACAGGGTTCGTGGAAGCCGCGCGGTCGACGGCGATAACCGGCAGGGCCACGATTTTCGGGGCGCGTTCCCGCACCATCTCATGCGAGAACGCGCCGCGCCACTGCTTTAAGGCAGTGGGGTCAGGAGAAGAGCGTGGAAGATTCCATTCCGCAATCCGGATGCCGCGATCTGTCCAGCGTTGTTGAGCGCGGCGGCGCTGGAAATCGTCCAGCCAGCAGCAGGGTCAACAAGCGACTGCAGTTCATACACGGCGCCATCGCTCCACAGAACGAGCCGGCTCGGGGTCACGTCCCAGGTGCCTGGTGTTCCATACGCGCTCCAGCCGAGAATCTGCCCGTGGTTGTTGATTTTCTGCGCCACGCCGTAATTGTCGCCGGGCAAGAAGGGCAATTCGATGGCCGTGCGCGCGGCATCGTTATTCCACAGCACGGGCCGGCTGCCAAAAGGCGGATGACTTTCGCCGACGACCTGGCCGACGTCGTTGATTGCCCACGCAATGCTGCTCCAGTCGCCAGGGTAGACGCCCAAGTCAACAATGGAGTGCGACGCGTTGTTGTTCCAGAAGCAGGCGTGCTGACCAATTTCGGAATTTACCGCCCAGCCGGCCGCCTGGCCAAACTGGTTGAAGCCCCATGGAATGGAGGACGCGTTCGTGCCGGGGAGGATTGGGAGATCCAGCGCGCGCCACTTGCGCGAATCCTTCGGGTCGACGGTCCAGATCGCGCCGCGCCATGAAGTCGTATTGCCGGAAAGGCTTTTCGTGTAGTAGCCGCCGATGGCGCCCGCGTCGCTAATCGCAAGCGCATGCGTGTTGCCGCCGTTATTGGGAAAAAAGTTGATAAGACCACTGGAGCCCGTGACCCAGGATTGCGGCCGGCCATCACCGGTATCTCCATCTCCGACGACCACGCCGGAAAAGTTGACCGCGGTGGCGTAGGAGTAGGTGCCCTTCGGCAACTTGCCGGTGCTCGTCATGACGCCGTTGCGCCAGACGAATCCAACCTGGCTATTGGCGTCGGCCGATGAGCACGAGCCCACGATATCGCCGCGGTCGTTGATTCCCGCTGCGACGCTGGTTGTAGTGCCCGGGAGCGCGCCAAGATCGGTGACGGAGTAGAAAGGTTGCGCGCGCAATGCGCCGACGCCGACTAAAGCCGCAACCAAGATAGCGGTCTTCTGGATAGAGCGCCGAGCTGCCAGCATCGGCGATGTGAGTGATTGGTGCATGTTGTCTTTGAGTTTTAGCTTTTATTCGATGCCTTCCACTTCGGCTGTGCCGTCGGAAGAACGCACCCCGTTTAGCATCGGCCATGCCGACGAGAATGGGGGGTGATTCGAGCGCGATTGGAGGCGCGTTTTCTGAGAAGTGTTCCGCAAACCGATCGCCTTGTTCCGTTGCCGGAACAAGGCGATGGATAGAATGCGCGCCCGCTTGCGGTCGCGATGGACCTACTCGCTTATGCGAGGCGCGGGGTCATCAATGGTCTGGAAGACTAAAGCGCCCAGCCGGCTCGGTAGTCGCGGCGCAAAAACTTGTTGGCTTCTTCGGAGTTCGTGATGCGGAACCCGGTGGAGTCCCACATCAGCTTCTTGCCGGTTAATTCCTCGCGCAGTTGCACGCGGAGGGCGACATTGCCTAAGAGGACTGCCTCAGCCAGCGGCCCTGCGAAGTCGAAGTTTGATCCCGATTTTGGACCGCCCTGACAGGCTTCGGCCCACTCGCCGTAATGGTCGCGAACTCGAGCGATGGTTTTGGGCACATCACCCATTTCTTTGCGGCGCGATTCGGGATAGACCGTGGTTCCAAGGATGAAGCCTTTGTCCCCGATGAGCAGCCGACCGTTTGATCCCATCGGTTCGCCCCCCTTGAGGGCTTCCGGCCGCGGTGGCCTCAGGCCGCCATCGTACCAGCATAATTTCAGAGGCGGCATTTCAACGCCTCCCGCGCCAGGTCCTTGCTGGCCGCGAAGGTGGTAATTGTTTGCCTGCACGGCGGCGTCGCGGCCTGGGAACTCGTAGGTCACCATGGACGCGAGCGGGTAAGTCTCCTTGTTTACTCGCGATGAACTGGCCTGCACGCTCAGCGGCGCGCCGAGCTTGAGCGCGCGAAACACCGGATCGCAGGCGTGACAGCCGATGTCGCCGAGGGCGCCGGTTCCGAAATCCCACCAGCCGCGCCATTTGAAGGGAAGGTAGGCTGGGTTATAAGGGCGCTCCGGCGCCGGACCGAGCCAGAGGTCCCAATCCAAGGTGCTCGGAACCGCCGGGGTTTCCTTGGGGCGATCGACACCTTGAGGCCAGTATTCCCCGAAGAGACCGTTTGATGGGCGGTCGGTCCAAATATGCGCTTCCCGGACGGAACCGATGGCGCCGGACCAAACCACTTCGCACAAGCGCCGCGTGTCCTCGCTGGCCTGTCCCTGGTTGCCCATTTGCGTGGCGAGCTTGCTTTGCCGCGCCATGGTGGCCACCTGCCGCGCCTCCCAAACGGAATGCGTGAGCGGCTTCTCGCAATAGACGTGCTTGCCGAGCTTGATGGCGGCCATGGAAGCGAAGGCATGCATGTGATCGGGCGTGGCTACGACCACGGCATCGATGTCCTTCTGCTCATCGAACATCTGGCGAAAGTTTTTCCACTTCCGCGCGTTGGGGAATTTCTTGAAGGTGCCGGCCGCATGCGCCCAGTCGACATCGCAAAGGGCGACGATGTTATGTTTGGGAAACTGTCCAATGTCATGCCCTCCCTGGCCCGCGACGCCGATGCCGGCGATGTTCAGCCTGTTGCTCGGGGGTTCGGCTCCATTCAAGCCGAGGACGTGGCCAGGGACGACTTGGAAGGCAGCCGTGGCAACGGCGATGCCGTCCATGAATTGGCGTCGGCTTACTTGATGCGACGCATGGGCGCGGTGTTGGCCAGATTGAGAACGTGTGTTCATGGATTATTTGACCGGACGGTGAGCCAGCGGCTGCCCGACGTCGTTGACAGCAGTCAACTTGTCCACCTTTTCGCTGGTTGATGTCCCGACGACGGGTGGCCGTCGGGCGGTGATTCCAATCGAGAATGAGGGCATCGATATTCCGACGGACGAGCCCTTAATACGCTTCATTCTGTCGCACAGTTTTGGAGACGTGGCCTGCATAACTGAAAAGCATGGCGAACCAAACAACAAAGCATTGGGCGGCGGCCCGTCGACGATCCAGACTGCCGCGTGAGAAGAGAAATGGGGCGAAACGATAGCATGCGAAATGATGGCATCATTCGGTTGGATTTATCGTCTGCCGGCGACGAGTGATTTTCGTTGCTCGATTTCAATTAACTCGCGACACCTAAACAAGGAACAACATGAACCAATACCACAAGCTCTACACGCCGCAGGACAGCGCCATCGTATTTATCGACCACCAGCCGCAGATGCTTTTCGGCGTGGCCAATGCCGACCGCGCCACGCTGATAAACAACGTCACCCTCCTTGCGAAAGTCGCAAAGGAGTTCGGTGTCCCTTCCGTGCTCACCGCGGTGGAGACCGAAGGCTTCTCCGGCTATGTCTGGCCGCAATTGCTGGACGTATTTCCAGGTCAGGCTGTCGTTGAGCGCACCTCGATGAATTCCTGGGATGATCCTGGATTTCGCAAAGCCATCGAAGCCACAGGGAGGAAGAATATTGTCATGACGGGCCTCTGGACCGAAGTCTGCGTGACGTGGCCCACGATTGAAATGCTCGGCGCCGGCTACAACATCTACGTGGTCGAGGATTGCTGCGGCGCAACTTCACCGGCGGCGCAGGAGGCGGCGCTTTCCCGCATGGTGCAGGCTGGCGCCGTTCGGGTGACAACCATTGCGGCGCTGCTTGAATGGCAGCGCGACTGGAAGAATAAGGATCACTACAACGCGCTGATGGGCATTCTCAAACAGCAGGGCGGCGCTTACGGAGTGGGCGTGGAATACGCCTACACGATGGTTCATCACGCGCCGCAATCAGCCCAGACGCCGCAGGTGGTTGCGAAGCAGACCCGCTGAGCGAGACTGATTCATTGCGCGGATGACATCGCTGTCGTCCGCGCCTTGGTCCGCCATTCATTTCTTTATCCATGGCTATTCACGTCGCCATCACTCGCCGCGTCCGTCCTGGCTGTGAAGCTGAGTTCCAGGAGGCGCTCCGCGGCTTTTTCCAAAGCTCGTTCGCGCAGACGGGGGTGCTCGGTGCGAGCATGCTGGTGCCGCCTCCGGGATCGAATAGCCGCGAGTTTGGCATCCTCAGAACATTTAACAGCGAAGCGGAGAGAGATGCGTTTTATGAATCGCCTCGCTTCAAGGAGTGGGACGATCGGGCGAGAACGCTCACCGAGGGAGAGCCGGTTTATCGTCAGATGCACGGGCTCGAGGCGTGGTTTCGCTCTCCGCACAGCCCTCCTCCTCGCTGGAAGATGGCGGTCGCCACGTTCGCGGGCGTCTTTCCCGTGGCGATGATTTTGAACCTGACGATTGGTCGCGGCTTGAGCGGTTGGCCTTTCGTTCTCCGCAACGCGGTCTTCAACGCTTGTGTTGTGGTGTCTTTGACCTGGGTGGTAATGCCTCTCGTGACGCGAGCTTTGCGCCCCTGGCTAAGCCCCGCGGATAAAAAATGAGATGAACCGCAGTTCATCACGATTTGAATTTGGGAGGCCGGCGCTGCGGCGCAGGCCGCAAGGATGGGGAATTTCGTAATGACATCACAAACACATGCCGATGTGATATTCCACAACGGACGCATCGCAACGCTCGATCGCAATTATCCGGAGGCGAGCAATATCGCCATCAGAGAAGGCCGTATAACGGGGGTGGACGACGCCGAATCCTATGAACGCGGGCCGGAGACCAGAGTCATCGACCTGCGTGGGCGGCGCGTGATTCCCGGGCTGAACGATTCCCATCTCCACGTCATTCGGGGCGGGTTGAATTTCAACATGGAACTCCGGTGGGATGGGGTTCCATCGCTGGCGGACGGATTGCGAATGTTGACGGAGCAGGCGCAGCGAACGCCAGCGGGCCAATGGGTGCGCGTGGTGGGAGGGTGGAGCGAATTCCAGTTTGCCGAGCGGCGCATGCCCACATTGGATGAAATCAACGCCGCCGCTCCGGAGACACCGGTCTTCATCCTGCACCTGTATTGCCGCGCGCTGTTGAATCAAGCGGCGTTGCGGGCATGCGGCTACACCAGGGAAAGCCCAAACCCGCCGGGCGGCGAGATTCAGCGGGATCACCAGGGCAATCCCACTGGAATGCTGATCGCGCGTCCGAATGCGACCATTCTCTATGCGACCCTCGCGAAGGGGCCGAAGCTTCCGCCTGAGCACCAGATGAATTCAACGCGTCACTTTCTGCGCGAGTTGAACCGGCTCGGACTGACCAGCATTATTGATGCGGGCGGGGGGTTCCAAAATTATCCCGAGGACTACGCGGTCATCGACGAGTTGCACCGGCGTGGAGAGATGACCGTGCGCATCGCCTACAATTTGTTCACGCAGAAGCCGAAGCAGGAAAAGGAGGATTTCGCGCGGTGGATCAAGATGACAAACCCAGGAAAAGGAGATGATTTTCTCCGCTGCAACGGCGCCGGCGAGATGCTGGTTTTCTCGGCCGCGGATTTTGAGGATTTTCTCGAGCCCCGGCCCGATTTGCCGGCATCGCTCGAAGGCGAATTGAAGGAAGTGGTCTCTTTGCTGGCGGTGAACCGATGGCCGTTCCGGCTGCACGCCACTTACGACGAAAGCATCACGCGCTTCCTGAATGTTTTTGAAGAAGTGAATCGGGACGTACCTTTCAAGGGGCTGAATTGGTTCTTCGACCACTGCGAAACCATTTCCGATCGCAATTTGGAACGCGTCAAGGCGCTCGGTGGCGGCATCGCCATCCAGCATCGCATGGCATACCAGGGCGAATACTTTAAGGATCGCTACGGCAAGGCGGCCGTCGAGCGAACTCCCCCGGTCCGGCGCATGCTGGAAATGGGCATTCCCGTTGGCGCGGGAACCGATGCGACCCGCGTCGCGAGCTATAACCCCTGGGTCTCGCTCTATTGGCTTGTCACCGGCAGGACGGTGGGCGGGCTTTCCATGTACCCGGAGCGGAATCGGCTTTCGCGCGAGGAGGCGCTTCGCCTCTATACGCAGGGCAGCAGTTGGTTTAGCAGCGAAAGTGGCCGGAAGGGAGCGATCGCTGTTGGCCAATTGGCTGATTTCGCGGCGCTGACCGACGATTATTTCTCTGTCCCGGAGGAGAAGATCAAAAGCATCGAATCCGTTCTGACTGTGGTGGGCGGAAATATTGTTCACGCCACCGACGAATTTGCGCAGCACGCGCCCCCAGCCATTCCGGTTCTGCCGGAATGGTCACCTATCAAAGTCTTCGGGGGCTACGGCGCTCCGCTGGACATTCGAAAAGCGGCGCGGACCGGAGTTCCCGTGGCGGACCGGCATGCCGCCACCTGCCGTCATTTCGCTCCCGGGGCGGAGTGGTCCGGCAGTCCCTTCGCCGGATTCTTCGGCCTGGGCTGCGACTGCTTTGCTTTCTGACCATGAGCCCTGGTTGCGGCATTTAATGTCGGGCGAAGTCAATGAAACCGCGTTCGACGTCTGTGTGAATGAGAGTGACGCGGACGCGGTCGCCCACATCGAGGCCCTGAAATCCGCGCTCCACTCTTCCTTCCACGGGAGGCCGAAAGGTCCGCACCCATGTTCCTTTCGGACCGGCTCCGGTGACGATGGCGTCGAATTGCTCTCCAATTCTGCGGCCGAGCAGGAGGGCCGCAGCGGATTTTCTCACACGCCTTTCAACCTTGGTCGCGTCGTCCTCTTTCTGGGCGCAATGCTTTGCGAGCTCGGCAAGCTCAGGAAGCGAGTAGGGGAGCGGCGCGCCCGCCATCGCGGCTTTCACAAGCCGTTGCGTGATCAGATCGGGGAAACGCCGGTTTGGCGCCGTCGAGTGAGTGTAGTCTTTGACCGCCAGCCCAAAATGTCCGGGCGGCTCGGTGCCCGGCAGATCGAGAACGTAATCTCCTCGTCCGATCAGTTTGACCACCGCCAGCGAAACATCCGGGAACTTTTCCGGATCGGCCTTGCGCCGCCGCGCCAGGAAGGCTTCGAGAGCCGCGGCGTCCGGCTCTCCGGGAAGGTGATCGCCGTAGCCTGAAGCAAGAGCTTCGATGCGATCCCAGCGTTCCGGGGAGCGCAATACCCGCCGCAGGGACGGATAGTTTTTCGATTCAAGATAGGTTGCGGTCACTCCGTTCGCCGCAATCATAAAATCTTCGATTACCTGTTTCGCCCGGTTCTTTCGATCCACTTCGAGATCGGAAACCGTGTTTCCATCGAACGTTGTCCTGGCTTGAATGGTTTCAAGACTGAGCGCGCCAAGACGGCGCCGCGAATCGACGAGCCGCTGCGCAACCCTGTCCTGAAGGCGGAGATTTTCGTCGAGGCCGGGAACCTCCGCAATGCAGTGCGGCGCCGGGGCTTCTCCGTCGAGCCATGCCGCCACGCTTCGGTAAGCGAGTTTCGCGCGATTGCGAACGCGAGCCCGATAAAGGTCGGAAGAGGTGAGCGATCCATCGCTGCCGAATGTCATGTCGGCCACCATGGCCAGCCGATCCTGGTTTTCGTTCAACGACGTGAGATCGTTCGATAGAACCGGGGGGAGCATCGGAAAAATTGCGGCAGGAGTATAGACGGAGGTCGTGTTGTGGGACGCGTGAGCGTCCAGCGCCGACCCTTTTCGCACGAGCGCATCGACATCCGCGATCGCGACGAGAATCCTGACCCGTCCGCCGTCGAGCGGTTCCGCGACAGTAAGCTGATCCAGATCGCGCGAGTCGTCGTTATCGATCGATGCCCAGAGCAGGTCGCGCAAATCCCGCGCATTATCCGCTTCCTGGGCTGGGCCTGGGATGGACGCCGACTCCGCCTTCGCTGCCGCTGGGAAATCCGGCTCCAATCCGCGTTCGATCATTGCCTGGCGCGCCACAGCGGCGAGGGTGGCGCGGTCTCCGTTCGAGGTTTGGTTCATGGTAAATCGTTGGCGGTCCTTGATCCGGTTTCCAGCCGTTGGAGATTGGCCATCGAGCGTGTGGCAGCAAGCTAATTTGTGTCAACTTCCCAGCCGTTCTTGTCCATCGGATTGATATCGAAATTGGACCAGCGCTATTTGCTTAAAAGGCGACCGCTCTGTAACGAGTTGAACGCACCTTCGATCTTCGGCACACTTCCAGCGCCGCAATGAACATCTTCAAAGATTGTAAACGGATGACGGGCCGCATTCCGCAAATCCTTCCCGCCAAACGAAATTCTCTCCAAACGCTTTCTAAATCCTTCTTCGTTTGTTTGGGGTTTGGAGTTTGGGCTTTGGGATTTTGGACTGCTCCTTCCCATGCCGCTCCACCAACTCCGTACCCGCACCCTCGAAAGATCGATCAGATTGATGACTATCACGGCACCACCGTCCACGATCCCTACCGCTGGATGGAGGACACGACGGCGGCAGAAACCCGGACCTGGATCGAAGCGGAGAACAAAATCACCGATTCCTATCTCGCCACCCTCCCTGAACGCGAAAAGCTGAAAGCCCGCCTGACCGAGCTTTGGAATTACGAGCGCATCTCCGCCCCGTTCAAGGTTGGCAACAAGTACATTTATTCCAGGAACGACGGTCTTCAGAACCAGAGCGTTCTCTACATCACCGACTCCATCCAGGAACCCGGGCGCGTCTTGTTCGATCCGAACAAGCTTTCGGCTGACGGCACGGTCGCGCTCGCGCCGGTTGACGCGATGCATTTCACCCGTGACGGGAAGCTCTGGGCCTACGGAATCGCCCAATCGGGCTCCGATCGCACGGAATGGAAAGTGATGAATGTCCGCACCGGAAAGCACCTTTCCGACACGCTGCGCCCGAATCGACAGTCCGGCGTGTCGTGGTTAAAGGATGGCTCAGGGTTTTATTATAGTCGTTTTCCGGACGCGCAGGCGGGCGCTGAGTTGAAGAGCGCCAACCTGTTCTCCAAAATCTACTTCCACAAGCTCGGCACGCCGCAGTCGGCAGACGAACTGATCTACGAGCGGCCCGACGATGGCGAGCTTTGGAGCAACGGAATCGTTTCCGAGGATGGACGCTGGCTGGTTATTTCTGTCCGCAAAGGAACGCAGCGGATGAACATGGTGTTTCTAAAGGATCTCACCAGGAAAGGGGCGCCCATCGTTCCGCTGGTTAACGACCGGCTGAACCTTTATTCCTTCGCTGGCAATGATGGATCCGTTCTCTATTTTACCACGGACAAAGACGCTGGCCGCCACCGCCTGGTGAGTGTTGACGCGGCTCATCGCGAACAGGGATGGAAAGAGGTTGTTGCCGAGGCTGCGGCAACGCTGGAACAAGCGCAGATGCTTAACGATCAGTTCGTCCTGATTTACCTGAAGGACGCCTGCACTCAGGCGCGCATCCACGATAAACGCGGCCGCCACGTACGCGATGTGGATCTGCCCGGCATCGGAACGGCGGCTGGCTTCGACGGAAAGCAAAAGGATAACGAGACGTTTTACAGCTTCTCGAGCTTCAACGTTCCCTCGACGGTTTACCGATTTGATATGCGAACCGGGCAAAGCACGGTGTTCCGCGAGCCGCGCGTCAAGTTCAGCCCGGGAGATTTCGAGGTGAAGCAGGTGTTCTACACCAGCAAAGACGGCACTCGCGTGCCAATGTTTCTCACCTATAAGAAAGGGCTCAAGATCGACGCGACGAATCCGACAATCCTTTACGGCTATGGCGGCTTCAACATTCCTCAAACGCCCCGATTCGCCCCGGGCCGCGTGGCTTGGATGGAACTCGGCGGTGTTTACGCTGTGGCCTGCATCCGAGGCGGTTCTGAATATGGGAAATCATGGTGGGAAAACGGGGCCAGGCTGAAGAAACAAAACGTATTCGACGATTTCATCGCAGCGGCCGAGTGGCTCATTGCCAACCGGTACACCTCGACTAAAAAGCTGGCCATCCAGGGCGGTTCCAACGGCGGGTTGCTGGTTGGCGCGGCCTTGAATCAGCGGCCCGACCTGTTTGGCGCGGCTCTACCGGCCGTGGGCGTCATGGACATGGTGCGTTTCACGAAATTCACCGTCGGCGCCGCCTGGAAGTCCGACTTTGGCTCGCCTGAGGATCCGGCAGAGTTCAAGGCGCTTTATGCGTACTCTCCATTGCACAACATTAAGCCGGGGACAAACTATCCAGCCACGTTGGTCACCACCGCTGACACTGACGATCGCGTGTTCCCCGCCCACAGCTTTAAATATGCGGCCACGCTGCAACAGGCCCAGGGCGGCGCCGCTCCGATCCTGATCCGAATCGAAACCAAAGCCGGCCACGGCGCCGGCAAGCCGACCTCCAAGCAAATCGAGGAGCAAGCCGACATCTACGGCTTCCTGATAAAAGAGCTTAACATCACGTCAGTTACGCCCTGAACCCGAGTGCGTAGCTGCCGCCACGCGCTACCAGCGGGATTGCCTCCTTGTGAGTTCCCGTTTTTCAGGCACACTGTCGCTGCATTTGCCTGGTTCATGGTGGCCGGATCAGACGCCAGGCTCCTAATCGTTGTGGCAAAATCATTCTTCGAGGCAATTGGTTACAAGCTCGGACATAAAGCCGCGCAAGCCAAAAATGCGTTCGACCTGATGGGAGGGACCGACGAGGAATCGTTGCGGGCCGAAATACGTCTTGGCCGAGATATGGCGGCTGCGCTGCTCGAGCGAAGCGCGCAGGTGGAGGAGAATGAAACCACGAGGTTCGCGGGGCGGATCGTCGAGTGGCTCGCCGCGCACGTGACGGAGAAGAAACTTTTTTTTGCCGTCCACGTCACAGCGGAGCAGGAGCTAAACGCGCTTGCGCTCCCGGGCGGGTTCATCTTTGTGAGCTGGCCGTTATTGCAGTTATGCGGAGGTCAACGGGATGAGATCGCATTCGTGCTTGGCCACGAGATGGCGCATATCGTACGGCGTCACACCTTAGATCGGATTGTCAAAGACGCGGCTCTTTCGCTGCTCCTGCGGCAATCCTCCGGCAGACTGGCCGCCGGCGCCTGGCTGAATCAGGCGGGACGGAAACTTCTGAGCCACGCGTTCACCAAGGAACAGGAATTCGAGGCGGACGTCTTTGCCGTGTCACTGCTCAGAAACGCCGGCGGCGATCCTGGAACCAGCGAAGCGCTCTTGAGCAAGCTCGCCAGGGCAACCGACGGCAAAAATGTCAGCGTCCCGGGAGACTACGTCGAATCCCACCCGCCCATTCCTGAGCGGATCGCCAACCTGCGCGCCCGCCCGTAGCCGAATTCTGTTCCGGATGTCTGCTGAAGCAGACCCAGCCGGCGCGGAGAGCGATCCCAAATTTCGAAAGAATTTCGTGCGAACAAAGTGGAAACGCTTCGTTCAAGCGTGATAATTTCCGTCCCAACCATGACAAAGGATTTACCGTTCCTGCTACGGTCGGCGTTACGTTGCGTCTGGATTCAGCTTGTACAAAATCGCCTGGTAGGAGGTTGCCGCGCAACGAACGGATCGGAGTGGGATCGCATCAAGCCATCTGCCGTAATTACGGGAGCGAAACGATGCTTAGTCTTGTTCGCCATAGCCTGCATGGTTGGCCGAGCCGGCGCCGATACGACCCTCGCCTTCAATGAAGTGATGTATCACCCGCAAGCAGGCACCAACGAAGCAACCTTCGAGTGGGTAGAATTGTACAATCAACTGGGCGTCGACCTGGATGTCTCGAACTGGCGCTTGAAGGGAGACATTGGATTTGAATTTCCAGCGAACACTCGGATTCCAGGGCGTGGCTTCATCGTGATCGCCTTCAGCCCGACGAATCTAACCCAGAATTTTGGCATTACGAATGTGCTTGGCCCAGTAACCAATCGGCTATCAAACGATGGCGGCACGATTGAGATCTACAACCAGATCGGGCGCCTCGTTGATCGGATCAACTATAGTGATGAAGGGGATTGGCCGATCGCCCCGGATGGCTCGGGGGTTTCGCTCGCCAAGCGGGATCGCGACCTTGGGAGCGGCGCATCTGCAAACTGGACTTGGAGCCGTGAGGTAGGAGGCACGCCGGGCCGGGAGAATTTCGACAGCGGCAGCGCGCCGATCGCGATAGCGTCGGATTGGAAATACGAAGCGTCGGGCTCAGACCTTGGCACGGCCTGGCGGGAGCCCGGTTACAACGACGGTACGTGGTCTTCACGGTACAATCTCACGAATCGTCCGGTCGCCACGCTTTATAACACGGGGGTGGGCGACAATGCCGTCGCGCTGACGGACGGCGCGGCGGACCCGCACTACATTTTGACGGCGGCGGCGCAAGGGACCGTAGGGGCGAATGCGACAGTGATCCAAAACCATTCTGCATGGGTGGGAAACGATTCGCGCTCGAAATGGATCGGCGTGGTTAATCCCGGGACGGCCAATGTGAACTCTGGCGCGTATAATTACCTGACCAGGTTCAGCCTGGAGGGCTTCCTGCCGTCGACGGTGGCGATCAACTTGAATGTGGCGGTGGACGACAGTCTTTCCGATGTATTGCTGAACGGAGTTCCCACAGGGGCGAATACAGTTGGTTTCGCGGCGTTCAATTCGGCGGGAACGCTCAGGACCGGATTCAACGCAGGCACGAACACACTCGAATTTCGGACCGTCAACGGCAGCACCAGCGCGAACCCTCACGGTTTCCGGGCGTTTTTGACGAGCAGCGGCATTGCCGAGAATACAAATTCTCCACTGCCGGCGGATCGCGCGACCGTTTATTTTCGGAAAGCATTCAACTATCCGGGAGATCCGCGATTTGGCACATTAACATTGAACGCAGTGGTGGCGGATGGGGCCGTGTTCTATCTGAACGGCGTGGAAGTCCACCGGCAGAACATGGCGGCTGGGACGCCAACCTACACTACAACTGCGCTGGCGAACGTGGCGCCGGCATACACTGGACCCATTTCTTTGCCCGTTGGCGCGCTCCGATACGGAACCAACGTGCTGGCGGTCGAGGTTCACCAGGCAGACGGCAGCGTCGACCGCCCCGTTCTGGGCGTGGAACTCTCCTTCACGCTTGGCAACGCCCCATTGGCGTTCAATGAAGTATCTCCGACAACAAACGCCACCACATGGCTGGAACTGGTGAATTACGGGACCAACGCCCTCTCTCTGGACGGGATGATCATTCACAATGATGCGGTTGGCACCAATTATGAGTATATCATTCCTGCCGGCACCACGATTGCTGCGGGCGGTTTTCTTGCGCTGTCCAACAGTGTGCTCGGCTTTGCTTCCACCTTTGAAGACACACTGATTCTCTATACGTCAAATCGACTGTCAGTGCTCGACGCCGTCGATTTGCGCCATGGCGCCCAGGCTCGATGGCCCGACGCGACCGGTGAATGGCGCGTGCCCTTGCTGCCGACCCCGGGAACGAGCAACTCGGTCTTGGTCCGGTCCGAGATCGTAATCAACGAGATCATGTACAATCATCACCGTTTCCCGCGCACGAACAACCTTCCGCCACCGCGCGATCCTGAGGCATGGATTGAATTCTATAATCGCAGCTCGAATATGGTGAACCTTAGCGGGTGGTCAATCGATGGCGGCGTGAGTTTCCATTTTACCAACGGACAAGTCATTCAGCCAGGCGCCTATCTCGTGGTCGCGGATGATGCGGCGGCGATGGTGGCGCGTTATCCCGGCATCAATGTGATCGGCAACCTGGGCGGGCGACTGTCGCGTGACAACGACAAGATCACGTTGCGGGATCCGACCGGAAATCCTGCAGATACGGTGCATTATTACAGCGGGGGGCGCTGGCCTGAATACGCAGACGGCGGAGGATCGAGTCTCGAGTTGCGTGATCCGTGGGCGGACAACTCCAAGCCCGAGGCATGGGCGAGCAGCGACGAATTCGGGAAATCAGTCTGGCAGACGTTTTCCTACCGCATGGTGGCGGCGCCCAGCCCCACGGCCGCGCCTGATTCGCAGTGGCGCGAGTTTGTGTTCGGCCTGCTGGGCGAAGGGGAATGCCTGATCGATGACATCAGCGTAATCCAGTCGCCCGACATCACGCCGGTGCAGTTCATCGACAACGGCAATTTCGAAAACGGGATCACTGGCTGGCGCATTCTAGGCACGCATAGCCAAAGCCGAGTCATCACGGAGCCGGGGAATCCAGCGAACCATGTTCTTCAAATTGTGGCGAGCGGCCCACAGGAGCACATGCACAACCACATTGAAACAACCCTGTCGGCGGGCCGAACCGTGGCCAACGGGCAAACATACCAGATATCCTTCCGGGTGCGCTGGATCAACGGAAACAATCTCCTGAATACGAGACTTTACTTCAACCGCTGCGCCAGGACCAGCGAGCTGCCGCGGCCTCTCTTCACCGGGACGCCGGGCACCATCAATTCGCGCTACGTGTCGAATATCGGGCCGACCTATGACGGGTTCAACCATTCTCCGATTGTCCCGTACCCGATGCAGGCGGTCACGGTGTCAATTGACGCGCGAGATTCACAAGGGGTGACCAACTGCGCGGTTTGGTGGTCGGCGAACGGCGGCGCGTGGTCGACGGCGCCAATGTCGCCAAGCGCGGGCGTTTACCGCGGGACCATTCCCGGATTCACAGCGGGGACGCTCGTGCAATTCTACGTTCAGGCGGCGGACGCTCTCGGCGCCATTTCCATGTTTCCTGCCGACGGCCCGAACTCAGGCGCGCTTTACCGTGTGAACGATGGCCTGGCGGACATGACGTTGGCGCATAATCTGCGCATTTTGATGTCGCCGGCCAATACGGCACTGCTGCATGCCTCAACGAATGTCATGAGCAACCACGAGCTCCCCTGCACGGTCATTTACGACGAGCGCCGCGCCTACTATGACACGCGCGTGCGCCTCAAGAGCAGCGAGCGGGGGCGCGACGATCCGGCGCGCGTGGGGTTTCATCTCGCCTTCCCGCCGCACGACCTGTTCCGTGATGTGCATCCTATGCTGCTGGTTGATCGCGCCGGAGGCGGCGGCCGGCCCGCGCAGGAAGAAATACTGATTCGGCACATGATGCTCAAGTCCGGCGCCTACCTCCCCAATCCCGACATCTGCCGCATTCTGGCGCCGCGATCAGCGCAAAATGGACCTGCCATTGTCGCGCCGCGGTTTGAAGATGAGTTCGTTGAGTCGACATTCAAGAACGGCGGCGATGGCACATTATGGGAGTTGGAGCTGATTTATTACCCGACTACAACCAACTCGGCGGGTTACAAGCTGCCGCAGCCTGACAACGTCCAAGAGATAGATATTTCGGACGTGGGCAATGACAAGGAGGCATACCGCTACAACTTCATCATCAAGAATCACCGCGAAGACGACAACTACGGGCCGTTCATGACCTTCGCGAAGATCTGGAGCACAAATGGCGCGGCGCTGGAGGCGGGCGCGCGCATGACGATGGACATCGATGAATGGATGCGCGCGTATGCCATCGTAACGCTGTGCGGCGTGTCGGACATGTACACGTTCGGCAACAACCATAACCTGATAACCTACCTGCGGCCCGAGGATGGCCGATTCCTTTATTTCCCTTGGGACATGGATTTCTCATTCGCGCGGGCGTTCAATGCCAGCCTCGTCGGCGACATGAATTTCGCCAAGATAGTGAATCTGACTCCGAACCTGCGCCGAATGTATGCGCACATCCTCGACCACATCAACGTCAGTTTCAACCAGAGCTATATGACTTCCTGGGCCGCGCATTACGGAGCCTTTTCGGGAACAGACTATTCCGCGGATCTTACCTACATTCAGCAAAGGGGTGATTACGCGAAATCCGCTATAGCCGCAGCAGGCGGCAACACCGCGTTTGCGGTTGCTGGCGCCGCAATCCTCACCAATGGCAGCAACCTGATTTCCCTCTCCGGCACGGCGCCGATATCAGCGACTTCCATTCTGGTCAATGGAAATGCTTATCCGATCACGTGGACGACAATGTCGGCCTGGACAATCCTTGTGCCGGTGAGCGGAGCGAGCAACTGGCTGGAGATCGCGGCGATCGGACTCAACGGAAATGCGATTTCCAACATGCCTGCGATCAGGACAGTGTATTTCACAAACGCCGTTCCGGATCCTGCCCAGCATATCGTGTTTAGCGAAATTATGTACAATCCGGCGATTCCAGGCGCAGGTTATGTGGAGCTGTTCAATACTTCGACAAATTTTGTCTTTGACCTCAGCGGCTGGCGTATCGACGGGCTCGATTTCACTTTTCCCGGCGGCACAATTCTTAGCAATAAGCAGTTCCTCGTGATAGCGGAGAACACGCCGGTATATTTCGCAACCTACGGCAGCCGCGCCGGCGTTCCGGCCGGCGAATATTCCGGCTCGTTGCAAGCGAATGGGGAACGGTTGACGCTGCTTCGGCCGGGTGTGAATCCCAGCGAGCAGATTATCGTGGACCGGGTGCGTTATGAGGGTGATCTCCCCTGGCCGGATGCGGGTGCGGGCGCCTCCTACCAGCTTGTTGACTTCGCCCAGGATAACACGCGCGTCGCCAATTGGGGCAATTCGTTTATCCCTGCCAGCACGAACAGTGGATGGCGTTTTGTATCGGTTTCGACGATCTATGGTCCCGACGGGCGAATGCTCATTTACCTCGATAACGTTGGATCTGTAGTGATCGACGAACTGGCGGTAATAAGCTTTGGCTCGAATTACATTCAAAACGGTGATTTTGAGCAGCCGATCGACACGAACATCTGGAAGTTCGGAACGAACATGACGGCGTCATCCATTATTTCGGATTTCACGCATTCAGGGAATGGCGCGCTGCGCCTGGTGCAGGATTTTCCGGGCAGCCCCACCATTATCGCGCGTGACTTGCTACAGACGCTGTCTCCGCGGCCGACGAACGGACAACCAGTGACCTTCAGCATGTGGTATTACGCCACTAACACCGCAGCTACAAACCTTACGGTTCGTTTTGTCAGCAACGTTCTTCTCAGCTCTACCCAGAACGTCCGGGTGATTGTGACGGCCGCAACGAACGTGCTGACACCGAACGCTACAAGTTTCATGACGGCTGCTTTGCCGGCCTTTGAGCCGCTTTGGATCAACGAGCTTCAGGCTGGCAATGTTTCGGGCACGAACGACAGTTTTGGCCAGCGCGATCCGTGGATTGAGATCTACAACCCGAGCGCAAACACGGTATCGCTTGACGGGCTGTATTTGAGCAGTGATTACGCGAGCCTGACGAATTGGGCGTTTCCCCAAACGAGTGTGATCCCGCCGAACGGTTTCATGATCGTCTGGTGCGATGGACAGCCCGAACAAAGCACGGTTTCCGAGCTGCACACCAGCTTTCGGCTCACCAACTTCACGGGGTCGGTCGCGCTGAGCAGGCTCTACAACGGGGTGCCGCAGGTGCTTGATTACGTGAACTACAAGGATATCCACCCGGACCGCAGCTATGGTTCGTATCCCGACGGCCAGCCATTCGATCGGATGGAGTTTTTCAACGTGACACCAGGCCGAACGAATAATCCGGCGTCCTTGCCGCTCGTGGCTTACATCAACGAATGGATGGCTTGGAGCACCAGCTATCTTCGCGACCCCGCGGATGACGATTTTGACGACTGGTTTGAGATCTTCAATCCCGGCTCAAATTCGGTGGATATTGCCGGGTATTTTCTGACGGACAGCATCACGAACAAGTTCCAGTACCGCATCACAACGAATGGACCTCATATCATTCCATCGGGCGGGCATCTGCTGGTGTGGGCAGATGACGAGACAGCTCAAAATATGGCGGGTTCCACTCCTCGCGCCGATTTGCACGTGAACTTCCAGCTCAGGCAAACCGGCGAGGCTATTTACATGTTTGCGGCAGATGGAGCGCAGATCGATGGCGTCAGCTTCCTCCAACAAACCCAGAATGTGAGCCAGGGCCGATATCCCGATGGTGGACCATCCATCGTTTATATGCCCGGGACGGGTTCGCCACGTTCGGCGAATTACCTGGGCGGCACGGCGAACACGGCGCCTCTACTGGGTGGCATTGGCAACAAAACGGTGTATGCCGGACAATTGCTCACCTTCATCGCGAGTGCCATCGACAACGACGCGCCGCCGCAGGTGTTGTCGTTCAGCCTTGATCCCGGCGGGCCGGATGGAGCGAACATTACTCCGGAGGGATCATTCAGTTGGACGCCGATAGGAAGCGGCGTGTACTCGGCCACGATTCGGGTAACCGATAGCGGTTCGCCGCCGATTAGCGATAGCGAGACGATCACGATCACTGTGCTGAACCAACCACGATTCGCCTGGACGGCCCGTGATGGAAGCAAATTGGAGCTGACTTGGGATACCCATGCCGGGCAGGTATATCGCGTGTGGTATAAGAACGACCTCAATGCGGTCAACTGGACGTTCCTGCAAGAGTTCATGGGAACGGGCAGTCCTTTGACAATTACCAACAATACCGGGTTACCAGCCCAGCGCTTTTATCAAATCACCTCGGGTGAGTAATTGGCAACTTTGCCGACGGCGATCACAGGGCTCACTCTCCGAGCGAGCCCTGTGATTCATTTAAAAGGCGCAAGCTGAAAGAGAGCAGGCAGATTATTTGCCCAACCGTAGCGCCGCCTCTCTCGCGCACGCCACGAACTGCTCGCCTGCAGGGGTCGGTCTGGCCTTTGGCCAGGCAATGCCCACAACTACCGCTCTTGCCTTCGGCGAAAACGGCACCAGTTTCAATCGCGGTCCTGCTGTGCAGCCCAAGGATTCCGAGACGACAGCCGCCGCATTCCCCACTTCCAATGCGGTGATGAGACTTGCGACGCTGTCGTGCTCCTCCATGATGCGCGGCTTGGTTTTGCTCTTTTCGAAAAGCATGGCCAGCAACTCATGGTAATCCGGATAATCCTTCCGGGTGTAGGCGATCAGCGGTTCCCGAGCCACTTCCTCCAAGGTCACGCTGCGTCTGCGCGCCCATGGGTGTTTGGGAGCAACAGCAAGGCACATCGGATCGGAAATGAGTTCTTCAAAGTTGATGCCCCGCAGGACCGCTGGCGCAGGCCGCGCCACGAACGCCACATCAAGTTTATCGTCGCGCAATCCGGCCAGCATTTCTTCCGTGGACAGATCGTGCAGTCGCGCCCTGATGCCAGGAAGCGCGGCTTGAAACACTCGCAAAGTCGGAGGCAGGATGCGCGCCGTAAGCGAAGGAGCGTATCCAATGTTAATCTCCCCTCCGCCCGCGGCGATCGCCTTCGCCGCTTTTACGATCTCCTCAGTTTGATGAAGCACCGCTCGCGCGCCGGTCAGAAATGCGCGGCCCGCATCCGTCAGTCGCACCGCCTTCGCGCTGCGTTCGAGGAGTGAAATGCCGAGCTCGTCCTCGAGATCGCGAACTTGTCGGCTCACTGCAGGCTGAGAGACATGCAGTTTCAGGGCTGCGCGCGAGACGTTTTCCTCTTCGGCCACGGCAACGAAGTAGCGGAGATGGCGCAGTTCCATGAGTCGAGTATGCTCTTTAGGCATGCTGAGGCAAGGAACATGGTCTTTCCGCTCCTTGGCCATCTTGTGGCAGCCTAGGCGCATGACGAAGATACGAAGAGGGAATGAGAGAGGACATGCCGAACACGGCTGGCTGGACACGTATCACACCTTCAGCTTTGCCGATTATTACGATCCGCAGTGGATGGGCTACCGCAGCCTTCGCGTCATCAACGATGATCTCGTGATGCCGGGCATGGGCTTTGGGAAGCACCCGCACCGCGACATGGAGATCATCACCTACATTTTGAGCGGCTCTCTGGAGCACAAGGATTCCATGGGCAACGGCCGTGTGATCCAGACTGGGGATGTGCAATACATGGCGGCCGGGAGCGGCGTGCAGCATAGCGAATTCAATCCGTCCTCTGATGAGGCGGTACATTTGCTGCAAATCTGGATCCAGCCGGAGGCGCATGGTGTGACGCCCAGGTACGCGGAGAAGTCGTTCAAAAATACTGTGCCTGGCAAATTGAATCTGGTCACAAGCAAGACGGGCCGGGATGGCTCCATTGCGATCAACCAGGATGCTGACATGTGGCTCGGCAAGCTTGAGGCTGGCAACCGCGTCGCGCACAAGCTTGCACCCGGGCGCCATGCGTGGGTGCATGTCGCTGAAGGCGAAGTGTCGCTCAATGGCAATGTCCTCAAGGGAGGCGACGCTGCCGCGGTGTCCGAGGAAAGCGCGCTGGAGCTTTCGGCCTCAAAGGCCGCGCAGGTGCTCGTGTTCGACCTGAACTGACGGCGAGGTCAAACAAGGCGGCGTTGACAGTCAGCAAAGTCTGGCTGTCAACGGGCGCCAATCACGAGTGGAACAAATTCAAAACTCCGCCTGACTACTCTTCCGAGGTCGGCTTTGCGATGCCGAGCTTTTCCATCATTTCGTAAAAAGTGGGGCGGCTGATGCCAAGCTCCGCGGCAGCCGGGCTGATCTTGTTGTTGTGCTTGCGCAAGGCTCGGAGGAGGAAATCGCGCTCAAGCTGATCCCGAGCCTGTTTGAGGTTCAACGATGTGTTTTCGGCAACGGTTTCCAAGCCGAGATCTTCCGGAGTCACGCGCCCTTCGGTTGCCATGATTACCGCGCGTTTGACCCGGTTCTCGAGTTCCCGGACATTGCCGGGCCACGTGTATTGCCGTATTGCGCCCACCGATTCTTTGGTGAGGCGTAGCTTTCGTTTTTTTTCCGCCTTTGAGTATTTGTCGAGAAAGACCTCGGCAAGGACGACCGCGTCATTGTCGCGCTCGCGCAGCGGCGGTAGTTTTACGACGACGACAGCAATGCGATAAAACAAGTCTTCGCGAAACTTGCCTTCCTTCATCGCTTTTTCGAGATCGACGTTTGTCGCGGCAATGACGCGAGTGTCGATCTTGATGGGCTTGCGCCCGCCGACGCGCTCAATGTGCTGATCCTGTAGAAAGCGAAGCAGCTTAACCTGCAAGGGGAGGGGAAGCTCGCCGACTTCGTCAAGAAAGAGCGTGCCACCGACGGCGGTCTCAAACCGGCCGATCCGCTGCAAATGCGCGCCGGTGAATGACCCTTTTTCATGGCCGAAGAGCTCGCTTTCCAGGAGCGCTTCGGGAATGGCGCCGCAGTTGATCGCGACAAACGGCCCGTCGGCGCGGCGGCTGTTTCGATGGATCGTGACGGCCGCGACTTCCTTGCCGGTTCCGCTCTCGCCAAGGATTAAAACGGGAGCTTGCGCCGGAGCCACTTTGCGAACGGTGGAGAACACCGTCTGCATCGCTGTGCTTTGGCCAAGCATCTCCTCGAAAGCCTGGCTGGCCTGCTGCTGGCGGTTGGCGTCGTACTCGCGCGCGAGGCGACCCACGTAGAGGGTGCGATTGATGACGAATTTCAGCTCGTCGACATCGACCGGTTTGCAGAAGAAATCGCATGCGCCTTCCCCAATGGCGCGCATGGCATTCTGATTTTCTCCCTGTCCGCTGATAACGATGATGCGAGCGGTAGGATCATCGCCGAGCAGCTCATTTATGAGGGCGACGCCCTCGGCCGTCGTGCCCGGGTGAGGTGGCAATCCAAGGTCAACAAGAGCCACATCTGGCCGCCGGCTCTTGTATGCGGCAATCCCGGACAACCGGTCCCCAGCCTCGATTACGTCGAATTCCGACGCGAGGGTCCATTTCATCTGTGAACGGATATCCTCATCGTCGTCGACAATGAGGATGAGAGGTTTTGCTGGGTTCACGATGCGATTCCGTTGATCGGGAGGCGGATGCAAAAGGTCGTCCCTTTTCCTTCGGCCGATTGAACTGTAATGGCGCCGGCATGCGCTTCGACAATCATTTTGCTTTGAAACATCCCTATTCCAAGGCCCTTAGTTTTCGTGGTTTGAAAAGGCCGAAACAACTGATTTCTGACAAAATCCGGCGACATTCCTGATCCGTTGTCGCGAACGGAAAGCAGCACCTCGCTCGCTGTTTGTGTGGTCTCGATGCTTATCTGACCGCCAACGTGGATTGCGTCCCGGGCATTCAGGACAAGATTAAGAAGGACTTTGTGCATCTGTTCGGAGTCGAGCTCGATGGGAGGGGTGGATGACAACGACGTGCTGATGTCCACGCCCGGAATGTTGCCAACTTCAGCTACAACGCCGCGCACCACTGCAGAAATGTCCGACGGCGCTCGCTTTAGCTTGAGCTCGTGGCGCACCGCGCCCAGCCGGCTTACGATGTCATTAATCCGATGAACGCTTTTATTCAGAGCCCGAATGGCATCCTGGCGGAACTCAGGCTGATCGAAGTGGATCCCAAGGTTCTGCACCATCAGCGACAATGTAGAGGCGGTGTTCTTCAGGTCGTGGATGAAAAATGTAGCGACGGTCTGGAATGCCTGCATCTCCTTGGCTTCAGTAAGCCGATGCGAGAGGCGCATGCGCGCCAGATCGCGTCCAAGCTGGTCTGCCACGCAGGTGAGAAGATCAATATCCTCAGTTGACGGACTCAGATCGCCGACACGGTCGCCGATCAAGACGATAGCAAGGAGTTCTCCGCCCGCGCGCACCGGCAAGCACAGCCTGCTTCCGCCCCGGCGGAATCGCACTGGGTGCAACTCGCGCGCCCACGCCGCAACTTCTTCCTGGGATACGTCAATATCGATCGGACGCTGCAAAGCGCGGAGGCTTTCCAGCCTTGGAACCATGCCGCCGTGCGTTTGAAGAAGATTTTGAGCTTCTCCGTCGGACAAGGCAGTTGACGCTCCGAAATTTAGAGTCGCATCTGATCGAACCAGCCATGCTGTTACCGACAGCGCATCAATGCTCTCAGAAATGAGCTTAACCGTGCAGCGGCTGAGATCGCTCTCGGTCGCGGCGTTGATGGTGCGTTCGCTGTAGGCCGTCCAAACTTTCCGGAAGTCGTGAACGGACCGTCCAAAGGTGCGACTGAAGGCGCGCTTTATCCCGAGGCGGAAATGATCGGAGAGCGAAAGCATTCCCGCCGCGACAAGCGCTAGCAAAACTCCAAGGGTGACCAGAGGAAACGCCCCGATTCCACCGACCACCGAAGCGGCATTGGCGATCAAACCAACCGCGAGCAAATATGCTCCAATCAGCGCGACTACGATCGATCGATGCACCGGGGTTTCGCCTGGATGAATGGAAACTGAAAATGGCCTTCCGCGAAGAAATGATACGTGCGCCATCAAGCCGGCTATTCCGAGCGCAAAACTGTTCAATAGATCCAAGTCAGGATTCGTCGAGCGATAGACGACCGATTGAGTGCTGGTATATATCCGGGTGAGGAACAGAGCAAGCAAGCCCACGGTGAGGTATTTCACCTGCCACCGGGTCACACCAGCGGATGCTCGAAAAGTTTGCTCGAGGTTCATCAAGAGAAACGTCGCGCCGATGATAATCAGGGTGTGAACAGCGATGCCCGCAGGACCCAAATGAGTGGCTGGGCCGGGCTGCTGGCGAATCAGATCCAGGTCGAAGAACCAACCAGCGACCAAGCCGGCAAGCGCAAGCGCAATGATGGCGGGCAGCCACCGACGCACTGAGATGTTTGGAACTGCTCGCGAATAAGACACACCGAAAACCAACCATACTGCTGGCGCGAGCGAGAGAATTGAAAGCTGAAGGGTTGAAATAAGCAGTTCAGGATGGGGGGCAGGGTAAAGGGGACCGACAGGACTGATGAGGGCTGCCCCGGCAAAAATCAGCATTCCAATCCCAAACGAGATGCTGGCGCAGGAATGCTGCCGCCTGACGACCGCCCACGCCGCCGCGCTCGCGGCGAGAAATGTCGCAACGAGATTGATGAAGGAGAGCAAGGTCACGCTATTCGGGTCTCGAAATGATGATCCCGCTACACGATCTACGGCGCTCCAGAGAAGCCGAAACCAACGCTCTGTTCATTGCCAGTGCCCAAGTATGTTCCCTGATTCGCGGCGAAGGTGCGGACGAACTGATCGACGGTTTGTTCAACGAGTTGGAGGACCTGCCAACCTGGCACACGAGGGACATAGATGATATCGCCCGGCTCCAGACCTATGTTCGTGGCTTTTCCAGTGCGAATCGCGTGAAGGTTTACCTCAGCGATTCGCGGGCTTGTCAGGTTGCCCCGCAAGATTGCGATCTTGGTCGTGTGTGAATACTTGATTGTGCTGCCGGCGCGAGCAATTGCAGCGGCGAGCGTCAAATCATGGGTGTAGGGAAGAACCGTTGGAGCAGCGACTGCCCCGAAGATATAGACACTTGCATCCGTCGTGGCGGGCAAATACACGAAATCATCGGGCTGCAGGTAGATGTTTTGGCTGAGGTCGCCATGTTTCACGAGGCGTTCAAAATCCACCGGCATGCGATGCCCATCACGGAGGACAAAACTGCGGCGGAAATCGAAAGGATCCTCCGGTGTCGCCGCTGCCGGGCCTGCAACCGCCGCCGCCGCGGCGGCGCCGCCGTAAGTAGATATCGCCTCGAGGAGAGTGGTTGGGGTTGCGAGCATATGAACGCCGCTCGATGCGCCGCTGCCAAGAATCCAAACGCGTTTGCTGCCTACCAGCTTGAGATTCACCACGAGCATGGAGGGGATCTTGGCAAACCGCCCCATTTCTCGCTCCAATAATTGTTGTGTCTCTGCGAGCGTCAATCCCCACACGGAAAGACCCGGAAGCAAGCTGTAATATATCTTTCCGTCAGCTCCCACGGTAAGAGATGTGGCGGGTGCTGCTTCGCCAAGAGTCTCGACGGTAATGACGTCGCCTGGCCCAACGCGGTAAGGTTCACGGGGCATTTGAAGCGCAGCGCTGTCGAGGCGATTGGTGAGCTTGACTTGAACGAACGAAACGTCGTTGCTGCCGGCTGTATCGCGGGGGTCGAATCGAGGGCCGTGAGTTGCGCAGCCAGCTATCAGGAAAAAAAGAACGCACCACGATATCGGAAACAACGAAACTGGATTCGCCGGCGCAGGTTCGGCGGCATCTGTTCGGAATTGGCTGGGGCCGTCGCGGTCCTCACAGATGGAGTAAGGCGCATCCTGGGTAAGTCGAGTTTTCACGAGATTCACTTGATCACTCCCACGTTTTTGCCAGTCCAGCCAACCACTGCGGCACGAGCGAAGTCTGAAGCCGCTGCCTGGAATACTTCTTCAGCCTTTGCCCATGGTTTTCGGGAAACGTAAACAATGTCGCCTGGCTGCAAGGCCAGGTCGGAAGCGGCTGCTTTAAGAACTTTAGCGCTATCAATGACGATGGTTTCGGGACTTTGCAAACTTCCGCGGACGACGAGGATTTTCTGCCGAAAGGCTGCGTCCGTGTAACCACCCCTGCTTGCGATCGCTCGAATTACCGACATGTCGGCGGAGAAGGGAACGACGCCGGGCAGAGTAACCTCGCCGAAGACGTAAATCTCCTGCAGGCCGGCCGGCGGAAAGTACAGGTAATCGTCGGGCGCAAGAAGCCGGTTGTGCTGAAGTTCTCCGCGGCTGAAAAGTCCTTCGAAATCGACGGGTTCTCGATGGTAGGCACCGTCAGCATCGCGTCGGACAAGGAAGGCGTGAGAAAAATTAACGGCGCTGGACGGGCTGCGCTGCAGGCCCGTCGACGCAAAGCCGCGCGCGCGAGCGATAGCTTCAACGACAGTGATTGGGCGATCCAGCGGGTAGACACCGCGTCCGGTCACGTTTCCGAAAACGAAATACTTTTTACTGACCAGAGCGGTGGGGACGACGATGACGCGAGGGGAGAGATGATATTGAGCAAGAACTCCCTCGAGCTTCACGCGAAGCTCGTCAATCGTAAGACCAGTTGCTTCGAAATCCTTCGATTCGAGATAGCTTATCCGACCATCCGGGGCAATCGTGGTCGGCCGAACAGTCTCAGGGTGGCCATACAAACTAACTTCAAAACTATCGCCAGGTCCGACCGTGAGCCTTTCCTGCCAGCGATCCAACGCACGAAATTTCGTGGCAGAAAGGGCGTTCGTCGGAACGAATTCAGCCGGTTGAATTGTCGAAGGTACGTTTGAAGGGGATGTGATCGTCGGCGGTGGTGGATTTTGGGCGCGAGCCGTGGCGCAAAAGGCGGCGACTGCAAGCAGCCACATTGCGGTTGAGGCGCGCTGGGGCATGTAAGCGGGATACATATTAAGAATGGCTCCGACGAAGTTACAGCCGGTCTTGCGCAAACTGGTGACGGCTCGGGCGGTGCGATCGGTCTGCGCCATGCGCGCAGCGCTGATCCAGACAACGTTTGGCAGAGCTGAACTAAGCAATAGAGAATCGGCTGTCGAAGCGGGTGGCAACTCCACGAGGACAACTGCATTTTCCTCTGATTTCCAGGAGGCAAGAGAACGTTCCCAATAGCGATGGCTTAGGGCGTGGTCCACGCTGGTTGCAAGGGTGTAGCGGGCAAGCGCGGCGTTATCATTCGACGCGAGTGGTTGTGGTTGCAGGAAGGCGTTCGCTGAAAGGTCGAGATTTTCGCCTGGTTCCGTTTGATCGTGAGCGGACGCGGGTTTCGGCGCGGGAAGCGAGATCACAAGCACGCGGTTTCCATTCTTGAGACCCGCGCGCGCCAATAGGTCGACGAGGGTCGATCGGCCTTCGCTCGGAAGAGAGGAAGCGATTCCGCAGATGAACGAGCCCAGGCGGGGGACACCCGCGGCGCGGCGAAGGAGCTCAAATGTTTCCACGGCCCAAAAGTCGCGCTCTCCGTCTGACATCGCGCCCAGGGGAGGCAAGGTGGCGAGAACAGGAAGATCGGCCGCGGCGGACAGTTCGGCTTCGGTGCGAATGAAATCGCTTTTTCGGCGAGCGGCCGCGACAACGACAAGGCCGATCGCAAGAGCGCCAACAGCGCTGCCAACGGCGGACGAAGCAATTCGCGGCATCGAAAAAACACGCGCAATATCCGCGTGGTCGGAACGGCGCCATTTTTCAACGGCCTTGTTGGAGATCAGGACCCGCGCCTTAATCAGATCATCGCGGCGGCTAGTCACCGCGGTGAACTCACTCTGCAGCCGAACAAACTCAACTTCATTGGTGGCGAAACGATTGAGCGCGGCTTTGGCAGAGAGATCCGCCTGTTGCGCCAGCTTAAACTCTTCACGAGCCGCATCCCGGCGCTTGCGGATGGCAATAAGCTGCGCATTTGTAGTGGAACTCGCGGAATATTGTTTTTGCAATCCAGCGATTGCGGCTTGGAGCTCTTTCACTTTCGGATGTTGATCCGTGTAGCGCGTGAGCGCTTGCTGAAGTTCTTTTTCTAGATTCTGACGCGCCGGGTTCTCCTTTGCGAGAGCAGCAATGAGCTTCGCCTTCTGGCCCTCCAGCTTGTCCAGTTCCGCCTTCGCGCTTACAACCGCCTGGGCCTTTTCATCAGCCTGGTTTGAAAGCGCCTGACGGACCCCGCGAATGTCAGTGGTCAGCAAAGCTTGATCGAAACCGGCAAATTTTTTCCGCAGATCGGCGAGCTGACGTTGGGCAGCTTTGACCTGGGATTCGGCTTGGGAGATGCGACGGCGAATCCACCGTTCCGAGGATTCCATGACGGCGCTCGCCATCGCGTTCGCACCAGCTTGAGCTTCATCGCGTGATGCGCCAATAACCGTGATGCTGATGAAAGGCGACTGAGGATCAGCGGAAACTTTGGAACGCGACGCAAAAGCATCGACAGCAGGGCGGGGCGAAAGCATCGCAACGACATTCGCCAGCGTGTTGGTGGAAGTGACGGTGGCAACAAAATCCGCAGCCTCCGCCGGCGAGGAGAACGTATTTTCAAAGGCGTGCAGCTGCACGGTTGCGCTGTAGGGGCGAGTCGCATACGCAATAGCGCCAGCGATCAACGCCGCTAACATTGCCGCTGCGCTCAACGTCGCGATAGCCCTCCGGCGCTGCTGCCGACGAAGGTGAGCGCGGGTAGGCGCGTTTGATTGATCAAGATCCACAGGCATTGCTTCCCTGGTGAGAAGCCGGGGGTTAGTGTGCCGGGAATCAAGGGGGCAGGCAATATGGTAAAAGTACAGTACGCGACAGTCGGGAATACGCGTCATTGCGACACCGATACGCAATCAAAGGTTCGGTGCGCGGCAACGCGCGCTCGTCAATGACGGTTGGGTTGAGCGCCTTCCAGCCGACTGAGCCGGGTTCCAACCATTTCCGACTCGAAAATAATGCAAGGGGTGCTGCAGGACGACCGCAGCAGCGACCATCCTGCAGCTCGCAACTATTGACCCGGGGAGCAGTGGGTCTGCCTGGCCCCTTTCGCGCACGGTGAATCACATGCAGGGAAGCGGCAGTGCTCTCATGCATGAAAGAGGCGACTGCCGGTAAGCAACTTATTCGCCAAAATATGGAAACCCCGTCAATTGGCTCGTTTTTAAAGGTTTGCCCACGTAGTACTTTTAAAAATGGCGGTAATGTGTAAGTTTATTTAACGCTCAGTCACAAGTGAGCAGGACGAGAACGGAGTATCGGCGGGGGCGCTGATGCCGGTTGTCATCCGCTCCTCAGGACCGATTGAGCCTCCTGCTCCAGTTGCCGGAACTCATGTATCGATCATGGCGGTGTTGCAACGACTTTGTAGAATCGCAACGTTTTTCCGACCGAATTCGTGTCAATGAATCGGTACGTGCGATTTGCCGCAGCGTTGAACGTGAAGATATCCTGCCACGCGGCAAAGTTGTCTGAGGACACAATCCGGATATTCTGTCCCGTCTTTATCCTGAATGATAACTGGGGCAGGGAATTCGTGAGGCGGATGGAATTGGTCAATGCCGCTGAAGTGATTCCATCGATGGGAGGAGTGTAGAAGACTTCTTCGGAAAAGGCGCTTTCGACACCGTCGGCTGTGTAGGCTGTTACCGCCATGTGGCAAGTCGTTCCTTGCCGAAGGCTGGACAAAGTATTGCTAGTCTGCGAACCGACATCAACATTGGTGAAGTAAGAACGAGGTTGCGCCCCGAAGTAGACCCTGTAGCCGACCACATTCGGATCTTCGCTGCGGTCCCATAAAAGGACAGGGGCTGTGGCAGCAATATTTGTGAACAGGGCAAGGGCTAATACCGAGATCAGATAGTTAAGGCACCGACGCTTCATGCTTTCTCTTTAAGCACCAGAGGTGCCATTCAGAGCGTTTTTGCGCGCGCCGAGACGTTGGGAAATCCTCTGACAGAATACGCGTAAACGCGTTGTAGGAGCGCTTGGTGGTGTGTCCGATTTATCTCTGAAGGCGCCGGCCAATCTCTTAACGAGCGTGAGAATAAAAAAACCGGCAGCGAGCTGCCGGTTTTTACAACTGTCGAAATTTGCCTGTGGCTCAGCGGCTGGCCAATCGAGCTCGGAAGGCACCGATGGCGAAGATGCCGGCACCAAGCAAAGTCAGCGTGAGTCCACCGTCAGGAACGCTCGAACCGCCGCCTGTTCCCGGCGTCGAACCACCGCTCTGCGCGTCATGCGAGAAAGGGGCGAAAATCGTCTTTTTGTATTCCGGATCGTACAGGTCGAAATGCAAACCGTAGCCTGCGAGCAACCCGCTCACGTCGATATTGAAGGCTTTGTAGACCAAAGAGCCGCTGCTGTTTGCGACAGGATCACCGGGATTCTCCTGAACGTTGTACGCCGTCGCTCGGTCGGCAAGATCAAAGCTGAAAACGAATTCAGCGAAATAGGTCGGAAACACTCCGTGGCCTGGGATGTTATCGAATACGGAATCCAGAGGCGGAGTACCGAAGGTCACGTTTGCGCTGGAAGCCGAATAGGATACTCCGTTTACTTTGAAGGTGCCGAAATTCGGCGCCGGCAAGGACTGCGCCAACTGCGGGGTCAGGGCAGCAGAGATCGCGAATTGACGAGTGCTTGTCACAGATCCCTGCGTCGTGTCCGCAAGAGCGTACAAGGTGAAAGTCGAACTGTTTGCGTAGGTTGTTTGATCGGCTGTGTTGTAGGTGCCGCCGCCGATGTCGAGTTGCAAGAAAGGCAGCGCTTCGGCGATGCCCGTCGATAAACACAGCGCAGCGGCTGCGATTACGCAAGCCTGGGGTATTTTCTTCATTTGTTGTCCCTTAGATATCATTCTGATGAAAACACTCTAAGCAAGCGCGGTGCCGCGCTTTCCAGTGATTTTGTAACAAGTTGAACATGAGGAACTTATCCGATTTTATCACGCCCGGCGAGTTCTCAATCGGAGCGAAAACCGTTAAGAAAGGCGACGCGTTGGAGCTGCATCAGGGAGAGACAGAACGGTAGTAGCGCTGAGGCGCACCACTCGAATCGGTGTATTCGAAGGTGCCGGACTCGTCCGTAAAGCCGCTGGTGAGATCAATCCAAGAGGGGGTGGAAAGGCTGATCGTGTACTGAAGGCGATACCGGACATTCGGAACTCCGTCGAGGTGCAGCTTGTAGGAGCCGCCACCCAAATCGGCTACCGCGAGGTTCGACGCGGAACCCGCGCTGGCAATGAACTGGACGGTGACCGTGCCGGAAACTGGCGTGCCGCGACCATCGGTGATGCTGTAGTCGAAAGTGTCATTCTCGGCCAAAGTCGGAGCCGGATTGTAAAAAATCCAGCCGTTGCTGACGACCAAGGTCGCGCCTTTGGCGCTGATGCTGGCACACGAGACGAAGGCAACGGGGTCTCCGTCGGAATCCGAATCATTGGCAAGCAGGGCAGCGATGGCGACTTTGGTGCCATTTGTGGAGCCCCGTTCGACTAAATCGGCAGACGCAACGGGAGGAGTATTGATCAACTGGGCAGGAGAGAGCGTGGCCGAGGAACCGGTGATATTTGCGCTCCCAAGGTAGTCGGCCTGAACGGAGTGTGAGCCGAGCGCGAGAACCGTGGAGTATGTAGCTGTCCCCGCAGTGACTGGCACCGGGGAACCGGCATTGGCTCCATCGACTTTGAACTGCACTGAGCCGTCCACGGTGCCGGCGCCGGGAGGGGCTGTATTCACACTGCAAGTGAAGGTGATTGAAGAGCCGGGAAGGGCTGGATTTTGCGAGGAGCCGAGCGATGCAACCGAACCCGCCTGTGTGATCGCCAATGTCCCATTCACATGGCTGATGATGTAGTTGCCGCTTAAAGCACCAGCAGCAACAATGGGGTAATTGCCTACCGGACTTCCTGAGGTGGCGAGAGTCGTGAGACTGACTGGGACGGAAAGACTCGAGGCAGTGTCGCCATTGACGAAACCCGAGTATGCGGCAGTGAACACGGGGAGCGATGCGCCATAAACTTTGCCGGTACTATTTGCCGTTATCGTGAGGGCCGCCGGAGTTACGGAGAGGGAACCCGGCGCGTAAGTGATTGTGTAATTGGCGTTCGAGGCGCCACTGGCTGAGATGGAGTACACGCCGGTGGGGCTGCTTGAAAGCGCCGTGGTGGAGATGGAGACAGGAATTGTCAGGCTGGAAGCCGTGTCGCCGTTTACGAAGCCGGAATAAGAGGCCGACAAGACAGGAACAGCAGCGCCATAGACCTTGTTCGTGGAATTGGCGGAAATGAGAAGGCTGGCTGGCGTGATGGTGAGCGCCCCCGGCAGGTAAGAAATCGTGTAGTTGCTGCTGGAAGCGCCACTGGGCGTGATGGGGTACGCTCCGACCGGACTGGTTGCGGTTGCGATTGTGGCGAGAGCGACCGGAGTGGACAAGCCAGACTGATTGTCTCCATTTAAAAAACCGGAGTAAGAAACGGCAAGCGCCGGCAGTGATGCACCGTAAATCTTGTTGGTATCGACCGCTGCAATTTGAAGCGGATGCTTAGCGACGTTGACCGGCACGTTGGTGCTTGCGGGGATGTAAGCCCCCAAATCAGACGGAGTAAAAGTCACGGATAGCGTTTGAGCGGATCCTGCATTCAAGACTGTTCCCGCAGGAGGGCTATAGACAAAAACACCAGGCACGGAGGAAGTGGCGTTGAGTTGATCGGACCCGAGAGGAGTGCCGTAAACAATATCCGCAGGGGCTGGCCATGTGATGGAAGGAGTCGACTTGCCGCTGATTTCCAGTTCCCAACTTACGAGCATATTCGTGGCGCCGGAATCCACATCCGCGATGAACAGCGTCCAGATGCCATCTCCTGACGCCCCATTGAAGCTTGTCAATGCGGGCGACCGGGGGCTGGCGTCAGTCACTACTAGCGGGTCAATCTTCCTGCCATCTGGCTGCCATACGCCGGTGAGGGGAGATCCGGCCGGCGGATTGGTCACAGCCCGATAGAGATGGACATCGCCATTTGGCGCCGCATCGTCAAACGTGACGTCAAATCCCGAATCCGAGTAGCCGAACGGGACGGTAGCGGCGCGCCCGGAGCGATTGAGCAAGATGCAAAAATTGGTGTGACTGGAGTCGACATGACGAAGGTAAGCGTAGAGGTCTCCGTTGAATTCGCCAGCCACATGCAGCTTGACGCGAAGACCGGTGATGAGCGGCACGGATGAGGTGACGGAATGGGCGTCACTCATTCCAAGCAGATTACCGTCCGGGATCGCGCGATTCAGATTGGTGTAAGATGCGTGATACGTTACCGGCTGGCACAAGGCCGTTAGCGCCGACGCACAAAGGAACACGACTGCGATGATCCGCGTTAGTATACTCATGTTGCTACTTACCTTCTGATTTTGGCATTACTGTGAACTTCCGGAGTGAAAGCTTCATGGGGCGACCGCACGGTAGCTGCGCACACCGTCAGGTGGAGCATTTGTATCCGTAAAAAGCAACAAACCGCTTTCACTGGCTGTGAGGACCTTAAAATCCTGCCAGTTATCTATGGAGACATTGTCGCTAAATTGCAGGCGGTAGACACGCCCGGGAATACCGTTGAATTCGATAATGGTCAATGTTTCTAATGTTTTAACTGTAACGTTGGATGTGAATCCACCGTCAGGCATGGCATTGACCAGGACGGCGCCCGTGACGGCGGCGCCGCGACCATCTGAGATTTGATAGGTGAAAGTATCGGTGTTTGTGAACCCAATCGCTGGGGTGTAGACGACCCATGGACCTTCGACAGCGATGAGTCCGCCGTGCGCGCTATTGTTGGAACACGATACAAAAGAAGGCGTGTCACCGTCCGAATCGACATCATTAGCGAGCAGGTCCGAAATCAGAATTTTTGCGCCACCTGCCGGAAGGCGCGCCAAGGTGTCAGTTCCGGCGACGGGAGGAGTATTGATCAACTGCGAGGGATTCAAAGAGGCGAAAGAGGCGAGCAGATTGCTGCTGCCCGGGTATCCGACGCTGATGGAATGCAGGCCGAGGGCGATGGAACTTGTCGTTAACACCGCGAGTTCATTGGTGATGTTTACAGGAGCGCCGAAGTTCGTTCCATCGACCTTGAATTGAACGGCGCCGTCGACTGTTCCCGCGCCGATGGGAACGGTGCTCACGCGAGTTGTGAATGTGACCGGAGCGCCCGGCAACGCCGGGTTTTGTGAGGATGAGACAATGGTTTCGGTTGAAGCGGGGGTGATCAACAGGGTTCCATTGCTGTAGCTCAGCGCGTAATTGCTGGCCGATCCGCCGAGAACGTTGATGACGTAAAGGCCCACTGGACTTGAAGCCGTGGCCAAAGTGGTAACCGTTACCGGAGTGGCGAGGCTTGCGGGCCCGTCGCCATTGGTGAATCCAGAATAAGAGGCTGAAAGGGAAGGGATTGCCGCGCCGTAAACCTTGCCCGTGCTAATGGCAGTGACCGTCAGTGGCTTCTGGAGCACACTTATTGGAACCGAGGAGGTGACGGACGAGTAGGTGTTTGAATCAACTGGGGAAAAGACGACCGACAATAGTTGATCGATACCGGCGTTTAATATTGTACCCGCGGAAGGAGTGTAAAGATACGCGCCGGCCACCGACGACGTTGCATTCAATTGAGCAGGGCCGAGCGACGCACCATAGACGATCGCGGCGGGGGGAGCCCAGGAGAGCGGCGCGGCAACGGGTGGATTGTGGTCCAGTTCAGAAGCAAAGACATCGATGGGCGCCAGCGCATCCGAAGAGCATCTGAATACAGCGACGCCATTATTGGTGTCAGGATCGGAAAGGGCGACAATGGAAACCGAAACAGGCGCGGACCAGTTCTGAGGCGTAAAGGTGATGTCAGCGCTGCCGGCTAGAACAAGATCCGAATCTCCGCTGAGTTTGGAAACGGAGACGAGGACATTAGAGGATGGTTGTAACGCCAGACGGACTGTGAAGAAGGCGTTGCTCGTCTCAGGAACGAAGATGTTGGTGGTGTTGACAACGATGGATTGGGGTTCGGCGATTGCGACCGAAAATGTGCCAAGCAGCGCGGCAGCGGCTGGATTGTTGAACGTGTCTGTGACTTCTTCGTCCTCGAGGAAGACGCTGTAGATACCGTTAGCAGCGGCATCCCAAAGGCCGTCGGGCGCGGCGATCGAGTATGTCGCGGTACGAGGGGTGCCGTCAGACGGAATGTTAACACTGATGAACTCGACGGCATTTGAGTAGCCGCCTGGCCCGGTGACGATCAGATCCGAAGAGCCGAGCGTTCCAACGGCGACCGCGGTGTTGTCGGTGTAGGTGACGGTAAAGGAATAACTTGGGGATCCTGCAGAAACCAAGCTTGGCGCTGCGAGCGTGGCTGTCGGGGGCGTCGTGTCGAGGTTGCCGCCGGAGAGGATTTCAACGTCATCCATGTTCCATCCGATTGCGTTGCCGCTGTTGTTTGAGCCAATGCCCCATCGCAAGCGAACGGAAGGACTCCCGGTAGCGAAAGCTGGAAGGCTGTATTGAATGTCTTGCCAACTTGCGTCGGAAACCGACGATGCGGCGGACCAGACCTGGGTCCAAGTTGTACCGTTAGTCGAGACATCGATTGTGGCAGTGTCACCCGAGGCAAGTCGAAGCCAGCGGCGAAACCGCAGAGTGAGCGAAGTTGTTCCGCTACAGTTGATCTGTGGCGTGACGGCGTAGGTGAGCGGCAACCGGTTCGTGTAATTCCCCGAAAGATTGTAGGCGATAATGTTAGCGCCGGTGAATCCCGCCGTCGGCGCGTTCGCGGCACCTCCGTATGCCGGTTGACCGTATTGCCACAGATTAGTGAGCGTCCATCCCGGGTTCGAGGTCATTGAAGCAAAATAGACACGATGGGGGACGTTTACAGTAAACCTGCCGAGTTGCCCCGATGGGACGAAGGCGCCTTCCGTATCAATGACCTGGCTGGGCTCCATTCGCACGGTGTAAGATCCATTATCTGCGTCGGTCCATTCAGACGCGTTTGGAGGATCGACTGCGTAGGTCGCGATACGCGTTTGCCCGTCCGACGAGTTATTGATTGAAACGAATCGAGCCAAGCGATCATAGCCGCCTGGTCCAAGAACTCGAATATCGTTCGCGCCAATGCTCGCGGCGCTGATCGCGACGTCGTCGGAGTACGTTACCGTGAACAGCCTTGACGTTGTGCCGGTTTGGATAACGTCAGCGACCTGCAGAACGGCGGCGGGTGGAATGATGAAAGATGTGGCGACAACGGCGCCGGTGATGAAGTACTGGCCAAGCGAGCCGTATGGCGTGTAACCGATCGGGTTGGAACTCAACGGATCACCGACCCCACAGTTGCGGACGGCCACATAATACAAACCTTCGGCAAGGTTCGTCTGGATAGAAGCGAAGGTCGATCCAAGCGGATTATTGGTGAGGATGAGAGCGCCCGCGGAATTGTAGAGCTCCAAAACGATATCAAGATTTCCCGCGCGAATCGGCTCATCGCTTCTCGTCCATGGATTGACAAACAGGCTGACTGCACCGACGCCGGTCTTGAACGAGAAGATGTCAGCATCAGCGCCGTTGCCGACGATGCCCTTATTCGCCGTGTTGGTATTGGCTGAATCGTTTTCGGGGGTAGTGGCCGAAATGTTCGTTCCGCCGATGATGTTCAACGGTGAGGATGAGGCGAACGAGTTCCCCCGATCATCGGCGCGGTACGGGATCTTTCCGGAAATCACAGCCAGGTCATCCTGGGTGTTATTCGCGAGGTAATAGTCGCCTTTGGACCATTGGCTCACGTTTGCGTAATAGCTGGCGCCCATGATCGGCGCCCAGGACGTATCGCCGGAGCCATGGCCCTCATAATATTCGACTCCCGTCGTGAGGCCGTCATGGCTGAGGCCCATGTTGTGGCCGATCTCATGCGAGGCCGCCTCGCCGACGTAAGCCGGTTCGTTTGCGAGGTGGTCAACGTAAATCCAGGCTGGGCGGTACATCGCGTAGGTGGAAGAGCCGAAGACATCGATGTAAGCGATTCCGCCGCCTGTGGAGCCTGGATTGAGCTGACCATTGGCGTCGGTGCTGCGGGTGATAACGGCATGAGCGGTTCGAATGGTGAAGGTGGCAGGGCGCTCAGTCGTCACGTCGATGTCGAACGGGGAGTAGTCCTCCGAGACACGTTGCCAGATGCGTTTGATTGCGAGCTGCTCGGAGTCATTGAAGGTGGTGTAGTCACCGTCGGTGCTGAACGGAACGGCGGGAACGCTCGTCCGCCCCAGCGAGGTGTTCCACGAGGTATTACTGACGGTTTCGCCTGAGAAGTTGAGGAACAAGATGTTCGCTGAGCCGGGTTTACTGTGAAAGAACAAGGCTGGCGGGAGCGGTGTGACAGGAACGCTGGCGGCGCCTGTTTCAGGCGAAGGAGCTGCGACCCGGGCGGCTGGCAGAGGGAAATGGTCCGCGTAGTAAATGCCGCCGCTGGGATCCGCGTGGAGGGAATTCAGATCCTGCTCGGTAAAATGGAAATTTCGAAGCCAGGCGAGCGCACGGTTTTGCGCATTGGGAGGCAAGCGGTCAAGCTGGGAGCGGAAGCGACTGGGAGGGATTTGTTCAACGGTTGTCACTGATCCAGGCGGAAACTGGCGCGGCGCCGGCTGAGCGTAGCTCGCCATGGCGGCAAGCAGCACGATCAAGGCGCAATACAGGCGAGCAAAGGGGAACCAGTGGTACACAAGCCCACAGTACAGCAAAAAAGCGCCTTTCTGTCGATATCGATCGAGCGGTTTCGGCTGCATAACGTTTCGAGCCTTGCGAGTGAAATCTCAAGCCAAAGTGGAGCTTATCAGCGGGTGTAAACTGCTGAAGATTAACTACTTGTGTGCTGAACTCCACCCAGGCAAGCCTTTAATTCCGAGCAGGATCGCTCCGAGAACCAAGGCAAAGGTCCCGAACTCAGGAATCGGCATGTCAGCAAATCGAGGTTTTTTGGAGCCTTCGTCGCCCATGCGGATCGAAGAACCGACCCTCCACCAACGATCTTGAAGGGAGTCGCCGCTCAAGATCAGACAAAGCGCAGGGGAGGCCACGGAGCAACCCAAATGGCGCATGTCATAGCGCGATACTAAAAAACTATGGTAGTTGAGAGAGGCGGTATTAACGTGGGTATCGTCGGGAAAAATTGAAATTGATGCGACACGCATTTGCTCGGCCGGGCTGGGCTGATCCCGCGCAAGGATCGTTGAGGGGTCAAAAAACGGGCTTTCGGAACATGCCTGATTTTCGCGGCCATGTTGAATAGGAAAACCAACAGCCGTGGAAACACACAGGGCCGCGCAATTCAGCGCGCAAATAAGCGCCGCGGGCAAAGAAAGCACATTTTTCACCAGAAGGTCCCAAACGAGTCAGAGCACTCCTGATGCCACGCTTTAGGTATTGCGGACGAAAACCTGTCTTAACGTTGTGCAAATCGAACCCTTATCTCATGCGCCGCGGTTCGCGGGCGGTGACTCAAATTTGAAAAGTTGTAATGTGTTCCGACGAGTCACTGTTTCAACTCGCTTAGCATCCGGCTGTTTTCGGCGGCGACATCGGGTTTGAGAGGGAGAGCCGCGGCTTTTGTGAAGGCCACTCGCGCTTCATTGCTGCGTTTGAGGCGCAGATTTGCCATTCCGATCAAGTGATACGGTTCTCCATCCTTTGCGGATACGGTGGCTTCGCTGAGGAACCTTAGCGCTTCAGAGTAATCGTTTCGCTTCAAAGCGAGCTTGCCGAGAACGCGCGCAATTTCGGGGTCATTCGGCATGGCTTCGCGAGCCTTGATGGCGTTGGAAAAAGCGGCTTTGTCATCGCTTCCGCGTTCCAAGTAAAGCACGGCGAGCGCTTTGTTCGCCGGAGTGAAACCGGGAGCGACGGACAGGGCCTGCTCGTAAAGCTCGATCGCTTTGCTGAACTGACTCCGGCCAGCGGCAATTTCGGCAGAGATTGCGATCGCAACGATATCCTTAGGATCCTGTTTCAATCGACCGTCCGCGATGGCGACCTTCCGTTCCAATGGATCGATGCCGATCAGGAGGAGCGTTTGTTGAGATTGCGACTTTGCGGCGCCCTCTGAGCGGGCAATGAATGTATTCAACGTGGAAACGGCGTCGGAAACCCTGCCGGCCGCAAATTGCGCCACTGCGAGATCGTTCAACCATGGTCCGAAGGCGGGATTCGCTCTTTGAGCCTCGAGCAGGAAACCGAGAGCGGAAGAATAATCGTGATCGCGGACAAGCAAGGATCCGAGCGAAAGGGCTACCGCGGGATCGTGCGGGGCGAGAGTTCGCGCTTTCCGAGCGTATTCCAGGGCACGGCGCGGGTCTGAAGAGGCAAATGCCTGGGAAAGGGAAAGCAGCGGCGGAACAGCCTCAGGATTGACGCGGGAGGCGGCGATGAAGCCTTCGATCGCCTTGTCGCGGCGTCCTTGGGCTAAATTAATGGCGGCGAGCCGCTGCAGCGCAATGCCGTCCGGGTTGGTTTGGGTGGCGAGTTGCTCCAAAAGGGTTACCTGGGCGGAGGTGGGGGATTGGAGATTCACGTTGAGAACAGCCATTCGCTGCTCAGCGTCACGACGGGATTCAGGCAGAAGTCGCGAGTCCGCCAGAGCGGCGGCGAGCCATTGGGAAGCGCCGGATTCGTCGCCCGTGTCATAGCACGCCACGCCGGCATGAAACGCGACCTCCGGGTGCTTGAGCGACTCCGCAGCGGGACCGAGCAGGCGGCGGGCTTCGAGGAAATCGCCGCGTTTGACGAGAAGCCAGCCCAGGGTATCCGAGATGGCAGGGTCGCCGGTGGCGCCTTCGCGCGCCCGCCGGGCCAGCGAAACCGCTTCGTCCAACTGCTTGGGATCATTGCCGAGGAGGACGGCGAGATTATTCAGGGCTGGAGCGAATGCGCCGTTGATGGCGAGAGCGCGGCGATAAGCGTCAGCGGCTTTTTGGAAGCTGCGCGTCTTTTCATGGATCATTCCTTTCTGCGTCCAGGCCGCGAATGACTTGGGATTGCGCTCGGTAATGGCGTCGAGCTTTTCGATGGCTTTGTCGTGGTTGCCGGAACGGATATAGAGATCCGCGAGCGCCCCGTAGACGACGAGCGAGTTCGGTTCTCGGGCGGCGCCCTTCAGGAGAGCTGTTTCGGCGGCGGCTAATCCGTTGGTGGCAGAATGAATATTTGCCTCGAGCAAGAAACCGAGAGCGGAATTGGTGAGGGCATTCTGGAGGCGGTTCGCGCGGGCGAGGGCAGAACTGTAATTCAAATCGCGGATATCCAAGTTCACGAGCTGCTCGACCGCAACAGGGTAGTTTGGAGCCAGCTTAAGACTTTGCTCGAATGCCGAGCGGGCGCCGCGGTTGTCTTTCGATGAAAGCAGAATCAAGCCGATCGAACTCCATGGCTCGGGATCGCCCGGGTAACGGGTTGCGAGGTCGCGGTACACTTTGACTGCGTCATCAGGGCGACGCTGGGCCACGTAGGCGGCGGCCAGGAGCGCAGCCGGCTCTCGGAGTTCGGGGTGAGCCTGGACCAATTTTACGAGCGAAGAGACGGCCGCGGCGCTGTTGCCGGTGTGAAGATTGAGGCGAGCCTGAAGCAGCGTTGCCTGTGCGAGGCGCGGATCGAGTTTCAGCGCCTCACCGACGAGGGCGAGAGCCCTGACGTATTCACCTGCGCGAGCGTGAGTGGTGGCGAGCTCAAATTTGATGGAGGGATTATTGGGGAAAAACGCGTCGAGGTGATGGAGCTCGTTGAGGGCTTTTTCGAAATCTCCCTGAACGGTCCACATCCGGCTGCGAAGGAGGAGAGCTTCATGGCTGCTGCTTTCGACCCCCAAAGCCTTTTTGGTGAGGGCATCGCAATCCTGGAATCGGTTTTGGACGAGCGCGAGGTTCGCCAGGCGTATCCAGGCCGGGAGATAATCCGGAGCTTTCTTTGTTATCTCTTCGAGGGTTTGCTGACATGCAGGCGTATTTCCGCGGAGCATTTGGAAATCCGCATATGCCAGACGGTAGGTGGATCGAGGGGGCGACGCGGCGGCAGCGCGCTTCAGCAGGGCTTCGGCGTCGGGGAAGTTTGTTTGCATCATGCGCAGCTTGGCCGTGATCAAATCGATCTGCGGGGAGGGCGGGCTGGATGCAGATGCCAGCTTCAACTGTTGTTCGGCGCCGGCAAAGTCGCGCTCCTGAAGCCGCAAAGTTGCCGCAGCGATGCGCGGTCCCGGGCCTTTCGTCGCTGTAGCCGCCTGGTTAATGAACTGGGCGGCTTCCAAAGATTGAGTGGCGTTGAGAGATGTTTCGGCGATGAGGAGGAGCGCGGTATCGTTGATGGATTGGCGCTTGAGCACGCCAAGAGCTTCTTCGCGGGATTTCCTGTAATCGCGGAATGTGTAGAACAGATCCGCAATCCTGGCGGCGGATTCAATGTCTTCCGGCTGAGATTGCTTTACCATCTGAAACGCCTGGAGAGCGCTGGCGATGCGCCCTTGCTGGTAGAAGACATTCCCGAGCTTTCGCAGCAAGGCCGTGTCCTTGGGCGCATAGCGAAGGGCGTTCAGGTATTCGAGCTCGGCTTCGGCGAAGCGTTCCTTACGAAAATATTCATCGCCCCGCGCGGCATAGCGCGACTGGCGGGCTTGCTTGCTGCAACCCGAAATGAACAGCAGAGCGAGACAGATGAGGAGAAGGGGAAAAGCCGAGATGCTGGATGCTGAACGCTGAGTAAGGGGCTTCATGAAATACTATTGCGAAAGCTGATTAGCACCGGCTATTGCGCGCGAGCGCAGGGGTTCAGGACGACGCCTCATAAGGGAAAAGAGGATACGTGAAATTGATGAATACCGAAAGTCGAAATCGGGTTTGAGGGGCGGTTGGGCGCATATTGATATTGGGCGAGAATTTCCCCGTGGGCGGGAAACGGCGGACGGGCACGTCCGCCCTACCAAGGGGCAAGACCAGCAAGTCCGCTCTACCGGGGAGCGAGTCAATATGCGTGATGGTGTCATGCTGTCGCAGGGGCGCGGCGATCGCGGAGACGGAACCAGTAGACGAGCAGCAGCATTGGGATCAGTGAAATGGCGAAGAAAAGGGGGCCGCCCCGGTGGTGAAGGGGGCTGTCGATGATCCCGGAATCCACGTTGACGGTGAGCCATGAGATCGTGGTGATGCGAAAGGCATTTCGAGCGACACCGAGCGGAAATACAATGAAGGCGAGAATGGCGCGGTGGATGGGGTTTCGCAGCAGGAGATAACCGGCGACGAGGCTGGTCATGAACAAGACGAGCGTTGAGCGGATGCCGCTGCATTCGTTTGCTACAAAGATGGTCAGACGCGGAAGCTTGAAGGAGAGGCCGTCGCGGAGGACCGGCATGCCGATCAGGCGAAAGATCACGTCGGAAACGTCAGCGGAGGCGTGTTGAAGACCGGCGCTGACGGTGTCGAGAACCGCCGTGGGAATCGGGATGAGAAAGATCAGGAAGAAAGCGGGAAACAAACGCGCCTTCAGCGCTGGCCAACCCAAGGTGGCTAGAACGACGGCCAGGAGGAAAAGGAGGTAGGAAAGAGTCGAAAGGGAAAGGGCGTCATTGGCATCAAAGGCGGGCGAGCGCCGATAGAAGCAAAAACCGGCGAGCACGATGGAGGCAAGGAGGGCTGAGGCGCCGGCGGCAAGCGGGCTTGGCCGGAAGGGGGCAGATTGAATCGACGCGGAGCGGTCGTCCTGCCGAGCTACCCTCATCAGGTACCAAGAGACGAATGGGACCAGGAGAATATGGGATTGGATGTCAGTGCGCGCCGCATGCAGGACGAGACGGAAGAGAGGTAGAGCGAAGGCGAAGGTCAATGCGGCAGCGGTGATCCAAAATAACCGCATCTGACGATTGAGAACGGGCGTTGCGCTGGGGAGGAGGGGCATTGAGAGAGGATAGGGATTAGTTTGGGCTCATGCCGCACGAGATCCTACCGAAGGCAGCGGAATGCTCCAGCAAACTGCCAATTTGACGCAGGGATGCGCCGCCGTGCGGGCGCGTCCGGCGAAATCGACGCAGGGCGTCGGTCCCCAATGACATGTTGAATTCGCAAATCTCCATCAACTCAAGCGCTTTGCCCTGTTTAGATATCGGCAGCATTTTAAATGAAGCGAGCCATTGCTTCACCTTTTCTTCACCTTTTTCGGGGTGAGAATTTTGTTTGAAAGGTGAAGACGCGAAGGCTTCCTCGATGGAAACGCCAAGGGCAAAGCCGAATTCCGAGTCCCGAGAACCGAAAGAAATCCGAAGGGCGATGACCGAAGAGCGAACGAGCTCGCGACGACGCTCGCCCTCGCATGGAGAGTGAGTCTCCTCACGTCGACTGCTACGAAGGTTTGCAGGAGCCCTGTTTGCGATGGCGCTTGGGTGCCAGGGCAGCGCGTTGTTTTGACTGTCAGCATTTTAGATGAGTTTCCTTACGTCAATGTTGAGGCTCACCAAGACGTTCGCTCCCCCATGAGGGAAGAGCTACGGGGAGGGTCCAGCAGGTCGGACGGTGCCAGGAGGCCGGCGGCGAAGCGGCAGTAACCCAAGGCGATTTCCAAGGTTTTGGCATATTGGGTAGCCGACACCGAGCCGTGGCGTCGCATACGGAAGAAACGCTGTGATTTCTCCATTGCCAGCTCCCAATTCATATCGCGAACAGCAGCCAATTCCATGATTTTCCCCTGCTTAGCTATCGGCAGGCGGCGGAACAACTTCAGCCTTCTTTCACCGTCGGTGGAGAAGGTTTCGTTATAAATTGGAGAAGAGAGGACCTCATCGAGAGGCATCTCGTACACTTTTGCCAATGCCTGGGCGATTTCGCGATTGCGCCGGATTTGATTGAGCCAATCGCGGTGCATTCGGTGGATCACGGACTCATCAAAGAGAGCAGGCGCAAGACGCGCGAGACGTCGTTTTGCCACGAGGGCGCGGGAAAAAGCGCGGAAGCTCTCGCGGAGATCGTTCGGCCGCGAACCGATCACGACGCGAGTGGCCCAGCGCCAGCACTTGCGAGTGCTGGCGCGGGTGGAGGATCGGAGTCCGTGCATCTGGTCAGTGGTCAGTCGTCAGCGGGCAGCGGGCAGCGGGCAGCGGGCATCCGCCTGCGCTACGGCGCGATCTCCGCTGCGCTTCGAGGGGGCAGGGGGCCTCCGTTGCTGGCGCGAGACGCACCAGCACCCGCAGGCGGGACGCCTGCGCCACGAGCCGAGGCGGACCGGCAGGTTCGCCTCTACCGGCAAATGGAGATGGAGTCTCCTCACGTCGACTGCTACGAAATTTAGGCGGACCAGTCGTGGATTTGTTCGCTGTATTCATCGCCCGGGATGTCGTTGAGCGGGGAGGTGAGCTTCACGATTGACGTGTCCTTCAAGATCTCGCGACGGAGCGAGGCGGCGATGGAGAAGAGCCGCGGGGTGGGGAGTTGGGAGATGTCGCGCTTTTTGATTTCATCCTCGATCGCCTGAAGGCGCTGGCCGAGGACGCGGATGCGCTCCTCGCGGGTGGCGACATAATTCGCCTGGATGGCTTCGAGCTCTATGGCTCTGAGGTTGTTGATCTCAAACTGAAATTTGCGGCTCCAAGTAATGAGAGTTCGCTTGGTGACGCCGATCTCCTGGGCGATGCGGACGAAGGTCCAGCCCTGAGCGCGGAGCTCGATGAATTTCTGCTGCTGATCCGATGGGACTAATGATTTTTCTTGCATGAAAATAACCATACACAGGTCCCGAATCAGCCCCCGGATGGGATGGTCGTTTAACCGCAGGGAAGCGCAGCACGGATCCCTCTCACCACCTGGAGGCGCAGAAATTTTTTGTTGACGGGTTTTAGCGCGGAGCTGCGACGTTCACGGATGCTTCATTGAGAAACTTCGCGACGCCCCACGCTCTTGTAAATGAAGCCCATGCGCTCCATCTCAGCCGGCTCGAACAAATTACGGCCGTCGAACATTGATGGGGTGTGATGGATGGAGGGCAAGGGCGGGAGCCAGGGGTCGGGAGGCAGTCCGCCTTCGCTAAAGCTACGGCGCGATCTTCGCTTCGCTTCGAGGGGCGGGGATAGGGCATATAGACGGATGGGGGTTAAGGGCGGGAGCCAGGGGTCGGGGGTCGGGAGGCAGGGGTGCAGAGGAGAAAAGGCGATGACGAGCTGGTGATTGGACGCGACGGGGCGGCGGTGCTGGAGCGAAGCGCACCAGGACCGGCAGGCGGTTGTCGTCCCGACGCGGACCGGCAACTCCGGCGCAACCGGAGGAGCGAAGGCGGACCGGCAGGTCACGCCCTACCGTGTTTTTAGGCGGACCAATCGTGGACTTGCTCGGTGTATTCATCGCCGGGAATGTCGTTGAGGGGCGAGGTGAGTTTGACCATGGAGTTGTCTCTCAGGATTTGGCGCCGAAGGGAGGCGGCGATGGAGAAGAGCCGCGGAGTCGGGAGCTGTGAGATGTCCCGCTTTTTAATTTCCTCTTCAATGGCGGCGAGCTGCTGGCCGAGGACGCGGATCCGGTCTTCGCGCGTAGCGACGTAGCTGGCCTGGATGGCTTCGAGCTCGATGGCCCGAAGGTTATTAATCTCAAACTGGAATTTGCGACTCCAGGTGATGAGCGATCGCTTGGAAACTCCGATCTCCTGCGCGATGCGGACGAAGGTCCAACCTTGAGCGCGGAGCTCGATGAATTTCAACTGTTCAGCCATTGATTTTGAAGATGTTTCTTCCATATTCTTGAGCATAAGCATGAAGAATTGGCGGCGCGCATGAGGCGTGGGAAAACATGGGCGGACAGAAGCGGTGAGAGGCAGGGAGAAGCGGGGGTGGGAAGAATTTAGTTGTTGACGACTTTTAAGTCGTCGGACAAGCGGACCGGCAGGTCCGCCCTACCGGGGAAAGGGAAATGAAGAGGGGGACGGCGGTTACGCTAGGCGGCTAAAGCGCAGTATTCCGACAAATTACAGGCGTCCGTGACCACCCATACCAGAAGATTAAACAGGGTATGCTTCGACAAATCCCCAGCTTTTGAGAGACGGGGCGCGGCCTGAGGGTTCCGTAAATGGCGAACCAGGTCCCGGGGCAAGCCGTGCCAGAATTCGCTGCTGTACCTTTCCGATATGCATCGAAGAAGCGCCTGGTAGTGTTCGATGGGAAAATCCATGGCCGTTGCTCGGGAGGCATCGAAAGAGATGTAATCCGGGTGGGTGATGAGCAGAACCATTCCCCGGTTTGCCACGATCCAATCGAGCTTCTTCAACCAGATCGATGGAGTTGTCTCTTTGAGGATCAGAAACAGTGTCGAGTCCTGCGGGAGGGTGTAGGGCAGTTCGGTGTAGCCGTTGCGGTGGCTGGAACTTCCGTTGAGGGTTGATGGTTGATCGTTTCCGCCTTCGCGCGGCGCTACGGCGCGATCTTCGCTGCGCTTCGAGATGGTTGATGGTTGATGGTTGAGAGTTGAAGGACGCGGGATCCAGAAGGGAAAGATGGTGCCTGCGCCGTCGGGCTGCGGCTCGAAGGGGTCGGTGTCGAAGGTTGAAGCATCGTATTCGATGTTCAACTGGTGAATCCAATCCAGGTTACGAAGCATGAAGCCGGCGCGGAAGCCGACGGCGCCCCAGTCCTCAAGATAATGATTAATCCTGCGGGCGCTTTTTCGGAATTCAGATTCAGAGCGGAATAGCTTGCCGTCGTGTTTCAAATCGTGAACACCGACTTCAAAACCGTTGGCGGCGAGCTCATCGCGCACGGGTTTTCGAACCGTGTATTCACCTTCGGGTATAAAATTGAACGAGGAACGAAATCCAAGCTTTTGCTCGGTTTCCATCAATTGGAGCGAGCGATCAAAGCCGACCTGTCCCTCAACATCGTGGGTGAGGACAACGCCGAAGCGCTTGCCATCAGGCCAGCCTGGCCATTGGGTTGGGGGAATACCGGCGGCAGGGTTGACCGGCCACGAATGAGCGAATTGTGAGAGTTTTCTGGCAGCGAAAAAACGCCGAATCCCCAAACGAAGCCGACGAGGAACGTACGGCTTGACCTGATAGTAAAAACGCCGGAACAGCATAGCCCTGATTTTGTTATTCGAACGACAATATCGAATCGGGTCAATCCGGAAATGCAAAATTCAAAGAAAATGCGATGCCTCAAGCGCTCGTGATTGTAGGAGAATTCGAATTCCCTGCCACATTGCGGTACGTCGAAACGTCACGCAGGAAATGATGGAGACGCGGTGAGCGGCGTTTGAGTCGGAGTAAATATTCCGGCCAACAAGAGGGAGTTTGCCTGAAGTCGCCTGCTACGGAAACGGACCTGTTGGTGCTGTCCGCGCTACCCGGGAGGGGTCGAGAGAAGGACGACTACGCGGCGGTGCAGAATTGCGACAGGTTCGCCGCGTCCGTAGCAAAGAGTATTAAAACGTTCAATAGCGCGTGCTTCAGCGCGGGACCTTGAGGAGATTGCGCAGTAGATCTTTTTCGAAAACAGCGAACCAGATCGCGGGGCAGACCATGCCAGAATGATCTGCCGTACCGTTCGGTGATGCTCCGAAGCAGCGACTGATAGTGTTCGAGTGGAAACTCAAAGCGACTCGCCGGACCGCCGTTAAATGAAATGTAATCCGGATGCGTTATCAGGAGAACCATGCCTTCATTTGCGACGATCCAATCGAGCTTTCTAAGCCATATTGCAGGGGACTTTTCCTTAAGGACTAGGAAGAGAGTCGAATCCTGCGGGAGCGTGTAGGGTAATTCGGTGTAGCCGTTGGGGTGGGCCGCCGCAAGGCAGGTGTCGGTATTCAGTTGTCGGGTGTCAGTGGACAAACCGGGACCTTTGGGACGCGGGATCCAGAAGGGGAAGATTGTGCCGGCGCCGTCGGGCTGCGGTTCGAAGGGGTCGGTGTCGAAGGTCGACGCATCATATTGGATGTTCAATTGGTGAATCCAATCCAAGTTACGAAGCATGAATCCGGCGCGAAAACCTACCGCGCCCCAATCGTCGAGATAGTGATTGATCCTGCGGGCGTGTTGTTCGAATTCGGTTCGGGAGCGAAAAAGCTTTCCATCATGTTTCAAGTCATGAACACCGACTTCAAAGCCGTTCGCGGTGAGCTCGTTACGAATCGATTTGGGAACGGTGTATTCGCCCTCGGGGACGAAATTGAAAGAGGAGCGAAAACCAAGCTCCTGCTCGGCCTGCATCAATTGAAGGGAACGATCAAGGCCGACCTGCCCTTCGACATCATGCGTGAGTACAACGCCAAAACGTTTCCCATCGGGCCAACCAGGCCATTGAGTCGGGGGAATACCAGCCGCGGGGTTGACAGGCCATGAATGAGCGGCATTGGCGAGTTTTCTGATGGCGAAGAAGCGCCGAATCCCCAAACGCACCCGACGTGGAACATAGGGTTTAACCTGATAGTAAAAACGCCGGAAAAGCACAGCCCAGATGTTGCGATTCGAACGGGAAAAATGAAGCAGGTCAACTCGGAATTGCTCAAAGTTTAAAAAAGGAGGCAACAGATCCGCCGGACACGCACACGAGGCCGAAGTATCCGGGGAGCGTACCACACCAAGATACGACGAAAGTAAACGCTACGGTAATACAGATCGATAGAAGCGAGATGTATCGGATTTGACGCGATCAACAAATTCGATAACGCCAAATTCATTCGCCGTGACTTTCCCCGCAAGTTGCCATGATCCCAACGAGATGTCTTCCGTGTGTTCCAAGGCGTATTGAAAGCCGGGAACACCGGGAAATCGAATCAAGCAATAACCATTTGGAAGAACGCTAATTCCGGCGGATCCAGGCTCAGGAGAGGAGACCGTGACAATTACGCGCCCGGGTGCAAAGGCTCCATAACCATCGGTGACAATGTAAGTTATCGTGTTGGTCAAGTTATCCAGCGGCGATGTGAAATAAATGCGTCCATCGGATGTATAACTTAATCCGCTCGTCTTGCTTGAGCCCACTTCCACCAAGGTGAGTGAATCACCATCAGGATCTGTATCATTTTGCAGAAGGGTCGATTCGGAAATGGACACGCCTTTTTGAAAAGGATTGTAGCGTATGATATCAACAGCCGTGATCGGGGGTGTATTGACCATCTGTGGGGGGGAAAGTATGTTGGTGACGCCTTCGAATTGGCCGACCGGAAGATACTCGGCCGCAACAAGATGTGATCCATGTGTAAGCGGGGGGGCCTCAAATATAGCTTCCCCGTTCCGAAGGACAACGGAAGTTGCCATATCATCAACATAGAAGATAACATTTCCTTCGGGGACCACCTCAAGCGGGGGACTGGATGCCGCTTTGAATGTGAAATACACAGACTGACCGGGCAGCGCCGGGTTAAAAGACGATTCAAGAGTCGTCAGCCATTGAGCAGGTTTTACTATCAAAGTTCCCGGGACATATGAGAATGAATAATTCGCAGCGGTTGCTCCGTCGAGCGAAATGGGATAAAGCCCAATCGCAGAATCGGATTTTGCGGTAGTTGTGAGTGTTGGTAATGTTTCCAACGAATCAATTGAGTCTTGACCGATGAAACCCGAAAAGAATGCGGTTAAAGGAGGCGTTAGGGCCCCGTAATTCTTTTCCTGATTGTCAGCAACGATGGTGACATTTTTCTTCCGAACAGTAATGGACAGGTTTGTGGAGATTGAAACGAAGGCAGCGGAATCATCCGGGATGAACCTGACAGCAAGGGTATGAATTCCGGCTGGCAGCACGGTGCCAGGCGGGGGGACGCAGGTGAATATTCCGGGAACGCTCGGGACTCCATTGAGAATCGCCGGCTCAAGTGGTTCTCCGTAAACCAATTCAGGCAAAGTCGGCCATGACACAGACGGAACCACCTGCCCAATTAGCTCCAATCCCCAGTCATGGACTACGTTGAGAGCGCCGAAATCGGCATCGGCGAGGAACAGAGACCATATGCCGGTAGCGGGGACCCCAACAAAAGAGGCCAAGCTAGTGGAGCGTGGAGAAGTGTCCAAAACAGCGTAAGGGTCGACGTCGCGGCCATCGGGTTGCCAAATCCCCGTGACTGGCGCGCCGGCAGGCGGGACATCGACATTGCGATAAAGATGGACGTCACCGAAAAGCGGAGAGGACTCGAATGCAACATCAATTCCAGAATCGTCGTAACCCCACGGCAGAGCATCAGAACGACCCGGACGATTCAAAAGCACGCAAAAGTTGCTGGTAACAGAGCCGAGATGCACCAAGTTACAGTAGAGATTACCGTTGAACTGACTTGCGACCTGAACCGTAACGCGAACTCGGGAGAGGTTGACGATTGGAGAGGCAACAAAACGATCATCCCGCAAGCCGAGAGGCTGGCCGTCTGGGATGAGATTGCCGTTACTAAAATGGAAACTGGAAAACGAGCCGGGAGTGAAACGAACTTCATGAGACTTAGCACTTTCACGCCCATTCGTCGTGTAAGCGGCAACGGCAAAGAAGTACTCGGTTCCGGCTTGGAGGCCAATAATAGGCCACGAAGTGGTGTTCCCGACGTCAATGGAGCGGGAGTAAGAGCGAGATGCGATGCCGAGATAGACTTTGTAACCGCGAATATCCGATTCAGGACCGGGATCCCAAGCGAGCGCGGCGCCGTGGAGATTTGAGGCAACCTGAAATAGAAGCGCGAGCAGCCGAACGGCAGAACCGTGCTCGAGTTTCAAGATTGTCATACTCAATCATTTTTGGGGTCCCATACGAGCAGGAACTGTCCATTGGCATTTAATAAATTGCAAGGGCGGGATGAGGGGGGAGGGAGCAGGTTTCAGGGAGCAGGTTTCAGGGATCAGGAGTCAGGAGTCAGGAGTCGGGAGTCAGGGAGCAGTACGGAGACTGAAAAGGGGAAATGCCAAGGCCCGTGCGCCGCAGCGCGACACACGCCACCTGCTGGGAGAGGCGGCTCGCTCGGAGAGACGAGCCATACCGGGTCATAAAACGGAAAGCTGAAAGCGGAAAGCTGAAAGCGGAAAGTCTGGGGTGTGGAATCAGGAGTCGGGGGGCGGGAGTCGGGAGTCGGGGGGCGGTCAGGGGTATTGATGAATGCAGTCGGCAATTGATTGCTCAAGCGATCGAAAACTCACATCGATACCGTGGCTGGCCATCTTCCGCATGGAAGCCTGAGTAAAGTACTGATATTTGCCCTGAAGATCATCGGGCATGGGAAAGTAGTCGATTACTGGTTTTCGCTGGAGCGCGGAAAAAACGCCGAGAACAAGATCGTTGAAGCTGCGCGCCTGAGCAGTTCCCAAATTGAATAAGCCTGACACATCCGGTCTTTCGAGCAATTGAAGAATCACCTGGACAACATCCTCGACGGAAATGAAGTCCCGAAGTTGACCGCCATCGGAGTAATCGGGGCGGTGGGACTTGAACAGCCGCGCACGGCCCGTGGCGAGGATCTGGTTTCGAGCATGGAACACCATGGACGCCATTCGGCCCTTGTGCTGTTCGCCTGGCCCGAACACGTTAAAGAATTTCAACCCGACACACTGTGTGGGCTGGGTGGAATGCACGCCGAACTGGCTTTGAACCCAGAGGTCGAAATCATGCTTCGAGCGACCATAAAGGTTTAGAGGCTCCAAAGCGCTTATGGGAGCTTCATCGTCGAAGCCGCGGCTGCCGTCACCGTAGGTGGCAGCGCTGGAGGCGTAAATTAGCGCAGCAGCATTCGCCGCGCACCACTTCCAGAGGCGTTGGGAGTAACCGACATTGTTTTCGAGCAAATAATCCCATCGCGCTTCGGTGGTATCACTGCAGGCGCCCATGTGCAGGATGGTTTTGGGGTGGAGCAAACCCGCTTCGATAGCCTGAAGGAACTCGTTGTGGCCGAGGAAGGGCACTGATGCAATGGCTGCGATGTTTGCGCCCTTTGCGGGTTGAGCGGGATGATCGACGGCGAGAAGGTGATCGGTGGGGTGAGAGCGAAGAAGCCGGAGCAGCAATCGGTTACCGATGAAACCATATGCGCCGGTAACGACGATGAGTGGAGAGTCAGGCATGTGGGTGGCGGGTAAAAAGTTGAAAGCTGAAAGCGGAAAACGGAAAACCATTAATCTCCGCGGGTTCGCTTTACGATAGTAACAAAAATCGCCATCAGTTCGTCGGTTTCGCGGAGCAAGGCGGCGATTTCATCGCTCCAAATGGCGCAATCGTCGCGCAGGAGTTCGAGCCAAAGCTGCGACTCATCGGCTTCTTGCAAGGCGCCCTCAAGCTTGGAACAGAATTCGGCTTTCGAACGCGCGCGCGATGCTTCCCTGGACTGTGCGGCAACGGACGTGCCGGATCTCAGCAGTTGGTTTGCAAGCACGTCAACCTCCTTGCGAGAACGAGGCAAGGACACGAAGAGTCTGATGGTTGCCGATGCGAACGCTTTGGTCCGAGCGCGGAGAGGTTCGGGAAGGCGGCTCATAAAGGGAAAGCTGAAATGGGGAGCGGCTCGCCTCGGAGAGACGAGCCCTACCGTTTCGGGAAAGCTGAAAACGGAAAGTTAAAAGCCTGCCTTACGCTTTCCAGATATGGCCCTGTTTCTTTCCAGCACATTGGGATCCTAAGCTTAGAATTCCACGTGGACAAGTTGTCGCG